>OLPQ01000267.1_pt1 | contig 49573 bp, 35 predicted proteins | sample 1672451 | NCBI WGS metagenome assembly OLPQ01 (sample SAMEA3136687, study PRJEB25190) | human gut metagenome | biome: human gut; feature: human-associated habitat; material: faeces | place: Austria | collected 2013
AGACCGTGCTTTACTCCGGCTTTTTCCTGATTGCCGCGGTCTACCTGAGTGTTGTGCTGGAGGATGTCCTGGACAGCAGCGCAGAGTCCTACCTGACCGCCTATCTGGCGCTGAATGCGTTCTGCATCCTGTTTGCCATCACGATTCTGGCGCTGGAATTTTCAAATTGCAGCATCAAGAGTCTGGAACAAGAGAATGAAACGCTGGCGCAGCTGCTGGAATGTGACAAGCAGCAGTATGAGCAGGCAAAAAAAGACATGGAAAAAATCAACATCCGCTACCATGACCTGAAACAGCAGTATTCCCGCGCCACAGATGAGGAACGCGCCCGTTTGGAAGAAGAGATGGACAACCTGAACCTGCGCTATCTCACCGGGAATAAGGCGCTGGACATCACACTGACCCAAAAGTCGGCACTCTGCGGGCAGGCAGGGATTCAGCTGGTCTGCTCGGCAGACGGCAGCTGTCTGGAGAATATGAAGCACTACCACATTTACTCCCTGCTGGGCAATGCGCTGGACAATGCCATTGAGTGTCTGACGCAGGTAAGCGATGCGTCTAAGCGGGTCATCACACTGGACATAAGCCGCTGCCGTGACATGGCGGTCATCCGCGTGCAGAACTACACCCCCGCACCGCCGACGCTGCGGGACGGCGCTATCGTCACAACCAAGCAGGATACCGAGGAGCATGGCTACGGCATAAAAAGTATCAAAAGCATTGCCGAGCTGTACGGCGGCACGGCAGACTGCTTTGTGGAGGACTCGATTTTTTACCTGGTGGTCACTTTCCCCTGCGGGAAAAGCCAAAAAGAAACTGCATAACCCAAAAGCGACTGCCTTTCGGCAGTCGCTTTTCTTCTTTGTCATTTGTGCCGTGTTTTTTGACGTTTACGCCAACTGCATTGACCCGGTCAACGCTTCCCTTTATGATAGCTTTGTGAAAAAGATATGAAAGGTTTCTGTAAAAGGGAAGTGCGCAGCCCTTGGCAGCAAGCGCATCGTATCATTCATCTGTGACAGTTTAGGAAGGAGAAAAACCTATGGCACAAAAGGAAACCTCAAGCAAGTCCCGCCGTTGGCTGGGCTTGTCCGGCGCGGCTGTGCTGGTGGCCAACCTTGTCCTGACCGGAACGACTATTGCGTTCCAGCAGGAAGGCGAAGTCAACCATGCACTCGGCATCGAAGGCGCTGACGCATCTTACGGCGGCACGGAGTTCTCCGCTGACGGCACCCTGTCTGATGCAAGCTACGAAAAGTACATCGAAGCCGCTTATCAGTTCTGTGAGCAGGAAGAAGAAGAGGGCAGCGTGCTGCTCTACAACCGCAACAATGCCCTGCCGCTTTCCGAGTCTGAGCGCAACGTCACGGTCTTTGGCCGCGGCAGCATCGACCCGGTGTTCCGCAGCACGGCAGGCGGTTCCTCCACAAACCCGGATTACCAGAAAACCCCCGTTGACGCCCTGCAGGATGCCGGCTTCAACGTGAACCAAACCGTGCTGGACGCCTACGCTTCCGCCGAAGCGCCGAAAGAAAGAAGCGTTTCCAGCGTGGGAGAATATGACCCGGCGCTGTTCACCGGCAGCGTTACCGACTCGTTTGCGTCCTACGGCGATGTCGCGTTTGTTACGCTGTCCCGCTTTGCCACCGAGGGCAACGACCTTGCGATGGTCAACGACAAGGGCAAGCGTATGCTGGAGCTGGACGACAACGAGAAGGCAATCTTCCAGCAAATCAAGGATTCCGGCAAATTCAAGAAAACCGTCGTCCTGCTGAACTCCGTCTTTGCGATGGAGATGGACTGGCTGGACGAGTACAATGTTGACGCCGTGCTGTGGGTCGGCAACCCCGGCTTCTACGGTATGCCCGGCGCCATCCGCGTTGTGACCGGTGAGGTCAACCCCTCCGGTCACACCACCGCCACCTTTGCCGCCAACTCCCTGTCCGCGCCCAGCGCCGAAAACTTCGGTCTGCACGCCTACAACTACGGCAGCAAAACGCCCCGTGCGGCAGGCGACAGCTTTGTCAGCTATAACGAGGGTATCTACGTCGGCTACCGCTACTACGAGACTCGCTACGAGGACACCATCCTCGGTCAGGGCAACGCCGATTCCGCGGTTGGCACCAAAGCCTCGACCGACGGCTGGAACTACGCCGAGGAGGTCTGCTTCCCCTTCGGCTACGGTCTGTCCTACACGAACTATGAGTACAGCCTTGACAAGCTGGACTACAACAGCGACACCGACACCTTCACGGCGACTGTCACTGTGAGCAATACCGGCGACAGGGACGGCAAGGCTACCGTGGAGCTGTACGGACAGTCCCCCTACACCGACTACGACAAGCAGAACAACGTCGAAAAGTCCTCGATCCAGCTGCTGGGCTATGACAAAATCGACGTGGCCGCAGGTGCATCCGAGACTGTCACGGTTGATGTGCCCGGCTACTTCCTCGCGTCCTATGACGCCAACGGCGCGAAGGGCTACATCCTCGATGCGGGCGATTACTACTTCGCCGTCGGCAACGGCGCACACGAGGCACTGAACAATGTGCTGGCCGCCAAGTGCGGTGACGCCGTTGCGGGCAAGCTGATCGATCAGGACGGCAATGTCGTTACCGGCAACACCGCCGCCGTGGCCACCTGGACCGCCCCCAACACCGAGGTCGATACCCAAAAGTACCGCAACTCCCGTTACAACAGCGATGTGGAAGTCACGAACACCTTCGACGACGCCGATGTGAACTACTGGGCGAACGACGACGAAAAAATCACCTACCTGTCCCGCAGCGCGTGGGATACGACCTACCCCACCACGCTGGAGACCCTGACGGTCAACGATAAGCTGTACAACGGTCTGAATATGCAGACCTACGTCAAGGCAGCCGACGCCAAGAGCGTTTCCGACTTCAACCTCGGCGTGGAGCTGGATGAGAAGATCAACTTCAGCGATATGATCGGCGTTGCCTTCGACGACCCGAAGTGGAACGACTTCCTTTCTCAGCTGACGCTGAGCGATCTGCTCATCAACATGGGCGACTCCAAGGGCATCAAGGCTGTCAAGGCTGTCAACAAGCCCGGCTGCACCATCGTCGATGGTCCCGAGGGCATGAACGGTCAGTTTAAGTACGGTGACCGCCGCAACTGCACCGGCTGGGCTACGCTGCCCATCGTCGGCGCAACCTGGAACCACGATGTGCAGACCCGCTTTGGCGAGATGTACGGCGAGGATGCGCTGTATGCGTCCATCCCCATCGCCTACGCGCCCGGCGCGGACACCCTGCGTTCTCCCTACTCCGGTCGTACTTCTGAGTATTTCTCCGAGGACGGCGTTCTCAGCTACTATGCTGCCAAGGCCGTTTCCCACGGTATGCGCAACAAGGGTCTGATCGGCACGGTCAAGCACTTCTTCCTGAACGAGCAGGAAGCCGGTCGTCAGGGCATCTCCACCTTTGCGAACGAGCAGGCCATCCGTGAGATCTATATGCGCGCCTTTGAGGGTTCTCTGGCTGAGGGCGATTCTCTCGGCGTTATGACCGCTTACAACCGTATCGGCGTTATGTACGCCGCTGCCAGCCAGGGCATCCAGCACATCCTGCGCGACGAGTGGAACTACGGCGGCTACATCATCGACGATGCACTGACCGCATCCGAGTATTCCTCCGCCCCCGAAATGCTGATGGCGGGCAACAACATCTTCTGCCTGGATACCGCCCGCCCGACTGAAATCGAGAAGCTGATCACCAGCACCGATGACGGCGACCTGCTGCAGAAGGTCATTGACTCCAACCATTATCTGTACTACATCATGCTGCAGTCCTCTATGGGCGGCTCCGGCGCGGAGGATGTTGTCGTCTCCGACGCAGCCCCGTGGTGGCAGACGACCCTGCGCGCTCTCGATGCTGTGTTCTGCGCAGTGGCAGTTGCCGCTGTCGTGATGTATGTGCTGCATACCTACACGGACGTTTTCTCCGAGGAAAAGCGGAAAAATCGTGCCGCCAAAAAGAATTGATGGAGGTGGAACCCGATGAATAAAGGCTTGAAAAATAAAGGGCTGGGCAGCTGGTTCTGCCTTGCCGCAGCGCTGGTCGCGCTGATCACCGGCATTGTATTCCTGTCCACACAGGCCACGGCCGCCCCTCTGGGCCACTCCGGCACGATGCCCGGCGTGGTGCTGCTGGTCGGTGCTGCCGCTTCGCTCGTTTTCTTCTTTGTTTCCGTTCCGTTCAGCGCGCTGATTCAGGCGGTCATTTATAACATTGCCCTGTATCTTGTCGTTGTGCAGTTGTATTTCGTCTTTGCCGATGTCATCAACCACGTTACCTTTGCGGGCGGCAACGCCGGTCTGTGCGTGTTTTATATGGTCGGCACTTTCATTGCCTGCCTGCTCAGTGTGATCGCCTGCTTCTGCAAGCAGACGAAAACCGGCGAGGCAAAAGCCACCGGCAAACAGTTTGCTGCCGCCGGTGCGGTGGTCGTGGTCGCTGCGGTCTGCGTGGGCGGTTTCTCCCTGCAGAGCAGCAGCCTGCCCTCGGCCGACAATGCGGAGGTTGCCCCCGATGCGGCGCAGACTTCTGCCGATGGTCCCGTTATGAACTACAACAATAACGAGTATGTTTCCAAGACGCTGGATGACCTGATTGCCATCCCGCAGGAAACCTGGGAAGCCAAGGAGCCGAACGGGGAAGTCGCCTACTTCTTCGAGGGTCAGTACACCGAGGGCTTCAGCACCATCGTGGATCCGGCCTGTCTGGATATGTACTGCTACACCGACGGTTCGATGTGGGGTTCCTTCAGCGGTCCCAACACCTCCGTGGGCGGCGACTCTATCTCCCATGTTTACGGCTACTGGTACAACTACGATGAAAACGGCGAGAAGAACTTCGTCATTCATCTGCTGGGCAACCAGGACGCTGACGGCACTGTGCGCCCCACCAATGTGGAGGGCGGCGCAGATGCGGATATCTTCGTCTTTGACACCGACCACGGCGCATACAGCATGGAAGCCAGCCTGAGCTATGGCGTTATGGGCGGTGCGATCACCCGCAACATCAACATCTACGGTCAGCCCTATGCCCCTGCCAAGAGCCTGACGATCGATGCCTCCAACCTGCGCACCTTCTACACGGGCGACACCTTCAACCCGGGCGAGCTGGTTGTCACGGCTACCCGCGCCAACGGTGCGGAAGAGTCCATCTGGGGCGGTCGCTTGACCTTCACCGGTTACGACAGCGACACCGTAGGCACCAAGACCGTGACGGCCTCCTTCCTGGGTGCAACCGCTACGTTTGAAGTGCAGGTCGAGGAACTGGTCACCGAGCAGTACACGGGCAGCTATGAGCTGGTGCAGGGCGAAACGCCCACCGCAACGGATGCCGTGCTGCTGGTGGATTACTCCCACAAGGTCTGCACGCTGACTGCCGCCGACGGCTCTGCATCCATCACCGGCACGCTGGTGGATGCGCAGGACAATGCCCTTACCATGACCCTGAACGGCAGCGATGCCCTGACGGTGCCCATCACCGAGGGTGAGGACGGCAGCAAGCAGCTGACCATCCCCGCCCACGACGAAATCGTCTCCGGCTGGGGCTCCAGCACCACCTACTCCATCAACGAGGCTGTGGTCACGCTGGCGGCAGAGTAAGCGTCCATTGCCCCTGATAAAACCTAAGGCAATACCGCACAATTCCCGCCCTACGGCTTAAGCACCGCTCCGGCGGCTGCGGCACGGCATCTGCGTTGCCAAAATGCTCGATAATACACAAAGTATTATCTGCGCTTTTGGCTTAGCATCTGCCGCACCTCGCTCGCCGTATCGGCACTTAGAATTATGCGGTATTGCCCTAACGGTACTTGCTGAATGAAAGCCGCGTCTGATGTCTGCTTGCAGGCGTTGGATGCGGCTTTTTTTATGAGAAGGGAAAGCTATATGCAAAATACAGAACTTTTGCTGAAAAAATTGACCTTGGAAGAAAAATGCGCGCTGCTTTCCGGCGCGGAAACCTTCAAAACGCGGGGTATGCCCGAACACGGCATCCCGCAGATCTGGCTGTCGGACGGTCCCCACGGCTTGCGCAAGCAGGCGGGGGAGAGCGACCACTTGGGGCTGAACCCCAGTGTTCCCGCCACCTGCTTCCCCACGGCGTCGGCTGTTGCAAACAGCTGGGATGCCGCGCTGGGCGAGGAAATCGGCGCAGCCTTGGGCGAGGAAGCCGCTGCGCAGGAAGTGTCGGTGGTGTTGGGACCGGGGCTTAACATGAAGCGCAACCCGCTGTGCGGGCGCAGCTTTGAGTATTTCTCCGAGGACCCGTATCTCGCGGGCAAGCTGGCGGCGGGATATATTCGCGGCATCCAGTCCAAGGGCGTAGCCGCCTGCCCGAAGCACTTTGCCGTCAACAGTCAGGAAACGCGGCGTATGGCTTCGGACTCCATCGTGGACGAGCGCACCCTGCGGGAAATTTACCTGACCGGGTTTGAAATTGCCGTCAAAGAGGGGCATCCCCGCAGCATTATGTCGTCCTACAATCTTGTGAACGGTACGTATGCCAACGAGAATAAGCACCTGCTCATGGAGATTTTGCGCGGTGAGTGGGGCTTTGACGGCGCGGTCATCACCGACTGGGGCGGAAGCAACGACCACGCGCTGGGTGTGAAAAACGGCTCCACGCTGGAAATGCCCGCGCCCGGTGGGGACAGTGTGCGCGAACTGCTGGCGGCGGTGGAAAGCGGGAAAATCACCGAATCCGACATCGACGCCCGCTTGTCGGAGTTGCTGCCGCTGGTGTTTGATACCAAGGCTGCGCTGGACGCTGCCCCGCGTGAGTTTGATGCGGCAGCCCATCATGCGCTTGCCCGCCGCGCCGCCGAGGAAAGCCTTGTGCTGCTGAAAAACGAGAGCTCTTTGCTGCCGTTGGCGGCGGGTAGCAAGGTGGCTGTCATCGGCGGCTTTGCCAAGAATCCGCGCTACCAGGGCGCAGGCTCCAGCATGGTGAACTCGACACAGGTGGATGTGCTGCTGGATAAGCTGATCGACTCCGAGTTGAACGTCATCGGGTATCAGCAGGGCTTTGACCGCCACGGTAAACCGGATGCTGCTTTGCAGAAATCTGCCTGCGAACTGGCAGCACAGGCGGATACAGTTATTTTGTGCATGGGTCTGGATGAAATCGCTGAGAGTGAGGGTCTTGACCGCAGCAATTTGCGCCTTGCGCAAAATCAGGTGGATCTGCTGCAGGCTGTGGCGGCTGTCAACCTGAAAATTGTCGTGGTATTGTACAGCGGCAGCGTAGTCGAAACGCCGTGGCTGGACAACTGCCAAGCCCTGTTGTACGCCGCCTTAGGCGGTCAGTCGGGGGCGGGCGCCGTTGCGGATGCACTGACCGGCAAGGTCAACCCCTGCGGCAAGCTGGCAGAAACGTGGCCGCTGACTTATGCCGACGTACCCAGCGCCGCCGACTTTGCCACCCGCCGCAAGACCGTGGAGTACCGCGAGGGGCTGTACATCGGCTACCGCTACTTTACCACGGCGGAAAAAGCTGTGCGCTTCCCGTTTGGCTATGGCATGAGCTACACGACGTTTGCGTACAGCGATTTGGCTGCCGATGAACAGGGGGTCAGCCTTACCGTAACGAATACCGGCAGTGTAGCAGGCACGGAAATTGTGCAGCTGTATGTTGCCAAAAAGGACAGTGAGCTTTTCCGCCCTGCAAAGGAACTGAAAGGCTTTGCCCGCGTAACGCTTGCCCCCGGCGAGAAACAGCGCATCACCATTACGCTGGACGATAAGGCGTTCCGTTTCTGGAATGTCAAGGCTAACCGCTGGGAAATCGAGGGCGGCGAGTACGAGCTGCTTGTCGGCGCAAGCGTGGAGGACATCCGGCTGTGCGAGAAAATCTCCGTACATGGAACGGCTGCCGTGCATCCGTATGAGGATAGGGACTTGGATTGCTATTATAAGGGCAATGTGCTGCACGTTTCCGATGCAGACTTTGAAAAGCTGTTGGGGCATCCCATCCCGAAAGGCAAAACCAAAATTGACCGCAATCTGACCTTGGGCGAACTGAACCACGCACGCAGCCCGCTGGGCTGGCTTGTCTGGCTTGTGCTGACGATCCTGCTGGATGCCAGCTATAAACGCGGCAAGCCGGACCTGAACATCTTGTTCCAGTACAATATGCCCCTTCGCGCCTTGGCAAAGATGACGAACGGTGCCATCAGCATGGGCATGGTGGACGGCATTGTCATGGAATTGCAGGGCTTCTGGGTCCTGGGTCTTGTGCGGGTGATTTATGAAGCAATTAAGAATGTGGTGCTGAATGCGCAGATGGAAAAGCGTCTGCGCGGCGCTTGATGGAGGTTGCATTATGCAGTTTTGGAATAATTTTGCGGCTAAACACCCCGCCGCAGCCAAGTGGGTGCGCGAGGGCGGTCTGTTCGTCATCGTGTCGAACCTGATTACCGTGTTCAAGTATCTGCTGCTGCAATTTCTGCCCGCTGCGTTCAGCAGTCTGCCGGTGGTGGATTTCGGCTGGCCCGGCGTGGATGTGACCCTGTTCGGGGAAACGTTCAAATGGAACATCCTCGGCTACGATGCCGCCCACGGCGGTCTGCCGTACTTTTGCGCTTACATGATTGCTATGGTGATTGGTGAATGCATCAACTTCCCGATCCAGCGCAATTTCGTGTTCCGCAGTAAGGGCAATTTAGGCAAGCAGATTGCGTGGTATGTGCTGGCGTTCTGCGTCATCACCTGCATCGTCAACTCCATCAACTGCGTATGGGTTGCCGTAGCCGGGCTGCTGGTGCCGGACTTTATTTATAACATCGGCACGACGGTTTTGAACGGCGGCGTGTCTATGGTCATTTTCTTCTTTGTCAACAAAATCATCTTCCCTGAAAGCGGGAAGTGATGGAGAGAACATCACTTTACGAGCACTGCAGACAACTGATTGCAGTTTTGGATGATGAGCAAGCCCTGCTGATGAAATCCGTCATAGGTGGCTTGTCGCCGTGAATTGTGCACGTCTCGTAATCAATTTGCGCTTACTATTGACCGACTGATAATGACTGGAGTAAAAAGAGCCCGGAGGGCCTTACCAAATCGGTAAGGTTCTCCAGGCTCTTTTTTCTCGCCGGAAAGTGCATGCAAATGGGTTACACAGAATAACGATACAACACGGAAAGGAAGAAAACTTGTGATTAGACAAATTCTGAAAGATTGTACGAAATACGCACGAGGACTGCCAAAGTGAATCAGAACTGATTCACTCCCACGCCCGCCCTAGCGTAAAAGGCATAAACGTAAAATGCCTGACAATCATTTCATAACCACCTGCATGGATGGTGCAGCCGAACGGGGATATATGTCTGCCTCAAGGCTTATACATTCTTCACGAGCAGTGCCTGATACGGTTCCAGTTCTACATCCGCAAGCCAGATGGTTTGACCGTCTGCGGAACGGTAGCTGCCGCCCAAAGCGTCAAGACCGGCCCCTGCCGGGTACTCGGTAAAGTTGAACAGCCCCACCAGCGTTTCCTCGCCGTGCTTGCGTACCAGTGCCAGGACGCCGGGGTTGTGGGTGTCCCATGTGGTTACCCACGCATCCGGGGCAAAGCACTCGTCTGCTCGCATTTTACGCAGTTCTTCCATGCCCTGCCACAGCTTGTTCGGCAGCGTACCCTTTTGGGTGCGCTGTTTTGCGTTTTCCCAGTTAAACGCACTGCGGTGCAGGTTGCGGCTGTCGTCTGCACGATTGGGGTCGGACTTATAATCCCAGCCGTTGAGCTGGGCAATCTCGTCGCCGGAGTTCAGCATCGGAAATCCCTGCAAAAATGCCATGACGCTATGCAGCAGCAGGTCGCGGCGGACCGCGTAGTCCAGCGCGATCACATCGCCCGATTCCAGTGCCTGCTCCACGCCGCACAGGCTGGCGGTGGTGCCGCAGCTGCGGGCATCGCCGGTGGCGGGGTCGTAGTTGTACAGCTCGCCCTTTGCCCAGCTTCCGGGAAAATCGCCCGCATAAAAATGGTAGAGATACTCCTTGTGCTTTTGGGGGTCAATATCAAAACGGTTCTCAGCCGCTTCATCCAGACCCCAGCCGATATCATCATGGCAGCGCAGATAGTTTACAAACCAGCAGTTGCCCGGCAGGGCGTGCAGGGCGTCCAGCTGTGCCTTCAGCAGGCGGGTGTCACGGCTTGCCAAGGCAGCCCACAGGTTGACCATGGTGGACACATTGTAAAGCATGTGGCATTCCGGCTTTTCGGGTGTGCCAAAGTACGCCGCCAGCTCCTTGGGCGCCATGACCACTTCGCCCTTGAGGATGACCGCCGGGCAGACACATTCCAGCACCATGCGCAGCATCCGCACAATGGTATGTACCTGCGGTAAATTGCGGCAGGTCGTGCCAAGCTGCTTCCAAATGTAAGGCACAGCGTCAATGCGGAACACCTCCACACCCAGATTTGCCAGATGCAGAATACTTTTGGTCATGTCCACGAACACCGCCGGGTTTGCGTAGTTCAGATCCCACTGGTAGTCGTGGAAGGTGGTCAGCACCCACTTGTGCATCTCCTCGCACCAGGTAAAGTTGCCGGGCGCGGTGTTGGGAAATACCTGCGGCACGGTCTGCTCGTACTGGTCCGGGATGGTGCGGTCATCAAACAGGTGGTAGTAGGCTTGAAACCACGGGTCGCCCGCCTTGGCCGCCATTGCCCAGCGATGGGTGCTGGCGGTGTGGTTCATAACAAAATCCAGACACAGGCTGATGCCGGCCTTGCGCAGTTCGCGGGTCAGATTTTCGAGGTCTTTATTCGTGCCGAGAGCCGGGTCTACGGTATCGAAATCCTCCACCGCATAGCCGCCATCGTTGTGCGGGTGGGGCATCTGCAGCAGGGGCATCAGGTGCAGATAGGTCAGCTTTTGCTCCTTGAAATAGGGCAGCTTCTTTGCCAATTCTTTCAAATTTCCGGCAAACAGGTCGGTGTACATCGTCATGCCGAACATATTGCCCCGCTTGTACCAGTTCGGGTCGGCGGCACGGGCTTTGTCCAGCGCCTTCAGCTCGGCGCTGCGGGCGTCGTAGGCGTCTGCCATCTCCTGTTCAAGAACCGCCAACCCTTCCCGGTTGTTGTACAATTCCATGAACAGCCATTCCAGCTCGTCCTTATGGCGGGCAAATCGTGCGGAAAATTCCTGCGCCATGGGTCAGCCCTCCACTTCTGTCAGGGTGGGCATGGCGGGGATGGCACCGCGGCGGCTGGTGGTGATGCTGGCCGCTTTGTTGGCAAAAGCCAGAATGCTTTCCAATTTGTCCGCCGTCAGGGAGTTCAAATCCTCCTTGCACAGCTTGGACAGCGCTGCCCCAAAGAAGGTGTCGCCTGCACCGTTGGTGTCGCCTGCACCGTTGGTGTCGCCCACCTTGCAGGGAACACCGGCTACATGACCGGTTTTCTCTCCAAAGCGGTAGAACACACCGTTTGCACCCAAGGTGACAAAAATCAGCCGAATGCCGTTTTGTGCCAGCTGCGCCGTGCCGCTTTCGCAGTCGGTGGTGCCGGTCAGCAGGGGCAGCTCCTCGTCAGAAACCTTCAGGATATCCACCAGCGGCAGGGGAGCTTTCATCTGTGCAATCGCTTCTTCCTCGCTGTGCCAAAGGTTGGCGCGGTAGTTGGGGTCGTAGGTGATGATTGCCCCCAGCTTTTTGGCGCGGGCGGCGGCGTCCAGCGTGGCGGTGCGGGCGGGGTCGGCGGTCAGACTGACCGAGCCGAAATGCACGATTTTGGCTGCATTCAGGGCTTCCTCCGGAATGTCCTCTTTGCACAGCATCACATCAGCGTTGGCACTGCGGTAAAAGCTGAAATCCCGCTCACCGGAGGCATCCACCGAAACAACGGCCATGGTGGTAGGGTGGTCGGCATCGGTGACCATATAGCGGGTGTTTACCTTGTTTTCCTGCAAAACCTCGGTCAGATAGCGGCCAAAGGCATCCTCGCCCACCTTGCCGATAAAGGTAGTCTGTGCGCCCAACTTGGCGGCGGCAACCGCCAGATTGGCGGGGGCGCCGCCGGGGTTTGCCGCAAACTGCGGAATGCCGCGTTCATCCCTGCCGGTCTGGGTCAGGTCGATCAAAACTTCACCAATCGTTACAATATCCATGTGTATCTCTCCTTGCTGAATGTATCGAACAAAAAGAAGCAGCTTTACTACTTCAAAAGATAACGAATATAGGCAGCTGCGCGCTCCGGGTGCGGTGCATTTGCAATGACACCGAGGTAAACGGATCCCTCGAAACCGGCTTGTGCTATGAGGGGCGTGTCGGAAATATCCAGCGTTACGCCATCGGCAGACAATTCATCCAAGCTGCTGAAATCTGCATCCAGTGTACGCAGGTCAAGAAAATACTCTTCGTTTTGCAGTTGCTCTCGCGCAGCGGTGTCCATTAGAATAACGTCTAATTGCTGTGCGCTGACAGCAGCCAGCAGCTTCAGCTCCGAGGCATAGACATATTGTTCATCGACATTGGCAGTTTCATTTATAATCAGCCCGGTCAGCAGATTGACCTGCTGCTTTTTTGTCAGATGCGCATCTTGGGCAAAGCCGTCCGTAAGCTGCCCGGTCAAATCAGAACCGGCTGAAATGTTCACGAGGCTAACGTACAGCACAGCTTCTTTTTTGGTGAAATGCCGATAAGTGGCATATCCGAAAATGTACAAAACGATTAAAACTCCTATGATGGGGAGTTTGTAGTATGCCCAAATGTGCTCCCATCTTTTTCGCCCATGCAGAGAGCGCAGGGTGGCAAGATCAGCGCTCTTCATCGTGCGATTCCTCATCTGCCGCATCGGGATCTCCGCCGATAAGATGAATGATTTTTACCAAGAGGAAAGAACATAGCATGGCACACAAGCCCATTCCCAAAAGAAAGGCGGGCGCGAATACGCAAACTGTGATCCACCCCATGACAGCGTAAATGAACGCCATCAGCAGGGTGCAGAACAAATAGCGAACCCCGACGGCAAAGGAGGTCCTTAAAATGCCAAGCGTCGTATTTTCAAAACGTGCCAGCAGGGGAAATGCGTAGAGCAGTACAATGGCGTACAGCACGGCAGCACCGATCACCAGCGCTGTCAAAATCGTCCAGAATGCACTGGTGTTCCAAAGGCGGCTCAACACGAAGCCGTCGACGCCCAAAAAGCAGCCAAGTGCCAGCAGGATAAGCCATAACTTTGTGGCAGGCTTGAAATTGCTGCGAAACGCACGGAAGAACATACGGGTAAGACCCTCATCACGATCCTCAGCCATTTTCAATGTGCAGTAAAACAGCGCCGTAGTGGAGGCGCCAATCGTAAAAATCGGCAGGCTGCATATAAGCCACAAAATGTTCAGATAGGCGCTGTATGTCAGCTTTGTCAGCACAGAAAACCACGGCTTGTCCCACAGGTCACGCATACTGTACCTCTCAATCTCCTGTGGATTCACGCAGGATCAGATTCGTTTCCGTATAAACAGTCCGATAATTCAGCGAGGGCTCCTCAATACGGGTCATAAGCAGATTGGCAGCGGCATACCCCATGATTTGCCCGTGAATATGAATGGATGTCAGCCGAGGTGAAAAATACGATGCCTCTTGGCTGTCATCAAATCCGCAAATCCAGATGTCATCCGGAACGGAATAGCCAAGCCGATGCAAGGCGTTGATAAGATCCATTGCTATAAAATCATTGGCGCAGATAAAAGCGTCCGGCATGGTCGGGCAACCGCGCAGCGACTGATACAGATACTCCGAATAGTTTGGCTGTGCTTTTTGCGTTGCGCAGGTCGGCCAGTCGGTTGCCATACCAAAATGCTCGGCTGCATCTTTATAAGCCAGGTAACGTTCATGGAAAGACTGGCAGTGTTCTTTATCCCCGGCAAAGGCGATACGTTTTCGTCCGCGCTGTGCCATCTGCGCCATCATGTTCTGAATTTCGATACGGTTTTCCATATACAGCCGATCAGCCTGCAGCGGAGGGCGCATTTCCATCACGGGTGTGTCCACAAAAAGAAGCGGAATGCCCAGCGTACAAAGCATCTGGGCGTAATCATAGTCAAATACTTCAAAGCAGATGATGCCTGCCGTGTGCTCTGTGTTTAAGGAAGACGGCAGCTCCTTTGCAGCCAGCTCAGCGGGCGAAATGCGGTGGATTGTCATACAGGCGTGAAGATGCTGAAGTTCTGATTGAAAGCGATCCAACATCATTGCGGCAAAGTGGGAGTTATTCAAAAAACGGGTTGTCAGTATGACAATTTCCCGCTTATCGACGGGGAGAATGGAAGCATCCCCGGCGTTGCTGTTCCCATCAAATACCGGAAGGTAGGAAAATTGCTTGTATCCCATTTCGGCAGCCTTGCGCAGGATCTTCTCCCGTGTGGCATCGGCCAGAACGCCGGTGTTATTGATAGCCTTGGAAACCGTATTGCGGGAAAGCTGAAGCTCGTTGGCAATATCCTGAATGGTGACTTTGGTAGACATGGCCTGCCTCGATTCTATACACTCTATAAGTAAGAAATGTACTTTAATAAATATATTCTGTAGGTATCTCCGTCCGGGAGATTCCTGTGTTTCTGATACCAGTATAGTGCATATGCACAAATTAGTCAAATGTAAAAACGCAAATCAGCATATTGCACATTCGCGCGCACTGGTTTTTGTGCAGCTGCACGAATGTACCGTAATTCGCTTAAAAACGAGGAAAACGCCATTGACTTTTGCGATTGGTGATGGTATAAATAAATCACAGGGTTTTACAAATGCACCATTCAAGGGGGTCTGAGCAGAACATGTTGTGCAAATGTAAAACAAAGAAGAAACGGTACAATGAAATCAAAAAGGAGGAGAATGATTCATGAAACCAAAGTCAGTTGCACCCCAAAGCGCGGTCATGGCGGTTGACCGTAAACTGCATAATACATGGGTGTACATTAAGCGTCATTGGCAGCTCTACCTGCTATTTCTGATGCCGGCTGTATTGCTGACCCTTGTATTCCGCTACATTCCTATGGGCGGCGTACTGATCGCCTTCCAAAAATACAACCCGTTCAAGGGCATCTGGGGCAGCGAATGGGTCGGGTTCAAGAACTTTTCGCGGTTCCTGTCCTCGCCGGATTTCATGCGGTATTTGATCAACACCTTGAAACTGAGCGTCTATGGCTTGCTGTGGGGCTTCCCCATTCCGATTTTGTTGGCCTTCCTGCTCAACCGCATTAAAAGCAATAAGATCAAGCAGAAGGTACAGCTTGTCCTGTATATGCCCAACTTTATTTCTGTGATCGTGCTGTGCGGTATCGTGCGTGTTCTGCTGTCTGTCACAGGTCCTGTAAATGGGCTGTTTCATACCGGCATCAACTTTATGACATTGCCGGAGGCTTTCCGCCCGATTTACATCATCAGCGGAATCTGGCAGGGCGCAGGTTGGTCCTCCATTATGTACACAGCCGCGCTTTCCAACGCCAGCCAGGAGCTGAAAGAAGCCGCCATGCTGGACGGCGCGAACCTGATTCAGCAAATACGAACCGTTGAATGGCCCGCCATCAAGGATATGGTCGTGATTCAGTTCATCCTGCAGGCAGGCAACATTATGAGCATCGGCTTTGAAAAAGCCTACGCCCTGCAAACGGATCTGAACCTGAATTCGGCAGAAATCATCGCCACTTATGTATATAAAAAAGGTCTGTTAGACGGTGATTACAGCTTTTCAACAGCAGTCGGTCTGTTCAACACAGTTATCAATGTCATATTGCTTATCGCTGTAAACAAAATCGTTGCCAAGATGAACGATGGGCAAGGCTTGTAAGGAGGTGTCCGCTATGTCTAAGAAAAAGTCGGGAATGCAGATCTATACCAAACAAGACAAAGCCATCCTCTACTGCGGCTATGCACTGTTGGCTCTGTTTCTCATCGCCATTATTGTGCCGATGGTTTACATTGTGATCGCTTCGTTCATGGATCCCGTCACATTGCAAAACAAGGGCATTTCCTTTGACTTCAGCAAATGGAGCCTGGATGCCTATGAGCGCGTCATCTCGGACAAACAGATATGGGTCGGCTTCAAAAACGCTGTTCTTTATTCGGTTATATTTACTGTCATTTCCGTTGCCGTAACGATGCTGGCAGCCTATCCGATGTCGCTGCCGGACTTCAAGGGAAAGAAATTTTTCAACACCTTATTCGTTATCACGATGTTCTTCAACGGTGGTCTGATCCCTACCTACCTGCTCATCAACAATATCGGTCTGCTGGATTCCATGTGGGCGGTTATCCTGCCGGGTGCATTCAGCGTCTGGAATATGATCATTGCCCGTACCTACTATCAGGGGATCCCGCGTGAGCTTCGTGAGGCAGCCGATGTGGATGGTGCCAGCGAAATGCGCTACTTCTTTAATATCTTGCTGCCGGTTTGTATGCCGGTAGTGGCGGTGCTTGCTCTTTGGCAGTTTGTCGCTATGTGGAACAGCTATTTTGACGCGATGATCTACCTGAACAGTGCCTCCAAACAGCCCCTGCAGTTGGTGCTGCGCTCTATCCTGATCCAAAGCCAGCCTGAATCCGGTATGATTGCCGATATTCAAAGCACGGCTGAACGCGCAAAAATGGCCGAGTTGCTCAAGTATGCAACCATTATCATTTCCAGCCTGCCGCTGCTGGTCATGTATCCCTTCTTCCAAAAGTATTTTGATGCAGGCATTATGGCGGGCTCCGTCAAGGGCTGATTGTTAGGAAAACTCGACCGGGATTTCCCGGCCGCAATATTAAAAAAGGAGAAAAACGCAATGAAAAAATTGATTTCACGCTGCAATTTCCTCAAAATGGGCGCCTTGGCGAGCGCTGTTATGATGCTGGCCGCCTGCGGCGGCGGTGCCGGAGGCGGAAAAGATTCGGGTGCCAATGTAGATGTTACCGGTGCCGTTTCGTTTCCTCTGGCGGAGCAGGTAACCTTTACCGGTATGACAAGCTATCCGGTCGGCAGTGAATCCGATCCGAACAACCGTACCATTTTCAAACGTCTTGAGGAAGCCACCAATGTACATATCGACTGGACGGCTATTCAGGCTGACCAGTGGAGCGATAAAATCACCCTGAATATGTCCAACCCCAGCACTCTGACGGATTTTGTCTTTACGGCAGATTTCAGCGACAGTGACCTGCTGCGCTACGCAGATCAGGGCGTTATTGTCAATCTGGAGGATTACATCGACAACAATATGCCCAACCTCAAGAAGGTTTTTGAGATGTACCCGGAGTACCGTACCATGTGTACAGATTCCGAGGGACATATCTGGGCGCTGCCGTGGATCGAGCAGTTGGGCGCTGAAAAGACGGCGATCCAAACGGTGGGAAATATGAGCTTCATCAACAAGAAGTGGCTGGATTTCCTGGGTCTGGAGATGCCGACGACGGTAGATGAATTTGAGCAGGTACTGATTGCTTTCCGCGACAACGCGGATGCCATCAAGAGTGAGTTTGGCATTGAGGGCGATATCATCCCGATGTCCTGCATTGTCAACAACGGTGACCAGGATCCCAGTATCCTGATCAACGGCTTTGGTGAGGGCTATGGTGATGCCGATAAGGATCGCCACATTGCCGTCACGGATGACCTGAAGGTTATCTGCGCGGCCACTCAGCAGGGCTACCGTGAAGGTCTTGACTGGCTGCACAAGCTGTATTCTGAAAACCTCATTGACCCCGAATGCTTTACGCAGGAATGGTCCACCTATGTTTCTAAAGGCAAGGCCGGTCGTTACGGCGTCTGCTTTAGCTGGGATGTTGCCAACATCGACAACCTGACCGATTGGGAACCCCTGCCCGCACTGACTGCCGATACCCGCAATATCACCCCGCAGAACGGTTCCTTCACCAGCGGCTTTGGGCGCGGCAAGTGTGTTGTCACCGCCAAGGCATCGAACCCCGCGCTGGTTTGTGCCTGGCTCGACCAGATGTATGCACCTCTGCAGTCTCCCCAGAACAACTGGGGTACCTACGGCGATGAAACCGGTTTCAATATCTTTGAAATGTCCACGAACGATAAGGGCGAGCCGATGCTGAAGCACGCCCCCCTCGGCGATGCGTCCCCCGTTGAAGTCCGCGAAGCACAGTGTGTCGGCGGTCCTCTGGCGGTTCTGGATGATTACTACGGCGTTTATGTCACCTGCCCGGACGATGCACAGTACCGTTTGGACTGGATCAAGAATATTTACACCCCGGATATGAACAAAAAGTATGTTTACCCCAATGTTTTTATGAGCACCGAGGACACCGAGCAGGTTTCCAACCTTCAGGCAGATCTCCAAACCTACATGAACACCCAGAAGGCAAACTGGATCATGAACGGTACTACCGATGCTGAGTGGAATGAGTACCTCGACAAACTGGAAGCCTACGGATTGTCTGACTATCTGGCAATTATGCAGAAGTATCTTGACGCCTATTACGCAAAGCAATAAGTTTTACCAGGAGGAATCCATGAGCAGTACAATTTTGCAGAAAGCACGCGATTACGAGGAAGAGCACAGCGCTGCCATTTCTGCGGCAGAGCGCCCTGCCTACCACTTGACCCCTTATGTAGGCTGGATGAATGACCCGAACGGCTTTTCCTTCTATCATGGGAAATACCACCTGTTTTACCAGTATAACCCCTACGCAACACAATGGGGTCCGATGCACTGGGGACACGCGGTCAGCACAGACTTGCTGCATTGGGAGCATCTGCCCTGCGCCATTGCTCCGGATTCTCCGTCTGATAACGGCCCCGGCTGCTTCTCCGGCTCGGCCACCGAAATGGACGACGGCCGTCAGCTCTTAATGTACACCAGCGTGGTTTCTGAAAAACAGCCGAATGGTGAAATGCGGGATATTCAGACCCAGAGCGTTGCTGTGGGCGACGGATTGGATTACGAAAAACCTGCCTGCAACCCGGTGCTGACCCAGAAAGATTTGCCTGAAGGATACAGCAAATTCGACTTCCGTGACCCGAAGATCTGGCGCGAAGCTGACGGTACCTACTCTGCCGTGACTGTTGCCCTGACCGAGGACGGCAGCGGTGCAGCCGTACTGTTCCAAAGCAAGGACGGTTTCGACTGGCATTTTGTTACCGTGCTGGCGCGCAACAACAACATGTACGGCAAAATGTGGGAGTGCCCGGACTTCTTCCCGCTGGACGGCAAACATGTACTGATGGTCGGACCGATGGAAATGCGTCCGTCCGGTGAGTTCCACAACGGACACAATGTGATCGCATTTGTCGGCAGTTATGATGAGAAAACCCATACCTTTACCCGCGAACAGGTGCAGCTGGTGGACGGTGGCATCGACTTTTACGCCACCCAAACCACACAGGCACCCGATGGGCGCCGCCTGATGACGGCGTGGCTGCAAACCTGGTCGGACACCGAGGATAAGCCGCAGGGATGCAAGTGGTTCGGGCAGACCATCTGCCCGCGCGAGCTGCATTTGAAAGATGGCCGCATCGTTCAGACCCCGGCTCGGGAGCTGGATGCCGCCCACGGTAAGCGCACGCTGCACGAAGATGTGACCGTACAGAATGAAACGGCGCTGGCTGACATCGGAGGGCGCATTGCCGACCTGACCGTCACCGTGGCAGCGGGCGAATACCGCAGCTTTACCGTTAAGCTGGCAGCCGATGCAGCGTATCACACCTGCCTGACCTATGACCCCCACACCTCGCTGCTGACGCTGGATCGCAGCTGTGCCGGTTCCCGCGCCGATATTGTGCATACCCGCAGCTGCAAGGTGCGCAGCCAAAACGGCGCTCTCAAGCTTCGCATCCTGCTGGATAAAAACAGCGTGGAGGTTTTTGTCAACGATGGCGAGCAGACGATGACAGCGTGGATCTACACCCCGCAATCCGCCGATGGCATCACCTTTGCTGCAGACGGTCAGGCAACCATTACGGTGGAACAGTTTGAACTGAATCTGTAACTGGATATTCCCTTCGTTTCTCCTTCATAAACACAGGAGGCTGCTGCACTTGGATTTTTTCCTTGTGCAGCAGCCTCTTTTTAAGTGCGCCCGAAGGGATTCGACCCCCCGGCGCCTGGCGTCGGAGAACTACGACGCGGCACGCAATTCGATGATACACTGCGATTTTTTGTTGGTTCTGCACTGCTACGGAACACCCATCACAAGCAATATAAAACAATGTGCCAACGATAAAAACTGACCACCGGCAATAAAAATCACTGCCGGTGGTCAGTTGGTAGTCAATCTGTTGCCAACAATTGAAAGCTACAATCAACCTACATTTGAAAAGAATGGCCGTACTGCAGAAATATCCCGCCCCTCTTTGCGATTCTTTCGCTGCTCACAGGCAACACGGGCGGTCTCTCTTTTCAAAATGCGATCCATCCCGGCACAACCGTGCTGGAAACGAAGGTGACATTTGCCTGAGGGAAGCAAGATGTGCGCACGGTGGCTAGTCTATTGGGTCATGCACAGGCAAGCACAACGCTGGATATTTATGCCCACGCCTTTGACAAGAATAAACGCAAGGCGCAGGAAAAGTTGGGAAAGGCAATTGGATTATGAGAAAAATCAAACTGACCCGCGCCAATAAAAGTGTCCTGCTGAAAGCATTGGGCGATTACTATTACCGGCAGCGAGCCATGAACGCAGGCTGGCAGGAAACAGGTTATCTGATACTCAAAGCAGATTCTCTCTCAGCCAGTAAAAGGCTGCTTTCACCAGTGAGGAAGTCTGTCTTGCAAGAAACGCTGTAAATCAGCTGCGAAACAAGAAAATTGAGCAGGGGCAATACACAGATGCCACTGATGATATGTTGCTGAAGCTGAATTAAAGCAGAAATAGAGCAAACAAAAAATCACCTTGCAAAGTACATTGCAAGGTGATTTTTTGTGCGCCCGAAGGGATTCGCCAAGCCGCGCCCTAGAAACGCCCCACCGGGGCGTTTCTGCCCCGCGGCACGCAAAGCGCGGGGCACGGGCTGTTCGAATCCCTTCTTTTACCGCCCCATAAAATCTGTGCAAAACAAAAAGAGCACCCCCCATAAGGTACTGCTCTTGGTTGCGGAGACAGGACTTGAACCTGCGACCTCCGGGTTATGAGAAATTCAAAGTCCGTGCGTTACCGTGCTTTTTTGTGTGGTATGGTGGTATTCCATCCCATGCTCCCGCATGGATTTTGTCCTATGTGTACTAATAATTCCTCACCGTATCCTCCTGTCCCAAATGCTTTTGGGGGCAGTTTTGGGGGCAAAATCAAGCTGTTATTCAAGGGAAGTATTTTTCCCCAGCGCTCATTTATCTGTGCAGCTTTGGTCTTATTGTGAGTACAAATTTCTTTGGGTTCAAGCAAGGGCAGAGCCTTGCATTATAAGTAACAACTTCTACTTTCCAGTATCAAGTTGTATGCCGCGGCCATTTCAACCAGCTTTTACAACGGTGCCATTGTCCGCCTGCATCATCGCCATTACAGTCCGTGTTGCCGCGAGAAACGCCCCTGTTTGGGCGATTTCCAGCCTCATCGGCACCATGCCCGTCCCATCACTGTAACGCCTGAAATCCCCCGTTTTGCGGGGATTTTTTTATTCCATAACAGGGTTTGCCTGTGTGGGATTTTCCTGTACAGGCAAACCCCGCACAACTAAATAACTAATAGAACTAAATAAAGACTAAACAATCTTATCCTATCCGCAAAAAGGATTTTTGCCCTTTATTCTGCTGCGGATTTCATAGGGCATGAGTACAAAACGATACCAGAGAGTACACAACGATATTGCGTCTGTGTTTGCAGGTGCGATATAATAAATTCACCCCATCAGTGCGGTCCAGAGCATACTGAACGGCATAACGAGAATCAATGCGGGCATCAGGTCCACCAGCGGGACTGATTTGATGCGCGACACACGGAAACCGGCCGCCATTGTCAGGATACCGCCACAGGCGAAAAGATTCGCAAACATCATGGGGCAGCACGTTGGAAAGCCCGCGGCCTGCCAGAAAGACCATCAGCAGAATCACACCCTGCGGCAGCGGAATCGCACAGATGGCCGCGCCCAGCGGGGGTCAGCTCTGCCGAGCCGAACAGCGCCGGTGTGCCGGAAATCTGCACCAGCTCGTCCGCGATAATATCTCCAAAGACGTTGTTCGTCACAACCACGTCGAACGCCCACGGTTGACGGATTACCTCCATGCTTGCCGTATCCATATAGCAATGGCGCAGCGCCACATCGGGGTATTCGCCCGCCATAACCGTGACCGGCTCGATGAATTTCAGCTTATCGTCCACATAAGCTTAGCGTACGCGGACAGAGAAATCCTGGATGTGGATTTCTCCTGAGCCATGCCAGGCAAAGCTGAGGGCGTGGCGGCCCAAGGGGAAATCACAGGGGATGGTAAGCTCCTGCCATGTGGTGCTTGGCGACAGTGTGCGGGAGCCTGCGGCGGTCTGATCCGCGAAAATATCCAGCTTGCCGCCGGAGGATGCACGAAGGCGCAGCAGGACGGATGCTTTTCCGCCGGTAAATTGGAAAAACTTATAACAAATCTGCGTGTTTTTCACCGCGATAACTATACACGTGCCATCCTCGCAGGAGAGGAACGGCACGTGCTTTTTGATAACGCCGTTCCCCTGATGGGGCATTTTTCCGTTCGTGAGATTGCAGCAGATGGCCGCCGGGTAGGTTTTGTTTTCCTTCAGCGGGCAAGCGTCCAGCCCTGTGGAGGTGATTTCAACCTGTGGAATCGAGCCATCCGGCAAGAAGAAGATGGGCTCCGCGCAGGCTTGCCGGGAATAGGCGGTTTTATTGGTATTGCGGTGGTAAAATACGTACCATTGCCCCTTTATGCAGACAATGCTTCCGTGGTTGGTGCCGGTGGTGTTCAGACGATCTTTTTCCCTGCGGCCCCCATAGCCCACGTCTCCGCCCGACACAATGCAGCCGCCATAGGTGAAGTCCCTGTCAGGATATTGGCTTGTGGCATAGCAAAGCTCGTGTCCCTTGAGAGACGAGTAAATAAAATAATAGGTGCTGCCGATTTTGCGGATGGAGCTGCCCTCAAAGAATGGATGCCCGGCGAAGGGGGTGCCCTGCAGCTTTTGCTGGAGAATATGCCGGGGCTGCCCCCGGATGGTCAGCATATCATCCTCCAACTGCACATGGCTGGCCCCCATAACGCCGTCTGCATAGCCCCGTATTTCCCGGGGCGTTTTGTCGAACATCCGGCTTTCCACCCGGTAGAAAATCTCATTGCACCATGTCCCATGCTCGTGGAAGGGATACCAGCAGCCGTAATAGAGCCGGATTGTACCCGCGTCATTGATTACGGCGGGGTCAAAGGTCACATATTTCAGCATAGGGGTTCCATCGGGATTGCGCACATAGCCATAATAGCTGTATTTCCCGTCCGGGGTGTCGCAGACGGCAACGCTGATGCGCTGGCCATAGCCGCCCACGCCCTTGTCCCCGGACATACAGTAATAGAGATAAAACCGGCCGTCATTGCCCTGCACCACATCCGGGGCATACATATATTTGAGCTTTTCCCCATACAGGGGGTCTTGGCTGGCACAGTAAGAAATGCCCTTGCAGCTCCATTCGCTCAAATTATCCACAAAAGCCGACCAGAATTCGTAGTCCAGCATACAATAGGTATCACCCGTTGGCTTATCGTGGGAACCAAACAGATAGACCCGGTTGCCAAAGACATGAGGCTCTCCGTCTGCGATACAGGTATTCAGCGGCAGAAATGGGTTCGGCATTGGCAGGGTACTCCTTTCACGGATTACTTTCCTTTCACAAAATCTGCATAGGCAGCACTGCAGAAAATCATATGCAGCACCCGGGCAGCGGAACGATTCAAGGCGGCCTTATCCAGCGTTCCGGCCTTCCATGCCGCTGTCAGTGCCTTGCGGACGCCCTTATCACCGGGCATAATCAAGTCGTTTCCGGCGTTGATTGCCGCGGCATGAGAGCACTGATTGGTTGCCGTCCAGTCGCTCATGACAAGACCCTCGAAGCCCCATTCTCTGCGAAGCACGCCATCCAAAAGGGCAGGATTGTTGCAAACGTGCAGGCCGTTTACCCGGTTGTAGCAGCTCATCACCGTCCAGGGCTTACCTTCTGTAATGGCAATCCGGAACGCACGGAGATAGATTTCCCGCAGAGCCCTCTGCGGTACGTTGGAGGAAACCTCCATGCGGTTGTCCTCCTGGTTGTTGCAGCAGAAGTGCTTCACGGAAACGCCTACACCGCCGACCGACTGAACGCCCTTTGTAACCGCGGCAGCCATTTTTCCGGAAATCAGGGGGTCCTCCGAATAGTATTCAAAATTACGCCCGCAAAGAGGATTCCTGTGGATATTCAGTCCGGGGGCCAGCCAGACAGAGACGCCGATTTCCAGCATTTCTCTACCGATGGCGGCGCCGACCTCTTCCAGAAGCGCGGCATCCCAGCTCTGGGCCAGCAGCGTTTCACTGGGCCAGGCAGTCATATAGCGGTATACCTTGCGATGCTTGCCGGGCAGATGCTTGACAAGGGTTTCGTATTTCTTCAGCCAACCCCATTTCCACTCTTCGGGAAGTCCGTCCGGGAAGCGGGGACTGCCGTCCGATGCAACAGCTGTGCAGGGGACCACATTCAGCCCCGCGGGGCCGTCCGATAAAACAATATTGGGGATACCTTTTTTCAGCAGCTCGGTGCTGGTTCGCCCGGCTGCGCCCATAAGGCTGTTATAACAGTTGATTTTATACCCGCCGCCGACCACAAGACTAATTTTTTCCGCGTCGGTCAAGCGCTCCAGCTGCGCCTGAATTTTTGTGTCCTCAGCCGCAGCCGTCGGCACCTTGACCATCGGCGGGATTTCAACCGAAAATCTGGGCAGCGTCGGGTCATACACAATGCTTGCCTGCTTTGGACTCATTACAGGGAACGAACGGGCGGCAGGGGTAATCAGCGGAGCCTCCTCCACAACGGCTTCTTTCTCCACGGTCAGCACGGCGCAGGCTTCCGTATCCGCTGCGCTGCTGCCCAGCAGCAGACCGTATTCTCCCTGCGGAAGGACAAACGCAGTCCGTGCTTCATCATAGACAGACAGCGTGCGAATGTCAAATTGCAGCGTCACTTCCGCTTGCTGCCCCGGGTCAAGCAGGCTTGTTTTACGGAAGGCCGCCAGGGATTTCACCTCACAGCCCTGCGGAATCTGCGGCTTGCACAAGTAGAGCTGTACAACCTCCCGCCCGGCGCAGCTGCCGGTATTCTTTACCAGCGCCGTCAGGGCAATCTCCGGGCCGGAGACCTCCAGCTTTTGCATAGAAACAGAAAAGCCGGTATAGGACAGTCCGTAGCCAAAGGGGTATCGTGGGGCAACACCGAAGGAATCAAAATATCGGTAGCCCACGTAAATATTTTCACGGTAATCCTCCTGGGCCAGATCTCCGTTTCGGTGCCCAAAGGTATCGGAGCAGGGGTAGTCCTCATAGTGGAAGGCCCATGTGTCCGTCAGCCTTCCGCTGGGATTCACCTTTCCTGTAAGTACATCTGCCAGAGCGTTGCCGCCCTCCATACCGCCCTGCGCATAGAACAGCACGGCATCAATGCGGGTTTTCTCCAGAATGGACAGGTCAATAACGCTGCCGCAGTTCAGAATCAGAATCAGACGCTTATAGTGGGCCGAAAGGAGCTTCAGGCTTTCCTCCTCTATATCAGAAAGCAGGTAATCCCCTTGCTCACAGCGCCTGTCGCCGCCCTCTCCGGCCTGACGCGCCAAAACGTAGACGGCCGTATCCGTCTCCTCCGTCAGCTCGTCCTCCAGAATGGGGGTGCAGGCAGGAAGGGGCTGGGGGATGCTGTGAATCACATCGAACATTTTCATGGACTGGATGGGAGAAAAGCCCTTGATTTTCTCCTCCACGTCCGCCTTCCAGTTGTCCAGCTCGTCCCGGTACTTTCCCTCAAAGCGATCCATCCACAGGGTTGTGGGGAAGGAGAAGCCTGCGTTTTTCAGACCCTCCTCAATCGAGACACTGTGCCGTTCCCGCACATCGCCGCTGCCCAGGCCGCCCTTGACCGTCATGCGGCTGCCGGGGCCATAAAGGGCAATTTTTCTTGTCTGCAAGGGCAGTGCCCCGTCGTTTTTCAGCAGGACAAAGCCCTCTGCCGCCGCCCTGCGGGCCAGCGCCTCATGGGCAAACTCCCGCTGGGATTTTTCGGGATTGGGCGCACCGTATGCTACATACTTTTTCATTTATTCTACCTCCAATGTTACCGTAATGGGCTCTGTGCCCGCCGAAGAAATGGTGACGGTGGCCGTTCCGGGCTGATTTCCTGCCCGGAAAACCGCGAGACACCGGCCCCGATAGCTGGTGAAATGGTCCTGCTGATAGCTTTCCTCTGTTTTATACAGGGCACTGCCGAAACCCTCCCGGATGATTGGGCCACGGACAGACAGCGCTACAGACGTTTCAACGGCGGGCAGCAGCACACCTTCTTCGTCCACAAATTCAACGGGAAGATAGCAAAGCGCACCGCTGCCGGCTTGCAATATGCGCTTTTCCGGGATAGCAGAAAGCTTGCGTTTTCCCTTACCGGAGGAAAGACTGGATTCCGCCAAAACAGTCCCGGAAGCATCCAGAGCCTGGGCGGTCAGAACACCCGGGGCATAGGGAAGGTGGAAAAGGGCCTTGTAGTCTTTCAGCCTCCGGGTGGCGATTTTCTGCCCATTCAGCAGGAGCCGCACAGCGCTCCCGGCGGAATAAACCTCTACGGTTGCCTTTGTTCCCTCGAATCCCGGCCAGTTCCAGCTGTCAATCGCATCGGTAAACTGCCAGGAGCCTTTGCTGGGAGCCTCGTGGGCATGGTTCAGGGGGCGCACGCCAATATAGGGCTTCTTCCGCAGCCCCCAGACCACCTGCATAAAAGCCATCGAGGCCAAAGGCTGACCTGTACTATCAATCATGCCTTGATTGGCAAGCAGCGGCAGCCCCAGGTAGGAGTGGTAAGTCCATCCCATGCAGCTCTCTCCCAGGTAATCCCAGGCGGCCCATACGAAATCGCCAATCAGCTGCGGATATTTTTGGACCCGTTCCCAATTATAGGGCAAATCCGCCGCCATGGTTTCCGTGCCCACCATGATACGGTCAGGATATCTGACCGCATCCGGGTCGTACCGGGAGGAGGCGTAGTTCAGACCCAGAACATCGAGCTTTTCCGCCGCACCGCGGCAGGCCTTGTCCCCCCAGGAGCCGGAGGCCATGAAGAACATCAGCTTGCCTAGCTTCTGGGTCATGGCGTTGAAAAAGGCGGAACCGCTTTTCTGCTCGTGATAGCCCTTTTTTGGCGGCAAAGGCTCCGGCTTGTAATCGCCCTTGTCACGGTAAACGCCCAATCCCATTCTGGCATAGACATTCAGCAGCACATTGATGCCCGCCGTCACAGGCCGTGTGGCATCCAGCTGATGGACAAGCTCCGTGAGCATCCCGCAGACCCTTACGCCCTTTTCCGTGGCGGTCTCCGATACCTCATTACCTACGGAATAGAGAATCACGCAGGGGTGGTTCCGGGAGGATTCCACCATGGCGGTGATATCTGCCTTCCAGTCTGATTCAAACCAGCGGGCGTAATCGTGGTAGCTTTTGGGGGTGTACCAGCCATCGAAGGCTTCGTTCATTACATACATACCCAGCTCATCGCAGAGCTCCAGCGTAATCTGAGAAGCCGGGTGATGGGAAATCCGCAGAGCGTTGAAGCCGTTTTCCTTCAAAATCCGAATCCGGCGCAGCTCGGCATCCCGGTACTCCCTTGCTCCCAGAATACCGTGGTCATGGTGGATGCAGCCGCCACGAAGCAGAACCCGCTGACCGTTGACGGTAAGCCCTGTATCGGCACTCCATTTCAGCTCCCGGATGCCAAAGCGGAAATGACGCTCGTCCGTGGCTGTTTTTACAACACAGGTGTAGAGATACGGCTGCTCCGCACTCCACAGCTTTCCGCCCGGAATGGGAATGATCCCCGGCTTGCCAGCTGCCACCAATGCTTCTTTATCCCGGATTTCCACGGAAACAGGCGTGCTTTCTGTGGTGGAAACAGCAACCTTGATTTGGGGTGGGGCAATGGAGACGGTTTCAATATGTACCGTTTCAATATGGTTCGGGTTCCGAATCCAAAGCTGCACAGGCCGGTAGATGCCGGAGCCGGAATACCAGCGGCAGTTGGGCTCCAGGGAATTGTCCACAAAAACGGTGACGGTGTTTTCCCCGGGGCGCACCGCGCCGGAAATATCCACGTCAAAGGCGGTGAAGCCATAGCGGTGGGAAACGGCCGGCGCACCGTTCACGGACACGGTACAGTTCTGATAAACCCCTTCAAAATGGAGGACAACAGACTGCCCGATGGCACTCTCCGGAAGCGCAAAGGTCTTTTCGTAGCGGTACCTTCCCCCGGGAAAATAGCCGGTGTTGATGCCGTTCCGACATTCGCCGTCCCTCCTTTCCAGAAGCATGGCGTCGTGGGGAAGGTCGATTTGCTGCCACGGGCCGCCCTCCTTCTGAAAAGACCAGTCCTTGTTAAAGTCAATCACCATGTTTTTTAGTCCTTCTTCTTGGCTTTCCGTGCCTGACGGGCCAGATACTTCTGATTTTCTTCCTCGAAGTTCAGTCCCTTTTTGGCACAGCGCTCCTGCAGGTCGCGGATGCGGTCCTCCTCGTGCTGGCGCTCGGCCTGTTCCTGCTCCCGGCGCTCCAGCTCCTCCGGCGCAATCCATTCCTCGCCCCGGGCCGCTGCAGCGTCAATCTGCCGCTGCCGTAGGTCCGCGTTAATCTGAGGGAGCTTCTTTTCAATGTCCACAAAGGGCAGCAGAATCAGATAGGAAACCGCAAGAATAATGTCAAACAGGTAAACAGCCAGTGTCATAAAGCTCTTTACCTCCGCAGAAGGGACAATGCCCTGCGCATCCACAAAGCCCAGCTGCAAAATGGCGGATTCATAGCCGCCCGCAAAGGGGGCGGTCAAAGCCGTCTGGACGGCAACGATAATAGCGGTGCCCAGCAGGCCCTCCAGCCGCAGGCCGGAGTCATGCTCCACACTGTCATAGGCATAGCACAAAAGCGTTGCAAACACATAGGCGTTGGGCAGCATACCCATCTGCCGCAGGAATCCGGCGGTCAGCGCCAAGGGAATATTTGTCGGGAACATCCAGCCCAGAATGCTGCCCAGCAGCACGCTGATATAACCCACAAAGGTCACATTACGGATGCCGAATTTTTTGGCCAAGGGATAAACGGCGAAGGCACCAATTCCCAGCGGAATACCCGTAATAACCTGATAAAGGGTAAACATCAGGGGATTTTCCGCGCCGCCCAACATAAATTTGATGTAGAAATACGACACATTGCCGCCCTTGAAATTGTCCACAATGCTTCCAACGGTTGTGAGAATCGTGAGAATCAGGAAGTATTTGTTGGAGAGCAGGGCCTTCATCTGCTGCCGGAGTGGAATCTGCGCCTCGGCGGCAATGCCGTTCTCCTGGGCCACATCCTCGGTGATTCGCTCCCGGGTGAAGAAGTATTCCAGCAGGAGCAGGGGAATTGCCACCAGGGAAAGGATGCCCATGAGAACCGGATAGCCGTGGATATCCTTTTCCAGCCACATGGGCAGAACCACCATGGAGACCATCATACCTATGAGAATGCCGGAAATCAGTGTCCAGCACAGCTGGCGGACAAACTTAATCCGCATTTTCTCCGAGGGGCTGCGGGAGGTCAGCGACACGATGGAGTCCTTAAATACAAAGAAGTAGCTGGAGCCAATGGTGTGGTAGCAAATCAGCAGGAAGAAGAAATAATACCAATAGCTGTCGCCCAGCCCATTTTGCCCGGGGAACTGGAAAATCAGCGCGCCAATGGCAATAGATGCAAAGCCGAAAATCAGATACCAGGGCCGCATACGTCCCTGCCGGGAGGTGGTGTGCTGCACCAGCCAGCCATTGAGCAGACCAGTGCCCATGGCAAGCAGCTTTGCAACGGTCATAATCACCTCATACCGGCCGCCCATAATGCGAATCATATCCACATTGGCGGTGCCGTACATAGCGCCAACCTGCTGGGTGAAGAACTTTTCCACCAGTGCGGCAATGGTATTTACAATGAAAATCAGGCCCAGAGGCCCCAGCAAATGGCCAAAGACAAGCTCCTTTTTGGAAACGGCCCGGGTGGTTGCCCGGGAATCCATAAAGTGCTTTTCAAACAGGCCGTGCTCCAGCAAATGTATTTCCTGTTTCATTTGATGTTTTTCTCCTTTTGGTTCACGAAATTTGTTCGGTGCAGTGATATGTGCCGCTTTCCAGCTCATGGGTCTTGCCGCTGGGAAGCGTCAGGGTGCAATGCGTCCCGGCGGGGACAACAGCGGTCAGGGAAAAGGTCTTGTCCCGGATGTCCCAGCGGCAGGAAATGGTTCCACAGGGCGTTTTTATGCTGCCCTCTGCCCAGCTCAGCCCGCCGCCCGGAACCGGGGCAATGCGGAATTTCCGGTAGCCCCCTTCCAGAGCCTCAACGCCCAGAACGCGCCGGTACAGGAAGTCTCCCACCGCGCCGGAGGCATAATGGTTGAAGGAAAGCATACCGTTCCGCTTCGGCTCGCCCTTTTCATCCAGAGAATCCCAGCGTTCCCAGATGGTGGTGGCTCCGTGCTTGACTTCATACAGCCAGGAGGGGCAGTCCTCTTGCAGCAGCAGCTTGTAGGCCAAATCCCGGTGTCCATGGTCAGCCAGCGCAAACAGCAGATAGGGCGTCCCCGGGAAGCCTGTTGCCAGCCTGTTCCCGGATTGTGCCACCAGCCTGGCCAGATTGTCAGCCATGGCCTGGGTCTCCGTTCCTTTTGTCATGCTAAAGTAAAGCGGGAGCACATAGCCGGTCTGAAATTCTTTATGGAGCTTTCCCTGCCCATCCGTGAAAACGGAACGGTAGGCATCTATGATTTTCTCCCGCAGCTCCTCATATTCCCGGGCATCCTCCGAATAGCCCAGCAGTGTGGCCACCTGAGAAGCAATGCCGCAGGAATTGGCAAAGTAGGCCGTGGCAATCCAGGGGCCTTTTGCTTTCCACTGCTTTGCCTCCCCCTCCGGGGCGCACCAGTCGCCGAACTGGAAGGGCAAGCTCCAAATGTATCGCCTTTTCCCGAAAGAGAACAGCCCGGCCCAAAAGCGCACCTGCTTGAGGTAGGTTTTCATAGTGAGATAGCTGGCACGCAGAAGCTCTGCATCGCCCCGGGCCAGATATTCTGCCCAGGGTACCAGCACGCAGCAGTCCCCCCAGCAGGCCGTTGGAAAAGGCGGCCAGTCGTGCCCGCTTCTGGGGACCACCACCGGCAGGCCCATAACGGAATCCTGCTCGGCGGCAACGTCCCGCAACCATTTTCCAAGAAATCGGCTCATATCATAATTCCAGCAGGCAGTTCTGGCAAAAACGGCAATGTCCCCGGTCCAGCCCATGCGCTCATCCCGCTGGGGGCAGTCCGTGGGGATGTCCATGAAATTGGAACGAGCACTCCAGCGGATATTTTCGTTGAGCCTGTTCAGCCGTTCATCGGAGCAGCGGAAGGAGCCGGTCTCCTCTAATTGAGAGCTGAGAGCCAGCGCCTCCAGCTCCAGCTTTTCTGGGCTTGTGCCCCGCATCCCGATATAGCGAAAGCCCATATAGGTAAACTGGGGCGAATAGACCTGCGTGCCGTCCCTGCAAATGTAATGCACCGTCTGCCTTGCGGTGCGCAGAGGCTTTACATAGAGGCAGTCATCCGCAAGGATTTCACTATGGCGGAACCACAGCTCCTGCCCTTTTTCCGCAGTGGCTTTGAAGCGCAGAACGCCGGCGAAATTCTGACCGAAATCGTAAATCCATTCGCCGTCAGATGCCTGAAAGACCTTTTGGGGCTTTAACGTGTTCCAAACCCGCACCGGCGGGCCGTATTGGGGCAGCAACTTTGGGTGCAGCCGTATGGAAATGCAGTCGGCGCTTTTCCATCGGGCCCGGGACAGCAGCCTGTTGGCGTCATAGGCTTCCCCATCGTACCAACTGGCGCTGCGAACCGGGCCGTCCTGTGTGACCATCCATGTTTCATCCGTGCCAAGAAGCTGCGTGCTGCCGTCCGCATATTCCAGCCGGAGCTCCAGCAGCAGAGAGGGAAGGTCTGCCGCAATTCTGTTTTTCCGGCTGCCTGTATAAACGCCCACAGCCCAGCCCCCGGCGACGGTTGCCGTCAAGACACTTGTTTCTTTCAGTAATGGTGTGATGTCATAGCGCTGGTATTGCAGCTGATGGGCATAGGAGGTCAGCCCCGGCGCAAAATAGTCCTCTCCGATTGGCTTTCCGTCCAGCTCAAGGGTGTAGATGCCCATAGCTGTGCAGAGAATCTCCGCCCGCCTGGGCAGCACAGAAAGCCGGAGCTCCTTTTGGAATACAAGGGGCGTAGGGGATTCCCGCTTGCCAAAGCGCAGCGAGGTATCGCTGATCCACTTGGCACAGGACGGAAAACCGTCACCTTTGTTTAGTGCAGACTGTCCGGAACCCATGTTGCTACCTCTTTGCTCAAAACGCTGCCGTTGCTCTCAATGATTTTTTTGTACACCCTTGCAGAATCCTTCGGGATTCTCTCTCCGCTTTGAAAGTCCACATAGACAAGGCCAAACCGGGGATCGTAGCCTTCGGCCCACTCAAAGTTATCCAGAATTGACCAGTGCTGGTAGCCCAGCACTGGGATTCCCTCATCGATTGCGCGCTTCAGCTGCCGGAGGTAACCAATCAGGAAATCCACACGCTTTGGATCGTGAACCTGCCCATCCAGACTTAGTGCATCGTAGTCCGACATACCGTTTTCTGTAATCATAACAGGAAGACGATACTTCTCGTACACAAAGCGCACGTTCCAGTACATACACCGGTCGTCTATCACCCAGCCTAGGGAATTTTTTGGCGTGCCGGGGGCCGGTGCCTGCTTGTTCGCACCCCAGTCTGCATAGTTATAGGGGGTATAGATATTCAGACCCACAAAATCCAGTGGTTGGTGAATCTGCTCCATATCCCGCTGGGAAGAGGAGTAGACCCCATAGGCCCGGACAGGCTTTCCGGCCAGAATGGGATCCATCCACCAGCGGTTGCCCATAAGGCCGCAGCCATCCTCCATGCTGAGCCGCCGGGCCTCTTCGATTTTTTCGGGAGTTTCGGCATCAGGCACATAGGCACCGGTGGAAAAAGCCATTCCCACCTTTACCGGTTGCTTCGCGTATTTCCGAACCGTTTTCACGGCCTCTCCGTGGGCCAGCATACAAATCCGGGTCAGCTTGGAAAGGGCCAGATAGTCCCGCCGGAAGGGAGCATGAACCCCCTGCAGATAGGCATTCATAATGAAGCAGCCCGGCTCATTCATGGGAATCCACCACTTTACCCGGTCGGACAGGGCTTCCACGATAACCCTGGTATACTCCTGAAACAGCGGAATGATGGCTTCTGAAAGCCATCCGCCTTTTTTGTATACCCACAGCGGCATATCCCAGTGGTAAATGGTAACCAGCGGCTCAACGCCAGCGGCCAACAAAGTATCTACCAAATCAGAATAGAACTTTATCCCGGTTGGATTGACCTTGCCCTCCTCCGGCATAATCCGGGACCAACTGACAGAAAAGCGGTAGGAACGCAGCCCCATTTTTTGCATCAGCGCAACATCCTCCCGCCAGCGGTGATAGTGATCGCAGGCGGTGTGGCAGCTTTCACCCTGCTTGACCTTTTTGGCGGGGGCTATATCCCATATGCTTGGCGTGCGTCCGCCCTCCTGCCAGCCGCCTTCAATTTGCGCTGCTGAAGAGCTTGCACCCCACAAAAAGTCATTCGGAAATCCGGCATTTCCCATAATACATATTTCCTTTACTTTGTATTTTTGTGTATTCAGTATAGCGCCTCTCTCTTGCGTTGTATTGCAGAATTGACTATATTATTATAAAATTGTATACGGAGGTTGACTTTCTTATGGATTATTTTGCATGGTGCGAGCTTTTCTACGCCTCCCATTTTCTGCCCATCGCGCTTTACGACCAAAGCGGCTTTCTATGCGCATCCGGCTTCTACGATGCGGGTGACCCCTACCAATTTGTTCTTCCAAAACTGATTGCAATGAAAAGCCCCGCCATTTACGTTTCCTCTGACACAGGGTACTACGGAATCGTAAAAGGCGGGGACAATTCCCATTTCTTTATTTTGGGCCCGGCATACAGCACGCCGGTAACGGCAGAATCTGTCAGGTCGTATATGCGGAAAAATACACTTCCCAGAGAGCGTCAGGCAGAAATTGAAGCATTCCTCAGCGGAATTCCACAATACACCTACAATCAGTTTTTGGAGCTGCTGCTCTTTCTCCATTTCACCCTTACCGGGGAAAAGCTGGACATTGCACAAGAGTTCGGAATGACCGACCCGGAATTTCAGGAGCAGATTGGTCAGCAGCATACGCAATCCGCCTACCGTGCGCGGGATGAGCATCTGAATCATGGAACGTATTTTTTTGAGCAGCAGATGCTGAGTCTGATTCAGAATGGAGATGTGGTAGAGTTAAAGCGCTTCTTACTATCTGCGGCCAAAACGCCTCAGATGCGAGAAGGAAAACTGGCAGAAACCCCTCTGCGGCAGGCAAAGAATCTGTTTATCGGCTTAGTGGCGATGATTGGAAAATACGCCGCTATTCCGGGGGGAATGGATATTGAGCAGACCTACCGCCTGATTGATATTTACATTCAGGAATGTGAAAAAATGCAAAGCGAGGAAGGCGTGAAAAGCCTGCAATATAATATGCCGTTGGATTTTGCCCGCCGCGTGGCGCAGCAGCAGCTTCCGAATGGCGTTTCCCGGGAGGTTCACAACTGCATGGCATACATCTCCGCCCACATCAACGAGCCAATCTGCGTGGATGACCTGGCCGCCCTGACAGGAAAAAGCCGCCAATTTCTATTCAAGCACTTCCGGGCGGAGCTGGGCACTGGGATTAGTGCCTACGTGATGCAGGTCCGCCTGCGGGAGGCAAAATCGCTGCTGCAGTATACGGATAAGTCTCTCGGAGAAATCAGCAGCTACCTGTGCTTTTCCAGCCAGAGCCACTTTCAGAACGCCTTCAAGAAGGAAACCGGCATAACGCCCGCTGCATACCGCAAACAACACGGCCTGAGGGATATGGGGCGGTAAATATGTCAACTGACGCCTAGAATTCAATTGTTGAGGAATTGAGATAAGAAAAAGACAACCTTTTCTGCACGATATGCGGAATCTCTGGACGGCTGCAAAAAGTGCAGCGATGGGCGCCAGAACTGTTATGTGTACTTGCCTGTACGGCCTGAGGGACAGCTGGGAAAATGTTATGTTCAGCGTAACTCGGCATCTCTCGTACCACCGTATACCGGCTGTTCCTCGATGAGAATTTCTTGCTTTTCACATCGGTAACCGCCTGCTGGTATCTTGACGATATATCCAATCTTTACGTTCAAAAGTTTGCCAACTGTATTAGCTACAATCAGCTTGATAAAGTATATCAAGAAAAAATCCATCATTACAGTAAGCCTACCGCTTTATTTCCAAAAAGTGAATCAACGTCTGATTCACTTTTTCGAGTCAAGATTTTTGAGTGAATCTGTGTGTGATTCACTCTGATTAGCCGAACGGCCTTCTGGGATTCACCGGCTGGGACGGTTTCTGTGCTGGTATAGGTCGCGAAAGTGTACTGCAAGCATGGGCGAAGTGTTGCCACAGGGCAACCCGCCGAAAAGCCTACGGGGACAGCCCCGAACCCCTGTGAGGCTGCGAGTGCATGAGAAAGCGCAGTATCGGAATCAACGTCCGCGTCACTGTCACTGAAAAGAAAAAGGTGACGATGTTGGCGAGAAAGTGCGGCTTGTCACTCTCAGAGTATTTACGCCAGAGGGCGCTGGGATACGAACCGGGCGGGCATCCGCCCACGGAGGTGTTTGATGTGTTGGATAAACTGGATGAAATTGCAGAAAGCTGTTCGATGCGGGATGGCGCTGCCATTAGCGCCCACACTGACCGATTGAGGGATTTGCTCATTGGCGGTAACTAAGATCTGGGCAATCAAGGACAGCTTACAGCGCGTCCTTGACTATGCAGCTAACCCCGACAAGACCGAATACGATGCCCTTGCCCAGACACTGCACTACGCAGAGAACGATGCCAAGACCAAGCTGAACGAGAGCGCCCAGCTTGTCACCGGCATCCATTGCAGACCAGACCATGCGTGGGAAGATATGCGGGTTGTACAGGAACGCTTTGGTAAAACAGACGGCGTGGTGGCACTCCATGCCTACCAGAGTTTCCGCGAAGGGGAGGTTACTCCGGAGCAGTGCCACGAAATTGGCGTGGCACTGGCCCGCAAGGTCTGGGGCAAGCGTTTCCAAGTACTGGTCGCCACACACATGAACACGGACAATCTGCACAACCACTTCGTTATCAATTCCGTATCGTATGTGGACGGCAAGAAATACGAGCAACGCCGTAGTCAGTATGCCGAGTTCCGGGCAGCATCCGACAAGCTGTGCCGGGAGTACGGCTTATCGGTGGTGGAGCAGCCCAAAGCCAAGGAACCGGCTCGGTACACCCGGATGCAGGAGGCCATCGACCAAGCCTGTGAGGATGCCAGCACACCGGAAGATTTCCACAGGGCACTGTATCGACAAGGTTATATTTTCGGCAGCGACCCTAACCGAAAGTACGCAACCATCCGGGCGAGGGATGGCGGACGAGCCGTGCGCCTATATAGGCTGGGAGAAGAATACGATTTACCTGCCATAGATGACCGCCTACGCGGAAATTACTTACTGTATGGACCAAGGCTGTATGAGCTGAAGCACCCGCCCCAACAGTATATGCCGAAGCGGTATCGCCCCCAAAATACCTATGCGGGAAAAGGTATTCTCCAGCTTTTCTTCGAAGTATTCTTCGGGGAATCCCAGATGCACCGCTTATATCTGTACTACTGTTATCAGTTGGGTATTCTGCCCAAGAAACAACAGCCCCGCATCAACCGCCCGGAACTGGAGCGCATCTGGAAAGATACCGAGAGAATCCTTGCTGAGCACGCCTTTGTTTACGACCACAAGTTCCCATCCCTGCAGGCAATCGCGGACTACCGCAAGGGCTTGTCCCGGCAGATAGAAACCCTTGCCGCGCAGCGGGCGGAAGTCGTCAAGCAAATGCGGAGAAAAGATGCTCCATCGGAACTGGCTGACCGTAGAGCAATACTGACCTGTGAGATTGCCAAACTCCGCAAAGAGGACAAGATTGCAGAGGGAGCCATCAAGCGCATCCAAAGAACACGCGAATCCAACCGTATAGAGCAAGAAAACCGAAATCAACATACAAACAATAAAACCCGCCGCCGAGATTCTTCTCGCCAGCGATAAGGAGGTCCAATGGCTTACATCAAGAAAAAATCCGAACGAAAATTCAAAATCACTGTCTGCAACGGCTATAAGGTCAACGGGCAGAAACGGATGAAAGCGCAGACCATCACTGTGCCATCATCCGTGCCCAAACGCGGCATTCAGCAGTATGTCATGGCAGAGGCTGAGCGCATTGAGAAAAAGTTCAAGTATGGCGTAGAAGAAAGTGACCAGACCCACTTTGAACAGTACGCCGAAAATTGGCTCAAACGGCAGGAACCGTTCTTTAAGGCTACCACTTACGCAGGGTACAAACGCAATCTGGATATTGTCTACCCGTTGATTGGTGGTATTCCGCTTGCAAAGTTGCTTCCCATGACCCTAGAGGAAATGTGCGAGGAATTGCGCAAGCGCCCCGGACGGGGCGGGAAATGCATTAAGGAAACAACGGTGCAGAAATACCTCGAAACGGTTTCTTCGGTGCTGGAAGATGCCAAGAAAAATGACATTATTCCGTTTAATCCGGCGCACCGCGTTCGGAAAAAGCATTTTGAAAAGGAGGTGCAGCATATTCCGCAGAAATATGAAATGAGTAAACTAATGCGGACGATTCAGAACGAACCGATTCTGTATCGCGCCTATTATACCTTGGCAATCACGACCGGATTGCGGCGTGGGGAACTATGCGCCCTGCAATGGCGGGACATAACCGGTGCTTGTGAACTGACCGTCCACCGTTCCCGCAGCTGCGCATCCGGGCAGATTGTTGAGAGCGACACCAAGAGCCATCGGGAACGGATTGTAACCATTCCGCTGGGGATATGGGAGCTTCTGATGGCGCTGCGACAGCAACAGGTGCTGCATAGCGGCGTTCCGGATAGAGAACAGCCAATTTTTACTGACCCCGATGGTCATGTGCCGCACCCGGATACCTTTACCCGGCATCTGCGTAAGCTGTATAAGCAATACGGATTATCTGAGGATTACCACCTGCACACCCTGCGGCATTTCTACGCTACGTACTTGCTGCAGGAAGGCACCAGCAAACAGGTGGCGGCATCCCTGCTGGGTCATGCAGATACGGCATTCTTGGAGCGCACCTACTGCCACCCGCAGGACGTGGCGAAGCGTCAGGCGGCAAACCTGATGCAAGATCTGCTGAACAACCAAAATCCGTGCTATGTTGCATTTATGAAAAATAAGAATAGAAAAGCCAAGAAGGCAGGTTAAATAAGCAGCGGCACCGTCAGCAATGGCGGTGCCGTTTTTGTCAGTAATAGGTAGATTTTAGGGCAAAAGATTGTTGGGTGTGGTGATAGCTTTCTGTCGCAGTTGTCGGTATGCTTTGTAGTACCGCAGGTCAATAAAACATACAAAGGAGCGTTGAAAACAATGGCATCTATCAGAAAACGCGGCAGTAATAGCTATTTGATCGTGGTATCCCGTGGGTATGACTACGAAGGCAATAGACTGAAATCTGTGCAGAAAACCGTCAAGCCACCTAAGGAATATACACCGAAGCAAGCTGAAAAGTGGGTGAAGGAACAGGCAATTCTATTTGAACGAGAGGTTCAGCATACGCCGGAACCCATCAATCGAAGCATTACGCTGGCAAAGTACATCGAACACTGGGTAGCTGATGTTGGACCGAAGAAGCTGGCTGACTCCACATTCCGACGCGACGAACAGGATATTCGCAGAATTTTGCCAGCACTGGGCAACTACAAGTTGACCGATTTGCGCAAGGAAGTCATCCGAGATTTTTACGAAGAAATGCGGCACAGCCCGCGTTTGGACGGCAGAGGGAATCTATCCGAGAAGTCAGTCGAAGGTTTACACAACACGCTGTGCGGCATCCTATCGGCGGCTGTGGACGAGGGATACCTTACTCACAATCCTGCATGGAGATGCTACAAGCCGAAAGGGCAGAAGAAAGAACGTCCCGTAGCAGATGAGGAAACGGTTAAAAAGTTGATTACAGCGTTTGAAGGTCAGAGTATGAAGTACGAAACCTATTTCAAGCTGGTGCTGGCAACCGGGCTGCGGCGTGGAGAAGCCTGTGGATTAAAATGGAGTGACATCAACTGGCGCAAGCGTACAATCCATGTACAGCGGGGTGTGGTCAAACTTAGCCACCAAGAATCAATCACGAAGGACCCCAAGACCAGCAGCGGTGATCGCATGGTCTACTTGAGCAAAGAAATGTGTCAACTGCTCAAGGCGTGGCGGAAAGAGTGTGAGTGGGATAGGCAGCAGACCGCGAACGAAACCGTATCTGAAGATGACTACTTATTCCGCCAGCCTAACGGCAAACCGATGAATCCCTGCACATTTACCTATCGTTTCAAGCTGATTTTAAAAGCAAACAACCTGCCACTGGACTTGAATGTGCATAGCTTGCGGCATACCAATGCCAGCCTGCTGATTGCACAGGGCGTGGATGTACGAACGGTTGCCAGCCTGCTTGGTCATGCACAGGCAAGTACAACGCTGGATATTTACGCCCATGCATTTGACAAGAACAAACGCAAGGCACAAGAGAAACTCGGAAAGGCGATTGGATTATGATGAGAAAAATCAAGCTGACCTGTGCAAACAAAAGTATCCTGCTGAAAGCACTTGCACCTTATTATTACCGTGAAAGGGCACTTGGGCATATCACACAAGAAGTTGGAAAGCTGATACTGAAAATTGATTCTCTCCCAGCCGATAAAAGAGCAAGTTTCTCCGCAGAAGAAATTCACCTTATGCGTACCACTGTAAATCAACTGAGAAATGAACGGCTGGCAAAAGGACAGTACACCGATGCCGCAGATGATATGCTACTAAAATTATTCTAAAATCAGAATAAAAAAAGCGCATTGCAAAAGCACATGGCAATGCACTTTTTTGTGTGCCCGAAGGAATTCGCCAAGCCGCGCCCTAGAAACGCCCCACCGGGGCGTTTCTGCCCCGCGGGACGCAAAGCGCGGGGCACAGGCTGTTCGAATCCTCCCTTTTGCTGCTCCATAAAATCCATGCAAAACAAAAAGAGCAGCACCCCACAAGGTGCTGCTCTTGGTGCGACCGGGAGGATTCGAACCTCTGGCCTTCCGGGTCGGAGAACTACGACAAGCCCGTACAGACCAACGTTGAAGCGTGAATTTTGTTGGTTCTGCACAGTTGCGTCCAAAGCAAGAAAACGCCTGTTGGTGGTTGTCACAACGGGCTTTTCGGTGTTTTACGGTGCGTCTGCACAGTAGTAGTCAAATGGTGGTCAAAGAATGTAAAATAAAACGCAATAGAGTACCACTATTCCCGGTATATGACCCTTGCTTTAGCATCTTGCTGTTTTCCTATATAAACCCGTTCATTATGTTCAATTCCAAAAATGCTTGTGCATTTAATTGTCATGTTCATGCAAAAATATCCCAAAGAGTTTGTCCAACTTTCCCAACGATTTCTATAGACATCCTCAGCGAAATATATATCGAAAGCAAGTTTCTTCATCATCAATCTGTGGCTTATTCTGCTTGCAAATTTTAAATTACTTCATATTTCCATTGCAAGTATCCATAATTTTCGTCCATAAAGTGGGCCAAAAGCTGAAATCACTCCAGCGGCCGGGGATAAGCCAGCCGGGCAGGGTTTGCAGAAAATGGGGTACCGCCCACGCAAATGCCAGTGCTAAAGCAAACAGGGCTGCCCCGTGCAAGACACCGGGCAGGGCACAAATAAAGCGCAGCAACAGCACGACCAAAGCCAGTCCGATAATCAGGGCAGGCAGGGCACACGCTGCTTGAGCCAGCCATGCCTTTTGGGGGCCGTAAGTGATGGCGGTGATCTTTCCGGCACCGGTTGCTGCGGCCCACTGTTCGGCGTCCGTTTTGGGGGTGTCGGGCGAAAGACCCCGCAGCGCCGCGTGGGTAAAGCCGCTTTGCGCCGGATAAAGAAGCGTTTTGCTTTTACTTTTAAACACGCCGGAAATGAAATACTCGGTACGGTCCAGTGCAACAGTCAAGCCCATAATATCATAGCTGCCAAACAGTGTCCACGCCAGCGTTGAAGAAATCGCGCACTGCTGTCCTACGACACCGGGTGCTGTGCCCTGAAGATATTCCACAGGCAGACAGTCCTGCGCTGTACCGTCAAAGCCGATACAGGTCACATCTTCCGCTGTGCGGTCAGAATCTGCCGAGACCGCTGCTGCTTTCTCGCTCCAAAAGCTGGCAGTAACGGCTTGAGTGTTGGCATTACTTTTTTCCCATTCCCGTGCAGCGGCAAGCTGCCCGGCTGTAAGCGGGGAAGACAGGGTCACCGTCACGGTTGGGTTCTGCTGTACAATATGCGCTGCGCGGGTCTGCAAAAGCAGCTGCAAAACTACCAGCAATACTGCCGCAACCGCCCAACCTCTTTTACGATGCATCATGGATCTTCACCCGGTCCCCGGCCTGCGCGGCCCGCGTACTGCTGACAATGACCTGTGTATCGGCGTCCAGCGCACCACTGACGGCGGCGGTGGTATCGCCCGTTTCCACCACCGTGACAGGCAGCGATACTACGATATTCTGCTGACCCAAGATTGTGGCTTTTTGTTCGATAGCCAGCACATAGCAGCCGGTATTATCTTTATGTACCGCGCTGGCCGGCAGCACACAGGGCCGCTTTTCACCCTGCACCGTGGCCGATGCGTTGGCAGCACCGGCACACCATGCCCCTTTGGACAAGGTGCATTTTGCTGTAACGGTGCCGTTTTCATCCGGGGCCGAAAGGCTCTGCACGGCGGCATCACAGCTTGCGCGGCTCTGGCTCAGGTGCAGTACAGTGCCAACTGAAACAAGGTTGGCTTGAGATTCTTCCAAAGGAATTTCGGCGGTAAAATCGGCATCTGCAGCCAGCTGGCCGCCCACGGCAGGGGAGGGCTGCCCAACCACGAGATCCAGCGACACAAGGGTGCCATCACTGGGGGCAGTCAGTGTGCCGCCCGCCTGCTGCACGGCAAGCAAGGCATCCAGTTCGGCCTGCAGGGTTTCGGCATCAGAGGCCGTTACAGCAGCAGCGGCGCGGTCCAGTGCGTTCTGTTTTTCCGTGGTTTCCTGCTCTTTCTCCAGCGTGTGCAGTGCGGTGTTGCGGTTATCCTCGGCACTTTGGGCGGCGGAAAGTGCCGCATTGTTGGCATCTTCGGCGGCTTTTTGGGCGCTGTACAGGGCATCCTCCGCAGCTTCCAGGGCAGCGGCGGCGTTTTCTACGGCGGCCTGTTTTTCAGCGTCGTCCGCATAGCCGGCATTGCGGGCTTTTTCCAGAGCGGCAGCAGCTTCGTCCCGCTTGGTCTGGGCACGGGAAACGCTCTCTTCACCATCGGCGTAGATTCTGTGTGTTTCCTCGTAGGCACGTTCTAATTGCTGCTGGGCGAGCTGGGCGGCGTAGGGGTCGGCGGTGTCTCCCGCCGTCTGTTGTGCGGCCTGGGTCCGGGCCTGCTGCAACGCGGCCCGCTTGGCGTTTACGGCGCGGTCCACTTCAGCGGCATCAAACACGGCCAGCGTGTCCCCGGCCTTGACGGTCTGCCCCGCCTGCACGGGTACTGCCATGACCAGCAGACCCGCGGGCACTGTAAAAGGGGTGCCGCCCGCAAAGCTGACCGTGGCCGTAGTGCGCACGCTTTTTGTCACATTGCCGGAGGACGGCCTATGCACCGTCACGCTGGCCATGGCTGCCCCTGCTGTACCGCGGGCCAGCAGTGTCAGCACCAGCAGCAGTGCAAAAAAGCGGACAATCCACCCAAGCCGCTGGCGCTGGCGTGGGTCCATCCCGGTAAGCAGTTCGATAGGTCCTCATCCTTTCACGGCTCCGGCCAGGATCCCCTGTTCCAGATACTTTTGGCCGAAAGCAAAAATCAGTACGGCGGGCAGCAATGCAAACAGGCTGGCCGCCATGGTCAGTGCCAGGTCGCGGGTAGTATCGGTCAGATAGAGTGACAGCGACCAAAGCGACTGTGTTTTTAAAAAGGTCATAGGCTGTTCCAGCGCATTCCAGGCATCCAGAAAGCTCATGGTCAGCGCAGCCAGGATACCGGGCAGCCCCACTGGCAGGCCGATTCGCGCAAACTGCTGCCACGGGGTCGCGCCATCTATAGCGGCAGCTTCCAGCAGCGGCAGAGGAACAGCGTCAAACCCGCGCTGCATCACAAATACGGGAAATGTGCTGAATGCCCCCGGCAGAATGACCGCCCAGACAGTATCCATCAGTCCCAGGTGGTTTATCGTCAGATAGGCAGGCACCATAGTGACCTGGAACGGCAGCAACATTAAAATAAGGTACAGCCCCCGCACGGCCCCGCGCCCGCGAAATTTCAAGCGGGAGAGTGCCCATGCGGCGGGAGCACCCACGACCAATTGACCAGCCAACTGCGGAAATGTCTGCAGGCAGGTGTTCCAATAGGTGGTAAAGTATTCCGGTGTGTCCAGCAGCAGCTTGACAGCAGGTTCCAGCGTAGGGTAGCTGGGCAGCAGGGTCCACGCAGCCTGCCCGCTGCCGGAAAGCGCCGGGCCGATGGTCGCTGCCAGCTCCTCCGAGCCGGTCAGCGTGCCCATCAAAAGGAACCATAGCGGGAACCATACGAGCAGGACGAATGGGAAAAGCAGAATTTTTTTTAGAGCCGTTTTATGCATACCGCGATCACCGCCCCCAGCGCCCCTGCCATCAGGATTGCTGCGGCGCTCAGCCTTGGCAGATCCAGTGCCAGGAACCAGTTGTTGAACAAATGCTGCAATAAATAGATGCTTTTTTCCGGGTAGGCCCCGGCCACCAGATAGGCTTCGCGGAAAACTTTAAAGGTGTTCAGCAGACTCAGCACCAGCGTGACGGCCAGTGTGGGCAGCAGGTTGGGCAGGGTAATGGCTGTAAACTGCCGCCACCCACTGGCACCATCCACGGCAGCGGCCTCGTACAAGTCTGTGGAGATGCTGTCCAGCCCGCTGGACCAAAGGATGCTGTCATAGCCGATGTTTTTCCACAGATAAGTACCGACCAGCACCCAGAACGCAGCATCCGTGCCCATAAAGTCACAATGGGTGCCAAAAGTTCCGTTCACAAGGCCGTTTTGGGCAAACAATACTTTCCAGAGCAGTGCAAGGCTTGCCACCGGCAAAGCCATGGGCAGCAAAAAGGTCGTGCGGCAGACCTCGGCCCAGGAGGTATTTTTTAAGCCTTTCGCCCGTAGCGCCAAAGCCAGTGCCAGACTGAGCGCCAGCAGCAGCGGAACGCATACTCCGATAAACCGCACCGTATTTTCCACCGCCAGTCGGAACGCATCGTTGCCCAGTACCGCCGTATAGTTGGCGAGGCCCACAAAGTGTCGCCCCATCGTGTCGGTCACGCTGCGGCGCACCGTCTCCACAAAGGGGGCCAGCACAAACAGGGTGACACCGCACAGGCTGGGGGCCAGAAACAGCCAGGGCGTAGGGTCCGGGTGTTTGTTTTGTCTTTTCTGCATACAATTTTTTCCTGCAAAGCGATGCGCGGGGCAGCATGGCCGCTCCGCGCACCGATGTTACTTTTGTTCTGCCAGATACAGCGCCAGATCACTCTGCACACCCGCCACAGCGGCGGCCACGTCCTCGCTGCCGTCAATGATGGCCTTGGCATGGTTTATAAAGCTCTGCTGCAGCATCACCGGGAACAATACAGGTGTGGTGCAGTTGGCGTAGAAGGCATCCAGGTCGCCGACATACGCGCCGGTCACTTTACCCGTTTTTGCGCCGCTTACCGTCGCTTTGACGGCATCGAGTTTTTCCCGCAGGCAGTCCGCCCGCACCGTTGTACCATCGGAGCAATACTGGCTTTGCACATCGGTGCCGAAGAACGCAGCGGCCAGCCCCTTTGCGGCATCCGGATTTTTGCTGTTGGCATTCACGCCCACCAGTACCTGCGGGTTATAGGCACCCTGCGTCAGGCCGGGCATCGGGATCATATCCACGGGAACGGCCTCGGCATCCGCATCAAAAATATCGTTGGTGCGCGCCATTGCAATGACGGCGTAGGGGGTGGCAACATCCATCCAGCCGAATTTGGCGCGGCTGCAGGTGCTGTACTCGTCCTGCTGTGCATCGATGATGACAATGTCCGCGTTGTCGTAGCTCTGGGAAGATACACCGTCCATCTCGGTGTTGATATAGTCAGCCATGCCATAGTAGTCGGCAGTTGTTTTCACAAAGGTAAATATCTTGGTCAGGGCGTCTGCATCCAGTGCGCCGTCGTGCAGCAGGGCATTGGCACTGGAAGGCAGGAGCAGCTTCGCGAAGTCAACGCCGCTGGCCAGCGCCAGAGCATACTTCTGGTCATCGGGCAGAGCCGTGTAATATTCATCGCTGTACTGCTCGGTGTCGGGGCGGGGTGCAGCGGCCAGCACGGCGTCCTGCAGGTCGTTCAGGTCGGTCAGGCCGTCCAGCGTGCCCGCGTCACCACAGAGTGCCGGGACGATGAACCGCGCAGGCAGCACATAGGCCCTGCCATCGGTCATAAACGGATCGATGATATTGCTCTGCAGCGCATCCAGCGGCACGGTGTCACTCATGTCAGCCAGCATTCCCTTATTGATATAGGTCGTGTAGTCGACACGATCCAGAAGCAGCACATCAGGCCCTTCCCCGGCCAGCAGTTCGGTGTTCAGCTGGGTCAGCGCATCGTTGATGGCGGCGCTGACATCATCGGTGTCGGTCTGCACGGCGGTTTCAAAGGTAACGTCCACCTCGGGATTGGCTTTTTTGTAGGCGTTCACGGCCAGCCGCGCCGTGGCGGAATCCGCCAATGACCAGACGGTCAGCGTTGTGTCGGCATGGGTGGGCAGCGTTTCGTCATAGTGATAGAAATAGAGATCGCCGTTTCCGCCGCTGTCGCCAAAGAGCAGGACCATAAAGTCCTCCGCCGCCGTGCGCAGCAGAGAGAACGGATAGTTGCTGGAAATGCTCATCGCTGTGCCCTCGGCAGGGACGACCTGCTCCGGCAGGGTGCCGCCGGGGGCCAGGCGGTAGATGCCGTCCGTGCAGGCGTAATAAGCCGCGCCGTCTGCGTCGCCGGTCAGCGCTTGAGAACTGGTCGCATTGGGGACCGGGTTCAGCAGCTCGGTGCTTGCGCCGGTGGCGGGGTCCAGGGCGTTCAGGATAATATCGCCGGTATTATTGTCAAAGCTCAGGTAAACAAGCTGGTTGCCGACTGTCGTGAGGGAGTCGAGGCTGTACGCCAGATCCTGCGGCAGTGCGGCGGTCGTAACACTGCCGTCAGTCAGGCTGACCTGCACAAAATCCACGGTGCCGCCGTTGGAGACAAAATCCAGCTTATCCCCCTGAAATACAGCTGTGTTGGGGTTGATGCCCTGCTTTACCGTGTCATCCTCTACAACGGTTTTGGTTCCGTCAGGTGCCTGCAGAACCAGCCCGGCATTCTCCCCGTCATAGGTGATAAGCGCCTGCTCACCGTCCGGCGCAACGAGGATCCACGTGACCATCGCATCGCCCACGTCAAACGCTGCAGGTTCCGATGTCCAGTTGGTTCCGTCAGTGCTGGTGCGGCGGGTGTAGTCTTCGATGCTGTCCTCCCCCACCTTGCCGGTGTACAGAACAATCGTTCCGTCCGCCAGCTGCGTCGGGTAAGAGATGAGCTGCTCACCACCAAGGTCAACGCGGCTCTCGACCCAGCGGCCCATCTGGGTATCGGTGGTGTCTGCAGCGGTCAGGCTGGGAGTGGTGTCCTGCCTGGCGCAGCCTGCCAGACTCAAAATAAATGCCGTGCATAATCCGGCACTGATGATTCGTTTCATAAGTATGTGCCCTCCTTCATCGGGTGTAGCACCAGTATACCGCCCGAATCTTGAATTGTCCTTGAAAAAAGCTGCGGCTTTTCAAGACTGTTTCAAGGTTTGGGGTGTATACTAGAAAGGGAAAAGGAGAATTATGCCATGCGGATTTTATTGATCGAAGATGACCGCGCCCTTTGCACGGCGCTGCTGCCTGCCCTGCAAGCTGAGGGCTATACTGTAGATACCTGCCACGACGGCGCAGACGGCAAAGCCCTTTTGTGCGGCGGCGCATACGATGTCTGTGTACTGGACCGGATGCTGCCCGGGCTGGACGGTCTTAGCCTGCTGCGGGCCGCCCGCGCCAAGGGATGTACCACCCCGGTGTTAATGCTGACGGCCCTGTCCGGCATCAATGACCGGGTGGACGGCCTGGATGCCGGTGCAGACGATTACCTGGGCAAGCCCTTTGACACGCGGGAGCTTCTGGCCCGGCTGCGGGCACTAACCCGCCGCCCCGGCACCACTGCCGAATCTGCCATACGCTGCGGTGACGTGACGCTGGATGCCGCCCAACTGACCCTGAGCGGACCAAAGGCCGCTGCGGCCCTGACCAAGAGGGAGGCCGATCTTTTAGAGGTACTGCTGCGCACACCGGGGCAGCTGCAGACCCGTGCGGTGCTTTTGGCGCGGGTTTGGGGACCACTGGCCGAAGTTGAGGACGCTAATCTGGACTGTTACATCCATTTTGTGCGGCGGCGGCTGAAAGCCGTAGGCAGTGCGGTAACGATCACCACCGTGCGCGGTAGCGGCTATAAGGCGGAGGTACCGCCATGCTGACTGCACTGCGCCGCCGTTTGACCCTGCTGATGACGGCGCTGACCTCGTTGGTGCTGGCAGGTGCGCTGGTCGTGACATGGAATTATGCCGCCGCCCAGTACAGGACCGCCGCGGAGACGCTGCTCACGCAGAACTTTTCTGCCATCGTTGACCGGCTGGACAGCGCCGACAGCGTAAGTGACGCTTGGCTGGCTGACCAGGAGCACAACAGCGGCTGCCTTTTGTTTTTGTGGGACAACGGTGCCGCGCTGCATTTTGCGGGCACCACGGGCAGCGCCGATGCCCGCAATGCGGTTGAACCTCTGTTAGAAGAAGGTTTGTCCCCCCTGCTGGACACAAGTCTGCATGACAGCAGCGGTGCCGTGCAGCGGCAAAGCGCGGTGTTCACGCTGAACGAATACCGCTGCCACGCAGCCTTGCTGCCGCGCGGCACAGCAGGCAGTTATCTGCTTGTGGCCGCTTTACAGGATATGGGCTTTGTACACCGTCATGCGGTCCAGACAGTTGTGCAGTATGGTGCGATCTGGTTCACTGGCACACTGCTGCTGGCGATCATCAGCTGGCGGCTGACCGGCAAAGCGCTGGCTCCGACGGCATTGGCCATGCGGCGGCAGAAGGAGTTCATCGCCGCAGCCGGGCACGAACTGCGCAGCCCGCTGGCCGTAGTAAAAGCAAGCCTGGACGCTGCGTGCCGCACTCCTGTGACTGAACGCGCCACCCTTTTGCGGAATGCCGAGCAGGAGACGGACCGTATGGCGCGGCTGGTGGAGGATCTGCTGGTGCTGGCCAACGGCGACTTGGATGCCTTGCCGGCCCATCTGCACCCCATCGCACCGGATAACCTCTGCCTAGAAGTATACGATGCGTTTTTCCCGTTGGCGCAGCAGCGCCAACACCCGTTAAGTCTGACCCTGCCAGAGGACAGCGTTCCTTCCATAGAGGCGGACCCGGACCGTGTAAAGCAGCTGCTGGCAATCCTGCTCAACAATGCGTTTGACCACACCCCCGCGGGCACCCCCGTGGAACTGTGCTTGACATACTGTGGGGAAAAAATCACCCTGGCCGTGCAAGACCACGGCCCCGGCATACCGGATGCCGAAAAAGCTCGGGTCTTTGACCGTTTTTACAGCGCTGATCCCAGCCGCACCGACAAGCACAATTTTGGCCTTGGTCTAAGCGTAGCCAAGGAACTAGCCCGGCTGCATCATGCAGACTTGACCGTGACCGACACCCCTGGCGGCGGGGCAAAATTTGCGGTGACTTTTGCGGCAAGGATATCTTAATGCTTGATTGACATCCATAACCGAAAGATGCATCAGCGAACCCTGCTGATGACTATGTACAATACATTAGACGGTGAGCAAACTCTCTAATGAAATCCATCATAGGTGGATTGTCGCCTTGAATTGTGAATGTCGTGTAAACAATTAGCACTTACTGCTGACCGACTGCTAATCTGTGGCGTATACTAGACTTACAGATTTATTCTGTACCAGCACCTTTACAACTGAATACACAGCATAACAGGTA
>OLPQ01000271.1_pt1 | contig 49175 bp, 40 predicted proteins | sample 1672451 | NCBI WGS metagenome assembly OLPQ01 (sample SAMEA3136687, study PRJEB25190) | human gut metagenome | biome: human gut; feature: human-associated habitat; material: faeces | place: Austria | collected 2013
CCGATATTGACCCGAAGGTCGTCTATATTTCCACGCTGCAGCGCACAGCCCAGACGGCGAAGGTACTGTTCCCCAAGGCAAAGCTTGTGCCGGTGGACGGGCTGAAAGAAATGTGCTTCGGCAGTTTTGAGGGGCGCAATTACGTGGAGATGGAGCACGATCCTGACTATCAGGCCTGGGTCGCCGCCAACTGCGAAAGCTCCTGCCCGGACGGTGAGCGCAAGGATGAATTCTCGGACCGTATCTGCAAGACTTTTGCGGCGCTGGTGGACAAGGCGCTGGCGGACGGTGAGGACATGCTGGTGATTTTGGCCCATGGCGGTACCCAGATGGCCGCGCTGGAGCGTTACGCCCTGCCCCAACGAGGCTACTACAAGTGGTGCGGCCCCAACGCGGGCGGCTATGTGCTGGATGCACGCGATTGGGCCGCGCAGCACGTACTGCACCTGGTCAAGACCGTGCAGTACACCAAGGAGAGTATATGCTGATATTTTGGGCGGTGCTGGGCGGTTTTGTGCTGGATGCCATTTTTGCGGACCCGGCCTGGCTGCCTCACCCGGTGGTGCTGATGGGCCGGTGCATCTCGGCACTGGAAAAACGCCTGCGCGCCGCCCTGCCCACAACACCGCAGGGCGAGCTGCTGGGCGGGGGTATCGTGGCTGCTGTGCTGCCGCTGGGCACTCTGCTGGTCACCGGCGCGGCCTGCTGGCTGGCGGCCAAACTGCACCCGGCGCTGGGGCTGGCCCTGCAAATGTTCTGGTGCGGGCAGGCCCTTGCGGCCAAAGGCCTTAAGCAGGAAAGCATGAACGTGTATAAGGAACTGCAAAAAGGCGACCTGCCTGCTGCCCGCAAGGCGGTGGCCCGCATCGTGGGACGCGATACCCAAAGCCTGACTGCCGAAGGCGTGACCAAAGCGGCGGTGGAGACTGTGGCCGAGAACGCCAGCGACGGCGTCATTGCTCCGCTGTTCTACATGCTGATCGGCGGTGCACCGCTGGCGCTGACCTACAAAGCCATCAATACGATGGACAGCATGCTGGGCTATAAAAACGAGAAGTATCTCTATTTTGGACGCTGTGCCGCTAAACTGGACGACGTGGCCAACTGGCAGCCCAGCCGCCTGGCCGGGTTGTTGTGGGTGGCCGCTGCGGCCCTGACCGGGGGCAGCGCCGCCGGTGCGTGGAAAATTTGGCGCCGGGACCGACGCAACCACGCCAGCCCCAACAGCGCCCAGACTGAGAGCGCCTGCGCCGGGGCGCTGGGCGTTCAGTTGGCCGGACCGGCGACGTACTTCGGCCAATATTACGACAAGCCGACCATCGGCGACGCGGCGCGGCCGATTGAGCCGGAGGACATCCTGCGGGCGAACCGGATGATGCGCGTGGCCGGTGTGCTGGGGCTGGTGGCGGCGGCGGGAATCAGATGGGTTTTGGGGTGAAAAAACGATGAAGCTGGTGCATGGCGGCGATACCGTCGGCTATCGGGAGAAATACGGGCGGGACGCGCTGGATTTTTCGGCCAACGTCAGCCCGCTGGGGACGCCGGAGGCAGTGACGCAGGCCATCGGCGCGGCGGCATATCGGGCGGATCGCTATCCCGACCCGCTCTGCCGCGAGCTTTGCGCGGCGCTCGGCGAAGCGGAAGGCGTTCCGAAGGATTGGATTCTCTGTGGAAACGGCGCAGCGGATTTGATTTTCCGGCTCGCGCTGGCCAAACGGCCGAGGCATGCGCTGGTTCTCGCGCCGACGTTCGCGGAATATGAAGCGGCGCTGGAAACGGTCGGCTGCGACGTTCGCCGCTGCGCGCTGGACGAGGCGAACGATTTTGCGATGACCGAGGATGTTTTGTGCGCGATTCAACCGCCGGTGGAGATCGTGTTCCTCTGCCAGCCGAACAACCCGACGGGGCAGGCGGCGGACAGGGCGCTGATGCGGCGGATTTTGGCGAAATGCGAGGAGGTCGGCGCGTTGCTGGCGGTGGACGAGTGCTTTCTGGATTTTCTGCCGGACGGCGAAGCGCTGACGATGAAGCCGGATCTGGCGGCGCATGGCGGCCTGTTCATCCTCAAGGCGTTCACCAAGCTCTACGGCATGGCGGGCGTTCGGCTGGGCTACGGCCTCTGCGCGGACGCGGCGCTGCTCGAGCGGATGCGGCGCGCGGGTCAGCCGTGGGCGGTTTCCTCTCTGGCGCAGGCGGCGGGGCTGGCGGCGCTGACACAGCGGGACTACGTTCGGCAGGTGCGCGCGCTGATCGAGACGGAAAGGCCGTATCTGCTGGCGGGGCTTCGGGCGCTGGGGCTGCGCGTGATCGAGGGGCAGGCGAACTACCTGCTCTTTCGCGCGGATGAGACGCTGGGCGAGCGGCTGGAGGCGCGCGGCGCGCTCATCCGGCGCTGCGGCAACTATCCGGGGCTGGACGACACGTGGTATAGGACGGCGGTGCGCACGAGGCGCGAAAACGACGCGCTTTTGGCCGCGCTGCGGGAGGTGCTGGCATGAGCAGGGCAAGACGCATCATGGTGCAGGGGACGATGAGCGGCGCGGGGAAGAGCCTGCTCTGCGCGGCGCTTTGCCGCATTTTCGCGCAGGACGGCTACCGCGTCGCGCCGTTCAAAAGCCAGAACATGGCGCTCAACAGCTTCGTCACCCGCGACGGGCTGGAAATGGGGCGCGCGCAGGTGGTGCAGGCGCAGGCCGCGGGCGTTGAGCCGGACGTGCGCATGAACCCGATTCTGCTCAAGCCGAGCAGCGACACGGGCAGTCAGGTGATCGTGGGCGGCGAGGTGCGCGGGCAGATGAGCGCGGCGGCGTATTTCAAGATGAAGCGGCAGCTCATTCCCGAAATCCTCGCGGCGTTTGACAGCCTGAGCGAGGAGGCGGATATCGTCGTCATCGAGGGCGCGGGCAGTCCGGCGGAAATCAACCTCAAGGCGGACGACATCGTGAACATGGGGCTGGCCAAGCTGGTGGACGCGCCGGTGCTGCTGGCCGGGGACATCGACCGGGGCGGCGTGTTCGCCCAGCTTTACGGCACGGTTGCGCTGCTCGAGCCGGAGGAGCGCGCGCGCATCGCGGGGCTGGTAATCAACAAGTTTCGCGGCGATGTGGATATCCTGCGCCCCGGTCTGGCGATGCTGGAGGAAAAGACGGGGCTGCCGGTGCTGGGCGTTGTGCCGTATCTGCATGTGGAAATCGAGGATGAGGATTCCCTCTCCGAGCGGCTGAACGCCAGGGACGCGGTCAAGCCGCTGGATGTGGCCGTCATCCGTCTGCCGCACATCAGCAATTTCACGGATTTCATCCCGCTGGAGCAGCACGAGCTGCTGGGCGTTCGCTATGTGCAGCGCGCGCGGGAGCTGGGCGCGCCCGATCTGGTGATTCTGCCGGGCACGAAGAACACGATGGAGGATTTGCTCTGGCTGCGGCAGAGCGGGCTGGAAGCGGCGGTGCGCAAACTGGCGCAGGCGCAAACGCCGGTGCTCGGGGTCTGCGGCGGGTATCAGATGCTCGGGCAGACGCTCGACGACCCGGCGGGCACGGAGAGCGGAAAGCCCCTGTCGCTCGCGGGGCTGGGGCTTCTGCCGACGTGGACGACGTTTGACGCGCAGAAGCGGCGCACACAGGTGTGCGCCGTCGCGCTGGGCGCGCCGTTTGCGGGCGCGCGGATGACGGGGTACGAAATCCACAATGGGCGGACGACGGTGAACGGGGAGCCGTTTTGCCGCCTGGCGGACGGAACGCCGGAGGGCTGCGTCTGCAAAAATGTATTCGGCACGTATCTGCACGGCCTGTTTGACAGCGGCGAGTTGACGCAGGCGCTGGTGAAGCTGTTGTGCGCGCGCAAGGGGATTTCGCCCAGCGAGACGCGCCCGACGTCGATGGCGGAATATCGGCAGACACAGTTTGACCTGCTGGCCGACGGCGTGCGCAAGGCGCTGGATATGGGCGCGGTGTATCGCGCGATGGGAATCAAAAAAGCAGGACGTTGAGCCTGCTTTTTGCGTATATCCGGGGTTGATGGTTTGGAAACGGATAAGCGTTTTTGATACGGGAAAAGGACGTGAAAAAGGGGAAAAGAATGCCTGCCGATCTTCAAAAAAGAAGATATGGAGCGGCAAAAAGGAACGGTACGACAATAAAAAGTGCGGTTTTTTGTGTGATTATAATAAATACCTTATGAATTCCATTTGAATAAATATATTTGACGAAAAGTCATGGCGGGAATAAAATTAAAATAGGAAACAGAATCGGTCCGGAACGATTCTGAGCAAAGGAAACGATTGACGATAAAAAGGAGTGCGAGAGATGAAGAAATGGTTTTTGGCACTGCTGACGACGCTGATGGCGCTGATGCTGAGCGTTGCTTCGGCAGAAAACGTTCCGCTGGCCTCCGAAACGGAAATCAACCCGGTTCTGGAAGCGCAGACGTTGGTTGGACTGAAAATTCCGGTTGAGGCTTTTAAGGAAACGACCAAGGGCGGCGAGGTAATTTCTGCGGAAATCACGACTTCGGAAACCGACGCAGAGGTGCAGTATGTCAATGTGTTCGGCTACATTTACCCTGTCGATGAAAGCGCGCCGAACATCGAGTGGCGCATGCTGCTGCCGATGAAGTGGAATGGACGTTCTGTTCAGCTGGGCGGCGGCGCGAACAACGGCTCGATTCCCAAACTGACAGGCACGGGTTCTGTTGGCGGAGAAATTGCGATTGACAAGGGCTACGTGGTTTACGGCGACGATTCCGGCCATCAGGCGGAAAGCTCGATGGACGCATCCTTCGCTTCCAACGACGAGGCGCTGAGCAACTATACGCGGCTGCACCTGATCAAGGCGTATGACGCGATGTGCTATGTGACCAACGCGTTCTATGGACAGGAGCCTGTGTTCAAATTCTTTGCGGGCGGTTCGACCGGCGGCCGCGAGGCGCTGGAATGCGCGACGACCTACGGCAAATATTACGACGGCATTTTCTGCTGCGAACCGGCTTCCAATTACGTGCTCATTCGCATGTGGGGCGCGATTCTTTCGCAGGCGGTCTATGAGAGCTATGACGCGGAAAAGTATCCGTATTCCGACGGTTTCATCGACGAGGATACCGTAAAGGCGATTCAGGCGGATGCGGTCGCCTTGTACGACGGTCTGGACGGCATTGAAGACGGCATTGTCAGCAACATCTATGCGGCGCGTGCCAATCGCGACAATTTCCTTAAACAGATCACGGAAAAATACGGCTTGACGAAGGCGCAGCTCAAGACGATCGACGTATACGAAAACGGCTACACCCTTGATTACGCGATGGCTAACGGCATGAACGCCTATCATGGCTATTCCGCGCTGGAGGGCGGCGCGATGGATCTTGGCCCGGATCCCGTCCCGCGTGAGCCGCTGGATACAACGTACAATGTGCATCACGGCGACCGTGCCGACGGCGTATTTAAGTACTTTATCACCAAGGATCCGAATTGGGTGCTTATCGACCACGATTATTATCACCCGGATCAGGAGCTTTACGACATGCTGATGGCCGCGTCGGAGGAATATGATGCGAACAGCCCGGAGTTTGACGATTTCATCGCTAACAACGGCAAGCTGATCTATTTCGCGGGTTGGAACGACATGTCCATGAGCCCGTGGCAGTTGATTCAGCAGTATCGCGGCTATGTGGAAAAGTATGGCCAGGAGAAGGTGGATTCCTTCTGCAAATTCTATGTGATGCCAGGTGTGACCCATACGAAGGGCATTGCAATGAATTACCTCAGCTGGCTGGATGTCTGGTGCTCCACCGGCGAATATCCGACCGAGACGCTCTATGCGACCATGAGCGCGACCGGCGGCCAGATGCCGATGGCGGAATTCCCTGGTTGGGTGAAGTATGAGGGCGGCGATCCGATGGACGGAGCAAGCTACTCCATCAGCACCGAAATTCCCGACGGTTTCTGGGGCGTATACGATTAAGAAAGACGCCTGACGCATCCCGTGCAGCGTAAGCTGCGCGGGATGTTTTACTGATACGGATTATGCAGCCTGCCGCTCCGGGCACAGCACCGAACCGACGATGATCGGCATGGCGAGAAACAGCGCGCCGTTTGCAGGCGCGCGGATGACGGGGTACGAAATCCACAACGGGCGGACGACGGTGAACGGGGAGCCGTTTTGCCGTCTGGCGGACGGAACGCCGGAGGGCTGCGTCTGCAAAAATGTGTTCGGCACGTATCTGCACGGCCTGTTTGACAGCGGCGAGTTGACGCAGGCGCTGGTGAAGCTGTTGTGCGCGCGCAAGGGGATTTCGCCCAGCGAGACGCGCCCGACGTCGATGGCGGAATATCGGCAGACACAGTTTGACCTGCTGGCCGACGGCGTGCGCAAGGCGCTGGATATGGGCGCGGTGTATCGCGCGATGGGGATGAAAGCGCCTTAAACCTCCAGCGCGTACCCCTGCCCGCGATAGGTGAGGATTTTCGCCTGCGCCTCGATTTGAGCCAGATCATTTTCGGATAAGGAGGGAATTCATTATGAAGAAGCCGGTTTTCTTCCTCATGTTTGCGCTCGTGCTTTTAACCGTTTCCAGCGCATTTGCTTCTGAAATAGTACCCCTACAGTTCAGCTATTCGCCGATTGATTTTCCCAATGTTTTTCTTTTGCCCAACGGTTACTACCAAGCAGTTTATTTTACGCCGAATTCATCAGAATTCTGGTTAGAACAGGGACACACGGATGTTTCCAACTGTATCGTTGAGGTTTTTGATGCGTTTGGGCAGAGCGTATGGAATTTTCCCGTGCTCCAAGTAGATATCCTTCAAGAGGATGCGGACGCTTTTTTCTATCAAAACGAAGTTCGTTCTGATCGGATCGTTTTTGAATACTATTGGGATCACGTTTTCGAACGGTATGTTTCTAAGAGCTGGAGTTTTGGCGGAGAGCGATGCTTCACGTCATTCGACGCAATTCTTCAGCCGGAGGAAGCCTTTCGCTATATAGACGCCCAATATCCGTACACGCTTGAAATGTGGCCTTTCGGCGAAGGCCACAATGTACCGGCCAAGCTGACCTATGTGCCGGACGGTTCCTTCATCGAGCTTCCTTTTGCGTATGGTCTTCGAGCGACATGCATAGACCTCGATGACCGTTATTATATGATATATGAAGCGGATGATATAATCGAAGGAAAACAGGGCGCGGTGTATCTGCTGTCCTATTCGCCTGATTCGCATGAATTGGCGCAATACAAAACAGATTTATCGTCCTGTGCCGGAAACCTTGCCGTCAGCCATGGCATGCTTTTCTTTCTGCAAGAAAAAAACCAGACAGACACGCTGAGCTATGAACTCTATACCGCTGCGCTGGGGGATGCGAAGGAAGATGAAATCAGCTTTACGGCGACAGCAGAAATCGCTCTTGCCATGGATGAGGTTGTAGAAAATGTCATCCCGTTCGGAGAACAACTTCTCTTCCTGAAAAGCAAGGCGATCAATCCGACGCATTACGACAGCGAAATCTGCATATTATCCGAAGATGAAACGCTCATTCCTATAACGAAATGGAATGGAGAAGCACGCTTTTTGAAAAACACCACCGACCCGGTTCAATTTGCTTGCGAGGATGGGAATGGCGGCTGCCAAATCGTCAAACTGTCAGAAGAAGAGGTCTGTTATTTTTTTCAAAGGCAGAATAATTGGTTTTAAACCTCCAGCGCGTATCCCTGCCCGCGATAGGTGCGGATTTTCGCCTGCGCCTCGATTTGAGCCAGCTTTCCCCGCAGGGCGGAGATGTGCACCCAGATCAATTCGCTGCCCGCGTTTTCCTCGTCCCAGACGCGCCGGGCGATTTCCTCCGCGGCGATCCGCTGCCCCCGCCCGCGCATGAGCAGTTCGATGATCTGATATTCGCGGTTGCCCAAGTGCACGCGGCCGGCGGCTGTCCGAAGCTCAAATGCCTGCGTGTCCAGCGTCACGTCGCCCCACGTCAGTGCCTGCGCGGCAAAGCCGCCGTTTCGTCTGGCCAACGCGCGCGCTCTGGCGACGAACTCCGCCATCGACAGCGACGGCAGGATGAAGTCATCCGCGCCCGCGTTGCGAAGCCCGCCGATCCATTCCGGCGGGTTTTCGCAAAACTATTCTCCCCCCGAAGGAGGGGAATAGCCCTTTCCTCAAATGAAAGAATCGCTGAATTTCTTGATTTTGCGATTCAAGCCAAGTTTGCTTATGCCAAAAAACTGAACGCTCCCCATAAAGGGGAGCGCAGACGATGGATTAAGCTTACAGGTTACGAAGCTGGGCGAGGGTCGGGCTGTAATCGCGCGCCATGTGATATTCCGTGTGCAGGTAGCTCGTCACTTCGCGAGAAGCGCGCCGACCGTCCAGCAGGGAGATCGCGCCGACAGAAGCCGCAAGGAAAACAACCACAAAAAGGACAGTCAGCATAATGTTGCCTCTCTTTCAAACATTCAAAACCATGAAGGATTGTGACGGCTCGGACGGGTGCGCCAAGCCCTGAAATCGAGGATATTATAGCATGGAAAAGGCGATTTGTACACTGTTTTTTCCGAAAATATCAAGAAAAATTTGCGTATCTCCAAAAATTCACGGCGGTCAGTCGAAAAACCAAAACGACCAAAAATTTGCAGGAAATAAGAAATAAAAATGCAGGAAAAACCGGCTGAAACCGCCGCGCGGGCGTTTGAGGCTGACTGAAACGAAAAAAAGATACGTGCGCGGCCTAAATTGTGCTATAATGTGAAAAAAACGGGAGGCGCAATAAATGAAGAAAAACATCAAACATGAAAAGAAAATTCCCCCCTATCAAAATAAGACGACGCTGACGGTGTATCTCGTGCTCCGCGCGCTGGTGATTTTCGTGCTCGTCCGCGCGGCGCTGCGCCGTGATTTTGAGAGCGTGTTCATGTGCAGCCTGACGCTGGTGCTGATGATTCTGCCGAGCTTCTTTTCCCGCAAGCTGAACGTCGAATTGCCCACCACGCTGGAAGTGATTATCCTGCTGTTCATCTTCGCGGCTGAAATACTGGGCGAGTTGAACAGCTTCTATATCCGCGTGCCGCATTGGGACACGATGCTGCATACCATCAACGGCTTCCTGTGCGCGGCCATCGGCTTCGCGCTGGTCGATTTGCTCAACGAGAGCGAACATTTCTCCTTCAAGCTCTCGCCGGTCTATTTGGCGATTGTCGCGTTCTGCTTCTCGATGACGGTCGGCGTGCTGTGGGAGTTTTTTGAATACACCGGCGACCGCGTGATGAAGCTGGATATGCAGAAGGACACGGTCGTCAGCAACATTTACACCGTCGAACTCGATGAGACGCGGAGCAACAAGGTTGTGGCGGTCAAGGATATCGCGGATGTGATCATCGTCCATTCCGACGGCTCGCAGGAGGCGCTGGGGCTGGGCGGCTATCTGGATATCGGTCTGATCGACACGATGAAGGATTTGATGGTGAATTTCCTCGGCGCGGTTGTGTTCTCCATCATCGGGTATTTCTACGTCAAGGAGAAGGGCAAGGGCGATTTTGCCGCGCAGTTTATCCCGCGTGTGAAGCACGGGCAGAGGGCTGAGGAATAAATGGGGCAGATCACCACAAACGCCATCGTGCTGCGGCGCGCCGATTACCGCGAAAACGACCGCATGCTCACGCTGTTTTCCCCGACGCTGGGGCGGATTGACGCGCTCTGCCGGGGATGCAGGCGGCAGAAAAGCCCGCTGATGGCGGCCAGCGAATTGTTTTGCTCGGGAGAGTATGTGCTCTATCAGGCGCGGGAGAGAACGACGGTGATCTCCTGCCAGATTGCGGACAGCTATTATCCCCTGCGGGCGGATTACGAGCGGCTTTCGCACGGCGTTTACGCGCTGGAGCTTTGCGGCGCGGCGGTGCAGCCCGCGCAGGAGAACGAGCGGCTGTTTCTGCTGCTGCTCCGCGCGCTGGCGTATCTCAGCTATGACACGGTCGCGCCGCGCCGGGTGACGGCGGTGTTTCTGATGGGCATGATGTCGCTGCTGGGATTCAGGCCGCAGGTCGGGCGATGCGCGCAATGCGGCACGCCGATCGCGCTGGACGGACGGGCGGACGACGATTACGCGGCGTATTTCGGCGCGCAGGCGGGCGGCGTGCTCTGTGAGCACTGCGGCGCGGGCGGCGGCGTTCGGCTGACGGCCGGTGAGGTGCGCTATTTACAGGCGATCATGCGGCGCGGGCTGGAGACGCTCTCGGAGGCGGGCGAGTGTTCGGATGCGCTCTTCGGGGCGCTGCGGCAGATGGCGCAGGAGCGGCTCGGCGTGCAAATTCGCTCGGAAAAGCTGCTGTAACGCTTCGGCCTTTCAAGAAGACGAATACGCAAGGGGCTGATAAGCGAATAACACCGATATTTCAAGAGCAAAACGAAGTATTTGCGGCCGAAGGTTTCCAAAGGGCGACCGGAAAGCCCTTTGGTGGGGCGATGGGGCAAAGCCCCATATCTAAAAATGCTTAAATATTTGTTTTTGGAATGTTTGGGTTAAGTTTGACAGTCCCGTGGCACGACGAAGCCGTAACGGAAGGAGTTTAGCCGTATGGATGAGCAGAAGCTGGAAAAATTGCAGACATGGGTGAAGGAATCGAGCCGGATTGTGTTTTTCGGCGGCGCGGGCGTGTCCACGGAAAGCGGTATTCCGGATTTTCGCGGCGAGGACGGGCTGTATCGCCAGCGGTACGCCTATCCGCCGGAAACCATCATTTCGCACTCGTTCTACGTGCGTCACCCGGAAATCTTCTTCGATTTTTACCGAAACCGCATGCTCTATCCGAACGCAAAGCCCAATGTCGTCCATCAAAGGCTCGCGCAATGGGAGCGGGACGGGAAGCTGCTGGCCGTCGTCACCCAGAACATCGACGGGCTGCACCAGATGGCGGGGAGCCGGAACGTCTATGAGCTGCACGGCAGCGTGCATCGCAACACCTGCCAGAAGTGCGGTGCGCGGTATACGCTGGCGCAGATGCTGACGCTCGGCGACGTGCCCAAATGCCCCAAGTGCGGCGGGCGGGTGAAGCCGGACGTCGTGCTCTATGAAGAAGGGCTTGACCCGCTGACGATCAGCGGGGCGCTCGATGCGATTCGCCGCGCGGATCTGCTGATTGTCGCCGGAACGTCGCTGACGGTGTACCCCGCCGCCGCGTTCCTCGACGAATACCCCGGCAATCGGCTTGTGCTCATCAATAAGACCGTTACGCCAAGAGATGATATCGCTAACCTTGCGCTGCATGAAAAGCTGGGCGAGGTTTTCCAAAACTTGTAAAAATTTTTAATCAAGTGAAATTTTCCACTTCCTGCGCTCGTCTTTATGAGTAGAGATGCGGGAAGGGCTTTTTGCATTCCCCGAAAAAAGGAGGATAAGACATGAAAGGGAAAATCGGATTGTTGGTTTTGGCAGTGAGCCTGATGATCAGCCAGACGGCGCAGGCCGGACAGTGGACGGGTGCAATCCCGACGCAGACGCGCGCGGATTGGGCGGCGGAGTATGATACGCCGACGGTCGGCCCGGCCGCAACGCGCGGCATGGCGGAACTGCTGGATCAGCCGAATGGAAACGTGATCATGACCTATTATCCCAACGTGCGCGTTCAGGTTTTGGATGTGGAGGGGAAATGGGTTCGCGTGCGGGTGGGAGATGAAGACAACGGCAGTCTGACGGGTTATATGAATGTCTATGTTCTGGCGTATACCGAGGATGGCATCCGCACACTGTTGGGCCGAATCACTTCGTATGCGTCAACGGGCGAGGTCAGGGTGATGAAGGCATGCGACGCACAATCCGAAGAAATCGCGCGGACGAACTTGGGCTGGACGCAGATTTTGGGCTGCAACAACGGCTGGATTCATGTACGGACGTTGGATGTGCCGGAAAAAACCGGATTTGTAAAAGGCACCCTTGAAGATTACAAATTCGTTCAGGACGACGCCATCGGTTACTGTATCACAGAGCCGAAGGACGACGAGCTTTCCTATGAAAAAGCTGTGGAAGAAGCAAAGCGGATTTTGCTTGAACAGCAAACGCCGTATAACGGCAGCGAAGAACCCGTGACGCGGGAATTGCTGGATGCGTGCAGCACATGGGTGCAGTGCAATTATATCCCGCAGAATGAAGCGCCGCTTACGTATATGGTTTCTTTTTATTCAACGGATGAGATGCGCAGGGACGGTATGCCGGATATTTATACAGTGATCGATTTGAAGGTCGATGGGAATCAGGTTGTCGGATTTGGGTTTGGAAACGGTTGAAGATTGGTTTTTATCAAAAACGAAAGAGAAGCGGCGCTCCTTTTGACGGGAACGCCGCTTCTTTCCGTAAATAATACTTTTCTTCTTTGATTGCGTAGCAATCAAAAGGTGGGAAATCCAAGAACCTCAGGTTCTTGGTGGGGTTTGGGGCAACGCCCCAACGTTTCCCAACGTCTCCCCTTAGTACGTGTAGTTCTCCACGTCCACCTTGTCCGGGTTCGTGTAGGGCGCGAGGGTGGAGATCATCTTCATCGGCGCGCCGGAATTGTTGACGACATAGTGAATCTCGCCCGGCTCGATGTGGATCATCTGACCCGGACGCAGGTGGTTGACCACGCCGTCCACGACGATATCCACCTCGCCCTCGAGAATGTAGAAATTCTCTTCCATGACGTTGTGATAGTGCGCCTTGAAATCCTGACCGGCCTGAAACTGCACGAGCGCAAAGTTCATGCGCGGGCCCTTCATCAGGTACTTGGGGCCGCTGTCGCCAAAGCGATACTCTTTATCCTCTTCGTTTACGATATACATATTGTTTTCTCCCTTTCGTGTGATTGATGATATGGGTCAGACGCCCGGCGCCGCCCACATGTAGCGGGTGATGCGGTCGTCCGCGATTTGCAGCTCGCGCGCGTACATCTTCCGCCAGTCCTCGTAGAGCTTCATGTAGGTCGCGTGGTTCTCCATGTTCGGCTCAAAGCGGCGCTCGATGTGCACGAGCTTTTTCGCCGTCGCGGAGATGTCCGGGAACAGGCCGACGCCGTGACCCGCCATGATGGCCGCGCCCAGCGCCGTCGCCTCCTTGACGTTCGGCACATTCACCGGAATGCCCAGCACGTCGCAGAGAATCTGGCACCAGAGCTCGCTCTTGGACGCGCCGCTGGCGAACACGACTTCCTTGGGAATGTTGCCGGTGGATTCGCGGACGAGCTGCATGTGGCCGTAGGTGACCATCGCGGTGTTTTCCATGATGGCGCGATAGAAGGTATAGCGGTTGAACTTGTCCGGATCGAAATCGAAGTTGATGAACATCGGGCTGGCATGCCGCCAGGAGATGTAGTTCATCACATCCGAGAAGGCACACATCATGCCGTAGCAGCCGGCGGGGATATCCTTGGCCTTTTCGTTCATCAGGTCATACGGATCGCGGCCGGTGGTCTTGGAAAGCTCCTTCTCATACTGGCAGAACGCATCGCGATACCAGCGCATGACCATGCCCGGCTTGAAAGCCAGCGCCTCATACTGCCAGATGCCGGGGACGCTGTGGCAGTTGACGCGGACGCGGCAATGCTCGTCGGTCTTGGCCTCGTCGGTGTTGTATTCATACTGCCAGAAGCTGCCGCCGAAGATGGCCGCCTGATTTGCGTCCACCACGCCGACGCCCACGCAGCCGAGCTGCGCGTCGCCGCCGCCCGCGACAACCGGCGTGCCTTCGGCCAGACCGGTTTCGGCCGCGCCTTTTGCGCCCACCTTGGCGACGACGGTGCCGCACTCGGAAATCTTCGGGAAGATGCCCGTCTTGAGGCCGATGGAAGCGGCGATCTGATCGTCCCAGTCGCGCGCCTTCAGATCAAAAATGCCGGTGGTGCAGGCATTGGAGGGCTCAGAGGAGAACACGCCCGTCATTTTGTAGATGAGCCAGTCGTTGAACATGGTGCACATCGCGGTCTTTTCATAGACCTCGGGCATCTTGTTCTTGACCCAGAAGAGGCGGGGGAGCGCGCCCAGCGCGTAGGTCTGGCCGGACTCGCGGTAGATCTGCTTTTCAAGCTCCGGGTTCATGTGCACGAGCTGCGCCACTTCGTCGTCGCTGCGCGCATCGACGTTGGCGCATGCCCAGATTTCCTGACCATCCTTGTCGTAGAGGACGATGCCCTCGCGCATGCAGGTGGTGGAGACGGCAGCGATGTCGTGCGGATCGACGCCGGTCTGCTCGATCACGCCGCGGATGCAGCCGCGGGCGAGATCCCAGTTGTGTACCCAGTCAAAATCCATGCTGCCGGGGTAGCGGGGGTCTTCGCGGTGCGTCCATTCCTGCTGGACGCAGCCGAGCTGCTCGCCCTCGAGGCTGAACAGCACGGCGCGGACGCTGCCGGTGCCCGCATCGACGGCCATAAGCGTTTTTGCCATTGAAATCATCCTTTCAAATGCGTTGGTTTGTCGTTATATCAGGGGCGGTCACTCGCCCTTGAGAAGCAGAGCTGCGGTCGGCTCATCGGTGATGAGCACGTCGAGGTAGCCGCCGCGCAGCACGGCACGGATGGCCTCCGCCTTTTGCGCGCCCGCGGCAAGCCCGACGACGTTATCCATTGCGCGGAGCTTTTCAAGCGGCGTGGAGATCAGGCGATCCTCGATGTCGCTGGGGATCAATTCGCCGTTTTCATCGACGAAGTGGCAGAGCACGTCGCCGACCGCGCCGGACATCTTGAGCCGGAAAAGCTCGTTTTGGGTGATGATGCCGGAACGGACGATGGTTGCCGTTTCATGCATCGCGCCGATGCCCACCAGCGTGAAGGAGGAGAGCGCCGCCATGCGGATGATTTCGCTGACGGAGGCCTCCGCGCGCATCGCCGCCGCCATCTCGTGCGAGGAGGCGAGCAGCGGCGCGGGCATGAGATAGAGCCGCGCGTTGAAGATGTTGCTCCGGCCGTTGGGCAAATAATAGGAAACGCCGCCCGTCAGCGAGATGCAGGTGACGGGGTTTTGCACCATCGTCGCCAGATGGTTCAGCGTTCGGCTGAGCGTGTCGCCGTAGCCGACGTTGATGCAGGCGTTTTCGCTGAGGCGGTCGGCGACGTACATCGCGCCCGCGCGGGCGATGGATTCGTTGAGCTGCCCCTCCTGCTCGGCCTCCGGAATGATGAAGACGTCGTTCAGATGATATTTCTGCATCAGCTCGCGGCTCTGCTGCATCATCCCCACGCTGTCTGAGCGGAGGCGGAACTGGATGACGCCGTTTTGCCGGGCGGTCTCCAGCAGCTTGATGACGCGCATGCGGCTGATGGAAAGCCGGTCGGCGATGGCCTGCTGGGTCATATTTTCAAAGTAATAATACCATGCGGCCTTGACCATCAGCGCATCCTCGTAATGAACGGCGTTATTCATGGCTGCTCCGTTTCCCACCGAAAAACGATGAAACAAATTTCAAAATGCAAAACAAAAGTTCACATAAAAAGTATAGCACCGAATAAAGCGGATGTCAATTCTTTTGCAAAATAAACGACGGTTTTGAAAAAGAAGCGCGCCGTTTTCAAAAACCGAGAAAAATATATTGACAAAGTGCACAGATGCGTCTACAATGGAGGCAACAAAAGATTGTGCAACGAGCAAACCTTTGTAATCGCAATACGCAGGAGTATATGATATGGCCACAAAGAATACGACGGCCCCGCGCCTTGAGGTCAGGGGGATTCGCAAAACGTTTGGGCAGAACGCCGTGCTCAAGGGGATCAACCTGAGCGTGGATGCAGGCGAGGTTGTCGCGCTGATCGGCGGCAACGGCGCCGGTAAATCGACGCTGATGAAGATCATCATGGGCATTTACACATGCGATGAGGGCGACATCCTGATCGACGGTCAGGCGGTCAAGCTGGGCAAGCCGGCCGCTTCTCTGGCGCAAGGCATCTATCTGGTGCCGCAGGAGCCGATGCTTTTCCCGAACATGACGGTTCTGGAAAATATTCTGATGGGCTTCAGCGAGAACGAGGGCGAGCTGAAAAAGCGCCTGAACGAATGCATGAAGGAGCTCAACTTCGATTTGAACCTTCAGCGCAAGGCGAACACGCTCTCCATCGCCGAGCAGCAGCTTGTCGAGCTTCTGCGCGGCATGATGCGCAACGCGCGCATCCTGATTCTGGACGAGCCGACCAGCTCGCTGACCTTCAACGAGGTGCAATCCCTGTTCAAGACGGTGGAGGATCTCAAAAAGAAGGGCATCGCGATCATCTATATCACGCACCGCCTCACCGAGGTCTTTGAAATCGCGACCCACGTCGCCATCATGCGCGACGGCGTGATTACGCTGGAAGGCCCGGTCGGGAACTTCACCAAGGAGATGCTGATTCAGGGTCTGCTGCCCAACGACGCGCAGGGCGCTCAGCAGGCGGAAAAGGCGTATGTGCCGGTGGATTACGCGCACCTCAAGCCGGTCATGCAGGTGAAGGATTTCAGCGGCTACGGCTTCAGCAACATCACCTTCGACCTGTATCCGGGCGAAATCCTCGGCATTGCGGGCGTCGTCGGCGCGGGCCGCACGGAGCTCATCAGCACCATCTTCGGCCGCGACAAGACGCTCGGCGGCAAGGTCATTCTGGACGGCCGCGACATCACGGGGCTGCCCACCAAGAAGGTTTTGGAGGCCGGCATCAACTTCGTGCCGGAAGACCGCCACTACCACGGCATTTTCAAAATCCGCTCGATTTCTTCCAATACGACCTCCGCGCTGCTCAACGGCAAGGATGTCGGCGCGGTGAACATGAATCGCCGCCGTCAGGGCGAAATCGCGCAGAAATACGTCAAGGATTTCAGAACGAAGATCGTTTCGCTCGAGGATCAGATCGGCAGCCTCTCCGGCGGCAACCAGCAGAAGGTGGTTATCGCCCGCGCGCTGTCTACGAATCCGAAGGTCGTCATTCTCGATGAGCCGACCCGCGGCATTGACGCGGCGGCTCGCGGCGACGTTTACAACATCATTCGCCAGCTCAAGGACGCGGGCGTGGCCGTGCTGATGGTCTCCTCCGACATGGAAGAGGTCGTCGAGCTGGCTGACCGCGCGGTTACGGTGTTCCAGGGACGGATCAACGGCGAGTTCAGCCGCGAGGAAATCACGCAGGATGCTCTCACCAGCGCCTCCTTCGGCATTGCGCATGAGAGGAAGGTGTGAGGAAAATGAAGAACCTGTTCAAAGCCCGGTGGATGACCAGCCTGATCTTTTTGATCGCGCTGTTTGTCATCACCGGCATCGCGGCCCCCGGATTTCTGACCTATGACAACATCGTTACCTGCTTTAACACGGCGACGATGTACACGCTGCTGGCCGTCGGCATTGCGTTCGTCATTATGACGGGCGAGATCGACGTTTCCATCGGCGCGACCCTCGGCCTGACCGCCGGCATGACGGGTCTCATCGCCCAGCAGGACGGAAGCATCCCGAAGATGCTGCTGCTGTGTCTGGCGACGGGCGCGGCCATCGGTCTGGTCAACGGCGTCGGCGTTTCGTATTTCGGCGTGCCGTCGCTGATTTTCACCCTCGGTACGAACAGCGTGGTTCGCGGCCTGATCTACATCATGTCCGGCGGACGCACGATTGAAAACTTCGGCGGCGCGATTTCCAGCTACGGCAACAAGACCGTGTTCGCGGGCGTGACGCTCTACTATGCGATTGCGGTGGTGCTGGTTGCGATTTCGCATCTGGCGCTGACGAAGACCCGAAAGGGCAAGTATTTCATCGCGGTCGGCGACAACGCGGGCGGCGCGAACCTGGTCGGCATCTCCGTGCTGGGCACGAAGATTCTGGCGTATGTGCTCTGCGGCCTGTTCGCGGGTCTGGGCGGCTTCGTGTTCGCCTCCAAGTACGGTCAGGTGATGACCGTGGCCGGAAACGGCTACGAGATGACCGCCATCGCGGCCTGCGTGCTCGGCGGCATTTCGCTCTCCGGCGGCTTGGGCAACGTGGTCGGCGCGGCCATCGGCGCAGTCATCATGTCCTCCATCGGCCGACTGCTGGTCTTCATCGGCCTGCCGTCCACCTACAACAACACCATCACCGGTACGATGCTGATCGTCATCGTCGTCATCGACGCGCTGGCGCAGCGCCGCTCCATTGAAATGACTCGCAGAAAGCGCCTTCTGTCCAGAACGGCGGATCAAGAAGGAGGCGCGAAGGCATGAAGGACATGCTGAAAAAGGTTTTTAAGCACTGGGAAATGTTTCTGGTGATCTTCCTGATTCTGGAATTTGTGGTGTTCGGCGCGGCCAACCCGAAGTTCCTTCGTCCGCAGTCCATTATGAACAGCATCGTCAACTACATCAGCGTCTGCATCATTTCGCTGTTTGTCACGATGGTTATGATTACCGGCGGCATTGACATTCAGGCGCCCGCCATCATCGGACTGAGCAGCATTATCATCGGCGTGCTCTGGAGCGACGCGGGGCTGAACATCTGGGCGGCCGTGGCGATCGCCGTGGTGGTCGCCGCATTGTGCGGCGCGCTCTCCGGCTTCTTCGTCGCCTACTGCGGCGTTCAGCCGATGGTCGTCACTCTGGGCGGCAGCTTCCTGTATTCCGGCATTGCGCTGATGGTCTCCGGCATGTCCGCGACCCCGGCGTATCAGGGCATCGGCGGCTTCCCGGCGAAGAACGAGGCGGGCAAATTCGTCAGCTTCCGTTTCCTCGGCAAGGGCAACATCTTCGGTATTCCGACGCAGATCGTCATTTATGTCGTGCTCATCCTGCTGTGCATGTGGATTCTCCACCGCACCAAGTACGGCGAGCGCCTGTTCCTGATCGGCGTAAACCCGCAGGCCGCGGAATACTCCGGCATCAACACCCGCGCGACCATTATGAGCACCTACGTCCTCTCGGCGGTGAGCGCCGCGATTGCGGGCACGCTGCTGACTGCGAACGTCAACTCCGCGAAATACGACCTCGGCTCCGGCTATACGCTGGCCATCATCACCGCCGTCGTGCTCGGCGGCACGCTGAACACGGGCGGCAAGGGCAGCATCATCGGCACGGTGCTCGCGTCGCTGATTATCTGCATCCTGCGCTACGGCCTGCCGCTCTGCTTCGGCGTGAGCACGCAGAACCTCGATCTGCCGATCGGCCTGATTCTGGTTGTGGTCGTTCTGGGGCGCGAAATCGCCGGTCAGCACATGCTTTCTCACCTGTTCAAAAGGAAGAAAGGCTGAATGTCACGCATTTCAGGGGGCGCCGTCGAGCACCTCTTGAGATAAATAAAACGTAGGAGGAACCTAAACATGAAAAAGATCCTGTCTATGCTTCTCGTGCTGTGCATGGCTCTGACGCTGTGCTCCGCCGCTTTTGCCGAAGGCAAGAGCCCGGTGGACGGCATGACCGTCGCCTTCATCCCGAAGGTTTCCGGCAACTCGTTCTTCGAGGCCGCGAATGACGGCGCGCAGAAGTACGCGAAAGAGTGGGGCCTGACCGTTGATTACATCGGCGCCCCGACCGCTGACGTCACCACCCAGCTGGAGCTGATCCAGCAGGCGATCGACAAGGGTGTGGACGCGATCTGCATCTCTTCCGTCGATGCGACCGGCCTTGACGAGAAGCTCCAGGAAGCTCAGGACGCGGGCATCTATGTCAGCACCTGGGACTCTGACGTCTCTCCGAACGCTCGTGCGCTGATGGTCTCTCAGGGCACCGCCGACGTCCTCGGCCCGATGCTGGTGGAAATGGCGGTTGACTCCCTGAAGGAGCGCGGCGTGGACGTGAACGGCGAAGTCAAGTACGTCTGGCACTTCTCCAACCCGTCCGTGTCTGACCAGAACTCCTGGTACGTCGCCGGCGACGCTTACATCAAGGAAAAGTATCCGACTTGGGTTGCGGTGCATGATCCGTACTACTCCAACCAGGATCCGGCTCAGTCCGTCAGCGTTGGCGAGTCCATCCTCGACGCGTATGCTGACGTCGATGCGATCATCTGCAACGACTCCACCGCTCTGCCGGGCCAGTGCAAGGCCGCGGAGAACAAGGGTCTGACCGCGAAGGACATCACCATCACCGGCTTCTGCACCCCGTCCGGCATGACCTCTTACCTGGAGAACGGCATCTGCACCCGCTGGGGTCTGTGGGATTGCGGCATCCAGGGCGCGATGGGCTGCTACCTCGCCGCTTACATCTCCGCGGGCAACACCGTGAAGGTCGGCGATAAGATCGACATCCCGTCCATCGGCACCGTCGAAGTGCTGGCCAACGACGCGCTCGTCGCCGGTCAGGAGACTGCTGCGGAGAACAACGGCGTCGTGCTGCTGCCGGAGCGCGTTGTCTTCACGGCGGAGAACGTGGCGGATTACAACTTCTAATCCCAAACATGGCATCTCCAAGGAGGAACCCTTCGGGGCTCCTCCCTTTGTGGTGGAAGCCGCGGCATGACGCGGCGTTCGCCTCTGTTAGAAGCTCACAAATGGACCGTTTTCAGAAAGGAAGATTGATTCCAATGGCAGATAAGGACGGACTGAAGGTCGCGAAGGATTATCATACGGATGTTCCGTTTGGCAATCAGGGCAGCTTCCACGTGAAGGGCGCGAATAACACGGATTGGGGCATGAAGCGTCACCTTTCCAATATCTTTGACCCGGTCAGCGGCAACACTGTGATGTTCGCGTTTGACCATGGCTACTTCATGGGCTCGACCGCCGGTCTGGAGCGTCTGGATCTGGTGATCCCGAAGCTTCAGGAGCAGGTGGATGTGTTCATGGGCACCCGCGGCGCGATTCGCACCTGCGTGTCCCCGACCTTCAAGAAGGGCATTGCGCTGCGCGTGACCAGCGGCTCCTCCATGATTAACGACGACCTGAGCCACGAGTGCCTGGCCGTGGACGTGGAAGACGCGATCCGCATGAACGCGGACTGCATGGCGGTTCAGACCTTCATCGGCGCGGACGGCCAGCTCTCCTCCATCGACAACCTGAGCCGCTGCATCAACGCGGGCATGCGCTACAGCATCCCGACGCTGGGCGTTGTGGCCGTCGGCAAGGACATGGAGCGCACCGACCGCTTCTTCAAGCTCGCAACCCGCATTGTGGCCGAGATGGGCGTGCAGCTCGTCAAGACCTACTACTGCGACAACTTCGAGGAAGTCGTCGCGGCCTGCCCGGTGCCGATCGTCGTCGCCGGCGGCAAGAAGCTCCCGGAGGATGAGGCGCTGACGCTGGCGTATCGCTCCATTCAGGGCGGCGCGCGCGGTCTGGATATGGGCCGCAACATCTTCCAGAGCAATCACCCGGTCGAGATGGCGAAGGCGATCCGCATGATCGTTCACCAGAAGGCGACCGATAAGGAAGCGTTCGAGTTCTACACCGACGCGATCCACACCAAGTAATTCACACCAAAGTTACAACAAAGGAGGCTGCAAGGCAAATTCTGCTTTGCAGCCTTTTCCTTTCAATAGGAAGGGTCTGTACACATGATTACGCAAATTCTCGCCAAGGTTCTGCCCGTGCTGGTGATGATCGCGCTCGGCCGCGTCTGCGCGACAAAGGGCATTTTAAGCGACGACCAGCATGTGGGACTGAAAAACATCATCGGCGATATTCTGCTGCCGGTCGTGCTGTTTCAGGCGTTTTTCACCGCCGAATACGGCAGGCGGATGCTGCTGGTGTTCGCGCTGGTGTTCGCCGGATACGGCGCGGCGCTGGCGGCGGGCTACGCCCTGCGCCGGTTCGTGAAGCCGTATGACCGCTTCATGCCGCTGCTGATGACCAGCGCGGAGGGCGGCATGCTCGGCTATGCGCTCTATGCGCTGCTCTGCGGCGCGGATCAGACCAAGACATACGCCATGGTCGATATCGGCCAGACGATGTTCGCCTACACTGTCTTTTTGACGGCGCTCAAGGCGGCGGGCGGCGAAAAGATGTCGCCCCAGTTCATCGTCAAAAACATGCTGACCAACAAAGCCTGCATCGGCATGCTGCTGGGCATTGTTCTGGGCGTGCTGGGCGTGCATAAGGCCATCGACGGCACGGCTGCGGGGGAGATCGTGACCTCGCTGCTGAGCTTCATCACCGCACCGACCTCCGCGTTGATTCTGATTGTCATGGGCTATCAGCTTCACGTCAGCCGCGCGCTTCTCCGCCCGGTGCTGACGACGATGGGGCTTCGGCTGGGCGTGCTGGCCGTCGTCTGCGCGGCGGTTTCGGGAATTCTGTTCGCCGTGATTCCGTTTGACAAGGGGCTGCTGCTGGCGCTGATGCTGCAATATACGCTGCCCGCGCCGTTCATCATCCCGCTGTTCGCCGACCTTGGCGACGATGCGGAGTATGTTTCCACCACGCTGTCGCTGGGCACGGTGCTGGCCGTCGTGCTGTTCTTCTTCCTCGCGGCGTTCAGTCTGGCATAAGCCTTGGCAAGGGCTTGCGAAATCGCATGGCCGAGCGCCGGAAACCGAAAAGGATCAAATCAATTTGAGCATAGCGAAAAAGTCCGGACAGAAAACTGTTCGGGCTTTTCGCGTTTCCCGCTTTATGGTATAATTCGGAGGTGAAGATGAACGATAAATCGGAATTTGATGAAGGAGATGGTGAATATGTTGTGGCCTATTTGTGGCGGAATCATAATTTTTGCATTAGGTATGTTTATCTTTTTGAAGCCAGACTTAGTATGGAAATTGACAGAAGAATGGAAATCTTATCGGGCAGATGAACCGTCTGAATTCTACTTAAAAGTCGCAAAAATTGGTGGTATTTCATTTGCCCTGTTTGGAATTATTATGATTACGCTCCCATTTATTTTAGAGTGACAAATTCCGGTTTATCGAACCGATCAATCCCCTTTAGAAACGAAGGAACGCATTTCCAAGCGCCGAGCGGGAACGGCATGCACCCTGCGGCGTTTTGCGCTCTGCCAATCGAAGAAGATTCGGGCTTTTCGCGTTTCTCGCCTTATGGTATAATTCGGATGTGAAGATGAACGATAAATCGGGATTTGTGAGGAGGAAATTGAGATGAAAAAAACCGCTGTATTGTTATATGATACATTTTGTAATTTTGAAATCAGTCCTGCGCTTGAAATATTGGCACTCGTCGGAAAACCAATTACAGTTTTCGGTGCGGCAAAGCAGACAATCAAAAGTGAGGATGGTTTGTCAGTACTTCCGGATGATACGATTGATCATCTTGATTTAGATGCGTATGATAGCTTGATATTGCCGGGGGCAATGGATATCAGAGAAGCTATTGAGAATGAAAGAATTATAGATTTCATCAAAAAGTTTGAGGGAAAGACAATAGGCGCTATTTCTATTGCGCCCCTGTTACTTGTCAGAGCTGGATTACTGAATGGAAAACCATTCATGGCTGGTATCAATAAAGAAGAGGTTTTCGAAGAAGGTTTTTCAGAAAGTGATTTAGCTGAAATGGTGGGATGGGATGACAATTTAAGTAAACCAGTTGAGACGGGATATATTATAACCGGCAATATAATTACGTCAGTATCATATAACTTTGTTAAATGGGCGTTGGCCTTTGGAAAAATGGTAGGAATTGATATTTCCGCAAAAACGTTTGGGATTCAATAAATTCCGATTTATCGAACCGATCAAACCCCTTTAGAAACGAAGGAACGCATTTCCAAGCGCCAAGCGGGGACGGCATGCGTTCTGCGGCGTTTCGTTCTTTGTCAGCCCAAAAGGCCAAAAAAAACCGACCGAATGACCATCGGTCGGTTTTGCTGTTTTATCGTGCCGCCAATTCTTCCGGCGTATAGCGCGGCCGGATTTTCTTTTTCCAAAGCACCGCGAAGATCACCACCAGCACGAGGAAGGTCAGCGCCCACGAAACGGGGTAGGAAATCATCAGGCAATCCATCGTGCGGTTGGCCGCGAATATCGTCATCACCCAGAAAATGCGGAACACGCACGCGCCCATCAGCGAGACGATCATCGGCAGCAGCGAATAGCCGACGCCGCGCAGAACGCCGGTCATCACATCCATGATGCCGCAGAGGAAATACGGGCCGCAGACGATGTACATGCGGTTCAGGCCGACCTGAATCACCGCCGGGTCCGGCGAATAAAGCCCCAGAAGCTGCGTGCCGAAGACGCAGGAGAGCACGCCGAAGACCACGCCGAAGGAAAGCGCCCAGAACAGGCTGACATACATCGAGCTGAGCACACGGCGCGGCTTGCGCGCGCCGATGTTCTGCCCGGCAAAGCAGGTGACGGCCTGCTGAAATGTGTTCATCGCCTGATAGACGAAGTTGCCGACGTTCGCGCCCGCGGCGTTGCCCGCGATGACGATAGAGCCGAAGCTGTTCACCGAGGACTGGATGACGACGTTGGAGAGGGAGAACATGCAGCTCTGAATCCCCGCCGGAAGGCCGATCTGGATAATCATGCGCATGATGTGCGGCTTGATGGCGAGGCGGTCGAGGTGAAGCTGCGTCGGGCCGTCCATCAGCATCAGCGAGCGCGTGACCAGCGCGGCTGAGACCGCCTGCGAAATGATCGTTGCCAGCGCGACGCCCGCTACGCTCATCTTGAACCCGATGACGAACACCAGATTCAGCCCGGCGTTGATGACGCCCGCAATCGTCAGGAAATACAACGGGCGCTTGGTGTCGCCGACCGCGCGGAGCACCGCCGCGCAGAAGTTATAGAGCATCTGCACCGGCATGCCGATAAAGATGATGCGGATATACAGCTCGGCAAGGTCGATCACGTCCTCCGGCGAACCCATGATTTCAAGCAGCGGGCGCGCGGCCGCAAAGCCGACGACCGCCAGCACCGCGCCGCCTACGAGGGAGAGCAGCACCGCGGTGTGAACCGTTTCACAGACGCGCTCCGCGTCCTTCGCGCCGGTGAAGCGCGCGACCAGCACGTTGACGCCGATGGAAAGGCCGACAAACAGGCTGATAATCATGTTGTTCAGCGAGCCGACCGAGCCGACCGCCGCCAGCGCCTCGTTGCCCGCAAAGCGGCCGACCACGATGGTATCCGCCGCGTTGAAGAGGAGCTGCAAAATGCCGGACAGCATGATCGGCAGCGAAAAAAACAGCACCTTGGTCAGAAGGGAGCCTTCCGTCATATCCATGGTGCGGTGTGCGTGTGATTTAAACATAAGCGTCTCCTGTACATCAAAGCCCAAAAAGAAAAAACATACACAGCTTATTATAGCACAGATTCGGAAAAAGTTAAGAGAAGTTTGGATAATTGTAAAAAATACGAAAAAAATAAAAAACGCCCCGCGCAGACAGTAGATAAAAAAGCGATTCTCCCCCCAAGGGGAGAATAGCCCTTTCTATGAGTTGAAAGAATACGAAAGGCCGGAGAAGATCAGCCGATGAAGCCGGGGATGAAGAGCGGCAGATACACAATCGCGAGGAAGACGACGATCAGGCCGATGAGGTAGGGGACGACGGCCTTGGATATCTTCTCCAGCGACAGCCCCGTAATGCCCGAGGCCACGAACAGGTTGATGGCGACCGGCGGGGTAATCATGCCGATGGCGATGCCGACCACAAAGAGGATGCCGAAGTGCAGGGTGGAAATGCCCAGCGCACGCACCAGCGGCAGGAAAACCGGGGTAAGGATAATGATTGCGGAGGACGTCTCCATGAACACGCCCGCAACCAGAATAATCAGGGAAATCAGGAAGAGAATGACGTACTTGTTGGTGGAAACGCTCAGCACGGCGGAGGAGATGGCTTCCGGAATCTTCCAGTTGGCCAGCGCCCAGCCGAACGGGCCGCTGCACGCAATGATAATCATAATGACGGCGCTGGTCTTCGCGGAGCCGAGCATCGTCGTATAGAGCTTTTTGAGGCTCATGTCGCGATAGACGAACGTGGACACCAGCAGCGCGTAGACCACGGCCACGGCCGCCGCCTCGGAGGGGGTGAAGTAGCCGGAGAAGATGCCGCCCAGAATGATCGCGGGCATCAGGATGCCGGGGATGGCCTTCAAAAAGGTTTTGCCCACGTTTTTGAGGGAGAACGGCGCGCCCTTGGGATAGTCGTTTTGATACGCCTGATAGAGGGCGATGGCGATAAGCATCACGCCCATGATGACGCCCGGCAGGAAACCGGCGCTGAACAGACGGCTGACGCTTTCCTCCGCGATGACGGCGTAGAGAACCATCGGCACGGACGGCGGAATGACGACGCCGATCGTACCGGCGGCGGCGACGAGCGCGGCGGCGGAATCCTCGCGGTAGCCGCGCTTTTTCAGCTCGGGCACGAGCGTCGCGCCGACGGCGGCGGTGGTCGCCGCGCCCGAACCGGAGATGGCGGCGAAGAACATGCCCGCCAGCACGGAGACGACGGACAAGCCGCCCTTAATCATGCCCAGCAGGGACTCGCAGAACTCGACGAGCACCTTGGAGATTCTGCCGCCCGCGAGCAGGTCGCCCGCGAAGATGAAGAACGGCACGGCGATCAGGCTGAAGGAATCGCAGCTGGCGAACATGCGCTGCACCACGATCATCATTTTGGCGTCGCCGAAGCCCGCGAACATCGTCGTCGCGGCGGCGGAGCAGATGGCAAACGCAACCGGTACGCCCAGCAGCAGAAGGGCGATAAACACGCCGAAGAGAATGACTGCCATTAGCCCTTGACCTCCTTCATGGTTTCAACCTCGCCCAGCGCCATGACCAGCGCGTGGAGCATCAGCACGCCCATGCTGATGGGGATGCACAGGTAGATGTATTTCATCTTGATGGGCAGCGCGGTGGCCGTCTTGACCAGCTTGCCGCAGTATTTGCAGCTATAAAACAGCAGCACGGCGAAGAGCGCGCAGCAGATCGCATGCACCGCGATGCGCATGACGAAGCCGAGCTTTTTGGGCACCATATCCTGAATGAAGGTGATGGCGATGTTGCCGCCGTGGCGATAGACGCAGGTTGCGCCCAGGAAGGTGGACCAGATGAGCAGGTAGCGTGTCACCTCGTCCGACCAGCTCAGGGAGGTGAAGAACGTGCGGCAGACGATCTGCGCGGTGGTGATGACGACCATCAGGCCGAGCATCACCACGATGAGCACGCTGCACACCCGATCGAGCGCGTCGCTGACGGGCGAAAGAATTTTCTTGAGTATCATGGGGGTGCCTCCGTTTTTTCCCGTAATTTCAAAGGGTAAAAAAACGTTTCCTCCCCTCGCGGGAGAGGAAACGCGGGAGCGGCTGAATTACTCGGCCAGCAGCGCCTGAATCCGGGCGATGTAGTCCGCGTACTGCGGATAAGCGTCGTAGACGCTCTGCACCGCGGCGCGGAGAGAATCGACGTCCGGGTTCTCGACGACTTCAACGCCGTGGCTCTTGATGGTCGCGAGCTGATCGGCTTCCTGCTCGGCGACCCAGGCGCGCTCATACTCGGCGGCTTCCTGCGCGCTCTGCAGGAAGATCGCCTGCGTGGCTTCGTCCAGGCTGTTGAACACATCCAGGCTCATGGTGATGATGGCGGTGGAGTAGCTGTGGCGGTCGAGGGTCACGTACTGCTGGCCGTAATCCCACAGGCTGTAGGAATAGATGACATTGATCGGGTTCTCCTCGCCCTCGATGGTGCCCTGCTGCATGGCGGTCAGCGCCTCAGCCCAAGCCATCGGAACGGCGTTGACCTTGAGCGCCTTGAAGGTCGCGGTGTAAACCTCGTTTTCCATCACGCGCAGCTTGAGGCCGGCGAGATCGTCGGCGCACGTCACCGGGCGAACGGAGTTGGTCACGTTGCGGAAGCCGCGCTCGGCGTAGGCCAGACCTTTCAGCCCCGCGTCCTCCAGCGTATCCAGCAGCTCGCGGCCGATTTCGCCGTCAAGCACCTTATAGGCTTCCTCGTTGTTGGCGAACAGGTACGGCATATCCAGAACGCCCATCATCTCCGAAAAGTTGACGAACGGGCCGCTGGTGATGATGCCCATATCCAGCATGCCGGTGCTCATGGAATCGAGCATGTCGCTCTCGCCGCCCAGCGTGCCGTTCGGATAAATCTCAATCTTATATTCGCCGTTCGTGCGCTCGTCCACAAGCTCGGCGAATTTTACGGCCGCCACGTGGAAGCTGTCCTGCTCGTTGACCGTGGTGCCCAACTGCAAAGTCGTTTCGGCCAGCGCGCCAGCGCCGGTCATCGCCAGCGCCAAAGCGGCGGCGGCAAGGGTCGTCAATTTCTTCATGGTTTTCTCCTCCGAAAAAAGTGTTGCTCTCGGTCGCCGCAACGGGCGATAGAACACATTGTACTCGTTTTGAAAAGAATGTCAACACTTTTCATGCGTCAGATGAAAAACGTTCATGTTTCAAAAAGAACAAAACGAAAACGCACACCCCCGACTTCATAAAAAAAGGCAGAGAGCCGCGTATCCTGCCGATAACGCGACCCTCCGCTTATCAAAGAGAGGAGGCGGTGCTTGGCGCATCACGCCCGACGGGTCTTCCTTCCGGGCGGATGCGCGGCCATGACGACGGCGAATCTCGCGGCGGCGGACAGACGGTTCGGGTCTGAGCTGCTTGCTCAGCTCCTCGCCCTCTATGATGTCCGGCGCGCGGCGATTTATGCGCGCGGAAGAGAAAAATGTGATGAAACGGTCAGACGGCCGGTTTGGCGCAGGACAGCGCGCGGGAAAGCGCCTCGTCCGAGAGCGTCGCGCCCGCGGTTTGAACCACCTGCGCGCTGACGCGATTGCCCAGCGCGACCGCATCCGGAAGCGAAAGGCCGCGCGAGAGCCCCAGCAAAACGGCGCCCGCGTGCGCGTCCCCCGCGCCGATGGTATCCGCCACGCGCTCGACCGGCTGACCCGGCACGGTGAGCAGCGCGCCGTCCCCGGCCAAAACCCGCGCGCCGTGCCTGCCCAGCGTGGCGATAACCGGCGCCTGCGTCTTTTGATGCAGGGCGCGCATCGCCTCATCCAGATCGGAGAGCCCGGAAAGCGCGCGCGCCTCCGAGGCGTTCAGATGGAGCATCGGGTGCAGGGCGAAGAGCGCCGCCGTCCTTTCCGGCGCGATTTGCGCGCCGCGCGGCCCCGGCGCGTATAGGATTCGATCAATCGGGGCGGTTTTGAGATAATCCGCCAGCAGACCGCCGGTCTTTTCCTCGATTTCAAGCCCGCAGACATAGCCGTAGGCGTAGCGCTCGGCGGCGTAACGCGCCATCCACGCGGGATCAAAGCTGTATTCCGCGCCGTGGATGGATAGGAACGTCCGCTCGCCCCCGGCCTCGACGAGGCAGTAGCAGCAGCCGTTCGCCGCGTTCGGCAGATAGACGGGCTGCGCGAAGGGGAGCGTTTGGAGCCGATCCCTGACGAAGGCGCCGAACACGCCCTGAAGGCCGACCGGGGTGACGAACGTGACCGGCGCGCCGCCGCGCCCCAGAATGTTGGCGGCGTTGTAGGCGCAGCCGCCGATGGCGAACTGCTGGCCGTCGGGATGCAGGTTTTCCTCGGTATGGGGAAGGTGATCGACGCGGATGATGACGTCCACGCAGGTCGAGCCGATGACGAGCACTTGATTTTCCATAATGTCCTCCGCTGGCAGCAAGAATAATATCAGTATACGCCCCTTGAAGCCGCGCGTCAATTATGATATATTTTGGGCATAGAGAGCGAGGCGGGGCGCCGGATGCGGCGCTCTGAACAGGGGGCTGAAGCAGATGAAGAGTGACTTTGCGAAAATCCAAGAGGAAATCGACGCGATCCAGCCGGAGCTGGTGCGCATCCGCCGCGATCTGCACCGCTTCCCGGAGACGGGCTGGCTGGAAATGCGGACGACGGCAATTCTGGCGAAGGCGCTTCGGGCGATGGGGTATGAAACATACACGGGGCGCGCGGTCTGCAGGGAGGGCGCGCGGCTGGGGCTGCCGGACGAGGCGGCCTTGGCGGCGCACGCCGAGCGGGCGCTCGCGCAGGGCGCGCCGGAGGACGAGCTGACGCAGGACGTCCGCGCGGGCTACACAGGCGTGGTCGCCGTTCTGCGCTGCGGCGAAGGGGCGACGCTCGCGATGCGGTTTGACATCGACGCGCTGCCGATGGCGGAATGTCCGCAGGAGACGCACAGGCCGACGCGGGAGGGCTTTGCGAGCGTGAACCCCGGCATGATGCACGCCTGCGGCCACGACGGCCACGCGGCCATCGGTCTGGGCGTCGCGCACATTCTGGCAGCGCACAGGGACGCGCTGCACGGCACGGTGAAGCTGATCTTCCAGCCGGCGGAGGAAGGTGTGCGCGGCGCGTATGCCATCGTGGAAAACGGCTGGCTCGACGACGTGGACGTGCTGCTGGCCTCGCACATCGCGCCGACGGGGCAGAAGGACGACGGCGACGTGACGGTGGGCACATGGGGCAGTCTGGCGACGACAAAATACGACGCGGTCTTCACCGGGCGCGCGGCGCATGCGGGCGGCTTCCCGGAGCAGGGGAAAAACGCGCTGCTGGCGGCGGCCTCCGCCGCGCTGGCGCTGCACGCCATCCCGCGTCACAGCGGCGGGCAGAGCTTCGTCAACGTGGGCACACTGCGCGCGGGCTCGGGGCGAAACGTCGTGCCGGATCACGCGCTGATGCAGGTGGAGGTGCGCGGCGAAACGACGGAGATCAACCGGTTTATGATGGCGCGGACGGAGGAAATCTGCCGGGGCGCGGCGGCGATGCAGGGCTGCGCGTGCAGCCTGACCGTGATGGGCACGGCAGAGGGACAGCACAGCGATTTGGCGCTGATTGAGCGCATCGGCGCGGTCATCCGCCGCGATCTGCCGGGGCTGACGCTTTCCACCGAGCAGAACGCCAAAAACTGGGGGAGCGACGATGTTTCCGTGATGATGAACCGGGTGCAGGCGCACGGCGGGCAGGCGGCGTATATGCGCGCCATGGCCGATATGGCGGGGGCGCAGCACACGGTCACGTTTGACTTTGACGAGGCCGTGCTGGGCAAAAGCGTTGCGGTGTTCTGCGCGGCGGCGATGGCGTTGATGGAGGAAGACGCATGAGGACAGCGATTGAAAACGCCGTCGTCCTGACGATGGACGACGACATGCGCGTGCTGGACAGGGGCTACGTGCTGACGGACGGAAAAAATATCGCCGAGGTGGGCGAGGGGGCTTTTGCGGGCGAAGCGGACGAGCGGATCGACGCGCGCGGGGGCATCCTGCTGCCGGGGTTTGTGAACACGCACTGCCATGTGTCGATGGTGCCGTTCCGCACGATGGGCGACGACTGCCCGGACAGGCTTCGGCGCTTCCTGTTCCCGCTGGAAAACGAGGCGATGACGCGCGAGCTGGTCTATCGCGGCGCGGTGTTCGGCATCGGGGAAATGCTGCTGGCGGGCGTGACGACGTTCGTGGATATGTATTATTTTGAGGATGAGGTGGCGCGCGCGTGTGTGCGGACGGGCATGCGCGGCTATCTCGGCGAAACGCTGATCTCCCAGCCGACCTGCGACAGCGCCCAGCCCGGCAGCGGGCTGGCGATTGCCAAGGCGATGTTTGACACGTGGCGCGGGGAGGCGCTGGTGCGCCCGATTGTCGCGCCGCACGGCACGACGACCTGCGACGAGGCGCTCCTGCGCGCGGGCGCGGAGCTGGCCGCCGAGCATGACACGCTGTTTACGCTGCACGCCAGCGAAATGGACTACGAGATGAAGTTCTTCGCGGAGCGCGGGGAAACGCCGACGCGCTATCTGGCAAAAATCGGTGCGGTGAACGAGCGGCTGCTGGCGGGGCACTGCATCCACATGACGCAGGCGGACATCGAGATTCTGGCGGAAGGGAACGCGGCCATCGCCCACTGCATCGGCAGCAACACGAAGGCTGGCAAGGGCGTTGCGCCGATGGCGGCGGCGGCGCGCGCGGGCGTTCGCTTCGGGCTGGGCACGGACGGGCCGTCCTCCGGCAACACGCTGAGCCTGTTTGACCAGATGCGCCTGTTCGCCGACTGCCACAAGACGGCGAACCACGACCGCGCGCTCTTTCCGGCGAAGGAGATCGTGCGGGCGGCGACGCGGGGCGGCGCGGAGGCGCTGCGCGCGGGGGGCGAATTCGGCCGGCTTCAGCCGGGGATGCGGGCGGATCTGGTGCTGGTGAGCGTGGACGCGCCGCACCTTTTCCCGGTCTACAACCCCTATTCGGCGCTGGTTTACGGCGCGAACAGCTCGGATGTGAGCCTCGTGATGGTCTCCGGCGAAACGCTGGTGCGCGGCGGAAAGCTGACGCGGCTCGACATGCGGGAGGCGAAGGCGCGGCTGCTGGAGCAGATGGGGCCGTTTATGCAGAGTGCGGCAAAATACGCGGACATCATTTGACAACCGAGGAAAAAACACGAACATTCCGACACATAAAGCGGCGAGATGATTATTTTTCAAAAAAAGAGGAAGAAGAATTGACACATTCCGCACTTTATGTTAAAATGAAATGCATTTTTACCGAACATTATGTCTGCGGAAAGGGTGAAACCTTCGGTGAATCGAAAAAATCGTTGGATTGCGGCGGCGCTGGTGCTGCCCGGTGTGCTGTTTATCGTGTTTTTCATGCTCGTTCCGCTGTTTTCGCTTTGCCTGACCTCGTTTTTTCCGGGCGAGCGCTTTTCGCTCTCCTCGTATTTCTCGCTCTTTGGGGATGTGTACTTCCAGCAGGTGTTTATCCGCAGCCTGCGGCTCAGCCTGCTGAGCACGGCGCTCTGCGCGCTGCTCGGCTTCCCGACGGCGTATTACATCGCCAAACATTCCCGGCACAAGGGCATGATGATGGCGCTGGCCGTCTTCCCGATGTTCACCAGCCCGGTCATCCGCTCCTTTAGCTGGATGGTCATTCTCGGCAAAAAGGGCATCGTCAACAGCGCGCTGGTGTCGCTGGGCATTTTCGCCAAGCCGCAGAGCCTGCTGTACAACGAGTTTTCCATGACGGTCGGCTTTGTGCAGCTCTTCCTGCCGCTGATGATCCTCTCGCTCATCGGCGTGATGGATCACATCCCGGACGACCTGAGCGAAGCGGCCGGAAGCCTCGGCGCGACGAAGCTCGGCGCGTTCTTCCACGTCGTTTTCCCGCTGAGCATCTCCGGCCTGGTGACGGGCAGCGTGCTCGTGTTCACCGGCTGCATGACGGCCTACACCACCCCGCAGCTTCTCGGCGGCACGGATACCCGCGTGCTGGCGACGATGATCTATCAATACGCGATGAGCCTTCGCGACTGGGCGCAGGCCTCCGTCGTGGCGGTTGTGATGATCGTGGTGACGATGATGATTTCCGGCGTGTTCAACGCCCTGAGCCGAAAGATTAACCCGATGGCGTAAGGAGGAAAAGCAAACATGGCGCTGCTTGAATTGAAAGGGATTACCGCCGGCTACGGCCAGAACGTGATTCTGCGCGACTTCAACCTGAACGTGGAGCGCGGCGAATTTGTCAGCCTGCTCGGCTCCTCCGGCTGCGGCAAGACGACGACCCTGCGCCTGATCGCGGGCTTTTCCGAGCCGATGCAGGGAACGATCAGCTTTGACGGCAGGGATTATACCCATGTGCCGCTGCACAAGCGCAACTTCGGCTTTGTCTTCCAGAGCTACGCGCTCTTTCCGCACATGACCGTGTTTGACAACGTGGCCTTCGGCCTCAAGATGCGCAAGCTGGATAAGGCGACCATCGAGCGCGATGTGATGCAGATGCTGAAGCTCGTCGATCTGGAGGGATTTGAAAACCGCTATCCGCGCGAGATGAGCGGCGGCCAGCGTCAGCGCGTGGCGCTTGCGCGCGCCATGGTCATCAAGCCGGATCTGATGCTCTTTGACGAGCCGCTCTCCAACCTCGACGCGAAGCTGCGCGTCAAGATGCGCGTGGAGATCCGCCGGATTCAGCAGGAGCTGGGCTTCACGGCGATTTACGTCACGCACGATCAGGAGGAGTGCTTCGCCATCAGCGATAAGGTGGCCATTATGAACAAGGGCGTCATCGAGCAGATGGACGCGCCGAGCACGATTTACAACAGCCCGAACACCGAGTTCATCGCCCGGTTCGTCGGCTTTGAAAACTTCTTTGAGCTCACGCGCGCGCAGGGCGGCGATTTCGCCGCGGCGGACGGCACGGTCATCCGCGCGGCGGATCGGAAGCCGGGCGAGCGCTTCAAGGGCTGCATCCGCCCGGAGGACGTGCAGGTTCGACCGGCGGGGGAGAAGGGGAACAACGCCATCCCCGGCGAGGTGATGGTCAGCACGTTCCTTGGCCGCCACAACCAGCTCAACGTCAAGACCGCGATCGGCGAATTTGTCGTCAGCGCGGATCAAACTCAGGTCTTCCCGGTCGGCACGGCGGTGACGCTCGTGCTGACGGAGAATAAAATCAAACTCATTGGCTAACAGGAGAGGAGAAAAATCATGAAAAAGTTTGTCACCCTGCTTGTTACCCTGCTCGTGATCGCGAGCCTGTCGTTCTGCGCCGTCGCTGAGGAAAAGCCCTTTGCCGGCCAGACGCTGACCATCAGCACCTTCAGCTTCAACGCTGAGCTGCTCCAGAAGAACGTTTACGATCCGTTCGAGGCGGCTACCGGCGCGAAGCTCGTCGTGGATACGGGCCGCAACCCGGAGCGCGTGACCAAGATTGTCGAATCCCCGGAGGATTACGACGTGGTGATCATCGGCGATATGTTCGTCGATCAGCTCCGCGAGGCGGGCGTGCTGGAGACCTTCGATTCCAGCAAGCTCAGCAACATCAGCGGCATCTACGAGAACGCCCGCGCGCCGATGGGCGAGGGTTACGGTCCGGCCTACACCTTCAACCGCCTCGGCATCGTCTATGACAGCGCGTTCTGCGACGTGGAGATCAAGAGCATTGCCGACCTGTGGAACCCGGAGCTGGCGGGCAGCATCGCCGTGCCGGAAATGACCACGACCTCCGGCCCGCTGTTCTACTATGCGACTGCCGCTGCCTTCGGCCTTGAGCCGGGCAAGGACGACGAGGCCATCTTCGCCAAGCTGGCCGAGCTGAAGCCGAACGTCGTCAAGACCTGGACGAGCGCCAACGACACCATCAACATGCTCAATCAGGGCGAGATCAGCGTCGCCGTTCTGCTGGATTACAGCTACACCACCGCCAAGAACGCCAACCCGGATTACATCTGGGTCGATCCGACCGAGGGCTCCTTCTCCGGCTACAACATGCTCAACATCGTCAAGGGCTGCGAGAACAAGGAACTGGCCGAGGCGTTCATCGACTACTACCTCAGCTACGATGTGCAGCTCGCCGAGGCGCTGGACGGCGTGGACGCGCCGGTTCGCCCGGACGTTGAGCTGACCGCCGAGCAGGCTGCCAACTTCACCTATGGCGAGGACATGATCGCGAACCTCAAGCTGCCGGACTGGAACGTGATCGCCGCCAATCAGGCAAACTGGATTGCAAGCTGGAACGCCATCTTCTCTGTGAAGTAAGCGAAAACTCTTTGGATCGCGAAGGAGGCTTTTCCCCCGATGAAAAAGAACAAACTGCTGTTTCTGGTGACGATACTGGTCTATCTGTTTTTGATCGGGCCGCTGGTGGTCATCATGGCGGCCTCCTTCAGCGATACCAACTATCTGAAATTTCCGGGCGAGGGCTTTACGCTCCGGTGGTATCAGCAGGTGTTCACGATGAGCGCCTTTGCCAAGGCCGCCCGACTGAGCCTGTTCATCGCGCTGGGCGGCACCGCGATTGCGCTGCTGTTCGGCCTGCCCGCGGCTTACGCGCTGAATCGGTACGATTTCAAGGGCAAGGATACGATCAAGACGGTCTTCCTCTCCCCGGTGCTGATTCCGTGCATCGTGCTCGGCTTCATCATGCTGCGCTATGTGGTCAATCAGTATGATCTGGCGGTCATCCCCAGCCTGCTGATCGGCCATACGCTGCTGTCGATTCCCTACATCATGCGCGTGATTACCTCCAGCCTCGCGAATTTCGATTTCGCGGTGGAGGAGGCGGCTTGCAGTCTCGGCGCGACGCGGCAATACACGTTCTTCCACATCGTTCTGCCCAACATCAAATCCGGCATTGCCTCGGCCTGCATCATGGCGGTCATCAACTCGTTCAACAACGTGTCGCTGTCCGCCTTCCTGACCGGCCCCGGTGTGAACATGCTCCCGATTGAGATTATGGGCTACGTCGAGTATCATTTCGACCCGACCATCGCGGCGCTGGCGACCATTATGATGGTGGCGACGCTGGGCGTGATGCTGCTGATTGAAAAGACGCTCGGCTTGCAGAGTGTGGTGTAAGCCCGAAGCCCATAGAGACGACAAACGCATACATAAAGACCAGAGCGAAGGCGGAAACGGCCTTGCAGCTCTGGTCTTTTCGTTTTTGCAAATAAGCCGGGGTTATCAAGCTAACAACACCAATATTTCAAGAATAAAATGAAGTATTTGCACCCGAAGGTTTCCAAAGAGGTTTTCGGTTGTTGCTGCCGGTGGCAGAAACAAACAATCGAAAACGGAAGCCCTTTGGTGGGGCGATGGGGCAAAGCCCCATATCTCGGAATGCTTAGATATTGTTTCTTGAAATGTTTGGTTTAAGCTTGACAGTCCCGGCTTTTTTGTTTGGAAAGCCCAAACCTGTCATTTGACGCGGTGGCAGGCGACGAAGTGATCCGGCGCGACCTCGCGCAGCTCCGGGCGCTCCTGAGCGCACTGTTCGGTCGCATACGGGCAGCGCGCGCGGAAGCGGCAGCCGCTCGGCGGATCAATCGGGGTCGGCACGTCGCCGGATAGGTGGATGCGGCTGCTGGCGGCGGCGATATCCGGATCGGGAATCGGCACGGCGCTCATCAGCGCCTGCGTGTACGGGTGCAGCATGTTGGAATACAGCTCGTGCACCGGCGCGCGTTCGACCAGGCAGCCCAGATACATCACGCCGACATTGTGGGAGATGTGGCGCACCATGGAGAGGTCGTGGGAGACGAACAGATACGAAAGCCCCAGCTTCTCCTGAAGCGATTCCAGCGTGTTGATGACCTGCGCCTGGATGGAGACGTCCAGCGCGGAGATTGGCTCGTCGCAGACGATGAACTCCGGGTTGCAGGCGAGCGCGCGGGCGATGCCGACGCGCTGGCGCTGGCCGCCGGAAAACTCATGCGGATAGCGCTGGAGGTGATCCGGCTTGAGGCCGACGAGATCGACCAGCTCGCGCACCCGCTCGGTCTGATAGGCCTTGCTTGCGCCCGCGTAACGGAGCGGCTCGGCGATGATCGAGGCGACGGTCATGCGCGGGTTCAGCGACGCATAGGGGTCTTGGAAGATCATCTGCATGCGGCGGCGATAGGGGGTCAGCGGCTTTTCGCCGAGGTGGGCGATATCCTGCCCGTCGAAGAAAATCCGGCCGTCCGTCGGCTCATACAGGCGGACGAGGCAGCGGCCGACCGTCGTTTTGCCGCAGCCGCTCTCGCCGACGAGGCCGAAGGTTTCGCCCTTCTGAATGGAAAAGCTCACGTCGTCCACGGCCTTGAGCAGCCTTTTGGGCTTGCCGCCGAGCGTGCGGCCGACGGGGAAATACATTTTAAGCCCGCGGGCTTCTACAATCGTGCTCATTCGCGGTTTCCCTCCCAAACGATGCGCGGCGCGCCTTCATCCAGCAGCCGGCAGCGCGCGCAATGCGTCTGCGAAAGCCGGGTCATCTCCGGCAGGGCGCTGTTGCAGATGTTCATGGCATACGGACAGCGCGCCACGAACGGACAGCCCGGCGGCGGCGCAATCAGGTCGGGCGGCGAGCCCGGAATCGGAATCAGCTTGCGCTTTTCGCCGGATTTCTGCGGGATGGAGCGCAGCAGCCCCCACGTGTAGGGATGCTTCGGCTCGTAGAAGATCTCGCGAACCGTGCCTTCCTCAACGACGACGCCGCCGTACATGACCAGCACGCGCGAACACATGCCCGCGATGACGCCGAGGTCGTGGGTAATCATAATGACGGCTGTGCCGAGCTTTTTTTGCAGGCTTTGCAGCAGGTCGAGAATCTGCGCCTGAATCGTCACGTCCAGCGCGGTGGTCGGCTCGTCGGCGATAATCAGGCGCGGGTTGCACATGATGGCCATGGCGATCATAATGCGCTGGCGCATGCCGCCGGAAAGCTCGTGCGGATACTGCTTCATGCGGCTCTCCGGATCGGGAATCTCGACCATCCGGAGCTTTTCGAGCACGAGGTCGCGCGCTTCCTTTTTGGAAATGCCCTTGTGGATGCGCAGCGGCTCGGTCAGCTGGTCGCCGACGGTGAAGAGCGGGTTGAGCGAGGTCATGGGATCCTGAAAGATCATGCCGATCTGGTCGCCGCTGATCTTGCGGAACATTTTGGGCGTGAGCCGCGTCAGATCCGTGCCGTCAAAGATCATCTTGTCCGCCGAAATTTTGGCGTAGTCCGGCAGAAGGTGCAGCACGGAGAGCATCGAAACGCTCTTGCCGCAGCCGCTTTCGCCGACGACGCCCACGGTCTCGCCCTCGTCTACGTGCAGATCCACGCCGCGAACGGCCTGCACCTTGCCGACGTGGATATCGAACGTCGTCCGCAGGTTTTCAATGTCAAGGAGTCGTTGCATGGTAGCCTCCCGTTATTTCTTGAGTTTCGGATCGAGCGCATCGCGCAGGCCGTCGCCGATGAAATTCAGCGAGAACATCGTCAGGCTGATGGCGGCGATGGGGAAGAACATCTGATACGGCGCGCTGGTCAGCGTGCCGATGGCGTCGTTGGCCAGCGAACCCCAGGAGGCCATCGGCTTTTGAATACCGATGCCCAGGAAGGAGAGGAACGCCTCCGAGAAGATCGCGCCCGGAATCAGGAACATCACCGAAACGATGATCGGCCCCATTGCGTTGGGGAGCAGGTGGCGCAGCAGAATCTGGAAATCGCTCGCCCCGGCCAGCTTGGCGGCGAGGGCGTATTCCTGATGCTTGAGGCTGACGACCTGCGAACGGGTGATGCGCGCCGTGCCGACCCACGAGGACAGGCACAGCGCAATCAGGATGGAGCGGACGTTCGAGCCCATGAGCATCATCAGCAGGATGGTGTACAGCAGGGACGGCAGGGCGATGATGATATCGACGATGCGCATCATCACGTTATCGACCTTGCCGCCGAAATAGCCCGCGATGCCGCCGTAGAGCACGCCGATGACCATGTTGACCAGCGCGGCGACCACGCCGATGGAAAGGCTGATGCGCGCGCCGTAGAGCACGCGGACATACAGATCGCGGCCGAGCGCGTCTGTGCCGAACCAGTGCGCCTTGGAAGGCCACTGGGCGATGGAGAGGAAATCGGCCTCGTCATACGCATACGGGCAAAACATCGGCCCGAAGATGGCGAACAGGGAGACGATGAGGATCATAACCAGACCAAACACGGCCAGCTTATCCTTGCGGAAGCGCCGCCATGCGTCCTTCCAATAGGAAACGGAAGGACGGGAAATCTGGTCGGCGGAGATGCTGGCCTTGTCCAGCGGCTGATAACGGGTATCTTTTTCCATAATATCCTCCCGGTCACTCGTCGAGCTTCACGCGCGGGTCGATGACGCCGTAAACCACGTCCACGAGCAGGTTGCAGGCCACGACGAACACGCCGAGGAAGATGGTGACGCCCATGATGATGTTGTAGTCGCGCGCGGTGATGGAATCCACAAAGTATTTGCCGAGCCCCGGAATCGCGAACAGGCGCTCGACGATGAACGAGCCGGTCAGCAGATTGGCGATGAGCGTACCCAGATAGGTGACGACCGGCAGAATCGCGTTGCGCAGGCCGTGCTTGAGGATGACCATGCGCTCGGCCACGCCCTTGGCGCGCGCGGTTCGGATATAATCCTGCTGCATGACCTCGAGCATCGAGGAACGGGTCATGCGCGCGATGTACGCGATGGGGGAGAAGGAGAGGCACGTCACCGGCAGGATGTAGTGCTTCCACGTGCTCAGGCCGTAGGTCGGCAGCCACTTGAGCACGCCGGCGAACAGATACAGCAGCAGAACGGAGATGACGAACAGCGGCACGCACACGCCGATGGTCGCGATCACCATGGATATGCCGTCAAACAAGCTGCCGCGCTTGACCGCGGAGGTCACGCCCAGCAGCACACCGACCACCAGCGACAGCAGCACCGCCAGAATACCGATGCGCGCGGAAATCGGGAAGCCGCGCTCGATCAGGTCGTTGACCTGCACGCTGGAATTCTTATAGGAAATGCCGAAGTCGCCGTGGAGAATCTGGTCGAGGTAGGTGAAATACTGTTTATACAGCGGCTGATCCAGACCGTATTTCTCGTTGAGGCGCTGCATGACGGCCTCGGGCACGCCCTGCTCGCCTTTGGCAAACGGGCTGCCGGGAATGGCATGCATCAGAAAGAAGCAGGCGGTAATCAAAATGACAATGGTGATGACACCAGATAAAATCCGTTTGGCGATATACTTGCCCACGAGGCGTCCCCCTTTTGAAAAAAATATGAAGGCGAAAGCCGGTTTTGAGCGTTCATCAAAAACGCTCAGAATCATTCGCATCCCAAATCATATGGGATTATTATAAGGCGAAACTCTCAGGATTTCAATATGTTTTTCGCTGACTTCGAATTTTTTGAAGGATTTCGTCTATGAAAATTCAAAAACAGAGTATTTGGACGCTGCATATTGACAAAAACGGATAGTTTTGCTATGCTTAACACATATTCGGCCGCGCTTGCCTCGCGCAGGGGGTCGAAAAAACAAACAAGGGAGGATTTCAACATGAAGAAACTGCTTGCGCTGGCTCTTTGCGCCCTGACGCTGGTTTTCGCTTGCGCCGCCGCGATGGCGGACGCATCCATCACGTTCCAGATGGGCGGCGAACCGGAATGCATGGATCCGACGATCAACGACTATTCCTCCGGCTCCTACGCGCTGCAAAGCCTGTTCCGCGGCCTCTATAAATATGATGCGGACGGCGCGCTCGTTCCGGCGATGGCCGAGAGCTACGAGGTTTCCGAGGACGGCTGCACCTACACCTTCAAATTGAAGGAAGGCCTCAAGTGGAGCGACGGCAGCCCGCTGACCGCGCACGACTTTGAATACAGCTGGAAGCGCGTGCTCAACCCGGATGTGGGCAGCGAAACGGCTTACACGCTCTACAGCGTGATTAAGGACGGCTACGAGTGCTTTGTGAGCAAGACCGTCTCCGCGGACGATCTGCCGATCCGCGCGCTGGATGACACCACTTTCCAGGTGGAGCTGAAAGCCCCGGCCAGCTACTTCATCACCCTGACGGCCTCCACCGCGTTCATGCCGGTTTGCAAGGCGAACGTGGAGAAATACGGCGAGGATTGGTCGAGCAGCCCGGAAACCTATGTCTGCAACGGCCCGTTCATGCTGGCGGACATGAAGAAGGACGAGAGCTTCACCTTCGTCAAGAACCCGAACTACTACAACGCGGACGAAGTGAAGATCGACACTGTGAAATATGTCTTCCTCAACGCGCCGGAGACGGTGCGGATGGCGTTTGATAACGGCGAGCTGGATATCGCCACCTCCGTCAACAGCGACGCGATGAAGGCCTACACCGGCACGGATAAGCTCGTCACCTCCGACCGCATCGGCTACCGCTACTATGAGTTCAACTGCTCCAAGGCGCCGTTCAACGATGCGCGCGTGCGCCGCGCGCTGACGCTGGCGCTGAACCGCAAGATCATCACCGAGGGAATTCTTCAGGACCCGACCCTGCCGCAGCTCTACGGCTGGGTGCCTTACGGCATCAAGGACGTTCTCGATCCGAGCAAGGATTGGCGCGACGTCGTCGGCAATGCGTTTGACGAGGACATCGAGGAGGCGAAGGCGCTGCTGGCCGAGGCGGGCTATCCGAACGGCGAGGGCTTCCCGACCTTCTCCATCAAGTATACGCCGAGTACTGAGCTGGAGAACGTCGCCCAGGCGATGGCCGCGATGTGGAAGCAGTACCTCGGCCTGAACTGCGAAGTGACTGCCGTGGAGAGCGGTGTATACTGGGCGGACGAGGGCACCCGCGCGACGGGCGACTTCGAAATCGCCTACATGGGCTACACGCTGGACTATGCTGAGCCGAGCGCCGCGTTCACCGTGCTGGAGAACGCCGAAGGCAAGGCCAAGACCCGCTGGGATTGCCCGGCCTACCTCGAGCTCTGCAACAAGATGCGCAGCAGCATCTCCGACGAGGAGCGCGAGGCGCTGTATAAGGAAGCCGAGGCGCTGCTGGCGCAGGAGTGCCCGGTCATGCCGATTTACAACTATGTCGCGACGGCGCTGGTCTCCGAGCGCGTGAAGGGCTTCACCCGTAACGCCAACGGCCACCCGAACTTCGAATACTGCACCATCGCGGAATAAGCGAAAAAGCTGATTAGGGCGCAGGGCAAAGGCTCTGCGCCCTTTATCATGCACGGAATCATCAGACCACTTGGCAATCACGTACAGAAAAGATGCAGAATTTCGAACGAAAATACTTGAAAGCCCCATGCGATTGGACTATAATAAACATAGTTATTGGCTGAAAATTTACTTTTTGGAGGTTCACATGGGAAATAATGCAATCGTCGGTCAGAGCGGCGGCCCTACGTCTGTCATCAACGCGAGCCTTGCAGGCGTGTTTCAAGCCTGTGTGATGCGCGGCGCGAACCGCGTTTACGGCATGCTCAACGGCGTGGCGGGGCTGCTCGACGAGCGCGTGACCGATTTGACCGCGACGCTCGGCTCGTCCCTTGAAATCGAGCTGCTCAAGCGCACGCCGTCCTCGTATCTGGGAAGCTGCCGCTATAAGCTGCCGGACAGCCTGACGCATCCGGACGTGTATGAAAAGCTGTTCGCCATCCTCAAAAAGCTGGATATCGGCTACTTCTTCTACATCGGCGGCAACGACAGCATGGACACGATCTGCAAGCTGAGCGATTACGCCAAGCGCATCGGCAGCGACATCCGCTTTATGGGCGTGCCGAAGACCATCGACAACGACCTGATGCACACCGACCACACGCCGGGCTACGGCTCGGCGGCAAAGTATATCGGCGTGGTGATGAAGGAGATCATCCGGGATGCGACGGTATACGGCACGAACTACGTCACCATTGTGGAAATCATGGGGCGCAACGCGGGCTGGCTGACCGCGGCGGCGGCGCTGGCGCGCGGCGAGGACTGCGAGGGCGTGAACATGATCTGCCTGCCGGAGGTGCCGTTCAACATCGAGCATTTTATGGACAAGGTGGAGCGGATGCAGCGGGAGAGCAGATCCGTCGTCATCGCCGTCAGCGAGGGCGTGAAGCTGGCGGACGGGCGCTATGTCTGCGAGCTTTCCGATGACGCGCACTTCGTGGACGCATTCGGCCACAAGAGCCTGACCGGCACGGCGCGCTATCTGGCCAATCAGGTGGCGGGCAAGCTGAAAACCAAGACGCGCTCCATCGAGCTCTCCACGCTCCAGCGCTGCGCGGCGCACGTTTCCAGCCGCACGGACATCACCGAGGCCTATCAGGTCGGCGGCGCGGCGGCCAAGGCAGCGTTTGAGGGACACACGGGCGAGATGGTCGCACTTGAGCGCATTTCCAACGACCCGTATCAGTGCACGACGCGGCTGGTCGATATCCATCAGATCGCCAACTTCGAAAAGAAGGTGCCGCTGGAGTGGGTGAACAGCTATCGAACGGACATGGAACCGGCGTTCCTGCAATATGCGCGGCCGCTGATTCAGGCGGAGCTGACCCCGGTGTATATCGACGGCCTGCCGAGACATATTTTTATGAAATAAGCAGGCGGATGAACTCCTTCAGTCAGCTTCGCTGACAGCTCCCTCGAAGAGGGAGCTTTTTTTTAGCGTAAGAAGTAGTTATACAAGAAACAAGACCTTCCTCTTTGAGGAACGTTTGAAATCGGCGCCGCCTGTGGCGGAATCAGCCGATGAAAAACGCCGAAGGTTGTCTGCCGAAGGCAGACGGAAGGAGTTCTGAACAGCGGGCGGCAAGCGGAAGGCCCTCAAGGAGGGAGCTCGTGGGAACAACGATTATAACTCCCTCAGTCACGGCTACGCCGTGCCAGCTCCCTCGAAGAGGGAGCTCTTTTTTAGCGTAAGAAGTAGTTATACAAGAAATAAGACCTCCCTCTTAGAGGGAGGTGGCTGCCGAAGGCAGACGGAAGGAGAGTAAACCCACACCTCCGCGATTCAAAGCGCCGTTTATTTCTTGTTAAAAAACCGATGAAACCCATCAAAAACGCTCAACATTGCTAGGCAAAGCAAGCCCCGTTCGCATAAAATAAAATAGAGAAAGGCCAACGGAAAAGGGCCGAACAAAGGAGGAAAGGCGCTATGCAAACGGGTCAAAAGGGGAAAGGAGGAATGCCCATGAACCAGAAGGGGCTGGCCGCTAAGCTGGTGAAGCTCAACCACATTACGCACAAAATCGTGCTGTTCATTGCGCAGGCTTCCATTTTGGCGATGGTCGCGATTGTGACGCTGACGGTTATTTTGCGCTACTGCTTCAACACGGGGCTGTCGTGGGCGGAGGAAGTGCCGCGCCTGCTGGTGACGGTGTTCGCCTTTATCGCCTGTGCCATCGGCGTTCGCGATCACATGCATGTCGCGGTGAATGCGGTTTACAACAAATTCCCGGTCGGGGGCAAGGTGAGAAAGGCGCTGGACGTGCTGACGGACGTGGTGGTGCTGCTGTGCGGCCTGTTCATGCTCTACAGCGGCGGCGCACGCACGATCAAGCTGTTCGGCCTGCCCGGCGTGTTGCCGATCACCGGCATTTCCACCGCGTGGCAGTATCTGCCGATCCCGGTGGCGGGCTTTGTGATGAGCTTTGACTCGATTCTCTTCCTGACGGGCGTTATCTCCCGCGACGACCTGCTCTATTCCGAGCCGGAAGTGGATTTTACCGATGAAGCGGCCGTTGCCGCCATGACGAAGGAGGCGGAAAAGAAATGACGACCGCGACGTTGGCCGGTCTGGTTTTGATCGGCGGATTTGTGCTCCTGCTGCTGATGCGGGTGCCGATTTCCTTTGCGATGCTGCTTGCGACGCTGGGCAGCGCGCTGGTCACGGGCACGAACTTCTCCGTTCTCGTTCGGCAGATGGTGGACGGCGCGAACAACTTCTCGCTGCTCTCGATTCCGTTTTTCATCGTGATGGGCGAATTTATGAGCGCGGGCGGCATTTCCGAAAAGATTGTCGATTTGGCGAATCTGGCGGTCGGCCGCTTCCGCGGCGGTCTGGCCTACGTGAACGTGCTGGATTCGATGTTCTTCGGCGGCATCTCCGGCTCCGCCGTGGCGGACGTTTCCTCGCTGGGCACGATCGTCATCCCGATGATGGTCAAGCAGGGCTATGACGAGGATTTCTCCGTCGGCCTGACGGTGACGACGGCCTGCCAGGGCGTGCTCATCCCGCCGAGCCACAACATGGTCATCTACGCCTTGGCGGCGGGCGGCGTTTCCATCGGCACGCTGTTCATGGCGGGTCTGCTGCCGGGCATCGCGCTGGGCTGCGGCATGATTATCATGTGCATGATGATGGCCAAGCGCTATAACTTCCCCAAGGGCGAGGGCGTGGCCAAGGGCGAGGGCATCAAGGTTCTGCTGCGCGGCATCCTGCCGATGATGACCCTGATTATCATTATGGTCGGCACGGGCGCGGGCGTGTTCACGGCGACGGAGGCCTCCGCCATCGCGTGCGTGTACACGATGTTCCTGTCGATGGTGGTCTTCCGCTCGGTGAAGCTGCGCGACGTGGGCGGTATTCTCAAAAACAGCCTGAAAACGCTGGCCATCGTGATGACGCTGCTGGCAACGGCGAAGGCGTTTGCCTACATGATGACCGAGCTGCGCATCCCCTCCGCGATTTCGAGCGGCCTGCTGAGCATCACGGATAACAAGTACATCCTGCTGCTGATTATCAATGTGCTGCTGCTCCTGCTGGGCTGCTTCATGGATATGGCGCCGCTGATTACGATTATGACCCCGATTCTCGTGCCGGTCGTGACCAACCCGGCCATCGGCATGGACCCGGTGCACTTCGGCGTGGTGATGATCTTCAACCTCGCCGTCGGCCTGTGCACCCCGCCGGTCGGCAGCGCACTGTTCGTCGGCTGTGCCATCGGCAAGACCCCGATTGAGCGCACGGCGAAGAACATGCTGCCGCTGTACGCGACGATGGTGATCGTGCTGCTGCTGGTGACCTACGTCCCGGATATTTCGCTGCTGCTGCCGCGCCTGCTGATGGGCTACGGGGCATAACAAAAAACAGGAAATATTATCAAGAAACTGGAACAAAAATGTGCGAAATATAGTAATATTTCGGATGTTTATTGACAAAAACGCGCATTGACGTGTATAATAATGTTAATCTGATACAAAAACAAACGGCGATTTTTGAGCACTTGGGTACGCATCTATCCGCACGGGGCGAAAAGTGCGGTGGAGAATAAACAAAATGGAGGAATATCCACGATGAAAAAACTGCTTACTCTTGCTGTCGCAGCAGCGATGACCCTGTCCGTTGCCGCCGCGAGTGCCACGACGCTCAAGCTGAGCGAGGTTCACGCGGAAGGCTATCCGACCACGCTGGCGGATCAGGAATTCGCGCGTCTGATTGAAGAAAAGACCGAAGGCCGCATCAAGGTCGAGGTGTATTCCGGCGGCCAGCTCTACGGCGAGGAGACCGGCTCCATCGAAGCGCTCCAGCTCGGCGATATCGCGTTTGCGCGCGTGTCCGCTTCCCCGGTGGCCAGCTATGTACCGGCGCTGAACGCGATTCAGATGCCGTATCTGTATAAGAACGCCGACCACATGTGGGCGGTGCTCGACGGCGAGATCGGCAAGGACATGCTGGCGCAGATCGAGGCCTCCGGCTCCGGCCTGGTCGGCCTGTGCTGGTATGACGCCGGCGCGCGCAGCTACTACACCACCAAGAAGGTCGCTTCCGTCGCCGACATGAAGGGCCTCAAGATCCGCATGCAGAACAACGCCATGATGGTTGACATGACCAACGTGCTGGGCGGCACCGGCGTGACCGGCATCGGCCCGAACGAGGTTTACTCCGCCATCAAGCAGGGCACCATCGACGGCGCTGAGAACAACTGGCCGACCTACCAGAACATGGGCGACTACGAGGCCGCGACCTTCTATGTCCTCGACGAGCACACCCGCGTTCCGGAAATCCTGCTCGCCTCTGCTGAGGTGCTGAGCAGCCTCGACCCGGCGGACGTTGAGATCATCAAGCAGTGCGCGATCGAGACCGAAGCCTATGAGAAGGCGAAGTGGGCCGAGAAGGAAGAATCCTCTGAGAAGATCGTCCGCGAAGCGGGCTGCACCATCGTCGAGCTGACGCCGGAAGCCTTTGCCGAGTTCCAGGCCGCGATGACCAACCCGAGCGACGCGCTCGGCGGCCAGAGCCTCTACGAGAAGTACGGTGCGAAGTATCAGGACGTCATCGACGCGATCACCAAGGTCGGCGAGGCGTACTAATCTCTGAGCGATGCACTCTGGGGGACGACCCTTCGGGTCGCCCCTCTTTTTTACAAAGTCATCTTAACGAAATCGAAACATTGAGTTAGGAAAACAGAATGTGAGCTTTACGATTTCTGAACAGAAGGTTCTGAATTCGGAGGATGAATATGAAAAACGTTCAGAATGCGCTGCGCAAGGTGCTTGTGCCGCTGAATCACTTTGTCCATCGGATTGTGCTGCTGATTGCGCAGATTTCCATGATGGCGATGGTTGCGATTGTCACGCTGACGGTCGTGCTCCGCTATTGCTTCAACACCGGCCTGTCGTGGGCGGAGGAAGTGCCGCGCCTGCTGGTGACGCTGTTCGCCTTTATCGCCTGCGCCATCGGCGTGCGCGACCACCTGCATGTGGCCGTCAACGCGGTGTACAACCAGCTCCCGGTCGGCGGCAAGGCGCGCAAGGCGCTCGACGTGCTGACGGATGTGGTGGTGCTGCTGTGCGGCCTGTTCATGCTTTACACCGGCGGCGCGCGCACGATGAAGCTCTTCAGCATGCCGGGCACGCTGCCCATCACCGGCATTTCCACCGCGTGGCAGTATCTGCCGATCCCGATTGCGGGCTTTGTGATTACGTTTGACTCGCTCCTTTTCCTGACGGGCATTGTCAGCCGCGACGACCTGCTCTATTCCGAAAAGGAAATCGACTACACCGACGTGGCTGCGCTCAAGGAAATGGAAAAGAAGGAGGATGAACACAAATGACGACGGCAACTCTCGCCGCAATCGTGCTGATCGGCGGCTTTATCGCGCTGATGCTGATGCGTGTGCCGGTGTCCTTCGCGATGCTGCTCTCCACGCTGGGCTGCGCGCTGGTCACGGGCACGAATTTCTCCGTGCTTGTCCGCCAGATGGTGGACGGCGTGAACAACTTTTCGCTGCTCTCCATCCCGTTCTTTATCCTGATGGGCGAAATCATGGGCGCGGGCGGCATTTCCGACAAGATCATTGATCTGGCGAACCTCGCCGTCGGCCGTTTCCGCGGCGGTCTGGCTTACGTCAACTGCCTCAGCTCCATGTTCTTCGGCGGCATCTCCGGCTCTGCCGTGGCGGATGTGTCCTCCCTCGGCTCCGTCGTCATCCCGATGATGGTCAAGCAGGGCTACACCGAGGATTTCTCCGTCGGTCTGACGGTCACGACGGCCTGTCAGGGCGTGCTCATTCCGCCGAGCCACAACATGGTCATCTACGCCCTGGCGGCGGGCGGCGGCGTTTCCATCGGCTCGCTGTTCATGGCGGGCGCGGTGCCGGGCATTGTGCTGGGCTGCGCGATGATGGCGCTGTGCTTCTTCATGGGCAAGAAATATAACTTCCCCAAGGGCGTGGCCATCCCGAAGGAACAGCGCAAGAGCGTCATCCTGCGCGGTATTCTGCCGATGCTGACGCTAGTGATCATTCTGGTCGGCACGGGCATGGGCGTCTTCACCGCGACGGAATCCTCCGCAATCGCGGTGGTGTATACGATGTTCCTCGCGTATGTGGTCTTCCGCGACGCGAAGCTGCGCGATTTCGGCAAGGTGATTAAGAACGCGCTCAAGACGCTGGCCATCGTGATGACGCTGCTGGCGACGGCGAAGGCGTTCGCTTACATGATGACCGAGCTGCGCATCCCGGCGATGATTACCGCGGCGCTGCTGAGCATCACGAGCAACAAGTACGTGCTGATGCTCATCGTCAACATTCTGCTGCTGCTGCTGGGCTGCTTTATGGATATGGCGCCGCTGATTACGATTATGACGCCGATCCTCCTGCCGGTCGTGACCAACCCGGCCATCGGCATGGACCCGGTGCACTTCGGCGTGGT
>OLPQ01000274.1_pt1 | contig 49110 bp, 51 predicted proteins | sample 1672451 | NCBI WGS metagenome assembly OLPQ01 (sample SAMEA3136687, study PRJEB25190) | human gut metagenome | biome: human gut; feature: human-associated habitat; material: faeces | place: Austria | collected 2013
ACGCACATCTTCTTGTATTCATAACTGTATCGCATAAAAATACCCCCAATACCGGATGTCCAGTATTGGGGGTACATATCAAAACCGTCGGAGATTTTTGCTGTTTACTTGGCGATAATTGTTCCTGTCTGCGCGTCCACGGCGACGGCGACGCTTTCCGTCCCGCCGAAAATCTCTCCCCAAATGCGGATCAACCATGCGGGGCGCGCCTCAAGATCGGTTAGCGCACGATTCTTCGCCAGCATCACATAGCCCAGCTCAATCGTTGAAACGTGGAGATTCTGCCAGCCGTCCAGTTGCAGATTCGCCCTGCCGCAGGCTGAAAGCGCTTCTTCCGGCGAAATCGGCGCGAACGTCTCCCCCAGCGGCGCTTCCCCGCCCATGACAAACGGGAAACCCAACCGTTCGAGGCCGCGTCGGCTGACCGTCGCGGAAACCATGGTCAACGGTGTTTCCCATTCGAGAATACCGGGCATATGCGCATCCGTTTCCAACACGGGCAGGTCGTGGAAAAACTGCCTGTAATTCAGTTGAACGCTTTCATCTTCCTTCGTCCAATCCGAAACAATGCGTTCATGCGGCGCAATGCCCCGCGCCATCTTTTGCGCCGTCTCCGCCTGCCAATCCGCCTGCGTCATCGCGGATATAAAGACCGGACGACGTTCCATCGTCACGCCCAGCGCGCTTGCAATGGACAGAATACTGTCTGTCGCATCCGTTAAGGAGATGCCTTCTGGGATTTCCGCTGCGTTCGTTTTTTCCTGTATCTGCCTGTAGTTCCATCGCTCCAACGGAAATTCCAGCCGAGCGTTTGTCGCGCGCTCAAAATACAGGCCGTATGGGCTGAAACCCGCCTCGTCTCGCGTGCCAACTTCCGCATCTTCGCCCTTCGGATAGAAAATCGTGTAATCCCCTCCCGTTTTTTCCAGCAGCGCATCCGCGCCAAACCAAAGCGCAAGATCAAAATGCGCCTCCGGATTTTTTCCAAGATCGAGCGTCGTCACCCGATAAGCCTGAACAGCCTTTTGCCCCTCGCCGTATACGTCCGCGTCAACCGCAACGGCATATGCTTCACCGGAAATCGTCGTGCGGATATGTCGCGAAGGCTCCTCTTCCGCTAAAGCTGTGCCGACGCTCAGCAGCGCCGCCGCTGCCAGCAATCCCCATCGTTTCATTGCGCTTCCTCCCCCTTTATCATCGTCGCCGTCTGCGCGTCAAAATCCACCCGCACTTTAGACGAAAGCCCGCGAACGCCGAGTGTCAGCGTATGCGGCAGGCTGTCAATCGGATCTGTGTGGATGCAGACGGTATATCCCGTCTGGGCGTCGCCCTCACGCGACAGCGTTCCGCGCCAGTTGACCACGCGCGCCCCATCCTCCACATCAAACTCAGGCATCGCGGCCTTGAGCCGTTCGCCCGGCTGATACGAAATCGTCAGCGTCGCGCCAAGCGGTGTGGTTTCAACGGCGATGTGCGTCAGCGTCAGCGCATGCTCCAATTCGATCCGCATCTGCATATCGAGCGTCTGCGGCGCTGTACGCGGCACATCGAAGACCAGCGTACCCATCTGCGGGCTTGACCAGCTCAGGCCATCCGCGTCCGCCACGGATGCAAAGCACGGCCAAACCACGTGAAGCTCATTTTCCGCCGTCCGCATCTCCTGTCGGATGTACACCAGCAGCACGCCGTCTTCCTCCCGTGCAGTCTCAATTTCGCCATCCTCGCCAACGTCCACAAGTACCGCATCTGCGCTCACGTTTCCGTCGTCCCTCAGCATCACGGCGCGTCGGTTTTCCTTTCCCTGAACCGCAACGACCGCTTGCAAAACGTTGCCGTCGTATACGGCCTCCCGAACGACAAATTCCGCTGCGTCGAGCTGGCCGCCGGATTGCGCAATCCCTTTTTCAACGAGCCGCTCCGCCTCCGGCGAGGCCTGCCGCCAGAAGAACGCCAGCCCGCGCCCGCCCGCGGCTATCGCCGCCGCGCTCATCATCAGCGCGAGCGCCGCCGCCAGCCACGCCATTCGCTTGGGCAATACGCCCTCTCTTTTCGCCATTACGCGGCGTAAGGCCGCCTCCTGCCTCGCTTCGAATCCATCCGGCAGGGAAATCCGCTCGTTTCTCAGCCTCGCCTCAATCTCTCGTTCCGTCATAGTTCTTCCTCCATCCACGTCTTGAGCTTCTGCCGCCCGCGCGTCATCCGCGCCGAAACCGTCCCCTTCGGCACATGAAGCGCCGCCGCGATCTCCTCCAGCTTCATGCCGTCTGCGTAAAACATCGTCAGCGGCACGCTGTACAGCGCATCCAGTTGCTCCACCAACGACCAGATTTCCGTCGCATCGCTCGGTTTTATTGGTCTGTCAAACAGCGTCTCGTCGCCGCTCGGCGTTTCTCGTTTTCGCCGTCTGAGCATCTTGTGGCATGCGTTGACGGTGATGCGCATCAGCCATGGCCTGACGGCCTCCCAATTTCTCAGCGTGTGCAGGTGCGCGTAGGCGCTCTCCGTCGCATCGGCCACAGCCTCTTCCGCGTCGCTATCCGATCGAAGCATCATCCTCGCCACGCGAAACATTCCGGCGCGATTTTGACGAATCGCCTCCACAAAACGCTCGTCGCGCCGTCTCTTGTCCTCCACATTCATCCTTCCTTCCGTTTCCTTCGTATCGCGATACACCGTAAAGACGCACGAGATGCGAAAAAGTCTGCATCGCAGAGCGTTCAATATTTCCAGATGGATGTCTGATTCGGCGCTCCATCCGTTCGCCCCTCTGCCCCCTGCGCTCAAACCGCAAAGATGGACGGATTTCGGGCGCTTCGCAACCAATCAGTAAAGGGACTCGGCAATTCACCGAGCCCCTTTCGCGTTTCATTTTTTACTTACATCAATCATTGAGCAAAAAGCGAATGTTGCGCAGATTTCGGATTTGCTCATTTGCTATACATCAAAAAATCGCTTTTCCGGTACATACCGGAAAAGCGATTGGCTAATCCCACCGAGGTTGATACAATATGAGAAAACAAAAGCGGGGTTCTCGCTAATAGTAGGGGGGTAAAACTTGTCAAGAGCAACATGGTTTACACTTTGTGCAAGCACATGGTTTACATATTTTCTCTTGGGTCATCGACCAAACGGTAGCTCCGCTTCATGCTATAAATGAGCAAATCCCGAAAAGTGCACAAATGCCCCTATTTACATCGAGAAAGCATTTTGAGCAAAAATCTCTTGTAAAACACAATTTCTGAAATAATTGTATCCTTCACCGAACGAGCCGACACATCTGGAAACGGTGCAGCACAGAAAGTAGATAAACGAAAGAATGAGCCACATCCTCGTAATGCCCTGTTTTTTGCGAAGCTGGCACTTGTCGAAGGCGAGCTTCTGCTTACAGTTTCGGAAGAATACTTCAATATTCCAGCGTTTTGCGTAGATATTGAGAATTTCCAGTGAGGTAAGCTCTGTATGAGCCGATATAAATACTCGAAGTGCCCTGGCCTCTCCAAAGGATTTTCAAGATAACTCAGCAAGACAACCGCGTCTTTATACACATTGCGCGCCCGTTATACGAATTTGTACAAAATTTCAGATTTGCTCATTTTCTTTTCGCTATTCAAGCCAAGCTTGCTTATGTCAACAAGCTGAACCCAGCGTTAGCTGAGCCTTTTTGATGTATAGGGAATGGCGCAAATTCGTCGCATGAGACGGCGCTTGAAGCCTTTGGGGGGTTACACCTCATTAGCGTAGGGAATGCTCTCTGCGGCGCCGGCGCGGCTTACAGCGATAGCGGCAGCCTTGGCGGCTCGCTCCATCACCTTGGATAAATCTTCGCCGCGGGAAAGCCCTGTGACGAAATAACCCATAAAGGTATCGCCTGCGGCGGTGGTATCGACCGGCTGAACCGGAAAGGCGGGTTGATAGAGAATCTCGTCTCCGCGCATGCAGTATGCGCCGTCTTCGCCCAGCGTCAGCACGATGCCTGCGTTGGGATAAAGTGCTTTCAGCACTGCGAGAATCCGCTTGGGTTCGGTCTCCTGTGTGAGTGCTTTGCCCTCGATTTCGTTGAGCAGAAACCAATCGACGCATGCGAGCGGATAGCTGTTCAGCGTACTGTTTACGGGAGAGGGGTTGAAGATGATTGTCATGCCGCGCTCGGAAGCCATGCGCATGATGGCAGGCGAATGATCCAGCTCATTTTGCAGGATGAGCAAATCGCCTTTATTGAATTCGGAAAGCACACGCTCAATATCTTCATCCAGAACGCGCATGTTTTCTCCGGCAAAGACGATGATGCTGTTTTGTCCGCTTGAGTCTACCTGAATGACGGTGTGCCCGGAAGGACCGGCTGCGCGCTTAACATAGCGCGTATCCACGCCGTGCTTTGCCAGCGTATCCATCAGGATGGCGCCGTCTTCACCGACTACGCCGGCGTGATACACCGTGCCGCCCGCTTTGGCGATGGCGATGGACTGGTTGAGCCCTTTTCCACCGGCGAACACGTTCTTGGCGATTGCCATTTGCGTTTCGCCCGGATGAATCATGTGCTCAACCTGATAGACGTTGTCTATATTCATGGAACCGTAGTTGAGAATCTTCATGCAGGCATTCCTCCTGAATATATAGTGATCGGAATTGTGACAAGGTTCTCTATGACGGATGTGATTTTGGATCTGTGGTATAGATGAAACAGGACCAGTCCGGGCTTTGCTTCCCGTTCCGGTCCTGTGCCTGTTCTGTTTGAAACAGCAGCTGGATCATCTCGAACCGGTGATAACGGTTCAAACCGCCCATCACTGCTCCTTCTTGGTGGCATAGGCTGCAACCAGCGCCAGCGCAAGCACCGCACCCTTGACGGCGGGCAGCACATAGAACGGTACCGCGCAGATGGTCAGGCCGTTTTCCAGCGTGGAAACCATCATCGCGCCGATCAGGGTGCCCAGCGCGTTGGGTCTTTCCGCGCCGCCGACCGAGCGGCCGACGAACACGGCTGCCAGCGACTGCATCAGGTAGTTGTCGCAGCACATGACCTGCGCGGAGCTGCCGCGGGAGGCAACGAGGATGCCGCCGATGGCGACGAACACCGCGGTAATCATGCCGGCCAGATAGCGGTAAGCCTTGACGTTGATGCCGCTCAGCTTGGCCGCCTGCTTGTTGCCGCCCATGGCGTAGATGAAGCGGCCGTGTTTAGTATATTCGAGGAAGATGTGCGCGATGAGCACGCAGACCAGCATGATGATGATCAGCCAAGGCTCTTTGCCGATGGCGCTGAAAGAGGGCTCCAGCTTGATGCGCGCGGGCTGTGCGCCTGCGGGCGTGCGCATGCCGGTGGAGACCGCGCCGCCGCCGATATACCACTGCCCCAGACCCTGATGCACGAACATCAGCGCGCAGGTCGCCAGCATATCCGGAATCTTGCAGACGAGAATGAGGAACATGGTCAACTGATACATAATCAGCGTCACGGCGATGGTAATCAGCACGCACGCGAACAGCGGCAGGCCGTACCACAGATACATGCTCACAAACACATAGGCCGAGCAGCTCGCCAGCGTACAGGCGGACATATCAAAGCCGTCCGGCGCCATGGTGACCGTAGCGGCGATGGCGAACACGGTGGTGATGGACATGGCGCGCAGGATGTTGATCATGTTGTTGAACGACATGAAGCGGCTGCCCTTGATGAGCGTGAAGACGATGAAGCACAGCGCCAGCGCGATGACGGCTGCCCAATCCAGCAAGAAGCGCGCGGCGGTCTTGGTCTTCCGCGGGGATTTCGTCGGGATCGGTTTTGGGGTCGTTTGCATAGTAACACCCTCCTGTGATCGCCCTTAGCGGGCGTACTTGGTTGTGCTGCCGACAGCGTAATGCATGATTTCATCCTCGTCGGTCTTGGCTGTCTCCAATTCGGCCATCACGCGCCCGTCAAAGAGCACGTAGATGCGGTCGGTGATGGAAAGCAGCTCGGCGTTTTCGCAGGATGCGTAAATTACGCTGTTGCCGCGCAGGGTAATGTCGTTAATCAGGCGGAAGATATCCTGCTTGGCGCCTACGTCAACGCCCTTGGTGGGCTCGTCGAAGATGTAAACGTCGCAGTCTGCCGCCAGCCATTTGCCTACGGCGACCTTCTGCTGATTGCCGCCGGAAAGATTTTTGACATGCTGCTTGATGGAAGGCGTTTTGATATCCAGCCCCTCCACGTATTCATGCGCGTTCTTTTCCGTTTTGGCTTTGCTGACAAAAGAGCCGTTGCAGAACTTGCTCAGTGCAGCAGCAGACAGGTTGAGGGTGACGTTTTCGTTGACCAGCACGCCCTCTTTGCGGCGCTCTTCAGGAACCAGCGCGATTCCGTTTTTCACCGCCTGAGAGGGGTTGTTGATCTTCAGCTCGCGACCGCCCAGCAGCACGCTGCCAGAGGTGCGCTCGTACGCGCCGAAGATGGTTTTGCACAGCTCGGATTTGCCTGCGCCGACCAAACCAGCAATGCCGACAATCTCGCCCTTGCGCACATAGAAGGATACGTCTTCGACCTTGCCGTCTGCGCCGCAGAGGTTCTTGACCTCAAAGACCTTTTCGCCGATCTGCACCTTTTCTTTGTGGAATTGCTCTTCAAAGGTGCGTCCCAGCATTTTTTCGACGATTTCACGCGAGGTGGTCTCTTTGGTCACCGGGGAGGTATCCACAATCACGCCGTTGCGCATGACGGTATATTTCTCGCAGATTTGGAGAATTTCATGGATTCGGTGGGAAATGAAGATGATGGCGATATTCTCGGTTTCCTGAAGGTGCTTGACCAGCCGGAAGAGCTCCGCGGTTTCCGTGTCGCTCAGGGGCGCGGTCGGCTCGTCCAAAATCAGGAAATTACATTCGTTGGCTATGGCGCGGGCGATGAGAACCATCTGCTTCTGCGCGAGGGAGAGGTCCTGCACCAGCGTGCGAACGTTGACGTCGATATGGAGCTTCTCCAGCACCCGTTTGGCGTCGGTGCGCAGTTGAGCCCAGTTCATCAGGGGCTTGCCCTTTGCGGACATGACCATATCGTTGAGCATCACGTTTTCGGCGACGGAGAGCGTCGGCACCAGCGCCATATCCACTTCCTGATACACGATCTGGATGCCCAGCTTTTTCGCGGCCATGGGCGTTCGCAGCTCCACAACCTTGTCGTTGAGATAGACCTCGCCGGTATAGTCGGGGTTTGCGCCCGCAAAGACCTTCATCAGAGTGGATTTGCCCGCTCCGTTCGCGCCCACGAGCGCCCGGATTTCGCCGGTGCTGACTTCGAAGTTTACATCGGTCAACGCCTTCACACCGGGAAATTCGATGGAAACATTCCGGGTTCCAAGAGTCAGCTTGTCCATGGATTTCCCTCTTCTCTATTTCTGCCCGAGGCAGTTTCTTTTCGAAGATTGATTTCAAAAGATTGATTTCAAAAGACGGGTTCGAAGATTTTTCAGGGGTTCTTTTCGAAGAAGAAGCGCCGGAGCAAAGACTCCGACGCTTCTTTGTCAAGAAACATTGCTCAGAATGGTTTTTTGACGTGCTTACCGGAACTTAGTGAATCAGTTCGGCGGGCATCCAGTCAGCCACGGACAGATAGCCGAGGTTGCCGTAGGTCTCGCCGGCCACGTCGGCCAGATTCTCGACGGTGTGATCTTCGCGCAGCGCCTCAGCCTTGATGGCGGTGCCCGGAACTTCGACCACGTCCACGCCGTAGGTCTTGGTGGCAGGATCATAAATCTTATCATATTCGCCGGCCATTTCGAGCATGAGGATACGCATGCCGATTTCGCCATTCATGGTCCAGTCGGTGGTGCCGGCCGCGGCCCACAGGTCGGGGCGGTTCTGCATATTGGTCACGTCAACCTGATCGATGTCGACGGAGCCCATCGGCAGCGCGGCGCCCTCGGTGCCGTTGAACATGGCGTTCTCTTCGATCGCCTTGTAAACGCCCTGGCCGTAGAGATCGTAGTAAGCGATGACGCCGTCCACGTCTTCACGGTTGATGGATTGCAGATACGCGGCGGTCACTGCGTTGGCGGAGTCAACGCTGTCCTGCAGCGGCTGGATTTCGCCGACGGTCTTGATCTTGCCGGCAGCCTCGTATTCCTGCCAGCCGACCTCGCGGCGGTCAAACGGGCTGTTGTAGTTGGGGCCGCGCCAAACCTTAATCAGGCGGGCGCCTTCGCCGAACTTGGCGATCATGTCGTCGAGCAGAACGGTGACCAGACTCTTATCCTGCTGGAACATCTGCGTGATGCCCGGGATCTTCTGGTATTCGCCGTCCGTGTAGAACTGGGTATCGAAGCACACGATCTTCATTTCCGGGTACTTCTCGGCCACTTCCTTCAGGAAGACATAAGAGCCGTCCTGATTGCCGTGGGAGATGAGCAGGCCGTCATACCCTGCGGCTGCGCAGCTGTTGATGGTGTCCATCCAGGCGTTGAAATCGCCATTGCAGAAGAAAAAGTCGAAATCGACGTCCAGCGCCTTGCACAGGTCGGCGCAGGAATCCTTCCACATCTGGAAGATGGTGGCGGAAGGCAGCAGCATCACGTAAGCGACCTTCTTGCCGGCGACAGGGTTCTCGGTCTCCGCGACGGCGCCCGCGCACATGGTCAGCGCCAGCATCAGAGCCAGAACGATAGCGAGGATCTTTTTCATGGTAACCCTCCTGTTCAATTTTTCAGGGCAATCTCCGTGCCCTTTTGTTGCATTTAGTATAATCCTTGCGCACTGATTTGTCAAGCATTGTTCAAATAAAATTATGCTGTATTAAGTTTAGTTGTTTAGCTGTGAACAAAAACGGAATTTTTAAGATATGTCAAGGCTTTTTGAATGGTCAGATCGTCAGATGTTTAGTCGGCCTCAAACACACCCTGTCAAATGTGCTAAAAATCATCTCCGTTCCTGTTGACATTGCTAAACAATGGCCATATAATAGTAAGTGGTAAACAGCTGAACCGTTCATTAAACAAAAACTAAACAAATTAGCGGCGCAGAACGCAAGGAGCAGGTGACAGATTTATGGAAAACAGACGCTACCCCACGGACGCCGAGGCAAAAAAACTGATCGTTGAAATCGGCCGCAGAATGTATGCAAAGAACTTCGTTGCCGCCAACGACGGCAATATTAGCTGCAAGGTGGATGAAAACACCATCTGGACCACGCCCACCGGCGTATCCAAGGGCTTTATGACGGAGGACATGCTCGTCAAGCTCCGGCTGGACGGCACGGTGATCTCTCAGGGCGAGCGCGGCCCTTCCAGCGAGGTCAAGATGCATTTGCGCGTCTACAATGAAAACCCCGAGGTTGGCGGCGTGTGCCACGCCCATCCGCCCATCAGCACATCCTTCGCCATCGCCGGCATGAGTCTGGATCGCGCCATCTATCCCGAGGCGCTGGTCAATCTGGGCACAGTGCCCTGCGTTCACTACGAAACCCCCGGCTCTCAGGGCATCCCCGACAGCGTCGCGCCCTATTGCAAGGATTACAACGCGCTGCTGCTCGCCAACCACGGCGCGCTGGCATGGGGCAAGGATTTGATGGAAGCGTGGTATCGCCTTGAATCAACCGAGCATTACGCCATGGTCATCATGTATACCGGCAACATCATCGGCAAGGCCAACGTGCTGAGCTGCGATCAGGTCGGCGAACTGGTTGAGATTCGCCGCCGTATGGGCATCAGCAGCGGCGGCATCCCCGCCTGCACCGCGCGCCCCACCAACACCACGGACGTGGTTGCCGGACACAGCCCTGTGCAGAGCGAGCCCCGCACGCTGAAGACCTACGGCGCGCAGGAAGCCGCGCCTTCCTCCTGTGGCTGCGCGGGCGGAAGCGCCGCCAACGATGAGGCCGAGCTGGAAGCGATTACGCGCGCGGTGCTCGAACGCCTGAAGGGGATTCGCTGACGCGAAAGACCGGCGAACCCCGCATAAAAACGTGAAACCGAGGTGCATGCGATATGAAAGCCATCGTCATCGGCGGCGTGGCGGCCGGAATGTCCGCTGCCTCCAAGCTCCGGCGCGTCAAGCCGGACGCGCAGATCGTGGTGTATGAGCGCGGCGGCTTCCTATCCTACGGCGCATGCGGCCTTCCTTATTATGTGGGCGGCTTCAACGACGATCCCGCGAAGCTGATCGCCCGGACGCAGGCCGTCTACAAAGAGATGCGCATCGAGACGCATCTGTTCCACGAGGTCACGCGGGTCGATCCCGAAAGGAAGACCGTAACAGTTCGAAATCTGGATACAGGCGCCGTCTTTGAAGATGATTACGATGTGCTCATGGTTGCGACCGGCTGCAACAGCGTCAACCCCAAAATCCCCGGCGCGGATTCGCCCGCCGTCTTCTACCTCAAGACGATGGAGGACGGCCTGCTCCTGCATGAGATTCTCCGCCTGCGCGACGTCACCCGCGTGGCCGTGGTCGGCGGCGGATACATCGGGCTGGAGATGGCCGAGGCGCTGCTGCATTTAGGCAAGGATGTCACGCTCATCGAGGCTGGGCCGCGCCTGCTCGCCTCCTTTGAGCCGGAGTTTTCCGAGCTGGCGGCGCAGGAGCTGGAGAAAAACGGCGTGCGCGTGCGCGTGGGCTGCCGTGTGCAGGAAATTGCCGATGCCGGCAGCGAGCGCATCGTGCGCACCAGTCAGGGAGACTTCCCCTGCGATATGATCCTCATGTCCGTGGGCGTAGTTCCGGCGACGGATTTTCTGCGCGATACGGGCATCCGCATGGCGCGCAACGGCGCGATACTCGTGGATCGAGAGATGCGCACGTCGCTGGAACATATCTACGCCGCGGGCGACTGTGCCGTTGTCTATCACCGGCTGATGGAGGAGGATTACTTCATTCCGCTGGGCACTTACGCCAACAAATGCGGGCGCATCGCCGGTGGCAACATGGCCGGGGCGCACGAGAAATTCGTCGGCGCGCTGGGCACCGCCGCCATCAAGGTCTGCGGGCTTGAAATGGGGCGCACCGGCATGAGCGAAAAGGACGCGGCGCGGTTGGGCATCGACTACTGCACGAAGCTCGTCACGGCCAACGATCACCCCGCGTATTACCCCGACCCGACCAAGCTGGTCATCAAACTCATCTATGAAACCCGCACTCGCCGTCTTCTGGGTGCCTGCGTGGCAGGCGAAAAGGGCGCGGTGATGCGCGCCGATATCTTCGCTGTGGCGATTCATGCGGGCATGACGACGGACGAGCTGGGCATGGTGGATCTCGCCTATGCGCCGCCCTTCGCGGGTGTGTGGGACGCGGTTCACATCGCCGCAAACACCGCCAAGTGAGGTGCATATGAACAAACTCTGTACGCTCGCCGAAGCGATTTCCCTCGTTCACGACGGAGACTGCGTGGGGCTGGGCGGCAACACGCTCAACCGCGCGCCCATGGCGGCCGTCTTCGAGCTGATCCGTCAGGGGCGGAAAAACCTGCGCGTCGTCAAGACGGCGGGCGCGATGGATGTGGATGCGCTGTGTCTGGGCGGCTGCGCCGGCGTTGTGGACGCGGGTTTTGTCAGCTACGAAAGCCAATACGGGCTGGCGCAGCGCTACCGCGCCTCGGTGCAAAAGGGGCTGGTTCGCGCCAATGAGCACGCCTGCTACACTGTCATTTCCGCCCTGCGCGCCGCCAGCTACGGCATCCCGTTCATGCCGGTGCGCGGGCTGAAGGTCAGCGACCTTCGGCGGGTCAACGACTACTTTGCCGATGTGACCGATCCCTTTACGGGCGAAACGCTGGCGGCGGTGCAGGCCATTCGGCCGGACTTCGCCATCGTTCATGCGCAGACGGCCGACGCGAACGGCAACGCCTGTTTTGAAGGGCCGCCGTATGAGGACGTGCTCCTTTCCCGCGCGGCCAAAAGGGTGATCGTCACCGCCGAGCGCATCGTGGGCGACGGCTGGTTTTCGGCAAGCGAACAAAAGGCGGATATCCCGCATTTCATGACTGCGGCTGTCGTGCATGTCCCACGCGGCGCGTCCCCCTGCGCCTGCTACGGTTATTACGAACCGAATGATTCGCTGATTCGTGAATTCCTTGCTCTTGACAGCAGGGAAGCGCTTCTCGATTTTGTTCAGGGGAGGAAAGAGCCATGATCAGACCCTGCGACATGATGGTCGTCGCGATGTCCCGACTGATCGGCGACGGCGACACGGTGTTCCATGGCGTATCCTCCCACATGCCCATGATCGCCACGCTGCTGGCAAAAAAAACGCACGCGCCTAACGCCGTGCATCTGAACATTCCCGGCGGCGTTGATCCCGTCAAGCCTGCCCTGCGGGAATACACCAGCGCGGGCGGCGAGCTGTGGGAAAGCGCCTGCGCAAAGTTCCCGCTGATGGAGGTTTTCGATCTGAGCATGCGCGGCGGGCTGGATGTCGCATTTCTCAGCGGCGTGCAGTTTGACGCGCTCGGCCATGTCAACGCCTCCGTCATCGGCGATTACCACAAGCCCAAGGTTCGCCTTCCTGGCGGCGCGGGCAGCGCGGTGCTGATTCCGACGGCGCGGCACGCGATCATCTGGCGCACCAAGCACGATAAGCGCACCTTCACCGGAAAGGTGGATTTCGTCACCGCGCGGGGCAACGTATCCGACATTGTCACCCCGCTGTGCGTCTTCACCATGCACGAAGGCGAGCTGATTCTGAAATCCGTTCACCCGACCTCCTCGATTGAGGAAGTGGCGGCTAACACCGGCTTCCCCATCCGCTATTTTTCCATCGAGCAGACGCTGCCCCCCACGTCGGAGGAGCTGCGCGTCCTGCGCGAGATCGACCCCATGGATTACCGGAGCATCGAGTTCCGATGATTGCTCCTTTGGAAACGATAAAAAACAAGATAGAAAGGAAGTCCAGCATTATGTCTCGTTTCGACACCTATTTTCTGATGAAGGAAGCCGACGTCATCGAATACGTCAAGGCCAAGTATCCCGATTTCTTCGCGCCTGAAGCCGTGCTGACCGTCAAGGAAATCGGCGACGGCAACCTGAACTACGTCTTCCGCGTCATCGAGGAATCCACCGGCAAATCCATCATCGTTAAGCAGGCCGGCGTGTCGCTTCGCATTTCCGCAGAGATGAAGGTATCCACCGACCGGAACCGCATCGAGAGCGAAATTCTCCAGATTCAGGATAAGTACGCGCCCGGTCTGGTGCCCAAAATCTATGGCTATGATACCGTGATGTGCGCCTGCGCGATGGAAGATCTTTCCGACCACGCCCTGATGCGCTATGCGCTCATGCGCCATGAAACCTTCCCGCGCTTTGCGGAGGATATTTCGACCTACATGGTCAACACCCTGCTCAAGACCACCGACGTGGCCATGGAGCACAAGGAAAAGAAGGCCATGGTCAAGAGCTTTATCAACCCCGAGCTGTGCGAAATCACCGAGGATCTGGTGTTGACCGAGCCGTATAACGACTGCAACCACCGCAACAACGTCTTCCCGCCCATTGCCGACTTCGTGAAGAAGGAGCTCTACGAGGACGAGGCGCTCAAGCTGGCCGTCGCCAAGATCAAGTTTGAATTTATGAACAACGCGCAGGCGCTCATCCACGGCGACCTGCACACCGGTTCCATCTTCGTCAAGCAGGATTCCACCCGCGTGTTCGATCCGGAATTCGCCTTCTACGGCCCGATGGGCTATGACATCGGCAACGTCGTGGCGAACATGATTTTTGCGTGGGACAATGGCCGCGCCGCCGGCGCCGACGCGTTCTGCGACTGGTGCCTCAAGGCCATTGCCGACACCATCGACCTGTTCAGTCAGAAGTTCCTCGTGTGCTTTGACGCCTGCGTGACCGACCTGATGGCCAAGACCCCCGGCTTCAAGGAGTTCTATCTGGAAAGCGTACTTTCCGACACCGCCGCTTACGCCGGTACCGAGCTGATTCGCCGCACCGTGGGCATGGCGAACGTCAAGGACGTGACCACCATCGCCGATGAGGCCAAGCGCGCCCACGCCGAGAAGGTCAACATTCTCTGCGCCAAGGATTACATTATGAACCGCACGGCGTTCAAGAACGGTGCGGACTTCATCGCCGCTGTCACGCGCGCCGACGAGGCTGCCAAGTAACGCCGAGGAAAAGGAGGAGACCACCATGGCTGAGCAAAAGAACATTATGAGTTATGAAACCGTCGCGCTGGATGACGAGCAGAGCGCGCTGGTGATTTTGGATCAGACCAAGCTGCCCTACGAGGTCGAGGTGCTGCACCTGACCGAACAGAAGGATATCTGGGACGCAATTTACCTGCTCAAGGTGCGCGGCGCGCCCGCCATCGGCGTGGCCGGCGGCTTCGGCGTGTATCTGGCCGCCAAGCGGATTCAGGCGGACAACTATGACGAGTTCTACGCCCAGTTCAAGAAGGCGAAGGAATATCTCGATTCCTCCCGCCCGACGGCGGTGAACCTCTCCTGGGCGCTCAACCGCATGGAGAAGGTCGTCACGGACAACAAGGACAAGTCCATTCCCGAAATCAAGGAGCTGCTGCATAAAGAATGTGTCGCCATCAAGGATGAGGACGTGTGGATGTGCCGCCAGATCGGCGAATACGGCCTGAGCCTCATCAAGGACGGCGACGGCATTCTGACCCACTGCAACGCCGGTCAGCTCGCAACCTCCAAGTACGGCACGGCGCTTGCGCCCATTCATCTGGGACGTGAACGCGGCATGAATTTCCGCGTGTTCACCGATGAAACCCGCCCGCTGCTTCAGGGTGCCCGCCTGTCCTCCTTCGAATTGCAGGCCGACGGTGTAGATACGACCGTCATTTGCGACAACATGGCCTCGCAGGTCATGAAGAACGGCTGGGTCAACGCGGTGTTCGTCGGCTGTGACCGCGTGGCGGCCAACGGCGACGCCTGCAACAAGATCGGCACTTCCGGCGTGGCGATTCTCGCCAAGTATTACGGCATCCCCTTCTATGTGCTGGGCCCGACCTCGACGATCGACATGTCCATCGAAAAGGGCGAGGATATCCACATTGAGCAGCGTCCTGCCGAGGAGGTCACCGAGATGTGGTATAAGAAGCGCATGGCGCCCGAGGGCGTGAAGGTCTACAACCCCGCGTTCGACTTTGCGGATAACGAGCTGATTGCCGGTATCGTCACCGAATACGGCATCGCCCGCCCGCCGTACACCGAGAGCCTCAAGGAAATCTTCAAGAAGAAGGCCGAAGCCGAGGCCGCCAAAAAGAAGTGAGAGCGGAACGCCGAAGCCCGCCCCATTTAGGGACGGGCGGGCGTTCCATAAAGGAGAGCTATGAACGAGAAAGAATTGCGCGCTGCTGTGGAGCGGGTGATTCTGTCGGAGCTGGCTAAAATCGGTGAGCCCTATGTGCCGGTGATGTCCTCTAACCGCCATTGCCACCTGTGTCAGGCGGATGTGGAGCGGCTCTTCGGCGCGGGATATCGGCTGACGAAGCTGCGCGATCTGGTGCAGCCGGGGCAGTTCGCCTGCAATGAGCGCGTGACCATCGAAACCGAGAAAGGAAAGCTGACGCTGCGCGTGGTCGGCCCTGCCCGCGACCGGACGCAGGTGGAGCTGTCGCTGACCGACGCGATCAAGCTGGGGCTGCGGCCGCCCATCCGCATGAGCGGCGAGCTGGAGGGGAGCCCGGGGTGTGTGCTGTCCAGCGGCAATGCCCGAATCACCCTTTCAAGCGGCGTCATCGTAGCGGCACGCCACCTGCATATGTCTCCGGAGGAGGCGCAAGCCTTTGACCTTCGGGATGGCGACGTGGTCAGCCTTCGCGTGGAGGGACCGCGCCCGGCGACACTGGATGGCTTCATCGTGCGAAGCGGCGCGGCGCATCGACTGGAGGCGCATATTGATACGGACGAGGCGAATGCCTGCGCCCTGCGGGACGGTCAGCTTTGCCGCGTGATTCGGCGCGAAGGCGCAGATGTCTGCGCACCCGACAACACCGGATTGGCGGCTGCGCTGGGCGGTATGCTGCTGGGCGGCACACCAATCCAAGCTGCTGCACAGTCTCCCATACCCCGCCCTGCTCAGAGTGAGCCGATTGGCAGGGACGCGATGCTCGACCTATCGGGCGAGGCGCGCAGGCTGATTACCGAGGACGATGTGCGCCGCGCGGCGCAGCGCGGCTACCGGATCATCCGCTATGCGCCGGATGCGATTCTCACGCCGCTGGCGCGGGATATCGCCGCAGAAAAGCGCATCGAGCTGGCTTCGGCGGTTCACTGATCCCGCGCGCGGGAAAACCCGCTTTCAGGAAAGGAAAAACAGCCATGGCATTGACAGAACAGCAAATCAGACAGATCACGGATGAAATCGTGCGAAGCCTTACGAAATCCATGAAGGAGGAAGCGCCTGCCGCGCCGCCGCAAACGGACGGCTGCACCGGCCGCTGGCTGTGCGACACTGCGGAGGAAGCGGTGACCAACGCCAAGGCCGCGCAAGCGCAGCTCTCCGAAATGACACTGGAAAAGCGCGGCGAGCTGATTGCCGCCATGCGCAAGGCGGGCATCGACAACGCCGAATACCTCGCACGGCTCGCCCATGAAGAAACCGGATACGGACGCGTGGCCGACAAGGTGCAGAAGAACCTGCTCGTCAGCCGCCGCACCCCCGGCATAGAGGATCTGGTGACCCGATGCGAGACGGGCGACAAGGGCATGATGCTCATCGAGCAGGCGCCCTTCGGCGTCATCGGCTCCATCACCCCCTCGACAAACCCCACATCTACCGTCATCAATAACTCCATCAGTATGATTGCGGCGGGCAACGCGGTGGTCTTCAATCCCCATCCCGCGGCGAAACGCGCCTCGCAGGAAGCGATGCGCCTGATGGTAGAGGCGATTATATCCGCAGGAGGTCCGGCGACGCTCATCACCACGGTGAAAGAGCCGACGCTGGAAAGCGGCAACGTCATCATGAACCATAAGGACATTCCGCTGCTGAGCATTACCGGCGGCGAGGCGGTCGTGGCGGTTGCGATGAAGACCAGCAAAAAGGTCATCGCGGCAGGCCCCGGCAATCCCCCCGTTATCGTGGATGACACCGCCGATCTTCCCGATGCAGCTAAGCGCATCGTGGACGGCGCATCCTTTGATAACAACGTTCTGTGCATTGCGGAGAAGGAAGTTTTCGCCTTCTCGAACATCACCGACAGGCTGATGAGCGAAATGGAGCGGGTCGGCGCCTTCCGCATTTCCGGCGAGGACATCGACAAGGTGATGCGCACCACGCTCATCAATAAGGACGGACACTACGTCATCAACCGCAAGTACGTCGGGCGCGACGCGGCGGTGATCCTGCGCGACGCGGGCGTTCGCTTCACCGGCAACCCGAGGCTGGTCATCGCCGAGGTCGATCGCAATCACCCGTTTGTGACCACCGAAATGCTCATGCCGGTGCTGGCAATCGTGCGCGTGCGCGATATCGACGAAGCGATAGAAGAAGCCTTCCGCGCCGAGCGGGGCTGCAAGCACTCCGCGATGATTCATTCGAGCAACGTGCACAACATGAGCAAGGCGGCGCGTAAGCTCAATACCACGATTTTTGTGAAGAACTCCTCCAGCTTTTCCGGCTTGGGCTTCGACGGAGAGGGCTATACGACGATGACCATCGCCACCCCGACCGGCGAAGGCGTGACCAGTGCGCGTTCCTTCACGCGCCTGCGCCGCTGCGTGCTGTACGGAGACTTCCGCATCTGCTGATCACGAGAGGATGCGTTGGTTATGAACATTGTTGAATCCATCCGTGCTGCCGGTGTCGTCGGTGCGGGCGGCGCGGGTTTTCCCGCTCACGTCAAGCTCAACGGTAAGGCTGAGTATGTAATCGCCAATGGCGCTGAATGTGAGCCGCTGCTGCGCGTGGATCAGCTGCTGATGCAGCGCGAGGCAAAGCGCGTCGTGCGCGGTGTGGCGCTGGCCATGGAAGCCACAGGCGCAGCACGCGGTGTCATCGCCACCAAGGCGCATTATCACGACGCTGTACATGCGCTGGAACAGGCGCTCGGCGGCAGAAACGATATCACGCTGCACCTGATGGACAGCTATTATCCCTCCGGGGACGAAAAATCCATCATCTTCGAGGTCACAGGGCGCGTGGTTCCCAGCGGAAAGCTGCCGCTCGATGTGGGCTGTGTGGTCAGCAATGTGGCAACACTGGTCAACATCAGCGCTGCCGTAGAGGGAACGCCCGTCATCCGCAAGGATGTGACCGTGAGCGGCGATGTTCCCCATCCCATCACGGTCACGGTGCCTATCGGTTCTCCGATTCGCGAGGTCATCGCGCTTTCCGGTTTCAGTGGAAGCCGAGAGAACTTCGCTCTGATCGTCGGCGGACCCTGCATGGGCAGGCTGGAGGAAGACTGGGATGCGCCCATCACCAAGATCACGGGCGGATTGCTTCTGCTCAGGCGGACGCATTCCCTGATTGCCCGCCGCACTCAAAGCCCGGAGAGGATGCTGAAGGTGGCTCGCGCCGTGTGCTGCCAGTGCAGTCAATGCACGCAGATGTGCCCGCGCAATGCGCTGGGGCTGAATGTGCAGCCGCATAAGGCGATGCGGGCGCTCATCACCGGAAACGGTGCGCTGCTGGGTGATCCCAAGACCATTTTGGCATGTTCCAGCTGCGGCATTTGTACGAATTATGCCTGTCACATGGGGCTTGTCCCCTCCGAGGTGATGGCGCTGTACAAAAGCGAGCTGAGCAAAAACGGTCTTCGTCCCGAGCCGGAAATGGATATCACCCCCGACCCCTTTATCACATACAAGCGGGTGCCGGTCAGCCGCCTCATTGCCCGAATGGGTTTGAGTGCTTATGACGTGCCTGCTCCCTATACCGAAACGGGCTATCAGCCCGACTCGGTGACGCTGCTGCTCCGTCAGCATGTGGGGAAGCCTGCCGTGCCTGTTGTGCGCACGGGCGACCGTGTGCATGCGGGCGACGTGGTCGCCGAGATTCCAGAAAAGTCACTGGGCGCAAGGATTCACGCGCCGATTGACGGCATCGTCACCCGTGTCGATGCAAAAGCGATACAGGTCGCAGGAGGTGAAAGCGCATGACCGCCATTGGCGTGGTGGAGACGGTCAGCATCCCGCTGGGTGTGCTAGCGGGTGATCAGATGGTCAAAACGGCACAGGTGGAGCTTGTGACGGCGCAGACGGTTTGTGCGGGCAAGTACATCGTCGTCGTCAGCGGCGAGGTTGCGGCGGTACGCTCTGCTGTTGCGGCAGGCGTAGAAAGCGCGGCAAGCGCACTGGTGGACAGTCTTGTCATCGCCAACGTGGACGAGCGCGTCGTGGCGGCTATGGCGGGCGCGTGCCCGGTCGAGCAGGTGCTGGCCGTGGGCGTGATGGAAACCTTCTCGCTGGCCAGCTCAATCAGTGCGGCGGATACCGCCGTCAAAGCAGCGGACGTGGAATTGATCGAGGTTCGTCTGGGTCGCGGCATGGGCGGCAAATCGTTTGTCATCGTGACGGGCGAGGTCGCCGCGGTGGAAGCCGCCGTGCAGGCAGCGGAAAGCAGCGAGCAGACGCAGGGGCTCATCAGTTCCAGCGTCGTGATCCCCTCGCCGCATATGGATATCGTCCGCGCCCTGATGTGACGGCGGCGGGATGATTCCGCATCATCAAGTTACCAAGCGTAGAAAGCTGAACATAAAAACAAAGCATAGAAAAGGAGATATTCACCATGATGGAAGCGCTGGGCATGATTGAAACCAAGGGTTTGGTCGGTTCGATTGAGGCAGCCGACGCGATGGTCAAGGCTGCGAATGTGCATCTGATCGGCAAGGAACATGTCGGCGGCGGTCTGATGACGGTGATGGTTCGCGGCGACGTCGGCGCGGTGAAGGCCGCTGTGGAAGCGGGCGGCGCGGCGGCCAAGCGCGTGGGCGAATTGGTCAGCGTGCACGTCATTCCGCGCCCGCATGAGGACGTGGAAGCCATCTTGCCCAAGCTGTAAGCAACGGGAGGGAAAAACGCCATGCTGAAAGGTATTTCTCCAATTCTCACACCGGAACTGCTCAAAATCCTTGCCGAAATGGGGCATGGCGATGAGCTGGTTATCGGCGACTGCAATTTTCCTGCGCAATCCATGGGCAGGCGCTGTGTGCGTTGCGACGGGCACCGCGGCACGGAGCTGCTTGACGCGATTCTTGCCCTGTTCCCGCTGGATCAGTTCGTGGAGGCGCCCGTCACGGTGATGGCGCCCGCGCCCGGCGCGATGGATGGAAACCCGCCGATTTGGGCGGAGTTTGCCGAAATCGTTGAAAAGCATCAGCCCGGCACGAAGAGCGAAGCGATTGATCGCTTTGCTTTCTATGACCGCGCTAAGAATGCCTATGCAACCGTGGCAACGGGTGAAAATGCACTTTACGCTTGTATCATCATAAAAAAGGGTTGCATCATCTGATACGGATTTCCCTTAAAACACTTCTTTAAACCGCCGCGAAGCGAAGTCAGACCTTGCATGCGGCGGCGTATCGCAAAACGGATATTCCCACTATTTCCCTAAAAATCAGAGCATTATCGTATAGAAGGAGAGACAAGGCATCAACGCACCGGAAACATTCATTCCCGAAATGCTGGAAGGCATTTATGCCGCTCACCCTGACGAATTAATGTGCGTTGAGGGTGATCTTCACTGCCTTGTCTCCAAGCGCAAACACGCGGGCAAGGTGGGCATTGCAACCGGAGGCGGCTCCGGACATCTCCCGCTGTTCCTTGGCTACGTGGGCGAAGGCATGCTCGACGGTTGTTCCATCGGCGATGTGTTCCAGTCTCCCAGCGCCGAGCAGATGCTTGCCGTGACCAAAGCGATCGACCACGGCGCGGGCGTGCTCTACATCTACGGAAACTATAACGGCGATATTTTCAACTTCGATATGGCAGCCGAAATGGCGGATATGGAAGAGGATATCCGCGTGGAAAGCGTCGTCGCAGGTGAGGACGTCGCCTCCGCCGCGCCTTCCGCCGAGGGCGAGCCGAATCACCGCCGCGGCGTGGCGGGCATCTTCTTCGTGTATAAATGCGCGGGCGCTGCTGCCGCGGCAGGACTGACGCTCGACGAGGTCAAGCGCGTTGCGCTCAAGGCTTGTGCCAACGTCCGCACGATGGGTGTGGCGCTGACCTCCTGCACCGTGCCGCGCGTGGGTCATCCCAGCTTTGATATCGGTGAGGACGAAATGGAAATCGGCATGGGTATTCACGGCGAGCCAGGCATCCGCCGCGGCAAACTGCGCCCTGCCGACGAAATCGTAGACGAGATGATGAACCCCATTCTGGCTGATATCCCTTACGCCGCGGGCGACGAGGTGGCGGTGCTTGTCAACGGCCTCGGCGCGACGCCGCTGGAGGAACAGTATGTTATGTTCCGCCGCGTAAAGCAGATTCTCGACGAGAAGGGCATCAGAGTGTTCCACACCTATGTGGGCGAATATGCAACCTCCATGGAAATGGCGGGTGCGTCCATCTCGCTGCTCCGGCTGGACGACGAGCTGAAGACCCATCTCTCCGCGTCGGCCGATACCCCGTTCTTCAAGCAGTTCCAACTGTGAGAAGGGAGGGGTTGACATGAATGCAGCCGATTTCCGCGCGTTGATGGGGCGCTGGGCCGTTGTGATGGCCGATCACCGCGATTGGCTCATCCAGTTGGACAGCGTGGTGGGCGACAGCGACTTGGGGCTGACTATGAGCGATGGCTTCCGCGCTGCCGCAGATGCGGTCAACAAGGCACCCGCCGTCGATGTCGGAAAGACGGCGTATCTTGCCGGAAAGGCGATGGCGAGTGCGGTTCCTTCCACGATGGGAACTTTGATGGCAAGTGGTCTAATGAATGCAGGAAAAACGTTCAAGGGCGTCGAACAGTGTAATGCCAAACAGGATGTCGAGTTTTTCCGGGCATACTTTGACGGGGTTAAGAGCCGCGGCAAGGCCGAATTGGGCGACAAAACCTTCCTGGACGGATTGTATCCCGCCATCGAAGCACTGGACAACGCCATCAACAGCGGTATAGAGGAGGCAGAGGCTGCGCGCCTCGCGGCGCAGGCGGCATGGACTGCCTTTGAAAACACAAAAGGAATGCTCGCCAAACATGGTCGAATGGCTATTCGCGGTGAGCAGTCGCGTGAACTGCTGGATCCCGGCGCAGCTGTTGCCGCTCTGCTGATGAGGGGATACGCCGATTTTAAAGCAGACAGCGAGTGATTGCCATGACCATCCGAGAGATTGCGGCCATCGCCGGCGTATCGCCGGCGGCGGTGTCTCTGGTTATCAATAACAAAAAAGGGGTTAGCGCGGAGACGCGCCGCCATATTCAGAGCATCATGGAGGAATGCGGCTACGTGCCTGCACCCGTTCGGCGCAAGGCCGACCGCTTCCGCCTGATGATCCTCAAATTCCGTGCGCACGGCATCGCCTTGGAGGAAAATCAGGGCTTTACCGCGTCCATCATCGACCGGATCGAGAGCGAATGCAGACGGTTCGCCTTCGACCTCGTCATGTGCAACTGCGAACCGGCCACGGCCGCGACGACCATTCGGAGCCTGATGGAAAACCCGCCCGACGGCGTGATCCTTATCGGCACAGAACTGCGCGAGGCGGATTACGAGCTCTTTAAGCTGTTCACCGTGCCGTTCGTGGTGCTGGATAACAACATCCTCTTGGAGAACGTGGACAGCGTGGTGATGGCGAACCGGGAGTTGACCGCGCAGCTCGTGCGGTATCTGTATAGTTTGGGGCACCGCGAAATCCAGTATTACAAGTTCACCCAGCCGGTCAACAACTGCGACGAGCGCTACGAGGGTTATTTGCAGGAGCTTCACCGTCTGGGGCTGGAGCCGTCTGAACCCATCATGCTCAAGCCCACCGTGGACGGCGCGTTTGAGGATATGAAGCGACTGATTAAAAGCGGAGAATATGTGCCGCACGGCGCGGCCATCGCCGACAACGATACCGTTGCCATCGGCGCGATCAAGGCCATTCGGGAGGCCGGGTATTCCATTCCCGAGGATATTTCCATCGTCGGCTTTGACGATATTCCCTTCAGCGCGGTGACCATGCCCGCGCTGACCACAATGCGCATTTCCCGATCCCAGATGGGCACACTGGCGGTGGATCTGATCCGCAAACGCATCAAGAATCTGGATTGGCCGGGCATGCACATGCACATCGGCGGCAAGCTGATCGTTCGCAACAGCACCCGCGCGGTGGACGACTGAGCGGAGGAATCAACATGCTGGTAGGCCGTGTGACAGGCAATGTCGTCAGCACGAACAAGTGCGATTCGCTACGGGGGGCCAAGCTGCTCATCGTGCAGCCGGTCGATCTTGAAACGCTGCAAATGAAGGACGATTACGTGATCTGTGTAGACGACGTCGGCGCGGGCGAAGGCGATCTGGTGTTCTGCGCATACGGAAGCTCAGCGCGCCAATCCGACACCACCAAAAAGGTTGCGTCCGATTTCAGCATCTATGGCATTGTGGATTCCATCGATATGCGCGGCGCGCGCACCTACGACAAGGCAAAGGAGATCGTAGCATGCAGTTGGCAAAAGTAATCGGAAGCATGGTCAGTACCCGCAAATGCGAACGCCTTCAGGGGCTGAAATTGCTGGTAGCTGTGCCGATTGATATGGATACGCTTGAAGAGAAGGGCGCACCCTTCATCACGGTCGATACCGTAGGCGCGGGAGAAGGCGAAATCGTCATGTGGGCGGGCGGAAGCTCATCCCGACAGACGGATTTGACCACCAATAAACCGGTAGACAGCTCCATCATCGGCATTGTGGATTTTGTGGATATTCTCGGCGAACGCAAATACAGAAAAGGCGATGAGCGATGAAGATTGCACGGGTCACGGGAACGGTGGTATCCACCATCAAATACGAGAAATATGTGGGGATGAAGCTGCTGCGGGTTCGCCATTTGACGCTTGACGGGCAGCCCACGGGGGAAGAACTGATTGCGCTGGATGCCGCCGATGCTGGTATTGGCGACATTGTGTTGGTCAACAACGACGGCGGCGCGGCGCAGATGATTATGGGCGATACCAAGCTCATCGCCAGCGTTACCATCTGCGGCGTGATTGATTCCTATAGCTGGCAGGGGCAAACCGTCCACTGTCATTAGGAGGTATAGGCGTGAATATCGGCAAAGTTGTCGGCTCCGTGGTGTGTACGGTCAAGACGCCTTCTTTGAGCGGAATCAAGCTGCTCGTCGTTCGGCAGATCGTCAACGGGCAGGAAAAAGGGCTGTTGGTCGCCTGCGACGGAACCCGTCAGGCAGGAATCGGCGATGTCGTTTACATGATCGGGCGCAAGGAGGCCGCGCTCATGCTGGATCGGGATGATCCACCGCCCAGTGATATCACCATTGTAGGCATTATCGATCCGGAGACCCTGTAAGGGGAAGCGGTTGTGAACGCAGAAAAACGAAGAGGCACGGCGTGTCATAAAAATAAGCGGATAGGACGAAAATATCCAATGTGGACGATCCGCCTGTGGAGATCGTTTTTTCCTGATTATACAAGGAAAAAAGAAAAAACCAACGTTTGCTGGGTTTTCAAACTGTAGACAAAAAGGTGCTGTCTCAAAATGGCTAAAGCAGGCCATGAGAGGCAGCACCTTTTTCCGCAACATTTTTGGGCAATCGAAATCAGAGTGCAGAAAAAACGGCACTCAAGGAATTATTTTCATAAGGAATTCCAAGTGGAATGAGTTATGGAACCTCCGAACATCTTACAGCAAACGCAATCCGACATCCATTCTCAAAACGTAATCTCTATCCCATTTCGGAATGCCACCTTCACGCTGCCGTCCAGATTGACCGTCATCCTGTCAATCGTCGCGTTCCATAGCTCTGTCGAAAAAACTGTAACCGGCTGGTCGTTTGCCAATACAGCGTCTCGGAAGGTTTTAATTTCCCTACGCTGTCCCTTACGTCGGGCACATTCCACATCAATCTCCTTGACCCGATCCGCTGCTTTGTGAAAGCGCTCCGTCAAGCTGTCGTACTTTCGGTTGTACTCTGCTTGGTCGAGGGCGGCGCTGGCGTTTTGACTCACGACCCGCCGGATGAGTTCGGATACGATACCCATCTCGACCTGCAAGGATTCCTTTTCCGCATCCAGTTCCGCCGTGTTGGTCAGCTGTAGGATAATCGCCTGCATATCCTCCGCAATGAAATCCCGCTGCGCCAGCAGCTGATTGAAGGCCGCCAGAAACTTCTGCTCAATCATCAGTTCGCTCAGGTGCGGCGCTTGGCATCCAGTTCCTGGCATATTACCTTTGAAGCCCGGTCAAAGCAAGTTAAATTGTATCAACAACGAGCAGAAAAAATCGGCTGATACTTTTCTCGCAAAAACCGTTCCGCGCTGCGAAATTCATCCGTGGAGATCACGCCGCTTCCCAGCATGGCGCGGCAAATAGAGAGCATCGCCTGATACCGGGTTTCCTTTTCAAAGCCTTTCTGTGTCATATGTTTATCCTCCAATACAGCACCAAGGAAAATCGCCGCAATCGGGCTGAGCCCGCCCTCACCTCCACCGTAGTCTGCAAAACGTCAAGGTCTTGTTCACGCGGGCGATTTTACGCAATTTTCTTTGCGTTAAAAAAAGCACCTCATTTCTGAGATGCTCCAATCTGCTGTTTCTGTTCAATTAGACGCGGCGCTGTCTCTTTCTCTGATGCAGGACACGCCAGATTTCTACGGTCTTATTCGCTTCATCGACGACATAGTGGACATTGTAGTTCTTGACAGGGATAAACCGTACCTCACGTTTCATCGTGTACAGCGTCGGATAGATGGCATAGCGATAAGGCATTTCCATAAGCGACCTTACGGCCTCGTCTACCCCGTCCAAAAGGGCTGCGGCTGCATCGGGTGAACACAATTCTTCCGCGATATAGACAACCGCTTCTTCGAGCTGCCGACGCGCCGTAGGAAGATAGACGACCTTATACATGGCGGAACTTCACCTTTCCAATCCGCTCTCTGAGATCATCCATCACGTCCTCGTGCGCATACCGTTCGGTGGTGGTTTCGGCTTCCAGCTCCGCCGCCTGAAGCTCGCGCATTACGCCCATTTCATACTGGATTTTCTGATACTCGTCATAAGACATGACAACCATGTCCCCATAGCCGTTCTTGGTCAGGATCACGGGTTCTCTGGTCTCATGGACGGTATGCGAGATATCCGCAAAATTATTTCTCAGATCGGAAACAGGTCTGATTTGCGACATGTCATCAGCTCCTCTCATAATCTTCACTGATATTTTAGCATAATTACGCTAATTCCGCAAGGCCAGTTTCTGTTAAAGTCCATACTCGATCTTATGGTCATGCCAGCTTTCGCAAAGCGCTTGCCAGTTGCTTTCATCCCAGAACAGCCTCATGTCGCCCCTGTGCGGGATGATGTGATCAAAGTGGCAGGCGTGAGCTTGCCCTTCTCCATTTTCTATGCAAACAGCCGTCCGAAAAAGGGCGGCTGATTTTGATTTTTGGAGCCATACCCCCACCCCGGAATTTTGCGAAAATTCGCACGAGAGGGGGCCGCGGTCTCCAGCCGGTACAGCCCAAGGATTCGATCCCCCCTTGGGGGCACACCAGAGCGCGGCGGGCACGGCGTGGCGGCTGTGCCGGAGTCAAGCGGGCGGCGGCGCACTGGCGGCGGTGTGCCCCGGTGGTCAGTCAATAGAGGGTAACCGCCCAATAATCCCCCGACACAAAAAAGCCGTGGTTTCCAACACTCACACTGCCGAGAACCACGACTTCATTTCTTCTGACCAAGGGAGCAAATCATCAACCTCAAAGTCCTTGTTCCGCTCCGCGCGCTCAGGCGATATGCTGAGCAGATGAAGCAGATCGTCATCCAGCCGCAGGCTGTTGGCTTTTGCCGTTTCCATCAGCGAATAGATGATTGCACTCGCCTCCGCCCCCCTAGGGCGTATCGGCAAAGAGCCATCCCTTCCGGCCAATGACAAAAGGGCGGATGGCGTTTTCAACCTGGTTGTTGCTGATTTCAATCTCACCATGCTCAAGAAACGCGCAGAGGTGCGCTTTCTGACTTTGAGCATATGGTCTAATAGAACAAGCTTTTGAATCATCTGGAAAAGAAGATCCTGCAATCGACGATTGGACATTGGAGTTTGAGAGTATTCTATAGCAATCCAATAAATTATCGCGAATACCCACAAAAGCGAAACCATCCAGAACAATCTGCTGGACAAATCGTTTTGAAAGCCGCATTGACAGCATTTAACAGCTTCTCCAACTGTCGAACTTTCGCTTTTCTTAAAAAGGCTTTGATTTTTGTCGATGACTAAAGCTGCAGGTGTTTTTCCTTAGTCACCAATTACATTACCGAACTCCATGCCGGAGCCGAAGCACCAAACCAGGTATTCCGCATAGGCGCCGTCGATGTTGCCGACGACCTCACCAGCCGCATACAGGCCGGGCACTGGCTGCTCATTCACGTCCAGCACCTCGAAGCGATCCGAGATGTTGACGCCGCCCAGAGACGTCGCAAAGCGCGCGACGGTCTGCAGGATATAGAATGGGCCATCCGTGGACATCTCCGGCGTGTTCGCACGCTTGAACTGATCGGGATTGCCCGCAGCCGCGTTCGCATTGTACGCGGCAACCGTCTCTTCAAGCTTCGCACCGTCCAGGCCCATCTCCGCCGCAGCATCCGCAAGCGTGTCACCCTTGACAAACTTGGTCACGCCCGCGCCGTTCTCCTCGAGCAGCTGCGCCACCTTGTCCTTTTTGAGGAAGGTGTACTGATCCAGAATGTCCGTGCACAAATCGAAGCCGGCCTGATCCATCACGATGTAGAGGCGGCCATCCTCTGACTTGTACATGGAAGCGCACGCAATATCCAGTTCATCGCCGTCCTCGTTGACCACGCGCTGGCAGTCCTTGTTGACCGCGATGGAGCCGGTCTTCTTGAACAGCTGTGCAACGACGAAATGGATGTGGATGCTGTAGCCCGGCTCGGTCTCCACGCCGAAGTGCTTGGTGGCCACCTTGTCCATATTGAACATGGGCACGCCAATTTCCTTCATCATGATATGGCCGTCTCCCGTTGCGCCCACCGGTCCGTAATAAATCACGCGATCCAGAATAGAGGGATCCGTAATCAGATTCGTATTGTTGCCGTAGCCGCCGGTTGCCATCAGCACCTTGCTGGCATGGATGGTAATCTTCTGTCCATTCTCGCCGATCGCCTCCACGCCTACCACGGCGTTTCCGTCCGTGATTAGATGCGTCGATGCCGGTAATAGTTGTAAGCTGCGTATCAAAACCGGACAGCAGGCGGTCAATTTCGGTATCGAAAACGTCTACGGACGCTTCCAGAGAGCGAATCTGTTCGATTTTCCAAATTGAAAATGGGTTCGGATTTTTTCATAATCAAATTCTGTTTTTCTACGCTTCTTATGCAGATACGTTGAAAAAAGGATGTCCGAGTCATCGACTCGTCATCCTCTTCCATCTGTTTCCCTTTTCCGTCACTTCCGCTTTCCAAAATCCCGCGGCGTCATGCCCGTATAGCGCTTGAATACGGCGCAAAAATGCTTATAATCGCTGAATCCGGTCTTTTCCGCGACTTCCGACGTTCTTCCACCGTTTTTGAGCAAAGCGGCCGCGCGTTTGACGCGCTGCGTATTGAGCGTATCCAAAAAGGTTTGCCCCGTACTTTGCTTAAACCGGCGGCTCAGGTAACTGGCGGAAATCATCATCTCGTCAGCCAATTCTTCGATGGAGAGCTTCGTATCGCTGGCAGCCACAATCCTGCGCAGCGCCGTTTCGACGTATTCATCCGTATACGCAAGTCGCTTGAGCAATTCTTCCGCCGAAAACGAGCCGGGCGTTTCGAGCTGTTCCTGGGGCTCCTCCATTTCCCGAATGCGCGCCAGCAGCTCCGCCAGCCGCTTTTCATCCAACGGCTTGAGCAGATAATCATACGCATGTATGGAAATCGCCTTCTGCGCATAATCAAATTCAGCATAGCTTGTAAAGATGATGATGTGAAAACGATAGACGGCCAGTGCGCGTTCCAGCATTTCAAATCCGTCCATCTCCGGCATGCGTATATCCGTGATGACGACGTCCGGGCGTCTTTCGATGATCTGTTCCAGCCCGCTTTTTCCATCGCCCGCGCTGCCGATGACCGTGCAGCCCATATCGGCCCACGGCAGCGTCTTGACCAGCCCGTTACGGATCATATCCTCATCCTCGACGATCATCACCCGCAGAATCATTCCGTCTCACCCTCTCCTCCCGGAAGACTCAAAACCACTTCCGTCGTCCGGCCTTGTTGCGTTTGGATGCGTATGCCGTAGCGCTCGCCGTACATCAACCGAAGCCGGTCGTGTACGTTCATCAGACCGAAGCTCGTTTTGCGTTCCATATCCGGGTTTTCTATATACCGCGTCAGCGTTTCCATCACTTCCGGCTCGATGCCCGGCCCATTATCCCGAACGGAAATCTCCAGCCGTTCGCCGACGCATCGCGCCTCAATCTCGATTTTCAGTTCGCGCTTTTTCTCCATGCCATATTTGACGGCGTTTTCCAAAATCGGCTGAACGATCAGCTTCGGGATGCGCCGCCGCATCAATTCATCCGGAATCCGCGTTTCATACGAAAGCCGGCTGCCAAAGCGCATTTTGAGGATGCTCATGTAGCTCTCAATGTATCGGAGATCTTCCTTCAAAGAGACGGTCATGCCCTCCTGCTTGATTGAATAGCGCATAAGCTGCGCAAGCTGAACCATCGCCGCATCCGCCGCACCCGGATCGAGCCGAACCATAAACCGGATGTTTTCCAGCGTGTTAAACAGGAAATGCGGGTTGAACTGGCTTTCCATCTGCCGAATCTGCGCCACTGCCGTATCCCGCCCCAGTTTAACGCTCTTTTCCATGGATTTCCGGACGTTTTCAAGCATGGTGTTGTAGGCCTGCGCGATGACCTGAAATTCGTCGTGGCTGCTGATGGTCAACTCTGTATTCAGGTTGCCGTGGCTGACGAGATCGCACGCCGTCGCAATTTCGTCGATCACCCGCGTTTTTTCCTGCGCAACCCGTTTGGTGCTGATCTGAATCGCGGCAATCATCGCCGCAAAGAACAGCAGCACCATGAGCAGCAAAAACCGTGCCGTGCGCAAAACGTCCCCGCAGGGAAGCGCCGCGTACACCCTGTATGCTCTACAGGCTTCCGAACTGATGTAATACAACCCCCACGGCGTATCCTTGATGCCGTTTGCCTGCCGAACGTCCGCCTCCAGTTTGTTGAATCCGCCCGTAAAAACATGCGCACCACCGACAAAAACCGTGTCAAACCGATCGGTAATCAGCACATCGTCCACGTTGCTGGCAACGGTTTTGCGGAAACCGTTCTCCGTCATCGCCATGCACAGATAGCCATTCGGCTCCCCTGCCTCGTCAAACAGCCGCACGCCCATCAGCAGGCAGGGCTCGCCGCCGCGCAGCACCTGAGATGCGGTTTCGCCGCGTCGATCCGGAATGTTGTGCAGGAACTGCCAGCGGACGGTATCCGTCAAAGACGCGTCGCCGCCGGATGTAAAGACCGCCTGCTCGCTCTCGTCATAAATCAACGCCTGCGGCCTTGACGCCATGCCGTTGATCCGGCGATACAAGCGCCCGTTGATCTCCGCGCGCTCGCTGACGCTCTGCTCATAGGCTTCGGGGCTCAGCGCGTCCTGCATGTTCAAGAGGATATCCTCGATCGTCTCCAGCTCCGAGGAAAAAGCCTCGGCCGCCTGTATTCGATCTTCATCCGTACGATGGATGATGTTGCTGATGAATAGCCCGCCCATCACGGCGAACACCACCAGCAGCGCGCAAAAAAGCGGGAGCAGGGCATAAATCAGCAGAAGCCGCCTCAAATCATCGCGAAAGCGCGTTTGCTTCTTCTGCACGTTCATGTCCCTGCCCCTTTATTCGCATTACATCGTAACGTCTCTGCTGCCGCTGATCTTGAAGAAGACGAGCAGCGAAATGACCGTCGTACAGGTCAGAATGGTCGCTAGCGCCGCCGCCGTGCCGTAGCTCGCGCGGATGACCTCGTTATAAATCGCGACGGACATCGTTCTGGTTCTGCTGGTATAGAGCATGACGGACGAACTCAGTTCGTTAATCAGCGTAATCCAGCTCAGAATCGCGCCGGAAACAACGCCCGGCAGCATCATTTTAGCCGTCACCTTGAAGAACGCCTTCATCGGCGAATCGCCCAGCGAAATCGCGGCCTCTTCCACGCTCGGACTGATCTGGTAGAGAATCGCAGAGCTGGAGCGCAGCGTGTAGGCGAGGCGGCGAATGACCAGCGAAATGATCATGATCGTCGCCGTTCCGGATAGAATCATCGGGTCGCCCTTGCCGTTGAACGCCAGCAGCAGCGTAATACCCAGAACGGAACCCGGAACGATGTATGGGAACATCGCTATGGTATCGATCAAGCTGGTCAGCGGGCTCTTCCTTCTCACGGAGAGATACGCGATGAACATGCCCAGCACCACAATAATCGCCAGCGCAATGATGCAGTACAAGTAGGTGTTGCGAATGGCCGACCACGCCGTGCCGAAAACCTTGGTGTAGCTTTCAAGCGAATAACCGTCCACGAAATACTGGATCTCCGTCTTTCGGAACGACGTCCAGACAATCACCAGATGCGGCAGCACGGAGAACACGACGAGGATGTATGTGAACACGTGCATCAGCACATTCTTGACGCCGCGCGCCCGTTCGGGCTGAATGGGCCGCATGGCGCTCATTGTAAAGCTCTTTTTGTTCACATACCATTTCTGCATCAGGAACAGCACCGCTGTGATGACCACCATGATGGACGCCATCGCCGAGGCAAAGTAGGCCGAGCCGCCGGATTCGCCGACAAACTCAATATAGATTTTCGTCGGCAAAACGTCAAATCCTTCACCGATTAATGCGGGCGTGCCAAAATCCGCCATACAATTCATGAACACCAGCAGCGCGGATGCGATGGCCGTCGGCATCACCAGCGGCATCACAACCGTAAACACCTTGCGAATGCCGTAGCAGCCAAGGCTCTCGGCCGCCTCGCAAACCGCCACGTCGATCTTCTTGAGCGCGCCGCTGACATACATGTAAATAAACGGATAGAGTTTGAGGGTGAACACCAGCAGCATCCCGCCGAAGCCGTAAATCGACGGCATCTTGATTCCAAACACATTGGAAAGGAACGTGGTGATGACGCCGCTGCGTCCCAGCAAAAGAATCCACGAATACGCGCCGATGAAGTTCGGGCTCATCATCGAGATGATAATCAGGATTTCAACGATACCCTTTCCCCGAATCTTATAGAAGGACATAAAATACGCCAGCGGCACGCCGATCACCAGCGAGCAAATCGTGACGCAAACCGTCAGCTTCAGGGAATTGAGCAGCGAGCGATAATAAAACTTCTTTCCAAAGAATTTCTGGAAATTGGCCATCGTAAATTCGCCCGTTCCCTCCTTGAGAAAGCCGTCGATGAACAGCGAAATCAGCGGATAGATCAGAAACAGCGCAAACACCGCGATGATACCGATCGTGACCACCGTCCAGAAATCAAATTGCAGTTTACGCTTCTTCATAGCAAATCACATCCTTGATCAGGCTATGCTCCATATCGGCGGTAAAAACGTTGATCTTTTGGGCGTCCGGCATCAGCTTGAGCGTATCGCCCATACGATACAGCTCATGCGTGTGTCCCAGGTCCTGCGAAAATTCCAGGCTCGGCTGATCCGGCACGCAGATTCCGTCCGCAAACTTGAGGAAGTAGTTGCTGTATCGGCCAAGGAACGTCGTGTTTTCCACCTTACAGGCCAAGCCCTTGTCGCTGACATAGAATTCCTCCGGGCGAACGCCGACGATCACTTCCTGCCCGTCCTTGCAGTCGTCGATTAGGTTGTTCATCTCCAGCCGGCAGCCGTCGCGGAAGACAATCTCCGTCTTTCCGTTTTTCTTGCTGAGCGTCGCGTAGAACAAATTGGAATGCCCGATAAACGTGGCGACAAACACATTGGCCGGGCGGCTGTAAATGTGGTGCGGCGTTCCGATCTGCTGAATCACGCCATGGTTGATAACGGCGATGCGATCGGAAATCGCCAGCGCCTCTTCCTGGTCATGAGTGACATATACGGTCGTAATGCCGACCTGCCGCTGAATATCGCGAATGACGGTGCGCATTTCGATGCGCAGCTTGGCGTCCAGGTTGGAAAGCGGCTCATCCATCAGGAATACTTTCGGCTCTCGCACAATAGCACGTCCCATGGCAACACGCTGTCTCTGTCCACCGGAAAGAGCCTTCGGTTTACGATCAAGAAGTTTCTCAAGGTCAAGGATTCTTGCAGCTTCACGAACTGCTTTATCAATCTGGTCTTTCGGAACTTTACGAAGTTTAAGTCCGAATGCCATGTTATCATATACTGTCATATGAGGATACAGAGCGTAGTTCTGGAATACCATTGCGATATCACGGTCTTTTGGCTCTACATCGTTCATAACTTTGTCACCGATCTTTAAGGTACCGCTGGTGATTTCTTCCAGTCCGGCTATCATACGAAGTGTAGTAGATTTACCACATCCGGAAGGTCCTACGAAAATGATGAATTCTTTGTCTTCGATTTCAAGGTTGAAGTCTTTAACGGCTTCGAAACCGTTTGGATATGTCTTATTAATGTGCTGTAAAGATAAACTTGCCATTGTAAATTCCCTCCAAAATATTAAGTGAGTTTTGCTCGTGTTTTGAACTGTTATCAGTATACTGGAATTTCCCGGAGGAATCCAGAGCTGAACCTTACAAAGATTCCGGAGGTTTCTTGACAGATTGACGAAAAGCCCGGGAAGGTTTGTCACTCTGCCGAAAACAGATGGGAGTTATCATAAAGATATTATAGAAGATAAGGCTTTGGCTGGCAAGTGATGATATGGAATGGATTTTAACCAAGTTTGCTGTGAACGGAGCAAACAATAACAATTATTACGAAATAAAATATATTGTCTAACTTGCAGATGCTAATGGCCTTTTCATCATCCGATAGTATACGGGAATCAGAAGTGCGCAGGCACCGAACCACGCAAGTGGGCTGGCAATGCATACGGAGGTATAGCCGATGATACCGGAAAGTCCGACGGTCGCTGCAATACGCATGACGAGCTCGATCATACATGCCGCGAAAGGAGCGCGTCCATTCTGCATACTCTGGATCGAGGTTCGGTAAACTGCCAGCAGCCCCAGGATAAAATAGAAAGGAGCTACGATCGTCAGATACGCATCGGAGTAATGATAGATTTCGACTGTCGGCTTAGAGAGGAACATCCGCACGATCGGATGGCGAAGAATCAAAATACCGATGCACATGAGAAAGTTGAAGCCTTCTGTCTGAATCAGAGATGCACGTACACCCTGGCGGATGCGCTCTTTTTTTCCGGCACCGAAATTCTGTGCAACATAGTTGGAGATGGCAGTCATCATGGCATTATTTACAAGTACAGAAAGTTGATCTGCTTTAGATGCTGCAGTATATCCGGCTACGGCAGCAGTTCCGAGGGAGTTTACGACAGTCTGCATTGCGAGCTGTCCGATACACATGACAGACATCTGGAATCCCATAGGAAACCCTGTTTTCAGGTGAAGACTGATCGTGTCTTTCAGATCATGGAAATTTTTACGGTGCAGATGCAGTATCGGGGAATTTTTCAGTCCGACGATGAGACTGAGTACTGCTGAGAGAAACTGGGACAAAATTGTAGCCCATGCAGCGCCTGCGACTCCCATGTGTAAAGGTACAATAAACAGGACATCAAGAAAAATGTTCAATACAGAGGAGAATACCAGGAAGTAGAGCGGTGTTTTGCTGTCGCCCAGTGCACGTAGCATGTTGGAAATCATATTGTAAAAAACAGTTGCACCTGTTCCGAGAAGTACCACAAACATATAGTCATAGGCTTCACCGGAAATATCAGAAGGAATCTGCATCCACCGAAGAATCTGATGAGCCAGGAGGCAGCAGATCAGATACACATGTCCAGAGAAGTGTGCTGCCGTCTGTTCAAAAAAATGACAGGAAAAACAATTACCGGATATCTGGAAGAATACCGGGCTGACAAAAGCTTACCACTGGTACAGAGCGGCCAGTACTCTATGACACAGATTGCAGAAATGGTCGGTTTCAGTAATCCCAGTCGATTTGCAAGTGCATTCCGAAAAAGATTCGGGTGTAATCCTAAAACATATAACAAAACAAGGAAAGACTGATAAATTGGATGTATGCACCTGATTTATCAGTCTTTTTGTTATATTATGATTATTCCATGTATGTATGGACAAGAAACTCAAGCTCTCTGTGAGTTTCCGTGATAGCTTCCTGAATTTCTAGTTCATAATCAAGAAGTTTGGAAATCCAGCGGCAGACTACTTCGTCAATCTCATGTTGTGGAATTACGACATTGTTGGAAAGTTTTGGCGGCACTGTTGGTTTGGTATATTTATATATGGACTGATACAGTGGCAGCCAGGGGTATAATTCGGCCAGTTCGTCATTGGTGTAGGTGCTTGAGATTGCAGATTGTCCGCCGAGAAGTGTGGAATAATTGGAAATCTGCTCGTCACAGGTCCATTTCAAAAATTCAAAAGCAGATTCTTTATGCGGAGAACGACTGCTGATACCAAGGCTCCAGCCACCAAGAAGTGGTGCCCTGCCGGGAATAAGACTGTAGCCTATAGAACCGATGATGCTGTTTTTTCTAAGGTCTGTAACATCAGTAAGGAAAGACGGATAGGAAATAAGCATCGCGGTTTCACCTGACAGGAAATCCTGAACAACACTTGTATCAGTTGCAGTACGGTAATCTGGTTTTGCACATTTGATTGATCTCATGAAATTTATATATGCTTTCAGAGACTGATCAGAATCCAGACAGACATGTCCGGATGAATCAAAAAGATGGCCGCCGTATGCCCGCAGACGCATATAGATTTCAGGAGTAAGGCATTCACTGTATGCGGTGGGGATAGAAGTTCCATAGTGGATTGCATTTGTTTTGTTTGTAAAAAAGTCTGCAATCGTATTAAATTCTTTGAGCGTGACCGGAGGGCGCAGAGAAATATTGTTTTCGCGTTCATATTTGGTCATCAGACTGTGGTCTTCAAAAAGATCTTTTCTGTAATAAAAAATCTGAGGAGCATACATAAACGGTATACCATAATGTTTTCCATTAAAAATACTGTAATATTTCAGACAGCCGGGAAGAAAGATATCTGTATCGAATGACTGCATTTCCAGGCTGATATCGGCCAGAATCCCCTCAGAAGCAAACGAAGAAAGCCATGGAATATCGTACATGACAACATCGTAAGACAGATCAGATTCAGTCTCATGTTCCTGCAGGATTGCTTTGTAAAGCAGGTGATGAGGAAGAAGAGTCGTTTCCACTGAAATTCCTGTTTTGATTTCAAAATTACGAATCAGACCAAGTAGTGAATGAACCTGTGGGGTGTCAAGTAATAATGCACGGATTTTTTTTGTGCACGTTGCTTCTTTTGGTGAGGAGTCTTCCAGAGATGAACTCCTGAGAGGCAGAGTATGCTTATAGTTACTGAAGTGTCCTCCACTGAGAATGATCCGTTCAGTTTCTTTGGTAAGAGGAGAACTGAGTTGTTCTGTAAGAAGTTTGGCAGCAAGCTGACCAAGTTTCATTGCAGGGCGTACAGTGGATCCGGAAGCAAATGAATGGGTATGGAGGTTCCAGTGTTCTTCACCGAGTGTAAAAACAGGGATATTCTGTATTGTATAACCGAGGATGGTAATGCCTTCTATAATGCCGGCGGCGAGAGACTGAGATGTGGCTACAATGGCATCAGGATAGTGATTTTTCAGAAGTCTGATAGTTTTACGAAATGCATCTTCTTTGCTCATATCTGTTTTGAGGAATAGTTCTTTTGCCGGATAAACACCGTGGTTCCGATAGGAATCGCAGAATCCACGGATGCATTCCGCTTCACATTCAAAACTGTCCGGACCGGACATCAGATAAATATTCTTGTAGTTTCCGACTAAAAGTGAGTCAACCATATCACGCATCAGAACGCGGTTGTTAAAAGAGATATAGTTGGCATCCAGACTGTAGATATTCCGGTCAATCATAACAAGTGGAATATTCTGGGAGGTATAGTTGTCATAATAAAATTTCCAGTTTTCAGGCTGGCAGGAAACCAGAATAAGTCCACATATTTGTTTGCGCAGGAAATTGCGTGCAATGGAGTCCTCAGATTCAGGGATGTTTTCTGAAAAGGCAAGATTAATGTAGTACTCCGCAGGTTGAAAATATGATTTAATTCCCTGAAACAACTGGACATAATACGGATCGTTCAAACTGGGAAGAATGACGCCAATGTCTGTATTTTGTCGTGATTTCAGGCTGCGGGCATTCTGATTTAACGTATAATGAAGTTCATCCACTGCATTTTGAATCTTCTGTGCAGATTCTTTACTGACCTGCTTTGTATTGTTGAGATAATTAGACACTGTTGCAATGGATACTCCTGCCAGTCGGGCAACGTCTTTGATAGTAGCCATTAAATGATTCACCTCTCTTTCATACGCTTTTTCTTTTCAACAACATACCATAAAAAAAATGACTTGTAAATGCAAATTAGTTAAATGGATTTTACTTAAACGTTTAAATTAAATATATAGTAAAATGTATGTAAAACATTGACGAAACAGGGTCAAGAAAATAAAATAACATCATATCAAAACTACACAAAAGGAGGAACGAAAATGAAAAAAAGACAGCTTTTAACTATGGTACTCGCAGGTGCAATGGTGATGGGAACAGTAGGGTATGGTACACCGGTACTTGCTGACTCAGAGAAGAAGGATGTCAAACTTGGGGTATCCATTATGGAACTGACAGCTTATCCATGGTTCCAGGGTGTTGTTGACGGATGCGAACAGTGGGCGGATGAAAAAGCTGATGAGAAGGGCGTGAATATCAAATTTGATTTTGAGGATTCTCATTCAGATGTACAGACAATGCTTACGAATCTGGATAATATGCAGGCAGCAGGCTGCGATGGAATCATTCTTTTCCCGGCAGATGCTTCTTCGGCAATTCCGACTATGAAAGAATGTGTAAGCAATGGAATTCCGGTAGTAGTAGGGGACTATCCTCAGGAAACATCTTCTGACAGTGATGTTGTCTGGTCGACATTTGTTGGTCATGATATGAAAGCACTGGGACAGAAAGCAGGTGAGACTGCAGTTGAGTATCTTGATACTCTTGGCAAAGAAGATCCGGTTTGTCTTTTTATTTCAAGACCGACATCCGGACAGGCTTCTTCTGACAGATTTGAAGGCTTCAAGGAAACTGTACTTGCGAAATATCCGGATGCAAAGATCATCGAAGAAGGTGACACAGGAGCCGGTACAAGAGATTCCGCCCAGACACTTATGGAAAATGTTCTGCAGAGAGAATCTGAGATTGATGTAGTTTGTGGACATAATGATGCGGAAGTTGTTGGCGCTTATAATGCAGCAACAGCACAGGGCAGAGATGAAATTAAATTTATCGGAATTGCCGGTGACGTAGATGTTCTCGGATGGCTTCAGGATGGAAATGAATCATGGCTGGGTGAAGTACTTCAGAATCCGGTAGTACTTGGATATCAGGCAACAGATGCCATCATCAAAGTACTTCTTGACAATGAAGAACTGCCGGAGAAATATGATCTTCCGGAACCTGAGGTAATCACTCCTTCAAACATCAGTGATTATGACTGGAAAAACTGGGAATGGCTGGGATGATTATAAGAAGATTACCGGCGGCTTGATAAGCTGCCGGTAAAATAAAAACAGGAGGGACGGCTGTTTATGATTCAATTACTTCCAGAGCCGAAAATGGCTGAGGATTTTGAAAAAACAACTATAAATATTAATGCTATTTATTTTTGCGGAGAGCTCAGTGACGAACTTAGGAAACTGGCACGGGAGCGTTTCTGGAATTATCAGGATATAAAAATCAATGAGGCATCTGAGGATAATTTTAAAGTTACTGCAGTGCATGCATTACCTGATATAGAAGTAGAAGATGATATTCTTTACAGAGAACAGGGATACGATCTGGAAATACAAGAGGATCATGCAGTAATCAGTTATGAGACGAGAATTGGGTTCATTAATGCCGTAACTTCCTTAAAGCAGCTGATATGGAATGAAAGTGCGGGATATGTTCTTCCGGTGTGTCATATCATAGATTATCCTTCTTTACCGGTACGTGCTATTGCACAGACATTTTCATGGTATGCAGGATATGGCCGATTTGGTTTTGACAGCCAGCTATGGGGATATGAGGAATGGGAGCAGTACCTTAATATCTGTCTGGATAATAAGATCAATCAGTTTAATCTGGTTATGTACGGATACTGGCCATTTGAAATGGAAGAGTATCCTGAAACTGTTTTCAGAAATGTTCCGATCAAGATCTGGAATGCAGAAAACAGAAGGTGGCTGACAGTAAGATATACACATCCGAATCTGGAAGAACCATTTCTTGATAAATTTATAAAACTTGCACATAAATATGGAGTTAAAATATTTGCTTATGTAGGATTAAATTCATATAATGGAGCCTTCACGATTAAGCATCCGGAGGCAAGAATGAAACCTCCAAAGGGAAGCAGTTATATGAATGATTTTGATTCTCTTTGCCTGAGCTATCCGGGAAATACAGAATATATCATAAAATCTATGGAACAGATTGCAAAACTTGGATTTGATGGATATACACTGGAGGAAAGTGAGGAAGGTTTCTGGTTCTGTGAATGCGAAGAATGTAAAAAACGTTGGCATGCAACGACAAAAACTCCGGGAGAAGCAAAACATCAGGCCAATATGTGGCTGCTGAAACAGATTTATGATGCAGTGAGAAAAATCAATCCGGAGGCTGTTATTGGAATCAGAGCATTCCGACAGCCGCCGCTGGAAAAAGATCCGGCATTTCTTAAGGAATGTGTGGATTCCATGCCTGAAGACATTATGCTTTTCTGGGCACCGGGACTTTATGTGCCTGAGAGTGAATTTGAAAAATGGTGTAATGCATTTGGCAGAGACAGAATATGGGCAAGGGATACAGAATCAAATTCCATAACATCTACGATGGGAAGGCTTTACAGAACCTTTGCAAGTAATGTTATCCGCTATGAAGATGAAGCCAATGAACAGGTAATTGAGACAGATATTCGACAGCACAGAGGCAGTGTGCGAATGGGAGTCCATGGAATTAATGGATTTATGTTTGAGTGGTATGGGCTGTTTATGCATCTTTTTGCACATGGAAATTATGGATGGGGTTCTCAGATGGAGAATGAAGAATTTTACCACAGAGCTTGCAGACAAAATTTCGGAGATCTGGGAGAGACTGTTCTGTACGTCATGAGAAATATGGTTACTGTTCATGAGAGCCAGATACCATTATATACAACACCTTTCCCATTCCAGAAAAATAAGATGACCAGGGAAGATATACCTGCCATTATAGCTGCAAAACAGAACCATGATAATATTCTTAGTAAGATACATATGCTTCAGAAAGAAGCATACCTTAATGAGAAACTGAGAGTATGGCTACCTCATTTTGATAAATTGGAAAATGCAGAGCGGAGGAATGCAATTATCTATGATATGGTACTGGCAGCTCTTGCATATGAAGATGAAAAGGATGAGAAAAAGAAAGAGCAGCTTCTTGATGAAATTCTGTATTACAATGAGCAAGATTTTGATATTGTCAAGGAAATGTTTTTTGATGTAAATCCTGTAACAGAAACTGGTGTAGGAAGCTGTATGTTCCCATATCATGAGATGAAGAGAATTATACACAATATCAGACATCCGGAAACTGAGGACAAGAATGTAATCAGTTCGGGGGTTGAAGCTTTTGGCTGGCTGTGGCTGTAGAAAGGAGTTGTACTATGAGTACGGAGAATAAAAAAGTAACTCCTTTGATCGAAATAAAGAACTGTGTAATGGAGTTTCCGGGGGTAAAGGCACTGGATCAGGTGAATTTTACATTAATGCCGGGTGAGTGTCATGCACTTGTTGGTGAAAATGGTGCAGGAAAGTCAACTCTTTCCAAATGTATCACCGGTGAAAACCAGATGACATCAGGGGAACTTCGAGTAAAAGGAGAATTGATCAAAATTCCGTCGTATAATGTCCGAGAATCGCAGAAGAGAGGTGTTGCGATTGTTCATCAGGAGTTTACTCTGATGGAAGATATGACGGGAGTGGAAAATATTTTTGTCGGACGTTATTTGAAAAAAAATGGACATATTGACTGGAAAGCATTAAATAAACGTGCAGAAGAACTGATGGAATATATGCAGTGTGAGGTGAATCTTCATGTTGCCGTAAAACATCTGCGTACTGCAGAACAACAGATCATACAGCTTGCAAAAGCCCTGCTTGATGATCCTCAGGTCATCATTTTTGATGAACTTACAGCAGTACTTCAGGAAAAAGATATTCAGAACATTTTCCGAATCATCTCAGTCCTGAAGGAAAAGGGTATTGGAATTGTTTATATTTCCCACAGACTTGATGAAGTATTTGCATGCTGTGATTCCTATACAGTTCTCTGTGATGGAAAATATATCAATTCAGGTAAGGTAAAAGATATTGATTATAACGGTTTGGTAAAAATGATTATCGGAAGAGAACTTGAAAATGTTTATCCACCGATCAATGAAAATCTGGGAGACATTATACTTGAAGTTCGAAACCTGACTGCGCCGAAAGCTTTCAGGAATATCAATATCAAAGTAAGAGAAGGCGAAGTTGTAGGAATTGCAGGATTACTCGGTGCCGGAAAAACGGAACTTGTACAGGCAATATTCGGAAATCATAAGATTGTAGACGGAGAAGTTCTGGTGAAGGGAAAACCTGTAAAAATCAAATCACCGCAGCAGGCAATTAAACTTGGCATGGGACTGGTTCCGGATGAAAGACGTACACTTGGCCTCGTAATGAAATTTGATATCAAAGATAATACGATAATTCCGTCTATGGACAGGTTCAAAAAATTTGGGATTTTCCAGGATCATCAGGCTGAGATGAAGGCTGCATATGAAATTAACGAAAAAATGAATCTGGCATATCATTCTCTGTGGCAGAACGTAAAGAAACTGTCAGGTGGAAATCAGCAGAAAATCGTAATTGCAAAATGGATGCTCAGGGATACGGAAATCTTTCTTCTGGATGAACCGACAAGGGGAATTGATATCGGGGCAAAATTTGAAATTTACAGTCTGATCCATGAACTTACCAAACAGAAGAAAGCAGTCATTCTTGTTTCACCTGAAATGGAAGAACTGATTGGATTATGTAACAGAATTTATGTAATGTATGAAGGTGCGATTCTTGACGAAGTAGAAGGTGAAAGAAAAACGCAGGAAGTTATCATTAATAATTTGTTAGGGGTGAATGCAGAATGAGCGATTATAAGGAAAAATCAAAGAAATACAGCGGCGGAATAAAAGCATTATTAAGTGATTGGATGATTGTGTTTCTGTTTATAGTACTGTTCATACTTTGCTGTTTTAACAGTAATTTCAGAACATACACCAATATTATGAATGTTTTGAGACAGGCTTCTTTTGTGGCAATCATTGCGATGGGAGAATTTTTTGTAATTCTGATTGGTGAGATGGATATGTCCATTTCTTCAATCATAGGAATGGTTTCCATTTTTTTCGCAGGATTTGTTGTAAAGAATAACTGGCCAATCGGGCTTGCTATCATTGCAGTTCTGTTAATGTCAGCTCTTGTCGGAGTTGTTAACGGATGTCTGGTTGTATACGGAAAAATGCCATCTTTTATTGCGACACTTGTTGTAATGAATATGTTAAAAGGTATCAATTACATTTATTCAGGTGGCCTCCCGATTTCAGGTCTTCCGTCTTCTTTCGGTAATCTTGCACTTGGAAAAGTACTTGGAGTTCCGGTTGCAGTTATCCTTATGGTAATCGTTGCAGTGATTTTGTATTTCTTTACAGCACATACTGCAACAGGTAGAAGTTTTTATGCCGTCGGCGGTAACAAAGAAGCATCGAAGTTATCAGGACTTAATACAAAATACATATCCATTCTTGCATTTGCTATGTGTGGAATTCTCACAACAATCGGTGCACTTGGATTAACATCCAGAACGCAGTCAGGTAATGTATCTCTTGGTGATGAGCTTTTGTTTGATGTCATGACAATCTGTGTACTTGGCGGTACATCACTGACAGGTGGACGTGGAAGAATCGCAGGAATTGTTGTCGGAGCACTGTTTTTACAGGTAATCACAAATATCATGGTACTGCTTGGTATCAATTCTTACTGGCAGTGGGTAGTAAAAGGTATCATTCTGGTTATTGTAGTTCTGATTGATTCCAATTCAAAGAAAGAGTAGAAATTTCTGCAATGCGAAAATATTTTGGGCAGGTAGGAAAATTAAAAGAAAATAAAATTGAAGAATATGAAAGACTTCACAGAGCTGTGTGGCCTGGTGTATTAAAAAAGATTCAGGAATGCAATATTCGGAATTATTCTATTTTTCGAAACGGGACAGAAGTGTTTTCCTATTTCGAATATATCGGTTCGGACTATGATGCTGATATGCATCAGATGGAAATGGATGAGACTACACAGCAGTGGTGGACTTATACGCACCCCTGTTTTGAACGGTATGCAGTGAGCAGTCAGAGTGAATTCTTTCATGATATGAAACAAATATTTTATTTTGACGAAATAAAAAGTGAAGAAGGTACAGCAATGTGAAAGGAGGAATAATATGGGTTACGGGAAAAATGTATGGGTTTTTCCGGATGCAGAACTTCCACCGGAAGGTGTAAACAGCATCCCGGGACATGAATCTATCATTATCACCAACACAGGAGAGCAGGATGCCCATGTAAAAATTACGTTGATTTATACAGACAGGGAACCAGCAGATGATCTTGTGGTTGAAGTGAAAGCGCGAAGAGTACGGTGTCTTCGTACAAATGAAGAAAATGATTTTGGTGAACATACTGCAGTAATGGGAGAACAGTATGCAATATTACTGGAAAGCGATGTTCCGGTTGTAGCACAATATGGAAGAGCAGAGACAAGAACGGTGGCGTTTTATACAACACCCGGATATGCCTGTGAAAAATAATACAGAAAAAGGAGAAGTAAATATGAGAGAGCATGGTGCAGTTTATATTCCTGATGATGAATACCTGGAAAGAGTAAAAAGAGCAGCTAAAATTCTGCAAAGAGAAGGTCTGGACGCATTGATCGTCAATTCAAATGAATCTGACTACGCAAATGCAAGATATTTTTCAGGCTTCTGGCCGTTATTTGAAAGATGTGGTGTTGCGATTTCTCCGACAGGAGATGCGGCATTAATGGTTGGACCGGAAAGCAGGGAATTTGCAGCTGACCGTTCGAGACTGGACAAGATTTTTGTATTAAAAGAATACAGAGAGGGTGCAGATCCTGCATATCCGGAATTGCAGGCGGATACATACCATGATGTTTTCAAAGCTCTAGGAATTACAGGAAAGAAGCTTAGAATTGGAGTTGCAAGCTATCTGGATACGTCTGTAATTATTATGGAAGGAATCAAGACCGCTTTTCCGGAGGCTGAAATTGTCAGAGCCGATAAGATAATGGTAGAACTTCGATCTATCAAAACAAGAAATGAAATCAACTGTCTGAAAGAAGGTTACAGAATTGCAGAACTTGCAACACAGCAGGTAATCAAAGAAATTCAGCCAGGTATGACAGAACTGCAGATGGTCGGAGTTGCAGAGCGTGTAGTATATGAACAGGGAGCAGAGTATGAAGGTCTTCCGATGTATGTATTTTCAGAAGCATCAACAAGACATGCAATTTCAAGATCTTCCTACAGAAAATTTCAGAAAGGTGATATTGTTCAGCTGAATCTGTCCGCAAAAATTGATGGTTATTCAGCAGCTATCGGTTATCCAATCGTTCTCGGTAAACTGGAAGGAAAAAGAAGAGATGTTGTTATGTTTGGCCTGGAAGCACATAACTGGTCTCAGAAACAGATTAAAGCAGGTGTACGTGCATCAGAAATCGCAGAGAATTTCTACAAATATTATGTTGATAATGGATACAAAGATAATTTTGTATATGGTCCGCTGCACGGCACAGGGATGATTGAGGTTGAAGCACCGTGGGTAGAAACAACGTCACATTACGATCTGCAGCCAAACATGACATTCCAGATAGATACCTTTATTTCTACAGATACCTTTGGTGTACGTTGGGAAAAGGGTATTGCAGTTACAGAAAGTGGATGCGAAGTTTTATCACCGGAGATTGGCAAACTGTATGAACTTGAATTCTAGGAGGTAATGTCGTATGCAGTTAGTTGATATGCTTTTTGATGAAATTGAGGATGCCAAAAAGAGGAGAGTGCCGTTTATTATTCCGATTGGAACTATCGAGTATCATGCACATCATGCAAGCTGTGGATGTGATACGATGGTTATCAATGGAACAATGAGAGAACTGGAAAAATCGAAAGAGATTGTTGTATGCCCACCAATCTGGTATGGTGTTGCAAGCTATGCAGTAGGTGGTCCGGAAACAGGTACGATTCAGGTGGATGTTGATGTGTATGAACAGTACATTTACTGTATTCTGAAATCAATGTTGTATGGAGGAAACAAAAACATTTACTGTATTGCACATCATCAGACAGAAGAAGCCGGGCTGATGCCAATGACAATTGCCTGCCACAAAGCAGCCAAGAAGCTGATTATGGAGTATATGGAAGATACTCGCGGAAGAGGCTGGTGGGGAAGCAATGATTATGCAGACTATTATGAAAATCTGGGCTCTGGTGATGATCCGTTCTCATATATTAAGGTGATTCCACTGATCAGTAAAGAGGCGCAGCATAAATGTGGTGGATTTGATCATGCAGGAAAGTACGAGACAAGTTTACTGTATGCATTATACCCGGATCATGTTGATCTTGAAAGAACAAAGGACAATACAGAGTGGTTTGCGGAAAGTGCAAAAGAAGCGAGCATGGAACTGGGACAACATATGGTAAAATGCACACTGGAAGCGTTGAAAGAAATTATTGTATAAACAGATGAAATTACAGGCACAGTGGAGAAAACAGATCCCTGTGCCTGTAAATCTTTAAAGAAGAGGAGAAATTATGACAGAGGAAGAAAAAGCACTGGCCGGATATCTGTATCTGGCAAAAGAGAAAGAACTGCAGAAAGAGAGAGAGAGAAGCCAGGAGCTTAGTTATGAATATAATCAGCTTCGGCCGTCTCAAAATGACGAAAGAGTAAAATTTTTAAAAAGAGAGTTAAAAAAGACAGGTGAAAATCTCAGAATTGAGCAGCCGTTTCACTGTGATTTCTGGAAAAGGGTTACTCTTGGAGAAAACTTTTTTGCTAATTATAATTTTACAGTTCTTGCAGGAAATGAAATATCTTTTGGGGATAATGTAATGATTGGGCCAAACTGTGGAATCTATGCAGCTGGTCATGCTTTTGATGTAAAAAGAAGACGCGATGGTCTTGAATATGCGCTTCCAGTACACATTGGAAATGATGTGTGGATAGGCGGACATGTAAGTATAGTTTCTGGCGTTTCAATTGGCAATGGAAGTATTATAGGTGCCGGAAGCGTTGTGATTAATGATATTCCAGAAAATGTAATTGCAGCAGGAAATCCCTGCAAAGTGATTAGAAAAATTGAATCAGAAGATGACAGGAAATACCTGATGACTGAAGTTTGATATAGCAAAAATGATGACTATGGCTATACTTATTGTAGCCACGGTCATCCGAATACTCCCTCATCATTTTCAGAATCTTCACCGAATATCCTATTCAGAGCTACTTTGTACTTATACAATACTGGCTCAATTGTGTCTTGTCAATGATTATTTTTGTAATGTATCTGAAAAGTAAAGCCATATTACGAACACCTTTCTTATCTTTTGCATACCCTAACAGAAGAAGTCTGTAAAGGAGTCTCCACATGAAAAATAAGAAATGGATCTCACTGGCGGCAGCGATTGTTCTGGCAGTGACTGCACTGCCGATGACGGCTTTTGCTGCAAAAAAAGACGGAGAAAAGAAACTTGCAAAAGTCACTTTAAATGAGGTGGCGCACTCAATCTTTTACGCACCGCAGTATGTGGCAATCGAAGAAGGATATTTTGCGGAAGAAGGACTTGACCTGACACTTGTAACTGGTTTTGGGGCGGATAAAGTTCTGACTGCACTGATTTCCGGCGAGGCAGATATCGGTTTCATGGGAGCGGAAGCGTCGATTTATGCATATCAGGAAGGCGCAACCGATCCGGCGGTGAACTTCGCACAGCTTACTCAGCGTGCAGGAAATTTCCTTGTGGCAAGAGAGGAAATGCAGGACTTTAAGTGGGAAGATTTGAAGGGAAAGAAAGTTCTTGGCGGACGTAAGGGCGGCATGCCGGAAATGGTATTTGAATATATTCTTCGCAAAAACGGTCTTGATTCACAGAAGGATCTGACAATCGATCAGAGCATTGATTTCGGATCTACAGCGGCAGCCTTTACAGGAGATAAATCTGCTGATTTCACAGTAGAATTTGAGCCATCAGCGACGGCTCTGGAGAAAGAGGGGGCAGGATATGTCGTTGCCTCGCTGGGAGTGGATTCCGGCTATGTGCCATACACTTCCTACAGTGCAAAGACCAGCTACATGGAAAAAAATCCGGAGATTATCCAGAAGTTCACCAATGCACTTCAGAAAGGCATGGAATATGTGCAGGGCCACACACCGGAAGAGATTGCCGAAGTCATTGCACCGCAGTTTGCGGAAACGGATCTCGACATAGTCACGACGATCGTGAAACGTTATTATGAGCAGGACACATGGAAATCTGACCTCATTTTTGAAAAAGAAAGCTTCGAACTTCTGGAGGATATCCTCGAGGATGCCGGAGAACTGAATGAACACGTATCATACGAAGATCTTGTGACAACTGAATACGCTGCAAAAGCAGCAGAAAAATAAGTTTATTCTTTTGTGGTCGAGATAAGATGATTCCAATACGGAGAGGATACTTTTTTAATAAAGTAGATTTTTTCAGGACAGAGAAAATCAGAAATCATTCGGACTTTTTTATGTCGACTTTTGGTGGCTGGTAATGATATACAGCTTCATAAGATTTCAGTTCTTCTTCATCCACTGGTCCTGCCGGGATCAGTCCGGTACAGTCCTGAGAGGATGCGGCATTTGACATAAAATCATAAGAGTCAATGACCTCCTGATTTGCAGAGCTGTCAGATTTTGAATGAGCATTTTTTTTCATAACAAACCTCCGTGTATATATTGATTTTAAGATTTACGGAAAACCTTAAAGTTAATGTATACAGGAGGTTTGTTTATTATACGTCTGGATGTAAAATGCATTTGATATTTCTTTATGCAATTTCTTCGATCGTAAGGTCTTCATATTTTAAAAGGGTTTTAGAATGATTCAGACGGGTGACAATCAGATATTCATTAGGTGGCATACCGAGGTATTTTTTGAATTCGCGGGCAAGGTGATATTTGCTGACACCTGCTGTGATAGCGAGGGACTCAAGAGATAAGGGTTCCTGAAAATGCTGATCAATTTCCTTTAAAACTGTTTTCAGGTATACAGGCATAAAACCCAGACTGAGATTTTCAGTGTCATTTTCAATCAGAATACGCGTCAGTATATCGGTAATCAGACATGACGAGAGTATTTCTGAATGAATATCTTTTCGCTGCGTAATGGAAAGGATTCTGCGCAAGGAAATTATCGAGGCAGAAGGTGGCACAGCAATCATAAAACACCCGGAAACGGCAACTGCTGATGCACAGATTTCTGTAATCCAGTCACTGATTTCACAGCAGGTTGATGGAATCTGTATTGCAGGAAATGATGAGAATGCACTTCAGGCTGCACTGGAAGATGCTATGAATGAAGGCATCAAAGTTTCCTGTCTTGATGCTAAAGTTACAGAGGCATCTGACGGCGGTACAGAAGTTATTCTCGGTTCTCCGTTCAA
>OLPQ01000282.1_pt1 | contig 48289 bp, 42 predicted proteins | sample 1672451 | NCBI WGS metagenome assembly OLPQ01 (sample SAMEA3136687, study PRJEB25190) | human gut metagenome | biome: human gut; feature: human-associated habitat; material: faeces | place: Austria | collected 2013
CGCGCCGGCAATGGAAGCCTTGGTCGCTACTGCCTGCCCAATCGCGCCCGCGATATACAAGGCGCGCACCATTTCTTCATCGCTAAGACCCATGCGCTTCTGATACGGCAGCAGCACCGCGGGCATGACGCCGCAGCTTCCGGCGGTGGGCGCGGCGACGATGCACTTCATACAGGCGTTGTTTTCTCCCATTTCCAGCGCCTGCGCAATCACCTGCCCCAATTCGTCGCCGCAGATCGTCTTTCCCGCCTTGACGTAGCTGCGCATCTTCGCGCCGTCTCCGCCCGCCATGCCGCTGGCCGAACGCAGCGTTGGTGTGTAATTCTGCGCCGAATGTTGAATCGCCGCGTATAAATCCGCCATCTTCTTTTCGGATTCCTCACGGGTTACGCCCCGTTCCATGCAGTCATCCTCCAAAATGACGTCGTAAATATTTTTATTTTCGCACGCCTTTTCAAGCGCCTCCAGAGATCTGATCGCCACGTTCCCATCCTCCTTTATCGTTCGCCGCCCACCGTAATCACGCGCTTGATGCCCTCAGCCTTGCTCAGGCTCTCCACAATCGCCTTCGAGGCCGGCTTATCCATCTCGATGATCATCACGGCGTTTCCGCCCGGATGGTCGCGATAGACGTGCAGCGTCGCAATATTGATTTTTTCCTTGGCCAGCAGGCTGGTCACGATGCCAACGCGCCCCGGCTGATCCGTATTCTGCACAATCAGGGTCGGCAGATCGCAGGAGAACTTGGCCTGCAATCCGTTGAATTCCGTCACCATGATGCGCCCGCCGCCCAGCGAACAAGCCGTCATCGTCATCTGCTTGCCGCTCTGACCCGTCATTTTGATCGTCGCCGTGTTCGGGTGCTCGGCCGCCCGCTTGGAAAACTCAAAGTGTACGTCCATGCCGTAGCCCTTGGCCCATGCGTAGCTGTCCGCGATGCGTTCGTCGTCCGGCTTATAGCCCAGCAGACCGGCAATCAACGCGCGATCCGTGCCGTGTCCGCGTCCCGTCGCCGCAAACGAACCAAACAGCGTGATCTCCGCGCTCTTGGGCGTCCCCTCGCCCAAAAGGCGGCGCGCCGCCAACCCGATCCGAACGGCGCCGGCGGTATGCGAGCTGCTCGGCCCGACCATAACAGGCCCCAAAATGTCAAACAGATTCATGCTTGTTCCCCTTTCTTCTGCTTCCTTCCGCACTTCAAACATATCGCCGCCAAAGCGAGGGCGAAAATGGCGTACACCGGCGAATACCGCATCGTATAATACACGTCCGTCTCCCCCGGCCTCGTCAGCGGAACGGGGTCAAACGGCAGGCCGTTTTCCTCCGCCAGCCCGCGCACGTTGAGCAGGTGAACCACCGGGATATGCCGCGCCGCGTATTCAAAGGTCAGGCCTCTGTCCTCGTTGGCGGGGATTGCCGGCGGGTCGAGCACCAGCCCGTTCGGAAACGTCAGCGTGTACGGACTTGTGCCCATGTTGGCGCTTGCGCCGCCCACGTTGACGAAGCAATCCACATCGTCGCCGTAAATCGCCAGCCGCCTCTGAATTGAGGCCGGGATCGTCTCCTCGTCGATCATCGTCAGCCCCGCTTCCCGCGCCAGCGCGAAAATCACCTCGCGCGAATTCGGGTAAATCAGGTTATACCCCTGATCGAAATCGCCGCCCGGCGAAACCGCCAGCATGTCGTATTCAATCAGCCCCGCCTGTCTGGCGACGTCCAGAATCCGCACAATCGGCAGCGCCGTCCGCGTCGCGCCGTACATGGATGCGCCGTAGGACGCAATCACGCGGACATTCAGCCCCATCTCGTTCGCCGCCGCAATCGAGGCAATGCCAAGCCCCGGAAATGAGCCGCTCATGCCGATGCAGACCGTGTCGCCCGGCTGCAGCCCCGCCTCCTGATAGTATTTCACCAGCAGCGCGGCAAAATCGGGCTGCAAAGCCGTTCGTTTGGCCTCCAGCAGCCCCAGCGAGGTCGTCAGCTCCGTCCACTCCGGCCCAATCAGCCCCGTGTCGTTTAGGTCGTCCTTTTCAATCGGGATGTCGTTTTGGCGCACATAATCATAGAGTGCCCGCTCCGCCTCCGCCATCCGCTCGGCGGCCTTGAGCTGTGTCTGCGCGTAAGGCAGCGCCGTCTTCTTTTTCGTCGCCAGCGTCAGAAACACGCCGCACAGCGCCGCCGCCAGCGCGAGCAGCAGGCAGAGCGTCGCGCGCCCCTCCCGCGCGCGGTACGGCTGATATTTCAGCTTGCTCATAGCGCAACCACCACCATGACCAGCAGCCGAACAATCGCCGCCGAGGTCAGAACGCCCAGCAGCGTTTTGAAAACGCCCTGCTTATACATGTCGTTGGCGATCAAGCCGGGCACAACATGGCCGATGATGCGGATATCCTGCGGAATAAGCGCCATGCGCAAGAGCGCCTGCTCGATGATCCAAGCGAAAATCAGGCTCAGCAGCATCGTCACCATGAAACGCCGCCTGCTGTATAAAATGGTCGCACGCGAAATCAGCAGCACCAGCCCATGGACGATGACGGCCAGCAGAAGCGTCGTCACGATTCGCAGCGGCTCCTCCAGAAACAGGCAGAGATAACCTGCCGAGACCATGCCGCCGGTCAGCAGCCCAAAGCCTTCGTAAAGCCCAAAGCTCAGCACCACGCTGAGCGCAACGGCGATATCATACATTCTGCCGCGCCTCCTCGATCATTTCCTCCAGAAATTGACGGCCTTCTCCCTTGATATTGCCCGCGCAAAGCACATGCCGAACGTTTTGCGCCTGAATCCATTCCTTTGGCCGCTCGACCGCCTGCGCCCGTATGCCCGTTGTGCGCTGCATATACCGGGCGCACGCCTTTTTGTGCTCCCCGATCACGCCGATGCAGACCGGCTTGGCCGCGCTTTGGCGGATGGCCTTCGCGAAAGCCTCCATGCGGTAACCGCGGTCTTTTCGATGATTATATAAAAGCAGAAAGGGCTGCGTATATGCGTTGATAATCGAGCCGAAACTGACCGCGTCGTTCGCCGCAAATGCGTTGCGAATGGAGCAATCGCCTGTTTCCACGCTCGTGTACATGCCGATATCCGGCGAGGTTTTCAAAATGCCCGCATAAGCGGTTTCTCTCTGGATGCCCAGCGCGTCCGTCAGCGCCAGCACCAGCTGAATGTTCTCTTCATAAACGGGGAACGGGCACGAAGCGAACCGTTCCAAATCAATCTCTTCCTTGGGCGCGATCCATTCGCGCGTATACGCACCAAAGCGCCCGTCGTGCGCAATCACGCGGCTCCCCTCGGGGATGGACTGCGCCAGCGTATGCACCGTCTCCTCTTCCGTCCGCCCGATTTCGTCCGCGTGATCGACGTAGGCGTTGGTGAGGACGACATACTGCGGCCGAATCAGCTTATCGGCCATCAAAAACTGGTTCTCAATCCGCTGCGCCATACATTCAACGACAATCGCCTGCGCTTTGCCCCTGACGGCCAGGCGAACAAACGGGAGCTGTTCCATGATGCTGACCGGGCGGTTTTCCGCGCGATATTCCGTCTCCGTGCCGTCCGGATCAATCCGGCGCGCCTCGGAGCCCGTCGTTTTGGCGTAGGTGCGGATTCCGGCGGCATTCAGCGCCGCGGCGATTGTTCGCGTCACCGTCGTTTTTCCTCTCGTCCCGTTGACGAGAATCCGAATCGGGATTCGCTCCAGCGCACGCCGATGCAGCATATTTTCCGTAACGCCCAGCACAAGCAGCGCGGCCAGCACGGCGATCACAATCGTCATTTACAAAAGCCTCCCATGCGAGAAAAGGAATATCCAAGCGCCCACTTGGGCGCTTGGATGAGGCGAAAAGGGGGAATTATTACTTGGCGGATTCTTCAACCGGCCTGCGCGGCGCGTTGTTGAGGATCTCACTCCACCAGTCGGGATAAGCGGCACGCTTCATATCCACACGGTTGAACATATACGTGCCATAGAGTTCGTCGCCGAGCTCCAGCCAGTAGTTATGCCAGTCAATCGCGTTGTTGTAGGCATACTCGGTCAGCAGCTTCACGGCTTCGTCGCCCTTGCCCGCGTTGGAAAGCGCTGCGGCGGCTTCCTGCATGGCGATAACGGTTTCATACTGCTCGGCCATCTTCGGGTCGCGAGCCGCGTAGATTTCTTCAATCGCGCTGTCGTAGTTCTGCGTCGCGGTCTGCTGCACGTAGGAAGAGACCCACCACGCGGAATCGCGGTCAAACTTGCCATAGCGGCTGCCGGTGCTCAGCTGCGGCGGCAGCTTGGTCATGGTCGCGAACAGCGGAACCATGTAGGAGGAATCCGGGGCGCCCCAGCCGATCCACATCAGCGGCTTGGCTTCCTTGGGCATGTCGGCCTTGATGTTGGCGATGAAGTGATAGGTCGCGCGATACATGTTGATCGGGCGCTCCTTGTTGTACTCGTTCAGCGGGTTGCCATACGGACCGGCTTCCGGAGACAGGGAAACGTCAAATTCGGTGCCCTGATAGTAATCGCTGTTCATCTTGCGAACGTCTTCCACGCTCAGCTTGTTCTCCGGCACGACGAACATCGGATAAACCGCGTTCTGCGGATCAACGTGCGGGTCGAGGTTCAGGCTCGGCGCGACGAGGCTCAGCGCGCGCCACTCGCGGCGGATGCAGCCCATGCTGTAATTCGGCGCGTAGATATTGGCGGGCTGGAACGGAACGCCGCTGTCCTCGCTCCACAGACCGTTCTCAATCGCGAACGGCTTGAGGGTCTTGGACCAGATGTAGTTCTCGTTATCCTCAAAGTCGATTTCGTTGATGCGGCAGCGGTTCGCGCAGACGAAGAACGCATCGTCCGGCACGCGCACGGCGCACCACAGGTCGCGGCCATAGAATTCCGCAATCCAGACTTCGTTGCCGTCGCAGATGTTGATGCACTCCGGTGTGGCATTCCAGCCGTATTCATCAACCAGCGCGCCCATGATTTCCACAGCCTCGCGGGCAGTGGTCGCATAGCGCAGCGCCACGTGCTGCGCCTGATAGCAGTCGATGATGCCGTTGTTTCCGTCGTTCATCAGGGCGTTCATCTTCTTGCCGTATTCCGTCGTGCTGTCGATGCCGCAGGTCGATTCGCCCATTGCCACGCCGTTTTCGTTGATGATGGAGTAATTCGTGTGCAGATACTGGAAGGTATCCTTCGGCTGGGGCATTTCGCCCATGACCATGCCGCTGCCGTAGTTCTTCGTGTTCGGGTAATCCGACCAGTCGCCCCACGTGTTGCCGTTCATCACGATGTCAGCGGTGATTCCCTCGCCGCCTTCCATCTCCGGGATGATCCACATGCGGAAATCATCGCTCGTCGAGTCGCAGGTGTGCGTCACCATCGTCGAACCATCCGCCGTCGCGTTCTTGCCGATGCCGTAAATCGTGCAGGCCATCGCGCTTGACGTCATCATGGCAGAGGCCAGCGTGAGCGCCAACGCGCCCAGGATTTTCTTGCTCATACGTTAGTCTCCTTTTTTCCTCTTCCTGTTTCTGAAAAATTGAAAACGCATCCGTCATACATGTAGAAAAGCCGCTTTGCAAATTGAAAAACCGTATGGGTGGCTTTCTGCCCTCGCCGACACCGTGATCCTGCCGCCCTCCTTATCCGGGCCGCAAAGCTCCTCTTCTCATTCCGTTTCATGTTCACATCATTCTCGGATTGGAAATCGCGGTTCAAATCGAGAATAGCGCTTAGATTTCAAACACCAGCTTGGGATCCGCGGTCTCCGGGTTCTTGAGGAAGTAGCCGCACTTCTTGTCCATCAGGTCATCGAAGCCGGGCCAAGTGATCTGCACTTCCTTCTCCGGATCCATGAGCATCATGTTCGCCCAGTTGATGATTTCCTTCGCGCCTTCGAGGTGACGGCCGACGCGGTACTCGATCGGCGTGCCGAAATCGGCGTTGTAATCCACGTAGGTCAGCCCCTTCTTGGAGGCCACGTCGAGGAATTCATCCGAACCGATGGTTTGCAGCTCCTTGGTCATCGGGCCGACGATCCAGTCCGTGAAGGTCTGCGGAGTTTCCATCAGCACGGCCAGCGTATCGCTGAAGTCGCCCCATTCACGATGGGACAGACCGCGCAGGTTCTTCGGGGAGGCTTCACACTTCATGTAGAACTTCTCCGCCGACAGGCTCATGGAAGCCATCATCGCGATATCCAGCGCACGGTCATGCGCCACGTAGGTCTCAACAACCGGATACATGACGGCGGCTTCATGCGCGTCGATGGCGATGTCCACGCCCTCGTTGCGGATGATCTCCATGATCGCGTAGCAGACGCGCTCGATGAGCGAGCCGTCCGGGCGACCCGGATAGCAGCGGTTGACGTTGCGGATATCCTGATACGTCAGCGCCACGTTGGAGGGATAGTGGATGTAGGTGAACGGATCCGGCCAGGAATCCAGCGGGTTCGCCCAGCGGTCGCCGTTCTTGAACTTCACAGTGCCCCAGTCGGTATCCAGCTCGTAGTAGCTCGGGTAAGCGTTGCCGAGCATGCCGGTCGTGGTGCCGCTGCGGTTGGCCTGCGGGATGATAATCACGCGGCCCTTCTGCACGTGGATGTTCTCCAGCAGCGTGTAAGCGGAAAGGCTCGCCGCCGGCTCATACGGATGCGTACCGCCGACGTAAAGCACCGTGCCGCCCTCCACGCCGGAATCGAAGAAGAACACCGGCGTATCGCCGTAGGTGCCTTCCAGATTGGGCAGCCACTCGCTGAGCATGTGGGTTTCCGTCAGCGCATCGGAGGCGACGACGGTTTCCTTGGAATGTCTGTGGTCGTAAAAATCCACGCCAGCCAGCGCTGCAAACACCAAAGCTCCGGCAAGCGCGACGAGCTTTTTGAGGAGGCTTTTATCCATTTTCATTTCACTTCTCCCCTCACTTGATTTGCAGAACGCGCAGGAGGAACGGGATGAGACAATAGGCATACACGATGTCGTTGACCAATCCCTGATTCTTTTCGCGCTTAAACAGATGCTTCAGCAGAAACAGGAAGGTGATCGCCGCGAAGCCCACATAGATGCAATAAATGATATCCGAAATCAGAACCATGCCCATCCTCCTTTCTTACAGCAGGAACGTAAACGAGTTCGGCCAGATCAGCATCGCCAACGAAATCAGGCCGAGCACCAGACACGGCGCAAGCACCGTCAGCAGGAAGCTGGTGTACTTGCCCTCGTAGCCCGTGGCCTCAATCGCCAGCCGACCCGTGATGCGGGACGGCGGCAGGCAGTCGCCGATCGGGAACATCAGGCTCAGCGCGATGGCAGCGATCTTGGGATCATAGCCCATCGAGTTGAACATGAAGATCAGCGGTGCGCCAAAGACGACGGCGCTGCCGTAGTTGAGCGCACCCTGAAGCACCGGGGCGACGAACAGCACGGTCGCGTAAATCAGGTAAACCGGCATGGTGATAAACGTGATGCCGATCAGACCCTTCACGCCCGTCGCGGACATCGCGTTTTGCAGCATGCCGACGCTCAGCACGGTCGCAATCAGCGGGAAAATCTGCTCGAAGGTGTCGTTGATGATCTTCAGATAATCCTTGAAGCTCATCTTCTTCGGGTTGCACAGCGCGGCCACAATCGCGCAGATGATGAACATCAGCGGCAGGCCGAGCACCGGGATGGAGTGCGCCAGGTAGTTCGAAGCGAGGAACAGCGCGATGAGCACCACCAGCGGGGTCACAATGCGCCACGCGCTCATCTTCGGCGCTTCCGGAAGCTGCGCGAGGATTTCCTCCTTGGACTTGGGTTTGCTGCCCCAGCCGAGGAAGATGATCGTAAACAGTGCGCAGACCGCCAGCGGTGCCAGCAGCGGCACGTCGAAACCGACATACGGAATATCGCAGCCGGAAGCGATCATCATCGCCCAGAGGTTGACGGGCGGCGCCGCCGCGCTCATGATGGCGAACATAAAGACGAACGCAGCCGTCTTTTTCTTGGAAAGGCCCATGGCGCTGACCACGGTGGTCACCATCGAGCCGAGAACGAAAATGGAGATGCTGCCCGCGCCGGTCAGCGCGCCGGGGATGATCATCATCACGCCCATAATGGCAAGCAGAATCCACTTGTTGCTCACGCGGGAAACAATTTTCCGCGTCACAACGTCAATCGCGCCCGTCTTGGAATAAATATTCACGAAGATTGACGCGGCGATAAAGAGCAGTGCAATATCCAGGTTGACGAAAAGGCCCTCCACCAATACCCGCGGCAGTGAATCCGTCCATCCGAATCCACAACCGAAGCAAACCGCAACCGTCGCTGCAATCGCCAGTGAGATATCCGGCGACTTGAGCAGCAGGCTGCTGATGACAAAGGCGGCAACCATCGCAACAAGGACTATCGTTGTGCTAACGTAAGTCGACATGTGTTGTCGTCCTCCCCTACTTCCTTTTTTGTGCGGCTGTTATTCCTTCACAAACGCCTGCTGAACCAGAGAGATGAAATCCATCGAGGAATCCAGTATGGTCAGCGGGGTGCCGTTTTCTGCCTTGAACGCATCGTAGCGGCCGTCGGTGTTGACGTCGGCGGTGACGATCATCCAAGAGGCATGCGGGCAAACCGCGTCGATGCAGCGCTCGTTGGAGTTGGTCTTGACGTCAGAACGCTTATCCTTTTCGAGCATGACGGCGATCACCGGAACGCCCTTCTCGTTCGCACGGGCAACAACCTCGTCTACGCGGGCGATTTCCTGATCGATGGTGATGCCGGTCGCGCCCAGACCCTTATCGGTCGAGCCGATGACGATGACGATCGCGCTGTAATCGCGGGCGTCCACGTCGGCGGCATAAGGCACGTCCACGTAATAGAAATCTTCATCCTCCGTCAGCGTGCCGGCGCGGCTGACCAGCAGTCGGCCCATCTTGCCGCCCGGGCCCTGACCCGCGTTGGTAATCATAAACGGCGTGCCGATGGTCAGCGGCTCATCGCCGGAAACCGCGGCGAACGCAAACATCGGAATGGTCATCAGAACGCACATCATCAGAACAAAGCTCAGAATTTTTTTCATTTTTAGAATCCCCTTTCCACAATTTCGCACATCAGGCTGAATAAACGTCCAACGTTTGTGCAGCACATGATCCCTGCTCTTTCACCTCTCCTTTTCTGTTCTCTGCACATTGATGTTATTGTCATTCAGCACATCTTCTGGCCTTATTTTATTCCACATTTCGCCAAAAGTATAGATATCATCTTCTTTGACTGCCATAACAAAAATTTATACTGAGCGGCCCCTTCCCACTGGAAAAACGCGATTCTTTTTGATATAATAGACAAAAGCTTCCCGGAGCATCAGTTATTTTCTACAATCTCTCCTCTATTTTTTGTCAAAATTCGTTTATCCATGTTTTTTCAGAATCATCTTTTTTTCACGTGAATCCTGTCCGTTATTTATGTTGCGCTATCATTTATCCGTATGTTTTATAATTAAATTATGATATGAAAAATAACCGGTTCCTTCACGTGTTCTGAATATCACATTTCCTCATACTGCAAAAAGACTGCGAGGTGCATCCGTTATGATCAGCAATCGGCTTTGGAAAATCCTTGTTACCTTCAAATCCTGTAAAACATTAAGCGCAACGGCGGAGCGGCTGTTCGTCTCTCAGCCCTCCATTTCTTCATCCATGAAGATGCTGGAAAAGGAACTGGGCGTTCAGCTCTTTGACCGCTCCAAAAACAAAATCGTCCTCAACGAGGTCGGCCTAGAGGCCGCGCAGCTCGCCGAGGACTACCTCAAGCGTGAGGATTTTATGGTGCGCCAAATTCAGGAAAAGGCGTGGCAGATGCGGACGTTGACCGTTGCTTCTTACATTTTTAACCTGCGCAAGGATCTGGTCAGCCGTCTGAGCGCTCTCTTTCCCGAAAGAAACATCATCTCCGAGCAGCTTTCCAGCGAACAACTGCCGCTGGGGCTTTTGCAGGGGCGATTTGACTATATCATCACCGAATATGAAATCGACGAGCCGAACGTCTGCTGCGTTCCCTACGTCACCGATAAGCTCTGGATCCGCCTCAACAAGAACGACCCGCTCGCGCACAAAAGGAGCATTGACATCAATGACCTGAAAAACGAAAAGATTCTCCTCTGGGCGCAGAGCGGCTTCTGGGCGTCCTACATCCGCAAGCAGTACGGCCAGATCGTCCAGCTCATCACCGTCAGCGGCGAACAAGAGTATTACGACCTGATCGATGCGTTTGATATCCGCGCGTTTATTCTCGATACCACGCTTTCCTCTGCGCCCAACCGCCAGACCCGGCATATTTATGTCCCACTCTCTGATCCCGCCGCACAGAAAACATTCTACTTATGCTGTCAAACAAAGAATGAACGCTACATTCCTCAGTTAATAAAGAAATAATTTGTTTATCATAAATGCATATGGAATTGATTCTATTCTATCGCGATAGCGGTCAACCAACGCCTGCAAAACGATGTCCATCCCCCGCACAACCTCGCGCAGATACGGATACTCATCCAGCACCAGGATCATCGGCTTTTCCTTCGCCGCTTCAAACAGATACGTCAGCAACGCTTCCATGCTGTCAAAAGAAGGTTTCGGAAAATGAAACGTATCCGCCAGCAGTACAGCCAAACTCTCCGTGTTATTCTGCTCCGTCGTCTGTTTACATTCAAAATAGATGCTGGTTACGTCCGTTTCGCGCAGGCTCTGCTTAATCAGCTCGCTTTTGCCGACGCGCCTGCGTCCATAAATCAAGCCAAGCTGCATCCCTTCATACGAAAACAGACGATGCAAATCCTTGCGCTGCTTCTCCCGTCCGTAGAATTTCATTGACTCGGTCACCTCCGACTCGGTTTAGTCCGAGTTCATTATACTGTGGAAAACAGAAAAAAACAACCATTCAAAGCACTTTCTTTTTACCGCACGCACCTATCACGCAGGCGGATCAAAAAAAGTGAATAGAAAAATCCAGCCAAGCAATCAACTTGACTGGATTCTCTGGTAACAGCAATGTATTTCAGATACACATCCGATGTTTTTTATTTCATCACTTTTTCAAGCAAAGTCTGATAATTATTCACCACCTCATAAACCACATTTCCGTTGCTGATCGCTTTGAAATGCTCGTGTGCGCAGTGGATTTTGGATTCCTCAATCATTCTGAGCTGCATAGAGGACATCGCGCCCTTCGTCTCCGCGACGAAATAGATATGCTTGACCGTGCCTTCATAAAAGGCAATCGCCCAGTCCGGATTATAGCGCCCGACCGGCGTTGCGATATAGAAGCTATCCGGCAGTTTCACATAGACGGCAACATTGATATCGGTATCAAGGTCAGCAGCAAAATCATGCTCGTTGGTTGAATCATACACGATATGGTCATACAGATGCCGCTGCGCTTTCATGGCGTTTGTTCCGAGCTTGCCCTTGATTGTCGGCTCTGTGAAAATATCCGTATCGTAGTGTTCATCCAGCATGTTGTAGGTGATATGCTGAATAATAGCGGTTGCCTTTTCATCGTTAATCAGCGCGGCGGCTTTGATGATAAATTCTTCCGGATTGAACCTGAATTGCTCAAATACAACCTTCTCGATACCGGTCAGAATCGCGACAACTGCCTTTCGGGTCAAACCGGTTTCACCAACGAGCTTGCCGACCAAATCATATTTTACGCTGCTGTTGGTATGAATCCGCCTGCCGCTGTCATAAGTTGCGGATTTCGATTTGGAGAACGAGCTTCCCTCAAGAAGCGAATCCTTCGACTTGATTTCATCCATTGCGCCGGTTTCAACCTTGAAATAAATCTTCGGAACGGTGAGCTTCTGATTGAGCGACACAATCGCTTTATTCACAAGCTCATCGGTATCGAAATCGACCACATAGACGGATTTGGGGCTGATTCGCTCCCAAAGTGCCTTGAATTCCGGCATGGCGAGCTTATCGGGATCGACTTGCAGCTCCACGTTTTGGTCGCGGGCATTTTCCGGCTGCATGGCGCGGCTGTCATAGACGGAATCCAAAATGTGGATCACGGCATCCCGGCTATCCGCCACTTCCTCCGCAACTTGAATTTCTCCGTTCGCCTTATCGGCATAATACTTGTCGGTCAGCGCACCGCGCCTGACGTAGCCATTGGCAATCAAATCCTCAAAGATGGCCTGCGCCAGTTCGCCGTCGATCACCTGTTCATTACCATGCGCATCCGCGATGACCTTCCCCTTGAACAGCTCGACATTGACCGCGACAGGGCGGCCGGCAACTGCATCCGCCAGCTCGCTCTGCAAGCCTTTGGCAAAGCTGTCGTAGCTCTCGCTGGCAATGACCGTCAGCACATTGACGGAATGAACGTCGTTGCCAAGTGCGTTGGCGTCCATGCGCTCGCCGTCCTGATTGACGCACAGGCGCAGACCGCGGCCAACCTCCTGACGCTTGCGAACCTCGCTGCTGCTCTGCTTCAGCGTGCAGATTTGGAACACGTTTGGGTTATCCCAGCCTTCGCGCAGCGCGGAATGGGAGAAGATAAACCGAACCGGCGATTTCTTCGGATCACGATCCAGAAGCAGCTCCTTGTTCTTCATAATCAGGTCATAGGCGTCCGTATCGTCAGACGTGCCTTCCTTTTTGTCGGAGAGCTTGCTGTTGGTCATCTTGCCCTTCTTATCGACGGAAAAATAACCGGCATGGGTATCATGGGCGGAAATTTCATCCAGATACCGCATATAGTCGTCATCGCCAAATTCAAGCTGCATCGAGCCGAGGATATCGTTGTATTCTTTCTCAAACATATCGGCATAAACGCCGTTGAACGGACGCCCCGCCTCATCATATTGCTTATACTTCGCGACCTCGTCGATAAAGAACAGGGACAGCACCTTGATCCCCTTGTGGAAAAGCTGCCTTTCCCGCTCAATATGGGAGAGGATGGTTTCGCGGATTTGAATACGCCGGAGCTGGTCTTCGCTGACCTTGCCGACGATATCGCCCGCGTAGATTTTCATGCCGTTCAAAAACGCCACGGAATTATCCCGTCCGTCGATTGCCTTGACGACATAGCCGACCTTGTATTCATCCAGATTGCCGGAGTTATCGTACAGGTTGTAGCCGATGCCGACCGTTGCGGTTTTCTTGCGGATGCCGGATACACCCTTGAAGTCAAACTGAATGGTTGCCGTCGGGTCTGCCTTGGATAGATTGATGCTTTCCACATAAACAAAGCCGTCTGTCGCCGTGCTGCCGGACTCTGTGATGCCCTTGACGGCAATCTTTTTGACCAGACGCTTGTTGTAGGCTTCCATCGCGTCCAGCCGATAGACCATGTTGTAAATGCTATCCGACTTATGGGTTGCGGAATATCGCAGGGTCAGCAGCGGGCAGAACTCTTTCAGCCGCTCTTTCGTCTGTTTGCCCTCGACCGACTGCGGCTCGTCGATAATCAGAATCGGGTTCGTCTTGGCGATGATATCAATCGGGCGGCGAGAGCGGAACTCATCCAGCTTCATATAAATGCGCCGCGCATCCTTGCCCTTGGCATTGAACGCCTGCGAATTGATAATCATCACATTGATTGCGCTATCCGACGCGAAGCGGTCGATTTCCGTGAGCTGTGCGGAATTATAGATGAAGAAGCGAATCTTCTTGCCATATTCCTCGGCAAAATGCTCCTGCGTCATCTGAAAGGTTTTATAGACGCCCTCACGGATGGCGATGCTCGGCACAACCACGATGAACTTGCTCCACCCGTAATGCTTGTTCAGCTCATACATGGTTTTGATATAGGTATAGGTTTTGCCGACGCCGGTTTCCATTTCGATGGTCAGGTTATAGTGTCCCTCCAGTCTTTCGGACGGCTTAATCTGGTGAGTGCGCTGCACCTTTTGCAGCCGCTCCAGAATCAGCTTGTCGGAAAGCTCCGGCACAATGCGCTCGTTGCGCCAGCCGGTGAAGTCTGTGTCATCCATGATTGTCTGCTGACCATAGCCTTTGTCCATCATATAGCTGGGCGTGAGATACGGCTGTCCGGCAAAGACGTCCACAACGGCTTTCGCCGCATCGGCTTGGAACTTCTGATGCTTAAATTGCAGCTTCAATCGTCTTCACCCCCGTCCTCGGATAACTGTTCCTCCAGCAGCTTTTGCAAATCTTCTTTTTTAGGCAGAACAGTTTCGTATTTGCTCGCAAAATTTGCGCATAATCTTTCGACAGTATCAATCGGGTAAACACGGTTTCCCCAATCCGGTCATGCAAATAGACGCTGTAAAAGCAGCGCATCAGCTTCAGATAGTGCGACCAGCTCAAAAAGAATTTTCTTCCCGTGCTGACAGTTGGCAGGTGGTCGAATTGGTCAGACACCGTCTGACTGATTGTGTCGTTGGCGTAAGTCAGATAAAACTGCCGCATCTGCTTCAAATTTGTAACCGAAAAGCCCTTGCCAAACTTTTGCAATAGGTAATCAGATGGGACAATCCGAAACACCGTTTCGGAAAACAGTTTTTTCTCCATCAGATCACCCTCACGCGCTTTGTGATGTCGCCCGCGTCCTCCGGCATATAGAGCTTGAAAATCTCGAACACGTTGATTTTCTCCGGGCTGGACGCAAAGCCGGAATCGCGGAAGACGGCGCGAAGGGGCTTGCGCTTGGCGATGGTCTTGACCACGCTTTCGGGAATATTCGCGTCAAAGCAGGCAATCAGGTCGCCGCCGTTATAGGTGTGGACGGTGCAGCCGTCAATCTGCTCAGACCTATACGGCAGGGACAGCGGCAAGCCCCAGTCGATCAGGCAGCCGAACAGCAGGTCAAGGTCGGTTCGGTCGTCCTTGATGTTGGATTCCAGCCCCGCAATCATATCCTGACTGTAATCGTCCGCCGCATAGTAAACGTCCTTCATGTTGGTGTCGTCCAGCTTGAGGACGCGGAAACCGATATCGAGGTCTTGCGTGGTCGTGGGGCTTTCGGCTTTGATTTTCTCGCCTGCGCGGCGGATGCGCTCCTTGCCGATTTCGCAGATGTTCTTGTAGCCCGCTTTATAGGCTTCGCTGGTTTCGTCGCAGGGTTCGGGAAGCTGCACCATGATAAATTTGCGGTGTCCGCCGTCCTCGGCGTTGAGCTGCATCACGGCGTGGGCTGTGGTAGCGGAGCCGGAGAAGAAGTCAAGAATAATAGAATTATTGTCGGTACTAATAGATATTATATACTCCAACAATTTTACACTTTTCGAATAATCAAACACAGCAGCATTGAATATTTTCTTCAATTCTACAGTGCCAACAGTATAATTCCAAATATTTTTAGGCGCGTTAAATCCAGACTGAAGAAACTTTGGTACATATTTATCGCCTACTTTAAAAACTTTTATTTCCGATTTCCTTTCAAGAAACGTATCCATTCCCCATCTCCATCTATGAAGTTTTCCATTTCTTTTACCCGGTCTAATTGGAATAAATCCTTTTTGAATCAATTTAGAGTCATCAATGTAGACTTGCTTTTCATCATTTGTGTAAACTTTGTTTTTATCATAATCATACATCGGTATCATTTCGCCAGTTATTTTGTTGTAATAAATAGTATAACCCATATCCAATCTTGTTTCAAATGCAGTCGGCGCATCATTCAGGTTTCTATAACTTTCATCTGTTTTATCTATTCTATATAGTCTAGTATTTGTTATTGACTTTGCATATAAAATGCAATATTCAACATTTTTTTGAATAAGAACACCTTCGCCTGATTGATTAGCACCTGTAACGACGCTAATTTGGGATAAGAAATTTTCAGTTCCAAAAACTTCGTCACATATTTTTTTAAGATTTTCAACCTCATTATCATCAATGCTGATAAAAATAACCCCATCTTCCGCCAGCAAATTTCTCGCCAGCATCAGCCGCGAATAAATCATGCTGCACCAATCGGAATGGAAGCGTCCGTTTGTATCGGTATTCTTGAACAGGCGGTTTTCGTCCTCGTCGAACATGCCCATCTGCTCGTTTTCCTCTTCCTGCGACCGCATAAAATCATCGGCATAGATGAAGTCGTTGCCCGTGTTATACGGCGGGTCGATATAAATCATCTTCACCTTGCCGAGATAGCTTTCCTGCAAGAGCTTGAGCACTTCCAGATTATCGCCCTCGATGTAGAGGTTTTCGGTGCTGTCCCAATTTTTGCTTTCTTCGATGCAGGGGCGCAGCGTCTTGCGGATGGGCTTGTTGGCTTCCACAATCGCCGCCTTTTTGCCGACCCATGTAAATTCGTATGCTTCGTCGCCGTCCACCACGTCGGGGGAAAGCATCTGTTTGAGTAATTCAAAATTGATGGCGCGTTTGTATACCTTCTTCTCCTTCGTGCTGCGTTCCTCGTCCAGCATTTCCGTCACGCAGTTCGGGAAAAGGGCGGCGATGCGGTCGATGTTTTGGGCTGTAAGGTCGGGGGATTCCATGCGTAGTTTATTCATTTTCTACCTCCGCAAGTTAGTTTCTATACTTGATTGATGACGGCTCTACAATACGATTTCCATACCAAAAACACATTTGTGAATCTTTTTGGGATGAATACAAAAACTCTCCAGAGCGTTCTTGCGATTGTAAAGTGCTTCTACATTTAAGCACTGTGGATACAAATCGATCACCGACCATTTCTATCTGCATATCAAACATTATCTTGTTCCGACTATTTTTTATTAATGATACGAGTTTGTCTTTTTCTTCTGGAGACATGACTAATGTCAAATTAAATCGGCTTCCACTTTCTCCCACTGCCACTCTGGTAAAATAATTATCGTATTTTGTAAAATCAAAATTATTATTTCCTACAAACAAAATGGCTTCCAGTACACGAACAACGACGGGATATTTTTTTGTGTGGTGCAACGACACTTCACACTCAAGTGTAGAATAGTTAACTAAAGATGTGCCAGATGATTTAGTAACTGCAATCGTTTCCGGATGATTCTGAAAATTAGCCGCCTTACGTGTAAACCCCTTAAATTCCACGTTATCCAGTAATGCCGTACAAGAATTATCAACTATAAACGCATCGTCCTGTTTCTCTTGGGACTCTCGACTTTGTTTCCATGAAACCCAGCCCAGAAACATTGTGCCTATGAATGTCAATACCCCACCGACATATCCTAATGCGTCCCCTACTTCCCATTCTTCTCCAAATATGGAGGAAAAAACCGGATGTTTAAGCAGCCAGTTGACGAATAAAGGAATAGCAAGAAAACAGATTGCAGAACCAATACCAATTACAGTCAAAATCATAACCCATTTACAGAATTTTTTTATAATCTTCATATTTTCCCTTCAATCTCTTTAACTCCGCATTCATTTCCATCTGCCGATTCAGCTGCTTTTCCCGCCGCATCTTATTTTCCAGCGCGGCGATTTGTTTTTCAAGCTGTTTTTTCTTTTCGTCCCGCTCGACGGACGCTTTCAGGCTTTCGCCGGAATCCGCTTTCAGCGCGTCTCCGGCAATCTGCCGAACAAAGTTTTCATAAACCGCGTCTAAATTCAAGCCGTCTATTCGGATGGGCAGCTCCGCCTCGGTCATCCATTCCGTATGATAATACTTCCCAACCTTGAAAACAGCGTTCGCCGTAGGCGTTTTCTCCTTGTAGGCGGTCCATGCTTGCAGCTTTCCCTCGTATTCCAGCAGGAAAATAATGTGGTATGAAATCTCCCTGTCAATCTGCCGAAGAACCGCTTCATCCAGCGACGCGCTGTTCAGCTTGATTTCAAACACCTCAACTTCATCGACTATGGTTCCCGGCGCAAGGTTGACGGTGGTTGCCGCCACCTTGTTGCGCCAGTAAATCATTCGAATCTGATCCACAAAGCTCTTTTTGAGTGCCGGCGATACCGTGATATGCTCATAGAATTTCTGTTTGGGAATTCGCTTGTTGAATTCCGTGGACTGCGGCAGCCCCAACATCGGCAGACACCTCCCGTCACTTTACCACAAAGAAGCAGATCAGTTCGAAATCGTCCAATCCGGAAACCGCCGACATGAGCGCAGATGTGCCGCCGGACTTGAAAAGGCTGTCAATGTCGTTATCCGCTTTCGCGTCGATAATGGAATCAATCGCCATGCTCAGCAGCTCGGACATCTCGCTCATGTTGCGTCCGTCGTCCGTCTCTCGGTTGAATTGGGCGCACAGTGCCTTGATCGGCTCGGATTTTCCCCGGCACAGCAGGCGCACATCATCCAGCAGCCCCTTGGGATTCAGATAATCGCAGACGATTTCCCCCTCCGTGCTGATATACACCATGTAGAACGGGTGAATGCGATTCTGGTTGTCAATATTCACGCTGTTGTTCACGTTTTTCAGCACAAAGATGACGCCTTCCGGGCATCCCTCTGTTTTCGGAACAACCGCATGAAGACCGCGGGGCGTCTTTTCCAAATCCCCGTGGTTCTTGATGTACGCCAGCAGGTCGAGCCTGAATTCGTTCAGCCCCAAATCCATGATGGAAATGCCCGTTGACATATCCTCCAAATCGACGACCTCTTCCTGTAATCGTTTCAGCTGCTGTTTGCGATATTCCAAATCGCCCTTTTCCTCCGGATTGATGAGGTCGTCGTCACCGGTAGCGGTCATCACCGTGATTTTCATGCGCGTCTCTACGCGGGATTTCAGGTTGATATAATCGTCCAGCGTCATGTTCGGCCAGAAATTCACCAGCTGAATATAGGCGTTTCGGCTGCCAATACGGTCGATGCGCCCGAACCGCTGAATGATGCGCACCGGGTTCCAATGAATGTCGTAGTTAATCAGGTAGTCGCAATCCTGCAAATTCTGTCCTTCGGAGATACAGTCGGTCGCAATCAGCACATCGATCTCCGTCGGGTTGTTCGGAAGAAGAACCGCCTTGTCTTTAGAAACCGGAGAGAAGCAGGTCAATACGTTATTGAGGGTAGGCTTCAGGCCTTTGGCGGTCGTTTTTCCATCAATCGCGCCGGTGATGACCGCCGTATCCAAGCCATACCGGTTTTTCATGTATTCGCTCACATGTTCATACAGGTAACCGGCGGTATCCGAAAATGCGGTGAAAATGATGACCTTTTTGTTTCCGGGGTTGATGGGGTGAGCCATCTTATCATCCAGCAGCCGGAACAACGTCTGTAGCTTTGTGTCGTGTTCGGGCGTAATGTCCGCCACCATCAGGATCAGCAATTCAAGGTTGTCCGCGTCCTGCTGCAACGCTTTCCGCCATGACTTGTAATCCATGTCCTCAAGGTCAATCTTTGTTTTCTTGCCGACAGAGAAGAAATCCGTGTTGGAATCCTCCATGTCAAAGTCGGATTCACCCGCCTCGTACATGGGAATATCCGCATTTCCGTATTTTTCGTAGTGGTCAATGCCCTCAATGGTCGTGTGAATCAGCTGCCAGATTCTTTTCAGCGTCAGATTGAAGGAGAATACGGAGCTTTCCAGCCGCTTGAGCAGGTTGATGCTCATCAGCCGCTGAATGCCGAATTCACGCCCCTGCATGGTCAGATTCGCCTTGCCGCGATCCATGTATTTATCCAGCTTACTGGGGAAAATGTAGTCGGAAGGCGTATAGATGCACAGCGTCAGGGAACTCAACAGCTCATAGATTTGGTTGTAGTCGATTGCCTGATTCAAATCCGTGAGATTGGGGCGCAGGCTGATGGGCTTTAGCCTTTCCGGGAATTTTCCGATTTCGCTGGTATCGTAGTATCGCTCGATATGCTTGCGGGAACGGGCAATGGTCACGCTGTCCAGCACTTCAAAAAAGTCGAAATCCAGCGTGCGCAGCAGCGCATCCGTCGTGCGCTGTTCCGGTTTCAACTCGCTCCATGCGTTGAAGGCACGCTGTGCCTGCCGAAAGATTTCATCGATGGACTTTGTCGTGTTCAGCCGCTGATCCATGACGTCCGCATCGCCCTCATAAGCCAGCGCAAGCTGATTGCGCAGGTCGTAGAAACGATTGTTGACCGGCGTTGCGGACAGCATCAGCACCTTCGTTTTGACGCCCGCCCTGATGACCTTGCGCATCAATACCTGATAGCGGTTTTCCCCGTCGCTCTTGTGCGTACCGGCTCCGCCTTCGCCGTTTCGGAAATTGTGCGACTCGTCGATTACGATCAGGTCATAGTTCCCCCAATTCAGGCGATCCAAATCCAGCCCGTTGGATGTGCCGCCGTTTCGCGACAAATCCGTGTGGAATAGCACGTCGTAATTCAGGCGGTCAACCGCAATGGGGTTGTTGACGTAGTTATCCCGATAGGTGTTCCAGTTGGCAGCCAGCTTCTTGGGGCAGAGAACCAAAACCGATTTGTTCCGGTTTTCGTAATATTTGATGACCGCAAGCGCGGTAAACGTTTTTCCCAGACCAACGCTGTCCGCTAGAATGCAGCCATTGTATTTTTCGAGCTTGTTGATAATCGCAAGGACAGCATCGCGCTGAAAATCATAGAGCATGCTCCAGATTTTGCTCTGCTTGAAGCCGGTCGCCTCATTCGGCAAAACATCCTCCGAAATATCGTCAAGGAATTCGCTGAACACATGGTATAGCGTTATAAAGTATATAAATTCAGGGGAATTCTCGTTGTAAACGCTGCTGATGTTTTCAACAACCACATCCGTAACATCCTGCATCTTCGCCTTGTCATTCCAAAGCGTATCAAACAGCTGAATATACTGCGTGGCAAACGGTGCTTCAATCCTATTCACCATGTTGTAGCTGTTGTTTCCACGTTCACATCCCAGATCGACGGTGGTAAAGCCGTTGATCGGCATATAGGCGACTTGCTCCTCCTTGGATGCAACAGTCATAAAACCGCCCATGTTTTCCCCTGTGGTATTCGATTTGAACGTAGCCTTCCTGCGAATCCAGTCAGCGCATTCTCTTGCAATGGCACGTTGTGTCATTTCGTTGCGCAGCTTGATTTCAAACTCCGTTCCGTACAGGCTGCTTTCGCGGTTCAGGCGCGGAATGTAAAACTCGCGCTTTTCCTTCTCTGCACGCTCCTTGACAAAAGTGGGCGACGTAAAAATAAAGCTGAATTCATCCACCTGCTCCAGCTGCTTCTTTAATTCCTGATACGCATACATGGAGAAACAGGCCGCAGCCACGGACATTTTGCTGCCCCTGCAAATGCTTTCTTGCAGGTCTTCCTTGACCGTCTTGTTTATGTTGTCGATGATCTGCATTTCATCACCTCATTTGCGTTTGTAGCATAAGTGCTGCACGAAAAGCGAACTCAATCGCCTTTTCTCCGCACAGCCGCACAAATATCTCCAATGTCACATTCCAAATAATCGCAAATCCGAAGCAAAACAGAAAGGGCGACCTCTTCCCCTTTGTTGAGCTTGCTCATCGTTCCTGCCGATAAACCAATATCCGTTCTCAGTTGGGATTTGGTTATATCCTTCTGGATAAGCATAACCCAAAGCTTTTTGTAGCTGATCCCCATGGCAAAGCTCCTTGTTAATGTATAAATCATGTGTCTCTGCGCCAATTACATTGATTATAGCATAGTCCCTCGATCTACTCAATCAATTATTCTATGCATTCGCAGAAATATTCCAAGAACTCGACCTCTCAATATTCGGCCGTCTACTTGATGAATGACGTAATACCATACCACACAACAAAACAAACGCGCTTGAAAATCCTTTTTTGATTTGCTGATCGTTAATCTACCTTTTCCTTCCTCTCATCCTCTTTTTCGGCAGCTGCTCCTTCCTCAGTTCCGACTGCATCAGCACCTCTTTGAACGAGCGTTGCTGCATTTCCGTCAGTTTATTCCACTTGATTTTCCATTTCGCCATGAGCATGGCTATCGTTCGGTCAATCCAAATTTCATCATCGGGGACATTCTGTTCTTTCTGTTCACGGACAATGTCCGCTTCCCGAATCAGCTGCTGAACGTATTTCTCGATTTCTTCGAGTTGCCGGCTTCCCTCGCTTCTTTCAGCGTACTTGTCCCGCAGGAAGCGCAGGATTGGGCGCAGGTCGTTTTTGATTTTCATCTCAAAATACTCGTCCTCGTCAATCTGCGCTTCCTTGAACGTCAAGATCTGTGCATTTGAATCCTCACTGATGTTCGTCTCCTTGATAATTTTCATGCGGACGGCTTCAAACAGCATATCAATCGCCCGAATCGCATTTCTTGCTTCACCGTCCACCATGATTTCCATATCCATCAGTAATTTCGGAAAATCCGGATGCGTCGCCATTTCGCAAAGCAATCGGTTGTTGATTTTTCCGCTTTTGAGCAGCTCTGCCATCTCGCTGCTGATGTTCAAATCACGGACATCTCCCTGCATCGGGTTTTCAAGTGCTGACAGTCCCAGCAGATAATCCGTCGAAACGCCATAGAATTTTGCCAACGTGACCAGTGCAAATTGGCTGACCTCTTTGCTTTCGTTCGTCTCATAATTGCTCAACGCCGAACGCGAAAGCCCCGTTTGTTCCGCCAGCTCGTCCAGCGTAAGCCCGCGTCTGCCCCGCAGCATCTTTAATTTTTCAGAAATCGGCATCGTCTCAAGCATCGCTTTTTCTCCTCATCGTTTTTTCACATTTTTCAATTTGGATAACCGCTTCAAGAGCGTGGATTTTTTGCGATTTTGCGAATTTATCCATCGTTTAGGAATCATCTGTTATTTTTTCTTGCTTTTGTGATATGATCTGCTCGTCGATCGACAGAACCCGACGGAACGGAAGGGCGCACTTCTATACATCCTTCGGATGTATCTTCGTGCTTTACGCTCGGTTTTCCTCTTTGCCCTGCTCCCGCAATGCAAGAGACTTTGCGCAGCGTTGCTGCGTCCAAGAGGGCTGCCCCCTCTTGCGGCGCTCTGCGCCTATCCCCCGCGTACTTTGCATCAGTCACGATCTGCAAGCAGATCCCGTCTGCCGCAAAGTTTTTGAATCCTTCCGCAGCCGTTTTTCTCATTCGTTTTTTCAGAAAGGAATCCATACGCCATGAACAAAACGCCATCTTCCCACATCGAACCGAATCAAAAACTGCGTAATCTTGAGCAGGAAAAAGCGCAAGCCGAGCATCGCAGCCAGCGTCTCCAAAACCGCGAACGCTATCTAAGCGAAGGCGCACGGAAAAAGCGTACCCATCATCTTTGCAACATGGGCGGCGCGATTGAAGCCCTATGCCCGCAGATTGCCGCATTGAATAAATCCGACTTTTACCGCGTCATGGAGCGCATCTTTGCGCTTTCCGAAGTACAGGACATTCTCCTGGATATGACGCTCGAAGATAATGAAGATGATATCGAAAACATCCGCTTTGCCTTCGCCGATGAAAACCAAATTGCGCATGATCCGCGCATTCTTCCATCGTTTGAACAAAGCTGATGGCACTGTATCATTTCTCCGTTTCTCAAATCAAGCGAAGCGCGGGACAGAGCGTCCTTGCTGCCGCAGCGTATCGCGCAGGCGAACGCCTGTACAGCGAATATTACGACGAAATCAGCGACTACACGCGCAAGGGCGGCGTTCTCCATACGGAAATTCTGCTGCCCGCTCATGCTCCGGAGTGCTTCCGTGATCGGGCAACGCTCTGGAACGCCGTAGAAGCCGCAGAGCGCCATCCCAAAGCGCAGCTCGCATACAGTTTTGACATCGCGCTGCAAAACGAACTTTCACTGAACGAAAACATCGAACTGGCTCGCGCTTTCGTGCAAAAGGAATTTGTGGATCGCGGAATGATCGCCGACCTTGCCATTCATTCTCCCGACAAGACCGGCGGCATTCCCAATCCCCACATGCACATCATGACCACCATGCGTCCATTGAATCCTGACGGCAGCTTTGCGCCCAAGCAGCGTCGCGAATACGTGCTGGATGCCAGCGGAAACCGCATCCGCGGTTCAGACGGTCGCTGCCGTTTCAATGCCGTCCATACCACCGATTGGTATTCTCCCGAAAGGCTCGAATCGTGGCGCACCGCATGGTGCAACGCCGTCAATGCCAGGTTTGAAGAAAAGGGAATTCCTTCGCGCATCGACCACCGTTCTTATGCGCGGCAAAGCGTCGAACAAATTCCAACCGTTCACGAGGGACCCAACGTTCGCAAGCTGGAGCAGAAGGGCATCCGCACGGAAAAAGGCGAGTTGAACCGCTGGATTCGCTCCACCAACAAGCTGACCCGTACACTAAAAACGCAGATTGCCAGGCTGACCGAATGGATCCACGCTCTCCGCTCCGAGCCGGAAGCCTCTAAAACGCCCACGCTTTGGGAATTGGTCAGCGAAGCACAGCAGCGGCGCTATGCTCAGGCATGGAGTCAAAAAGGAAAAGTCCGCGACCTCAAGCAATTTGCCGAAACCGTCAATTTTCTGCAAGCCCATCAGCTTTTCACCCTTGAAGACCTTTCCGCCCGGCTCTCCCAAACCCGTTCTGCCTTTCATCAGTTGAGCGATACGCTCCATTCCACTTCTTCCCGAATCCGCGAATTGGAAGCGCTCATTCGTCAGGCAGACATCTACGCCAAGAATAAGCCAATTTATGAAAACCTGAACGCGATTCACTGGAAAAACCGGCGAGACGCTTACGCACAGGAACATGACGGCGAACTCCGATTGTTCTATGCCGCACGCCGCATTCTCAAAGAAAAACTGGGCAACAAACCGCTGACAGCCAAGGTTGGGAAAGAAGAACTTGAAACCCTTCGGCAAAGTTACGCCGAACAAGCCCCGCGCCTGATTCCCCTTCGCGACGAGCTGCTGAAGCTCTCACAAGTGCAGCACAATGTTGATCTTCTGCTTCGCGAACGAGAAGAACGGCATCACTCTGAAATATCCAGATTACTGACGCATGAGAAAAGCTCGCTGGCACCTCCGGGCAAGTCATTGGCTTTCTCACTCGGCGACGCGGACGGTTTTCGCTGGCTCGGCGAATATCAGCTCACCGCCGACGAGCTGCTTTCCGGCTCGGAACACACGCCCACAAAGGTTGAGTGTGCCGAAAAGCTCATTCTCTCCCTGCTTGAAAACGGGCGCGTCTGTCCCAGCAGCGTCATCGACAAAGCCGCGCAGGAGCAGGGCATTTCCCCGCGTACCGTCCGTTCCGCCAAACGAAACCTCGCATCCAAGCTGTACGTCGTCCGCGACGGAACACAGTGGATGGTGAGTCTGCTCTCTTAGTCCTTTTCCTCAAGTGGCGAAGCGGCTCTAAGCCCTTTTAGCCTGCCACTTCGCCACTTGAATTGTTTTTCTATGAAAGGAGTCCCATGACAACGATTCAGGGCTTCACGCCGCCCCCAAACCATGCTACAATGGGCGTGGAATCCACGATCCTTGACAACCTCACACCGGCCCCGTCAGACATGTCTGGACAAGGAGAACCGGATATGTCTGCAAAACTCAAACAACGAGCGGTCATCAACGGGAAAGTATTCTGGCTGACCGGCTCAACGCAACAGGAACTCTTTCAATCGTATCTGTCCCACGCCATCACGGAGGGCGTTGTCGTTCCGCCGGATGAAAACGGGCAGCATCGCAAAGACGGATTAAGTACACGCTTTTCGGATATTGCCGAGCGTTGGTTTACGCTCTACAAAGTCGGCAAGGTTCGCGAAACCACGTTGACCGGCTATGAAAGCTATCTCAAACGCCACGTTCTGCCATATTTCGGCGAAATGGATGTTCGGGATATCTCCATCGACGACGTGCAGCTCTTTCTCAACAGCAAAGAATCCCTCTCCAAGAAGACGATTGACGAAATCTGGCTGGTCGTCCGCATGGTGCTTGACGTCGCCTTTGAAGATGGGCTGATTCCCAGCAATCCATCCAAATCCAAGCGACTGCGCAACCCCTCCAAGAAAAAGAGCACACGTCTCCCGCTGACCACAAAGGAAGCCGAAGACATCGAGGCGCATTTGCCGGATATACCCAAGCTGCTTGACCGCCGCTATGTGGCGCTGCTGCTCTACTGCCCGGCACGCAGCGAGGATATCCGCGGCATCCGCATGAAGGACATTGATCCGCATAAAATGCTGATCCGTATCGAGCGCAGCGTCACCTATGCCAAAGCGAAAACCATCATCGGCGATCCGAAAACGGAAGCGGGCTTTCGCCACATGCTGATGCTTCCCAAGCTGTGGGACGTTCTCGCGCTCACACCGGAGGAAATGCACGATCCCGACGCTTATCTGCTGCACATGCGCGATGATACGCATCAGCCGCTCACCTTTCAGGCAAATCGCCGCCTGTGGGAGCGCGTTTGCGCAGCAATCAACGTCTACGGCAAAACGCCGCATTGCTTCCGTCATACCTTCGCCACACGTGCCTACCGCGCAGGCGTATCGGAAAAAACGCTGCAAAGCATGGGCGGCTGGGCAGATTTGAAAACCATGCAGAATGTGTACATCCACACGCAGGAAGAAGACTTGGAAAATACCCGCAGACTGCTGACCCTTCTTTAACCGTTTGTGGCACGGCATGTGACTGCGCAAAGCCTCCAAAAACTCAATCCGTGCAAGGACTAAACAGTTGTTATTTTATTGAAGATGTGACAAATAAAGTGCCGAAATCCCAAAATTTCGGCACTTTGACATGAACAAAAGCGGGCTGAGCCCGCCTTCACTTCCGCCGAAGTCTGCCACGCATCAAAGTCTTGCTCACGCGGACGGTTTTATGCAATTTCCTATACATTAAAAAAATCCAGCCAAGCAATCATCTTGACTGGATTCTCTGGTAGCGGCAATGTGATTCGAACACATGACACTTCGGGTATGAAAAATCAAAATTGAAAATAAAAGACATGGATGACTGGGCGGATGCGGGGTGGTTGAGGACGGAAGTTTTGTGTGGATTAAACACATTGATAAACACAACAGGCTCATGAAAGCAACAACCGTTCGGAGGTTTCAAACAGTTTGAGTCAAAAGCTCACATGAATTTTCCTGAAACCTGGAAAGAATTTTGTCAAGGATTATTTTACCGTTATCTCAATTTCATGTAAGTCTGGTTATTTCGTCCATAAACAATAGCCTATTGAAGAGAACACCGCACCTTAGTTTTTCCTAACAGTCTTACCTAATCTTGGTCGAATCACGAAAGGCCTACATTTACAGAACAAATTTCGCAAAGCTGTTTCGTGGCAGTCAAGACGGCAAACAGGAAAACCTGCCTGCTGTCCTTCTACTCACTTTCATTTTTACACTAGCTTTTAGAGTTTACATAGAATTTGGAATAATCTTAGATGATGTTTACAATCTTTTTTTCATAGGATTATCTACTTTTTCTCTGCAATTCACGAAATCTTTCAGTCGTATATGTATGGTCATCTGCTTTATATTGGATTAATATTGCCTTAATTTCGGCAAATGGAATTATGTATCTGGTATATGTCGTATAGTTATGCCAGATATCAATCCGTCCTCTCCCCTCTTCAAATACTTGATAATAATCTAACGCAATCCATGGATCTTTCTCATCACCATACAACACTAATCTGCCCGACACTCGCTTTTTTCTCCATAAACCGTAACATATACATCATCAGCAAGTTCAGAAGCCTCAAAAACTGTATCTGACAAACTACTCTTCAGTTTATCTGCATATAGCTGCCGTGCCTTTCTCCATCCTCTCAGTTTTACTAAAGCAAAAGCAACTCCTACTCCGACAATAATCGCCAAAATGCACTTTAATCCGGTCACTTCAAGCCCAGCACTCTCGGAGGAGGTCAAACTACCTCCAGAAACAAATTGATTATGTAACTTATAACTACACAAGCCCCTAAATGAACAGTCTCACTCATCGCAAAAGAACGCGCCGATCTAAACCTTCGATACGCAAATATCGTGCAAATGTTCCTAATACGAGGCTTCTTATTCACTCGTTTGAGGTATAGCGCAGATCTCCTATATTTATATTTTGTACTTTTACTTATGTGTAAAGATCTCAATTTGTTTTGCCGAAGATCAATATCATCGCCTGCTACAGTAACTGTTTTTGTCAAGGAATTTTTTCGGTGTTTTGCGCTCTTATCCTTCTGTTCAAAAGATTTTTTGTATATATTCATCGAGCATATCGCCTTGACAACCGCCTCAAATCCCCCTATAATTCCTTATGGCGTAAGCCTCAAACTGCATAGCGTAGCGAAAAGCATCATGCCTTTGCGCATGGGAAGCCGGGTGAGAATCCCGCACAGGACCGCTGCTGTATTGGCTGAGCGGCTCTCACGACCCTTTGGGTCAGTCACTGGGGTGTAAGCTCTGGGAAGGCGAGAGCGTCTGCTATGAAGCCTGAGTCAGAATACATACTTTTTGCGACAATCAATGGTCTTCCCGGGCTCGGAAGAGCTGTTTTTTCTGTACCCAAATATCCCGTTTCTCCTGACGGCAGCGGGTTTGTTTGGCGCGCTCAAAGCACTGTGCCGACCGAAAAAGATTGTCGATGCAGTGCTTTTTGTCGTCTTGCGCACCAAATAAAAGGAGGAATAATCCGAATGAAGAAACTTGTCTCCCTGCTGCTTATGCTGGTGTTTGTGTTCTCGCTCTCCTGCGCCATGGCCGAGGGCAAAAAGCACGTCGAAAACCTCATCGTCGGCACGACGGCAGCCAACAACACCTTCAACATGACCACCCAAAGCGACGCATTCGGTCGCATGAATTACAACGGTCTGACGCAGGGCAACTACGTCTATCGCGACGCGAACGGCGATTTGCAGCCCTATTTTTTCACCAGCTACGAGATTTCGGAAGACGGTAAGGTGCTGGATTTCACCTGGCATAAGGGCGCGATCTGGCATGATGGTCAGCCCGTGACCGACGAGGATATCATCTTCACCTTCGAGTTCCAGCGCGACGTGAAGAAGGTCGGCGGTCTGTCCAATCTGGTCAGCGTGGAGATCACCGGCGAAAACGCGGCGCGCCTGACCTTCTCCCAGCCGGACGTGTATTATTACCTCAACACCTCCTGCATGAACACGGCATGCATCTATGCCAAGCACATCTGGGAAGGCATCGAGGATTATTCCCACTACACCGGCGAGGACGCTGCCATTGGCTGCGGCCCGTACAAGCTGGTGGGCTACGATGTGGATTCCCAGACCTCTTACTATGAGGCCGTGCCGGAGAACGCGTTCCTCGGCGAAATCACCGTGGACAAGGTGACCGTGCAGACCTACGCGGATCAGGCGAGCCTGATGATGGCGCTGGCAAGCGGCGAGTGCGACGCGTATTACAACTACGCCAACCCGATTGAAGCGACACTGATCGACAGCTTCACCGGTATGGACGGACTCGACATGGGCGAAAGCCCGTTCGCTGGCAGCTATCAGATGCTGTTCGGATGCAGCCGCACACCGGGCGACGACGTGAATTTCCGTCAGGCGATTGCCTACGCCATCGACTACCCGACCGCGGCGACCGCCATCAACGGCGAATACGGCAAGCCTGCCAACCGCGGCGTGCTTGGTCCGTCCTTCAAGGGCTTTGACGATTCCATCGCGATGCTGGAGTACAACGCGGAGACCGCGAAATCCATGCTGGATGCGGCGGGCTATGTCGATGCGGACGGCGACGGCTGGCGCGAACTGCCGGACGGCGGCAAGATGGATCTGTCCGTCATTCCGCAGTATTCCCGCAGCATGGAAGTCCGCTCCCGTCTGGGCGAAATCGTCTGCAAGTCCCTCCAGAATGTCGGCGTGAACTGCCACATCGACGAGGAAGCCATCGCTAACAGCGAGATTTGGGAAGATAAGGTGACCAAGGAGGAATACGACATCTCCATCACCTTTACCACCTCTGGCATGCTCTATTCCACGCCGTTCCGCTACATGCTCGCCGAGCTGCGCGACGGCGATTCCGGCTGGCACTGGGGCAGCTGCCATGATCCGCGTCTGAAGGAATACTACTACGCGATGACCGAGGCCATCAACGACGAGCAGTATATCGAAAACAGCCGCAACCTCCAGCACCTCGCCGACGAGGAGATGTTCGGTCTGACCTTCGCGTGGCAGACGGGCTTCTTCCCGTATCGCACCGACAAGATTGAAGGCTGGGATAACTGGCAGAGCTGGGGCGTCATCAATGCCAGAACATGGTTTGACCTGACGGCGAAGTAAGCATATCTGAATTTGGGGACTGACAAATCCTTGATCTTGGGGCTTGTCAGCCCTTTTCTGCTATAACGGGAGTGATTTCCTTTTGTTCAAACACATCCTCAAGAAAACCCTCATCGCCATTGCGACGATCTGGCTGATTATCACCATCAGCTTCACGCTGGTGCATACCATGCCGGGTGACCCGATCATCTTTCTGATTGGCGAAGAGGAATACTATTACCTGCTGGATAACAACCCTGCCTATCTGGAACAGGTCACGGAGAAATTCGGTCTGAACGACGATCTGCCGACGCAGTACGCGCGCTACATGAAAAGCGTGCTGACGCTGGATTTCGGTCTTTCCTATACCAACCAGAAGCCCGTCATCGAAAATTTCCGTTCCGCTGCGTATTGGACGCTGCTGCTCTCCGTTCCGACGCTCATCATCTCCTGCATTCTCGGCGCGGTGCTCGGCATTCACGCGGGCATCCGCCCCGGCGGTCTGTTTGACCGCATCGCCACGCCGTTTTTCCTGTTTCTGAATACCATTCCTTCAAACTGCCTGAGTCTGCTGCTGCTCATCGCGTTCGCCTACAAGCTCAAGTGGGTGCCGATCAACGGCATGGTTTCGCCCGGTCTTTCCGGCGCGGCGCGGACGGCGAGCATCGTCCAGCACATGATTCTGCCGCTGTGCATTTTGATTCTGTTCCGCACGTCGGGTGATTTCATGCTGATGAAAAGCACCGTCTCCCAGATTCGGCAGGAGGAATACATCCTCACCGCACGCGCCAAGGGCATCGGTCAAAACAAGGTGCTCTTTCGCCATGTGCTTAAAAACGCGCTCGTGCCGTATTCCACATCGCTGTGCATGCAGCTGGGCGGGCTGCTCTCCGGCGCGATGGTGGTCGAGGTCGTCTTCGGCTGGAAGGGCATGGGACAGATGATGTACAACGCCGTATCCTGCCGCGACTTTGCGACCGCGCAGTTCTGCTTCCTGCTTTCGGCGCTCTGCGTCGTGCTCAGCAACCTGCTGGGCGATATCGTCGCCGCGGCGATCGACCCGCGCATTCGGGAGGAGGCGGCAGAGCGTGCGTAAAAAGCATAACCCCGCCGCTATCGCAGGCTGGTGCATCATTTTGGCGTTCTGCCTGATTGCGATTTTCGCGGATTTCATCGCGCCGTATGACCCCTCTGAACTGGGCACGGCGTATCTCAAGCCCAGCGCGGAGCATCTGTTGGGGACGAACGATTTGGGGCAGGATATTTTCAGCGAGATGGTTTACGGTACACGCGTGTCGCTGCTGCTCGGCGTGTTTTCCGCACTGCTGGTTTCGCTGATCGGCACAGCTTTGGCACTTATCGCCGGATACTTCGGCGGTACGGCGGATAAAACCATCTGCGCTGTGATCGACGTTGCGATGGCAGTTCCGTCCCTGCCGCTGACGATGCTGCTGATTGCCTACCTCAAGAGCGGCATGTTCAGCCTGATTCTGGCCATCAGCATCACCGCGTGGACGGGCACGGCGCGCATCCTGCGCACGCGCGTCAAACAGATTTGCGAGTTGCCCTATATCAAGATTGAAAAGGCGATGGGCGTTTCCGCACCGGTCATCATGGTGCGCCACATTCTGCCCAACCTCAAGGATATCCTGCTCACGCGCATGGCGCTTTCCGTCTCCGGCGCGATGACGACGGAATCCGGATTGAGCTTTCTCGGTCTGGGAACATACGGTCAAAAGAGCTGGGGCAACATCCTGCATTTTGCCTTCTTCCGCAACAGCATTCTGCGCAAACAGATCTGGTGGTATCTGCCGCCGATCATCTGCATCAGCGTCGCGGTGATGGGCTTCATGCTCGTGGGCTACTATGGCCGGCAGAGAAGGGAGTGATTCCTGTGGAAAATGCGATTTTGGATATTCAAAACGTTTCCGTCCGCTTTGCCAACGGCAGTGCCGTACAGGCGGTTGAACAGGTCTCCCTCTCTGTCTTTCCCAGCGATAAACTCTGCATCATCGGCGAAACGGGAAGCGGCAAGAGCATCCTCTTGCTCTCCGTGCTGCGCCTGCTCCCGGCAAGTGCTGTCGTCAGCGGCGACGTGTGCTTTCACGGGCAAAGCCTGTTCGCCCTTTCGCCCAAGCAGATGGATGGCGTTCGCGGCGGTCAAATCTCCTATGTGCCGCAGGGAAGCGGCAACGGCATGAACCCGCTGCTTTCCGTTGGATTTCAGGTTGGCGAACCGCTGATAGCGCATCGCGGCATGAATAAAAAACGGGCGATTGCCCGTGCGGTGGAGCTGATGCGCCGCTTTCATCTGGGGCGTGAAGAAGAACTGGCGCGGCAGTACCCCTACACCCTGAGCGGCGGCATGCGCCAGCGTGCGCTGATTGCGATGGGCATCAGTGCCGACGCGGAGCTTCTGCTCTTTGACGAGCCGACCAAAGGGCTGGACGAAGCACGCATCCGTCTGGTCGCTGACACGCTGAACGAGCTGGACGGGCAGACGATGGTCTGCGTCACGCACGACCTGAGCTTTGCGCGTGACGTCGCCAATCGCATCGGTGTGATGTATGCGGCGAATCTCATCGAGGTCGCCGACGCGGACGAGCTGTACGCCCATCCGCTGCATCCCTATACGCGCGATATGCTCGCCGCCATGCCGGAAAACGGGCTGCATTTCCGCCCCGGCTATGCCCCCGCGCACGACGATACGCGCGTGACCGGCTGCAAATATCGAATGCGCTGCCCGAATTGCAGCGAAAAATGTGCCGAAATGCCGCCGATGGCGGACGTGGACGGCCACAAAGTGAGGTGTTGGCAGTATGTGTGAAACCATCATGGAGGCTGTTTCGCTGACCAAGCACTTCCGCAGCGCGGATAAGACGTGGTTCACCGCGGTGGACGGCGCGTCGATTTCCCTGCAAAAGGGCAAAACGCTCGGTCTGCTTGGGCAGAGCGGCAGCGGCAAATCCACGCTGGGACAAATGATGGTCGGCTTGCTGAGGCCCGATTCCGGCGAGCTGTTTTTCCATGGCAAGCTGCTTAGCTATCCCATTCGAGGGCAGGCACGCCGCAGGATTCAGATTCTCTTTCAGCACCCGGAGGTTTCGTTCAATCCCCAGCTCACGCTTCGACAGAGCCTGGTTGAACCCTTCAAGTTGATGGGCAAACCGTTTGACGACGGGGCGATTCTCTCCGTTATCGAGCCGTTCGGCCTACACGCCGAGCATCTTGCCCGCTATCCCGGCGAACTTTCCGGCGGCGAATTGCAGCGTGCTGCGCTGGCACGTGTCACCGTGCTTGAGCCGGAGATGATCCTGCTCGACGAGCCGACCAGCATGCTGGACGTGATTACGCAGGCGCAGATGATCGACTTCCTGCGCCGCTATCAGCAGCAGTATCAGACCGCCTATCTGTTCATCACGCACAGCACGGCGCTTGCCGAGCAATTCTGTGACGAGATTGTGAAGATGGAAGACGGGCGGCTGGGTACGCTTGAGGCTCCGCCTCAAACTCCGGTCGGAACCTGAGGTTCCGGCACCTCCCGCTAATCGACCGCTTTGCGGTCGATAGGAAAAACGATAGATATAGGTTTAGAGAAGGTATTGAATTATGAAACGAATTGCGATTGTGGCCTGCGAAAATTCCAACACGGTCTGCGCGGGCTGTGCTTGTTTGAACGCCTTTTACGACCGCCGCAAGTCCTTTGAGCGTTACGCAGGCGAGGAGCTTCGGCTGATGGCGTTCATGCGCTGTTCCCACTGCGTCAAGGACGGCGACCCGATGCAGGATGCGGGCTTCGTGGAGAAGCTGGAGCGCTTTGTCAGCGAGAGCGTGGAGATCGTCCATATCGGTCTGTGCGGCGGACGCACGGAGGAAGCCGCATGCCCCGGCATGGCGAAAATGGCGGCAGCCTTCCGTGAAAAGGGTTTGACCGTCGTTTGGGGGACGCACTAACTCCTTCAGTCGCGCTAACGCGCGCCAGCTCCCTCTTAGAGGGAGCCTCAGACTGTAGACAAAAAGCTGTTCTCCCCCCGAAGGGGGAGAATAGCCCTTTCCGCGAATGAAAGAATAGCTGAATTTCTTGATTATGCTATCCAAGCCAAGTTTGCTTATGTCAACAAGCTGCAGCTCCCTCTTAGAGGGAGCCTTTTACGCCGAAATAACGTCATATATAAATAAAACCTCCCTCATCGAGGGAGGTGGCACGACGAAGTCGTGACGGAAGGAGTTCACCACGCATTCCCCGTTCATCATGCAGGAAGTGCGTGGTTTTTCTTATTGTTTTATTTCAGTTCCGCCTTCAAATGCTCCACATACAGCCTCTGCACATCTTCCAGCTCGCCCAGCCCTTCCACCGTGCAATGCACGTCGAATCCGGCGGCGGTCAGATGGCTTTTCCAGCTATCCGCATCATCGCCCGCCATATCGTTTTGTGCATGGTCGCCCGCGACAAGCATCATCGGGCGCAGCTCGATGTGCTTTGCGCCCAGCGCACGCAGCTCGTCGATGGCGTTTTCCAGCGTCGGCCAGCCCTCGACCGTTCCGACGACGACATTGGGATGGCCTTGCAGCCGAAGTGCCGTCTGCATCGCGGGATAGACCATGTTTGCGAAATGCGTCGTGCCGTGCCCCATGAGCAGAAGCGCGTCCGCATCATCAGGCTTGAGAGCCGCCAAAATCTCAGCCAGCTTAAGCAGGTCATCGTTATTCGCAATCAGCGGTTTACCGATGCCGCCACGCAGGAATCGCCCCGCATAGCGCATATACGATGCGCGGATTTTTTCGTCGTATTCGTTGCCGCAGAGCAGGTGCGTCGGCTGAACAAACACCGTGTCATAGCTTTCGTTCGCCAGTTTTTCCAATGCTTCCTCAAGCGACGGCACAATTTCGCCGCGCGATTTCAACACCTTGCGGACGATGCTGCTCGTATACGCGAGGAAAACGTCATAGCCCTCCGCAGCCTGCGCCAGTGCGCGCTCCACCGCGTCGATGCTCCGCCGTGCCCTTTCATACGTCGTGCCAAAACTCACAATGACCAACGCTTTTTTCATCGTTTATCCTCCTTCGGTCGTTCAATCATCACCACGTCGATCCCGCGTTCCAGCGCGGGCAGAACCTTATCCGCCACGCCCCCCGGCTGCCCGGAATCCTTTGACACCATCGTGCGGATGCGGAGCTGATCGTAGAGCGCCGCGTTGAAATTCCGCGAAAACGGCCCCTGCATCGCGATGACGTGGCTCTGCACCATGCCCGCCGCCGCGCAGAGATCGAGTGCCTGATGCGTCGGCAGGACGCGGACGAACAGCCTTTCCGGCTCAATGACCTTGGCATAAACGCTCAGGGTGTGGCTTCCCGTCGTCAGCAGGATGTTTCCCGCGCAGAGCGCGGCCAGCGCCGCCGCCTCCTCAGAATTGCCTGCCCACGTCACCGCGTCGCGCCAATCCTCGCGCCTGTCCGCCGCGCGCTCGATGCGCACGTAGGGGATATGCAGCGCGTCGGCGCAGGCGCGGATGGTCTGTGTCGCACGGACGGCGAAGGGATGCGTCGCGTCGATGACGCGCTCCGGTCTTTCCGCCGCGATCCACGCCTTCATGGCCGCTTCATCCAGCGCGCCGATGTGACAAGCTGCGCCTTCCGGCAGAAACTGCCGCGCGTATTCGCTCGTCACGCTGACCAGTACGCTTTCCCCGCGCGCAAGTGCCAGCGCGGCCTGCTCGCGGCCCTCGGTCGTGCCGCCGAAGATGATCGTTTTCATCGCCACAGCCTCTCCATCCATTCGGGGTGCGACAGAAAATGCAGATGCGCAAACCCTGCCGTCGTGTTCCCCTTGTGCATCCCGCCCGGCCAGCACAATTCCGGTCGGCTCGCCTTGCGGATTTCAAAATCATACGCCGCTTCGCCTGCCGCTTCCGTCGCCGCATGGTGAAACTCATGGGCGGGATACGTCCTTCCCGTCTTCAAATCCGCGACGAGCACATAGCCGAAGCGCTGCAATCTATCCGTCATGCGGCAAACCTGCGGCAGAAAGCCGACCATCTCCGCGCTGTCGATGCTTTCGGATAAATACATCATGCCGCCGCACTCCGCATAGCAGGGCAGGCCGCTTTCCAGTGCCGTGCGGATGCTTTGGCGCATGGACATATTGGCCGACAGCCGCCCCTTGAATACCTCCGGAAATCCGCCGCCCAGATACAGCCCGTCCAGCCCCTTCGGCAGTTCGCCGTCCTCAAGCGGGGAAAACGGCACAAGCTCCACGCCCGCCCCTTCCAGCGCATCGAGATTGGCGCGGTAGTAAAAGCTGAACGCCTTATCCCGCGCAAGCCCCATGCGAAAGCCGTCCATCCGGGGATATTTTCTCGGCGCGACGGGCAGAACCGGCGCGCGCCTTGCCAATTCCAGAATCATCGGAAGATCAAGCGTGTCCGCGACCTGCCGCGCCGCCTCCTGAATCCGGGGCAGCGCGTCCTCGACCTCCTCGGCGGGCACAAGCCCCAGATGGCGGCTCTTGAGCGCCAGATTCACATGCTTTTCGATGTAGCCCACGCACGGCAGGCCGGTGTAATGCGCCACCGCGTCGCGCACCAATTCGTAGTGATGCGCGCCGGAAACCCGGTTGACCAGCACGCCCGCGATGCCGCTGTCTTCCCGGAGCGTCATAAAGCCCTTGACCGTCGCCGCCGCGCTTGCCGCCGAACCGGAAGCGTCCACCACCAGCAGCACGGGCGTCCGCGTCAGCCGCGCCATCTCCCATGTGGATTGGCGGCAGCTCGTCGCATCCATGCCGTCGTAATAGCCCATCACGCCCTCGATGACCGTGATATCCGCCGGACGGCTGAGCAGTGTCGGCAGATCCCTCGGCTCGATCAAAAAGCTGTCGAGGTTGTGGCTCGGCCTGCCGCAGACCAGCTCGTGAAAGCCCGTGTCGATGTAATCCGGCCCGACCTTGCAGGGCGCGACGTCCAGCCCGCGCTCCCTGAGTGCCGCCATCAGCAAAAGGCTCGCCGTCGTCTTGCCGCAGCCGCTGCTCGTGCCCGCCAACAGGATTCTCATGCCCGAACGCCCTCCATGCCGTAGAGCAGCGCGTTGACGATTGCCGCCGCCACGTTGCTGCCGCCGCGCCGCCCGCGCGCCACAATGCAAGGCAGGCCAGTTTTAAGCAGCATCTCCTTCGCCTCCACCACATGCACAAAGCCGACCGGCACGCCGATGACGACCGTATTCTTCAAATCCGCGTGGTTTTCCAGCGGCTCCAAAAACGTCGGCGCATTGCCGCAGACCAGCAGCTTCGAGCCGGGAATGGCCAGCGCGAGCTCCATCGAAACGCGCGCCCGCGTCGTCTCCCTCGCCTTCGCCTCCCGCGCGATATCTTCATCCGCCATGAAGCAGACCGCCTGACAGCCCAGCTTCTTGAGCGCCGGTTTGCTGATGCCGGAAAGCGCCATCTGCGTGTCGGTGACGATCATTGCGCCGCGCGCCAGCAGTTCCCGCGCATAGGGGACAACCCCCGGCGTGAAGACCATCGATTCCGCAAAGGAAAAATCCGCCGTCGCGTGAATCACGCGCTTGACAATGGGCTTGATCTCCGGGTCAAGCGCCACCTGCAACTCGCGCTCGATGATCGCCATGCTCGCCTGCTCGATCTCCATTGGTTTCATAGGCTTGTACTCCTTCCCAAAATCTGCCCCTTCGCATCCAGCATCACCGCGTCCACGCGCATTTCCCCGTGAATGCGCGCTGCCGCATAAGCCGCCGCCGCGTCGGCCAGATGCGTCCAAACCGCGTCAAACCCCGCGTCGTAAATCGGGGAGATGCATCCGTCGAGCGTCACACTCTGACGCACGAATTCCAGCAGCTCAACCGGCGCGCCCATCAGCGCCAGATGCGCGATCAGCGTTTCGCGCCGTCCGTCGCCGTATTGGCTGTGCGTCTGCATGCTGCCGCCGGAAACCTTGACCAGCTTCCCCGGCTGCCCCAGCAGCGTGGCGCGCGCAAAGCCCAATTCCGCCGCGCAATCCAGCGCAAAGCCGACAAAGTTGCTCATCTGCACCGCCTGCATGCAGGGAAAGAGCGCGTTGGCCGCGCGCTCGCCCTGACTGCCGAAAACCAGCCCGATTTCTTCCGCGCCCTGACTTTTGCGGACGGATAATTCCAGCCGGATCGTCTCCTTCAGTGCTTCCTCGCTCATCGGGCGCACAACGCCCGTCGTCCCCAGCACGGACAACCCTCCGACCACGCCCAGCCGGGGGTTAAACGTCTTTTTCGCCAGCTCCGCGCCACCGGGGATGCTGACCGTCACCTCTGCCGCACGCGTTGGGAAAACCTGCCGAACCGCCTGCTCGATCATCCGCCGCGGCACGGGGTTGATCGCCGCCTCGCCGACGGGCAGCTTCATGCCCGGCAGGGTGATCGTGCCCACGCCGTCGCCCGCCAGAAAGCGGATGCCGCCGTCGCTCTCCATCAGCCGAACGCGTGCGCGGACCTCACTCCCGGTGGTGATATCCGGGTCGTCGCCGCCGTCCTTGATGACCCCGCAGACATAGCCGCCGTGCGCGATGATCTCCGGCGCAAACGTTTTGCCCGCCGGAACGACGATCCCTACGCGCTCGGGGCATGCGCCGTCCCTCTGCCAGAGACAGCTCGCCAGCGCTGCCGCCGCCGCGCAGCTCCCCGTCGTGAAGCTCTCGCGAAGCGCCTTCACAGGCGATACCCCCGCGGCGTGAGCATCCGCCCAAAGCGCTCCTGTGTTTCCGCGTTACCGATGAGCACCGTCGTGAACATATCCAGCGGCTCATGCACCAGTTCGCCCAGCGTCAGCACACGGCTCTTCTGCCCATCGCGCCCGATGTTCTGCACATAGCCGCAGACGGTCGAAGCGGGCAGCGTCTCCATCAGAATCGCGCAGGCGCGGGCGAGGTGATCCGGCCTGTGGCGACTGCACGGGTTATACAGCGCAATCGGAAAGCCACCCGCCGCCGCCGCGCGAAGCCGCCGTTCAATCGTCGCCCACGGAGTCAGTTGATCGGAGAGGCTGACGACGGCAAAATCCCCGCAGAGGGGCGAGCCGAGCACCGCCGCCGCGCTGAGCGCCGCCGTCACCCCCGGCACAACCTCGATCTCGTCGCCCTCTTCCGCCATGCCCAGCAGGAGCGACGCCATGCCGTAAACCTGCGCGTCGCCCGAGCAGATCAGCGCCACGCGCCTGCCTTCCCGCGAAAGCAAAAGAGCCTGTACACACCGTTCCTTTTCGCCGCGCATGCCCGTCGTCACAAACCGCTTTTCGGCAAACTCGTCCCGAACCAGCTCGACATACGTCGTGTAGCCCACGATCACCTCCGCACGGCGCAATGCGTCGTCCGCCGCAATCGTGCGCCCCTCGCGTCTCCCCGGCCCGATGCCCACGACCTGAATCATACGTTTTCCTCCCCGGCCAGCGCAAGCGTCACGCCCTGCATCGCCGTTTTGCCCACAAGCAGCCGCCCGCCGGTCATCACCGCCGCGCGCTCGCACACGCAGCCGCAGCCCACCGTTTTCATTACAAAATCCGAATGGGCAAACACACCCGGCACGGCGTTCAGCTCCGCCGCCGAATACGTTTGCAGCGGAAAACGGTATTTTTCGCAGAGCGCGAGAATCGCCGCCTCGTCCTTTTTCACGTCAATCGTCGCAACCGCCCGGACGGACAGCAGCGACACGCCGTTTTCATGCAGAAACGCGCGGAAGCAGTCCTCCAGATGTGCCGCGTCCGTGCCGCGCTTGCAGCCCACGCCCAGTGTCAGCGTCCGCGGCCTCAAAAAGAGCGTCACGGGAAACGGCGGGCGGATCTCCCGTTCCGTAATCGCCACGCCGACCGATTTTCCCGCCAGCGCGGCAGCGGAAACCGCCTGAATCGCCGCCTTGTTTTCAATCGCGCAGTCGTTTTTCATCGCCCAACTGTCGATGGCCGGAACACCGCGCACATCCGTCGCAGTCGTCAGCACGGGCTCCGCGCCCGTCCGTTCCGCCAGCAGCAGCGCGAGGTCGTTTGCGCCGCCGATGTGCCCGGATAGGATGGGGATGATGTGCTTTCCCATTTCATCCATGACAAGCACTGCGGGGTCGGCCGCCTTATCCCGGCAGAGCGGCGCAATCGCACGCACCGCAATGCCGCATGCGCCGATGAACAGCAGCGCGTCCGCATCGGCAAACGCCTCCCGCGCCCACTGCATCACAGGCACGCCGCGCGTCACGGGGAAGCCGAGCTTTTCCTGCCAGCCCTGCCCCTTTTCAGTAAAAGCAATGGCGCGGATGTTCATGGCGTTTCGGCCTCCCGACAGGCGTGGGCGAACGCCGGATCGTAGAGCTTGGAGCGCTTGTCGCTCTCCCGCAGAAAATCGCCGACGAGAATCAGCGCGGTCTTTTTGATGTGCGCCGCCTTTTCCGCGATATCCGCGAGCGTGCCGCGCACGACCTCCTGCTCCGGCCACGTCGCTTTGTAGACGACGGCGACGGGCGTATCTTCCGGGTAGCCGCCCGCCGTCAATTCGGCGCATACGTCCTTGAGCATCGAGACGCTCAGGAACAGCGTCATGCTCGCCCGATGCGACGCCAGCGCGCGCAGGTTCTCCTGCTCGGGCACGGGCGTTCTGCCCGCCATGCGCGTGATGATGAGCGTCTGGCTGACCTCGGCGGGGGTGTACTCCGCCGGGATGGCCGCCGCCGCGCCGCAGAACGAGCTGACGCCGGGCACGACCTCATAGGCCAACCCAAGTTTATCTAATTCGCGCATCTGCTCGGCAATCGCACCGTACAGGCACGGGTCACCCGTGTGCAGCCGCACGACGGTTGCCCCCTCGGGCGCATCCCGCATCGCCGCGACGGTCTGCTCCAGCGTCATGGACGCGCTGTTATAAATGGTCGTTTCGGGTCTGCAATAATCCAGAAGTTCGGGGTTGACGAGCGAACCCGCGTAGATCACCACGTCCGCCTTTTGCAGCAGGCGCATGCCGCGCACGGTGATGAGGTCGGTTGCGCCCGGCCCCGCGCCGATAAAATAAATCATAGGAACTCCTTTTTTGGGGCGCCGCCCCAAACCCTGCTCGGAACCTCCCGTTTCGCTTCGCGCTGTTTTTAAGTGACGTTAGCGCTGAAAATGAAAACCGGGTTTTCCGCTTTGAACATCGTATAGCGCCCGACCGATTCGAGCGCCGAAACGGCGACCTGCCGCGCCTCAAAATCCACCATCGGCCGCATCAGGCGCAGAAGCGCCTGCGCGCTTTCCATCGTGACAGCGGTTGCGACCAGCCGAATCGGGCGTTGAAGTCCGCGCAAAAGCTCCACGATAGCTTCTGCCGCGCCGGTCGTCCCGCCGAGGAAAACCGCGTCCGGCGCGGGCAGCGCCGACAGCACTTCCTGCGCGCGGCCGGGAACGACGCGCAGGTTGAGCGCGTGAAATCTTTCGGCGTTCCGGCGGATGAGGTCAAGCGCTTCGTCCTTCATTTCAACGGCATAAACCTCGCCCAGCGGGCACTGACGCGCGCATTCGACGCTGACGCTGCCCGTCCCCGCGCCAATATCCCAAACGACGCCGTTCGGTTTCAAATGCAGCGCCGACACGACGAGCGCACGCACATCCCGCTTAGTCATCGGGGTTTTGCCGCGAATGAACGCCTCATCCGACAGACCAACAGGCGGCAGGCCGCTCTCCGGCGCGTCGTTTTCGATATAAGCCATGCAGAGCGGGTCATACGTCGCATCCGGGTCATAGGCCTCCGTCCGCTCGTCGGGATAGGAGAGCCGTTCGCCGACAAACAGCCGCACATTTTCCAGCCCGCCGAGGTTCAGGCTCTCCCTCACCCACGCAGGATTGTGCGCCGCGTCGAGAAAGCAAAACGTCTGCCGATGCGTCCGCACGGCGTGGCACAGCGCGCTTTCCGAAAGTGCTCGGCCATGCGCGGAGAGGATTTTCGCGTCCTGCCACGAAACGCCCAGCCGCGCGGCAAAGAGCTGCAAGGCGCTGACGCCCGGATGCACACGCAAATATTCGCCGCCGATTTTCCGTTTGAGCATTTCCAGCAGGCTGTACAGTCCCGCGTCGCCGGAAACCAGCACGGCGGCACTCTGTCCTGCGTCGCTGGATAGACGCATCTGTTCAATTGCACCTTCCAGCGGCGAAAGCGGCCTTGCCTTTTCGGGCGGCACGAGCACGGCATGGCGTGCCGCGCACCAGACCGCATCCGCACGATCAATCGCCTGCTTCGCGTCGTCGGTGAGCAGAACGGCCTCACCCGGACCGACGCTGATGATATCAAGCATGGCGCACCTCCACACAATGTTCTTGAGCAAAACAAATCAGTTCATCGTCCCATGCATGGGCTTCCAATCCATCGGGAATAAGCAGCGCGCCGCAATTCAGCAGCGTTTGCCGGGCTTCCGTCAACACGGCTTCACTCGGCGGCGCGAACGGCGCTGTCGTCAGTATGCGGGCGGCCAGATGGCGCGCGGCAGGGATATCCATATCGTTTTCCGCCAGAATACCCGTTGCAAACGGTGTTCCTTCCCGCGTCAGGCGGCGGTAGACGGTTGTCGCCTTCCCCATGCCGCCGAGGACAAACGCGTATGGCGCACCTTCCGCACGGGGAAGCTCCATTGATCCGGAAAGCGCGTCATAAACACCAGACGAAATGCCGTACAGCTGCGTGATGTTTTCTTCCGTAAAGACTGCTTCGGGCGCGCCGAACATCTCCACGCCGTGCGTGCCGATGCCCATCACGAGGTCGGATACCCGTGCAGCGAGGTCAATTTCGTGCAGGCTCATCACGATGGTCACGCCCTGCTCCCGCGCGAGATGAAGCAGAATGGCGGACAATTCGATTTTATATCGAATATCCAGAAAGGAGGTCGGCTCGTCGAGCACCAGCACGCGCGGCTGCTGGCAGAGCGCACGGGCAATCATCACCCGCTGACGCTGACCGTCGCTGACGCGGGCGAACGGCTTGTCCGCCAGTTCTTCGACACGCACCAATGCGAGACTCTGCGCAATCACGTCTCTGTCCAGCGCAGTCAGCATCCCGAAACGGCCGGTATAGGGATAACGCCCGGAAGCCGCCACGTCGTAACAGGTCATCAGTTCCGGACGGACGCGCTCGGTCAGCACGACGGAAAGCCGCTTTGCCAGCTCGTAGCTGTCCATCCGCTCGATATTTTCGCCGCCGATGCGCACCACGCCGCCCATACACGCGAGGTGATGCGAAATCGTCTTGAGAATGGTCGATTTGCCCGCGCCGTTTGGACCGATGAGCGTCAAAATCTGCCCCGGCAGAATCGACGCGCAGAGGTCTTTCAACAATACACGTCTGCCGTAACCGACCGAAAGGTTGTCCAGCTCCAAAGTCGGTTTCACCGGTGTCCGCCTCCCCGCTTGAGTGCCATCACGATAACGACCGGCGCGCCGAAAAACGCCGTTACCGTGCTGATGGCCAGCTCCGTTGGCGAAAACGCCGTTCGGGCGATCCAGTCGCATGCCATACAGAATACGCCGCCCAGCAGGAAACAGCCGGGCAGAACAGCCATCGGTTTGGCCGTGCCGAGCAGCTTTTTTGTCATATACGGCACGGCAATGCCGACAAAGGAAATCGGACCGACAAGCGCCGTCACGCACGCGGCCAGCAGACAGGAAAGTCCGATCAGCGCCGCACGGAAACGGCGGACGTTCACACCCATGCTCGCCGCATAATGTTCGCCGAACTGATATGCGCCGATGGGCTTCACCAGCAGCAGGCACAGCAGCAGGCAGACGGCAATCACCGCCAAGCAGATGCGCAGATTTCCCCACGACACGGCAGAAAAGCTGCCCATCGACCAGCTGGTGAGGTTCGCAATATCGCTTTCTTTGGCGAAGGTGACGAAGAAATCCGTCGCCGCCGAACAGACGTTGCCAATCATCATGCCGACGACCAGCAGCATCGCCATGCTGTGAATCTTTCGGGAGACGATCATCACAAAGCTCGCGCAGAGCATTGCCCCGACAAATGCCGCGGTCATCACCGCGCCGAACGGCACGCGACCCCAGAGCTTCATGCCGAAGATCATCACCGTACCGACAGCCAACTTTGCGCCGGAGGACACGCCCAGCACATACGGCCCGGCAATCGGATTGCGGAAAAACGTTTGCAGCAGAAAGCCCGACACGCTCAGCGTGCCGCCCATCACCGCCGCCGCCAGCACGCGCGGCAGGCGGATTTTGAGCAGCACGTTGCAGGCCGCTGTGCCCGCGCCCTCTCTCAGCAGCAGAATCCGCAGGATTTCATGCGGGGACAGTGCCGCGCTGCCCGTGCCCACACTGACCGCCAACAGCAGCGCAAAGCAGACTGCGAGCACCGCATAGCACAGCGCGCACCGCTTTTTTTTCACCCGTTCCTCACTCCAGCTTCATGATATGGTTTAGTGCCGCGTCGTCACCCGAAAGCATGCGGTTCATGTCCTCGATGAGGTCGCCCAGCCGTCCGGCCTGCTGAAAATAATCTGCGCCGGTGCAATAGACGCGTCCATTTTGCACCGCTTTGAAATCGGCCAGCAGCGTGTTTCGCTCAATCAGCTGCGAAAGTGTCTTCGGCTTGCCGCCGAGCTGACCAATATAGAGGATGCAGTCCGCATCGCCCGCCACGAGATAAAAGGCTTCCATCTCCATCTGCCGCGTGCCGGATTCGCCGGTACCCAGTCCTTCCGGCGCATACCGCCCGCCAGCCAGCTCAAGCATTTTGACCATATAATCACCATTGTTGCGCACATACAGCGCGCCCTTGGAGGTGATGTAGAACATGGCGACGGTCACGTTCTCCTGCATCGGCTCAAGCGATTCGATTTTCTGCTTCTGCGCGTCAAACGCGGTGCTCGCCTCGTTCTCACGCCCCAGCAGCACGCCGTAGAGCTTCATCCACTCCATGCGCCCCAGCGGAGTTTCCTCCAATGCAGAGCTGTCCACCAGCAAAGGAATGCCTAGCTCGTCCAGCTTTTCCCGCACATCCGGCGTGCCCTCGATCATCGTGGAGAAAACGGCCAGCTTCGGCGGGTTCAAGGCAATACGCTCGAAATCTGGCTGCTTATAGTGACCGATGTATGCGATTTGTCCATCCTGAACCGCTTGTTTCACGCTTGGCAGATACCAGTCTTCCACGTCATAGGTCGTCTGCGTCACGGCGGAGAGCGCGCCGATTTCATCCATCAGTGCCACCGTCGAGGTGGAAGCCACGAACAGGTTGTCAAGCGGCATGTACAGCAGCATGATGTCCGCATCCAGACCATCCGGTGCATCCATCCCCGCCGGAATCAGCAGAAAGCGCCCGCCGTTCTGCACGGTAATCAGTGAATAACCGCCTTCCAGCCTGTCCACGGCAAAGTTTTTCGCGGCTTCCAGATCAAGCTTTTCTGTGACGACGGGCAGCTCCGCTAACGCGGTTTGAACAGCAAAAAGGCTCAAAAGCAGCGCAATCATCTTTTTCATAAACTTCCTCGCAGTTTTTCTCAAAATAAATGAAAAGCGCCCATCTCGGACAAAGATGGACGCATAGCAAACAAACGCTTGACCTGCCTTCTCCAACTGCCCGAGAATCGGTTTCATCTCCGCAGGGCAGGTCTCCTGGCTGACGGCTTCACGTGCGCCGCCTTCTCGAAATCGCTTTCAATGGCTCATGGCACACGCATACCGAATACAGTAATGGCTGTTGCGCCGGATTTGAACCGGCTTCCCTTTTCATTTGAATGGCTTCAAACACCCTGCGCGGTATAGATTTTTCTCGTTTATTATACGGGGTTTGAGGGAGGGAGTCAAGATGAGAGAGGAATGGATTTTTCTTAAATCGCCAGGAAATGAATTGGTGCAGATTGATTTGTTTGAAGTGGATCATCCGATTGTCGGAGGGCGTTCTTTTCAGCATCATTTATAACCTGCTCCAATTCTTTCCGATTGCCCGCCGTTTCCATCGCGTCCTCAACCGAAACCCGCCCATCCGACATGCGCGGCAGCGCGTCAGGAATAACCTTTCGTGTCCAATATCGGATGTGATTCAGCTCTGCTAATTCAGCCTTGACTTCTTCAAGTTTTGGAAGAAGGGCTTCGCGCTCCGCTTCAAGCTGCATACGCTCTGTTTTCAGCGCCGCGCGCTGTTCCTTGTCGAGATGAGACGAAAGCCCCAGCGACTTTAAAAGCCCCGAACAGCTCTATCTGGACAAGGAAAAGCTGCTTGCACTCTATGACGCAATGAATCGCTCGTCGCTTCGCGATGCCGCATGGGTTCGCCATCGGTTTGGTTTCGATGGCGAGCCATGCGCACTGGCAGCGACAGCGATGGACTACGGCTTGAGCATCAGCCGGGCAAGGCGTATCGAAGATGAAGCCCTGCGCCATATTCGTGAGAATTTGGCCGCACAGGGCAGGGAGAAAGCGGCTGCATGACCCCGACTTTGTGGTTTAAGCGTAAACCAGTTCGTTCAGCAGGATTTCTTTTGCTCGGTTCTGGATACTGTTCATCCTGCGCACCCATTCCATCTGGTTGCGTGCTTTGAGTGCTTCGTCAACCCCTTCCTGCCGCATCATCTGCGGCAGGAGGGTTTCAAGGTGTTCCCGGCATTCGGCATCCACGCCGACGAGATGCTCCGTCAGTTTGCCGGAAAGCAACAGGACATTGTACAGAATGGGCTTATGCTCTTTAGGATAAGTCTTGCGCATCCTGCCATACTTTCCAAGCGTTACAGATTCATCCGGAATGGTCAGGGCGGGAAGCAGATAGTCGCCGCAGCGATGATAGGTCAGTTTCATACAAATCTCCTTTCAAACACAAAAAAGCAGTTGTGGACTTGAAGATTTTTTCTTCTTCCATAACTGCTTTTTGTATTCGGTTTTCGCGGAACGACATGCAGTTTAAGGAAGATGGTTAAAACCTTCCTTTACATAATACATGCTGACTTATTATGATATGCTCAATGCTATCGGCTACGACGTTAAAGGATCCATCTACGTCTAATTTCAGATATGAAAAAATATCTTTATATGTTCTTATTCTCAAAATAGATAACTTTCTAAAAAACACCTTTTCTGTGTAAAAAACAAATCATCCCACCTTTTTCAAAGAAATTTCCGGCTCACAATCTTCGATAATTGTCATATATACAAGTGTAAACTTTCTCAACGAAATATTACATCCACAGATATATTCTGACGCAATATACAGACTAAGTTTTTGTTCAGTAGAAAGATGCGTGGTACAATCCATATCTTGATAATCTTCCGTTCTATATCCTTGCGTATACTTTTCCATTAAACTTCTTAAATAATAAGCACATAGTTCAATACTTTCATCAATATCGAGCATTTTCATCAGAAAGTTTCGAGGATTCATTTTATAATAATGTTTCGCATTCTCTACAGAAATCTGCGCAAGTCCCAATGTACAGTTATGTTTAATTACATACGACGGTAAAAATCGGCACGCTAAATACTCAATTTTCTGTTGAAACCAACTCTTTCGATTTATCAATTCAAGCATCAAGACCGTCTCCAGTAATTCCCTTTGTATTCCATTTCTTTCTGAAGCCCTATCAATCTCATAAAAATAATCTTTTACAAAATTCCCTTCAAATTTGATTTTTCGATAAGTCATGCATAAATCGGCTGCAAATGTCTTACAATCCATGTAAGGATTTGATTTTTCGCAATATTCAATTACACTCCTTACGCCTACTGGAATACACATTCCAAGTAACTGAATAATGATATTGAATCCTGTATTGTCAAATACATACACTTCTTTATTTTTCAAAATCATAGGAAGCAAAGTATTAATTGAAAAGCATCCGCAGGATATAGAAAAAACAACCGATAAAATGCAGGATATAAAGTAAACAAATTTTATTTCACTATCAAAAAATGCAAATAGACGATATTGATAAATTGATGGCCATGAGCATAGAAAGCTTCCCATGGCAATTCCAAATAGAATAGTTCGTTTAGAAACGCCAATAATTTCAAATACAAAGGAAAGAAATACTATAAACAGAAGCCTTGAAGCCGCTGCATATATTGCTTTTTTTAAGCTTTTACTATAAATAATATCCCGTACAGAATAATATGTGCTCGGAAAAATCACTAATTGAAACGGCAATATTAATAGATATAAAAAAGCAAGCATCGGTGTACAAGGGGTACAAACGAGATAAAATAGAAATGAGGGGCGATAGAGCGGAAATATCAGATTTTCCACTCTATCTGAACACGGTCGCTGGTGGCCTTGATCGTAGAGATC
>OLPQ01000312.1_pt1 | contig 45867 bp, 42 predicted proteins | sample 1672451 | NCBI WGS metagenome assembly OLPQ01 (sample SAMEA3136687, study PRJEB25190) | human gut metagenome | biome: human gut; feature: human-associated habitat; material: faeces | place: Austria | collected 2013
CTTTGTCTTGGTTCGAGTCCAGGTGGGGGAACTTTCGCGCCCGGTTCCGCGGCAATCCGCGGCCGGGCAGCAATCCTGCAGTCGGCAGAGAACTGGAGTCGCACCGAAATGGCACTATCCGCCGCAATCATCCTCGCCGCAGGTGAGGGAACACGCATGCGTTCGTCCAAGCCGAAGGTCCTGCACGAATTCGCGGGCAAGACCTTCCTCCAGCGCGTCATGGCATCGGTCGGACATCTGGAGCCCGAGACGCTGGCCGTCGTCGTGCACTATCAGGCCGACCGCGTCTCCGAGGCGGCACGGTCCTACGACGCGAACGTCGACATCGTCAACCAGGACGACATCCCCGGCACCGGCCGCGCGGTCCAGTGCGCGATGGCGCAGCTGACCCAGGAACGCAGCCTGCATGGCTCGGTGCTGATCGCCGCGTCCGACATGCCACTGCTCGACTCCGTCACGTTGAAGAAGCTCGTGGCGTTCCACGAGCAGAGCGGCGACGGTGCCACCGTGCTGACCACGATCCTCGACAACCCGACCGGATACGGCCGCATCATCCGCGACCGTGACGGCCACGTGCTGCGCATCGTCGAGCAGAAGGACGCCAACCGGAGCGAACTCGCGGTGCAGGAGGTGAACACGTCCGTGTACGTGTTCGACGCCGATCTGCTTGCCGAGGCCATCGCGAACCTCGACAACCACAACGCGCAGGGCGAGTTCTATCTCACCGACGCGCTGGAGACCGCGAAGACGCGCGGCACGGTCGGGGCGTTCGCCGCGCCCGACCCGCTGAGCGTCGAAGGCGTGAACGACCGCCTGCAGCTCGCCGCGCTGTCGAAGGCGCACAACCGTCGCGTATGCGAGCACTGGATGCTCAACGGCGTGACGATCCTCGACCCCGACACCACGTGGATCGAAGACGACGTCGAACTCGCGCAGGACGTGACCGTGCTGCCCGGATCGTTCCTCAAAGGCCACACCGTGATCGGTCAGAACGCGGTCGTGGGTCCATACACAACGTTGATCGACGCGACCGTGGACGCCGAGGCCGTCGTCGAACGCTCCCGCGTGCAGGGCTCGCATATCGGGCGTGCCGCGAACATCGGCCCGTGGACCTACATGCGGCCGGGCAACGAGCTGGGCGAGGAGACCAGGGCCGGCGCGTTCGTCGAGATGAAGAAGGCGCACATCGGCAACGGCACCAAGGTGCCGCATCTGAGTTATGTGGGCGACGCCGAACTCGGCGAGCACACCAACATCGGCGGTGGCACGATCACCGCCAACTATGACGGCGTGCACAAGAACCGCACGCACATCGGCTCGAACGTGCACGTCGGCGCCGGCAACCTGTTCGTCGCGCCGGTCGAGGTCGGCGACGGCGTCACCACCGGTGCCGGTTCGGTCATCCGCCACGCCGTGCCGGACGATTCGATGGTCTATTCCGAAAACACACAACACATCGTCGAGGGCTGGAAGCCCGCTTGGGAGCGTTGATCCAATGACAGCAGTCCAGAGTTCCATTGATGCCGTGCGCGTCGCCGCAGTCGCGGCCGACCGCATGAAAGCCGCCGACATCGAGGCGTTCGATGTCAGCGACCTGCTCGCCATCACCGACATCATGATGGTCGCCACCGCCATGAACGAGCGCCAGGTGATCGGCGTCGCGGAAGAGGTCGAGAAGGACGTGTACCTCAAGTGCGGGCATCTGTCCCCGCGCTCGCGCGAAGGCGTCGACGAAGGACAGTGGGTGCTGCTGGACTACGGCGATTTCATCATCCACATCATGCATCAGGACGCGCGAGAGTACTATCGCCTCGAACGGCTGTGGCGTGACTGCCCCGTCGTCGAGCTGCCTCTCGAACACCCCGAGACGACGGGCGACGAATCCGCCGACAACGGCAGTGACGGTGACGATGCCGGCGAAGCTGATGAGTGATGTCTCCTCGCCGCAGGCGATGCCGGAGCACGTCCGCTCCATCACGCTGATACGGCATGGGCGCACCTCATACAACGCCCGGCATTGCTTCCAGGGGCAGATTGACATCCCCTTGGATGAGATCGGCGAATGGCAGGTCAGGCAGACCGCGCAGGCACTGCGCTCCCTATACGTCGAATCGCACCCGGAACGCCGGCAGCTCGTCGTGGCATCCGACCTGAGTCGTGCCATGGCCACGGCGCACGCCTTCGCCGACCCGCTCGGACTGGTCGTGCACCCCGACGCCCGCGTGCGGGAGCGCAACTTCGGCGAATGGGAAGGCAAGGAGCTGGCCGAACTGGAGCGCGAATGCCCTGAGGACTACCGTGCATGGGCGGAATATCGTGGTGGCGAACTGCGGCATGGTGCCGAGACGAAGGCCGCCGTCGGCGAGCGAGGCCGCGCGGCATTGGAGGAATGGTCGTTCAGCGCCGGAGCCGACACAGATCTGTACGTGTTCTCGCATGGCTCATGGATCGCGCAGACCGTGCAGACCGTGCTGGGATTGGGGGCTATCCACCCCGATTTCGCCGACGTGGTCAGCATGGGCAACGCGCACTGGGTGCGGTTCGTCGCAGCCGACATGCCCGACGGCACGTTGCGGTGGCGGCTCGTCGACTACAATCATGGTCCGGCGCTCGCCGACACCGACCAGTGGGAGCATCCGTCCCTATAGCAGGCTCCTGATGCTGCGTTCTCCCCGTCCGTCCCTCTATCCGCCGTTCCCTGTACGCTGGCAGAGGACACATTGCGTCCCGAATGACGGGCTACGATGGGAGCATACCGTCATCGACAGCAGGAGGAGACCGATCATGGCCAAGAACATCGCAGACGGCGACATCATCTGGACGCAGCGCAAGCGCAACTGGTGCCGCACCCCGTTCACGTTCACCACGTACACTCTGACGGCCGACGAGCTGGCCACGCAGAGCGGTCTGCTGCATCAGAGCTTCGACACCGTCAAGCTGTTCCGCATCGTCGACATCACGATCTCGCGCACGCTGCTGCAGCGCATCTTCGGCTTGAGCACGATTCTCATCGACGCGATGGACCAGTCCACCGGCGGCAAGATCGTGCTGAAGAACATCATCGACGGTTTCGCCGTGCGCAAGGAACTGCAGCACGCGGTGGATGCCGCCCGCAATGTCAACCGCGTCAGCACCCGCGAGTTCATGGGCACCGGCGACGGCTACTACGGCGGCCCGGACGGACCCGACCTCGACGGGGACGGATACCCGGATTTCCCGGCCAGATGATCGCTGCGGCACACCCGGTCACGGGAAACGGGAACGGGTGTGCCGGATGAGGAGAATGCGATGAGCGGCTATGGCATGAGCGTCAACGACACGACCATCTGGTGGCAGGTGTATCCGCTGGGATTCACCGGCGCCCCGATACGCCCGTCCAACGAGGGCGAGCGGGCGTTGACGCCACGACTCGACGCCATCATCCCGTGGCTTGACTATCTCATCGACATGGGCGCGAACGGCCTACTGCTGGGGCCGGTGTTCGCGTCCGAGACCCACGGGTACGACACGGTCGACTACTATCGCATCGATTCTCGGCTCGGCGATGACGCCGCATTCGACAGGCTGATCGATGCATGCCGTAGCCGGGGCATCCGCGTGATGCTCGACGGCGTGTTCAACCATGTTGGGCGCTCGTTCCCGGCTTTTAGGGACGCGCTCGCCGGCCACGGCCACGAGTCGATGTTCCACATCACGCGAAATGCAGGCGGGGGAGTGGACTATCGCCGGTTCGAGGGGCACCCCGAACTGCCGGAACTCAATCATGACTCGGAAGAGGTCGTGCGGCTCGTCACCGATGTGATGTTGCATTGGCTGCGGCGTGGAGCCTCCGCATGGCGGCTGGACGCCGCCTACGCCGTGTCGCCGGCGTTCTGGACGCGTGTTCTGCCCGCCGTGCGGCGCGAATTCCCTGACGTGTGGATCATGGGCGAGGTGATTCATGGCGATTACCCCGCGATTGTCCGGCAATCTGGCATGGATTCACTCACCCAGTACGAGCTGTGGAAGGCGATTTGGAGTTCGCTCGAATCCGCGAACTTCTATGAACTGGATTGGAGCCTCAAACGGCACAATGAGTTTCTGGAGTCGTTCGCGCCGCAGACGTTCGTCGGCAACCATGACGTGACACGCATTGCCAGTCGTGTAGGAGATGCCGGAGCCTCCCTTGCGATGACCGTGCTGTTCACCGTCGGCGGCGTGCCGAGCATCTATTACGGCGACGAGCAGGCGTTTCGCGGCGTCAAGGAGGACCGCATGGGCGGCGATGACGCGGTGCGGCCGGCGTTCCCCGCATCGCCGGATGATTTGCCTGGCACGGGGGAGTGGATGTATCGCCTGATCCAAGGGCTGATCGGCATCCGCCGGCGCAATCCGTGGCTCACCCACGCCATGACGACGCCGGTGACGGTCGACAACAGGCGGTACGCCTATGATGCGGTCGGCCATGGCGGAGAGCGTTTGCATGTCGAGCTGTCGCTCGACCCGGCACCTCATGCGGTCGTCAGCGGCTCGGACGGCACGGTGCTCATGCGCGTGCAGCACGGCGACTGACGGTCATCCGCCGATTCCTCGGTGAATGGATGCCTATCTCGCTTTCAAGGGGTTGATTCGGTGACGCTGAAACATCTATCTGCGTTTCAAGGGGTTGCCGGCCAAGTATCCAAGCTCCAGGAACCGCATGACTTCAATGGCAATCCGGCCGGAATACTCCGGATATCGCAATCTGGCAACCCCCTGAAACGCAGATAGATGTTCCTTGAGTGTGGAATCAACCCCTCGAAAGCGAGAAAGCGGAGCGTTTTCTTTTGGTTGCCTGCCGGAGAGCGTGCGTAAACGAAAAAACCGGTCGAAATCGACCGGTTTCAATCTGTGGAGCTAAGGGGACTCCCGTAGTCTGTTGGTATTCTGCCGTTTCTTCGGCGTTTCGTAACTGTGGGTACCTTGTAGGGTACCTTACGTGGTTTTTTCTCGCTTCTTTTCAACGCTGCCGCACGTACACGAAAGGACGAATTCTATCTATCTATCTATCTATCAAGAGAATGTCCGCCGCCCACAGGAGCGACGGGCATTATCGGTCGCTAATAACCGATAACTTCGGTCTCGACTGTCGAAATTACATCTGTAGGAATGTCATTCACATCAAGCCGATACACAATATTCATACGCGGATTGTACACACCGAGGTATTTCACATTCTCATATTCAGGATGAATAGAATGAAGTCCCATACGCCAATACATAAGCAACTGGAGGGTGTACTTGTTTTGAAGTTTCTGCTTTGACACCTTGAAATCCCAAAGCGTGTCATTCGTCAGAAAATCGCCGTCACCAGTAGCGACGTAGCCGGTGTATCCACCTTCAAAAGTCAGACCATCCATCACTTTCGGACCGTACTGATTGAAAAATCTCAACGAGCGTTCGACCATAGTGCGGATATTTTCAACCGTGTCGCCATCAGGCTCAATGTCTTCCACGGGGCGGTATGCCATGACGCCAGCTCTGTATGCAGAATCAAATCCAGATAGCTTTACGGCGGCTACAATGGAATCGTCATCCAATCCATACACATTCGACAACAGCTTCTTGAACAATCTCCGCTGTCGGACAACATGAGCGCCCAGCTTGGAAACCTTAAATGCTTCCTCTACCGATGTTCCAGACATGAATCGAGTGAGATAATCCACCGCAATGCCGACCAAGCTCGGGGATACATTTTCCTCTGGATGCAGTTCATCAATGCCACCCCCGTCGAGCATCGTTTGCTCAAATTCTTTGGGTTTGATATAGCCGCCTCTCGGCTGCTTTATCTTGCTGATACGCTGCGTCACCGAACACATCCATCCGTTCGCAGCAATATCCTGCGGCGTCAGTTCGCCGCTCCTAAGCTTCTCTATCACGTCTTCTCTTGTCAACATAGATTCCACTCCTTCCAAATCAGTTTTCCGAATGTTCCTGAATCCACTCGTGGATAATCGCAGCAATCGTCGTTTCTTGCTCCTTGGCGAAGAAGAAAATCCGCGACGCGGGATGCGAGATTCACATAAAGAAGTTCTTAAAGGAGACTAAAAATGACTGTCACCACATATTCCCATGGGAATCTCCCCCTATGGTAATAGAACCATCTTGGTTGATGTTGTCCTTGGTGATGGGAGCGAAACCGCCTCCGGCGCTGTCGAAGTCTTTTCGGTAGTCGTATCCGTTGCATCCGTATTGTGTGCAGTTGTTGGAGTTCTGGGGTTGGGTGTATTGGCTTGAACCGCCGGAATAGGAGCCTCCGCCATTATTGGAGTAGGAGCCACCCGAATTTGAATAGCCGGAGTTGGAATAGGTTTCGGACGAAGCCCCATTGGATTGGGCTTGCACCTGCGCCTGTTCCTGAGCTTGCTTCTGCGCGTCGGCCTGAGCCTTGGCGTTCTTGGAATCGTTCACGGACTTCACGGCCTTGGAGAGCGTGTCTTTGGCGGCGGTCAACGATTTCACGTCGGCCTTCTTATCGCCACTGGTCTTCTTGGCGTTGTCGATGGCGGTTTTCAGGCTTTCACGGGTCTTGTTGTCCTGCACCTTGCCTTCGGAATCCTTGTACAGGGTTTCCGCATCACTGATGGTCTTGTTGAGCGTGTCCTTCGCGTCCTTGACCTGCTTGGCGGTCTTGGACGCCTCCACCTTGCTTATGGCCTTGCCGATGGCGTCGATGGAATCATCGGCCTTGGCGATGTCGTCAACAACGCTGGCCTTGGCTTTGGACGTGCCCCACAGGTTCCACTTAGTGGCATGCGATGTGGCCGGAACGCCTTTCAGGGCCTCCCCGGTCTTGATGCTTTTCGTCAACGCGTCCAACACGGTCTTGTCAAGCACGTCCGCTTCCTTCGTCGCCTTGACGAGCGTCCGTGCTTCCGCAATCTTCTTCGCAAGCTTCGAATCAACTTCCTTGGCCGACTCAACCCGAGACTCGTAGGAACCATACGCACTGTTCGACGCATACGCGTAGCCACCAACACCGGCGAGGACTACGATTGCCGCGATGGTGCTGGCAATGATGACTGTCTTTTTGCTTGGCTTTTTCTTCTTGTTCTCGTTTTCCTCATTCAAGTCAAGTGGGGAGATGGTCTGGGTCTCCTCAAGGTCTTCGCTCTTTTCCATTGTGTCGGTTGCTCCTTTAGTTTTCTGTGTTCGATTTTTCCAAGATGAGCGTGTTCTCTCAATTGTTTTTCACGTCTTTTTTACATTCTTTTTTCGATTTTTTACATTTTGGTCACATTCATGTTTTTTTGTGAAGAGGGTGTGAAGATGTGTTTTTTCTGGATTTGGCTATTTTCCGCCGTTTTCTTGTGTGGGCAATCCCAGTATGACGTTAAGAATCGTTGGAATTCCAACGTTTTTGTGTTTTCAACTGTTTTTGTGTGGACAATCCCAGTATTGTGGTATACTAACAAAAGTTATTTCTGTAACTTTTGCGTGTACACTACCATAATAAGTGTTCCCAGCCGGAACGGGCGACCGCCCCAGCGGGTGACACTGAAAATCGCCTCGTGAGCTATCACGGCGATTCCTGAAAACTAAATAGTGGTAGCGAATTATCCCCAAGGAGGATAATATGGCACGCAAAAACGGAGGCTACACCGATTTTTCGCCGATTCCAGTAAATGGAGCTACGTTGGCTTCCCAACTGCTCGCGGAAGACGTGAGCGTGGTCGAGGCTTACGACGAAGAGACGAAAACTCGCTCGCCAAAAATCAAGGACGGCTTGACTCAGTACGAGCTTCAGACGCTCTTTCTGCCGTTTGAAGGTGACGAACGCCACACTGTCGCCATCGTCCCGGTGAAGATTTGGTCTAAGACGAAGCCGGTCATTAAAACGAACGCTCCTGTGGCGTTCGTTAACTTGAAAGTGACGCCGTGGAGCATGGGTGGCAACTCCGGCCTTTCATATTCCGCCGATGGCTTCAAGCAGGACTGATATGAAACAGCCGATGGTTTCCCGCACGGTGCTCATGCCGATTGACTTGTACAACCGAATTGACACATACGCAAAAACCTACGATATTTCATGGTCTGCCGCCGTCCGCAAGTTGACGGAAGCCCAACTTCCAATCGAAGAAGAATTTCCGTTTGAAGGCGTCCCGTTCGATGTCTGAAAAAATGAAAATTTTTCTCGCAGTGTCCGCTGTGACGGCGGCGCTGTTGGTTGGTTTCACGGTCGGCGTGGTTGCGGCTTCCAGCTCTTCCACGGTCTACAGTACTGACCCGGCGCAATGTCCAACTGATGCGACTTATTGCCAACAGGTGAATACTTGGCGGCGAGCGGACGCGGCTGATATTCAGCCAAACGCTCTAAATAAAAGGTCAAGCGCCGTTTTAGACGCCTGACCCGAGGTTTTTCTTTTCCATCCAGCGGGGTGGGGGTTGCCGCCCTCATCCCGCTTTTTCTTTGAAGGGAAAAAGACAATGGATATTGTATATCTTCTTCTTAAAATTGGTGCAATCCTGGGATTGTTCACACTCCTCTTCCTACCGTTGAAGAATGTGACGGCGTGGGATGATTCCGCATGGTATGCACGATTCACCGTCTCGGCTCTCGCCACCACGGCTTGGTTCGCTCTTTTTGTGTTCCTGCCGAAATTCGGCGTCTTCGTCGGCGCGCTGGTGGTGTGGGTGGTGCTGCTTTTGTGCAGTCTGCACATGCCGTCTTTGAGGAATCTTCTCCCGCTCTGGCGTTGGCTCATGGCCCTGCCCCATCGAATCAAGGGTGATAGTCCGGAATTCATCGTGGAAAGAGTCTTGGCCCTGCGTCCTATCGAAGATGAAATGACTGACTTCAAGGGCATCCGGGACTACGAAGCTTCTTACAGCGGCTACGAGGATGGCGAGGCCCAACTTGACTTCCTTTGCCAACTCACTGGTGTCACGGACGAGTTCGTTGACAAAATGGCCAAGACTGGCCTTGGCGCTATGGGGGCCGAACAGTACAAGGTTGACCATTTGGGGCCGGGACACTGGCTTCTGCACTTCTACCAGACCACGCCCAAGAACCCGTTGGACGAGGCGAAGACCATTAAGGCTTCCGATTTGGCCGACTGGAACGGTAAGACCGTAGTCTACGGCCTGACGGAATCGGGCGAGTACGCGAAGCTCTCCTACAACCAGACCTCGGGCATTGTCGTGGGTGGCGTCCCGGGTGCAGGAAAGTCGGCTGGTGCCACGTTGCTGACGTTGCCGCTGCTTGCGTCTCCGAAGGCGTCGGTTGCCATCTTTGATGGTAAAGGTGGCATGGATTGGGCTTGGGCCCAGAGGGCTGCGTCGCTGTATAACAACGACGTCGATCTGGATTTGGAAACTGCGACAAATCAACTGGAATCGCTGGCACAAAGGTGCGTGGATGACTTGAAAAGCCATCCGTGGTCGGAATCTGACCCGGATTTCTGGCACAGTGGGGCCAGTGCCCTGCATCCCTTCCATCTCGTGGTGATTGACGAATGCCAGACGCTGTTCGATACCACAGGCCGGTCGAAGGATGACAAGGCGCTGGTGGAACGGTGCAAGCGGGCTGTTGCGACGATTGTCCGCAAAGGCCGCTCTGCCGGTTGGTGTGTCATGTTGCTTACGCAGAAGCCTACGGCGGATTCGATTCCGACGAACATCCGTGATAACTGCGTCGTTCGCTTTGCTCTTCGTGTGACCACTCGTGAGGCTAGCGAGGCTGTCTTGGGAGCTATCCCGGACGGTGACCCGACTCCGACTGAGATTCCATCTACACGTCGCGGTGGCGCGGTGGTTCAGGGTGAGGATGGCCATACGGTGGCGGTGAGATTCTTCTATCTCCCGGTGACCGATGCCGCTAAGGCGTTGGATTCGTCCACACTGAAAACCGTGACGGACGGGTTGACTGTCTGACATTTGACCCTACGAGGGGGCGGGAAACCGTCCCCTCTTTTTGTATCTGAACACGTGGGGGTATCGCCTGTAAAGAGAATGCAGAGCCGTGGCAGGCCAACTTGCAGGAATTGGAGCCGCCGACGTGCGGCGGCGAGAAGAGGACATTTCGGAAGCGTCTACCAAAGGAGTGCGGAGCGGCGGACGGCAGCGAACAGCCGGAAGCGGTGTGAACGGTAGCCGGACGCGTAGCCCCCAGCGGAGCGGACGGCGGGAGAGAACGAAAGCGTCGGCGTAGTGAGCGTACGGGAGACGCGGAAGCACGACGACGTGGGCGTTCCGACATGTCCTCCCCAGCACCAGAGAGAGGGGGCGGGGAACCGATTTCGAAAGCTTCCGAACGGTGGTCACCTGCTTCTCTCCTTCTTTTAATATCAGGCCGCATATTTTCTTCAAAATTTCTAAATCCAAAAAAGGGACGGGAGTCCCATGACACAAAGGAGGTGTCGAAATGCCAACAATCAGCATACGTGCGCACGGGGTGAGTGCGACGAGGAATCAGACGCTGGTCAATCCGGAGACCGGCGAAATAGTCAAACTGACGGCGTTCCAGCCGCCGGAGAGGACTGCGACGAAGGGTTGGACGGTGAACGTGGCGCGGAGGAACGAACAGCGGCTTCAGCAGGTCGATTTCGATGCCATCGACGGCGTTCCGGCGTTCGTGACCCTCACCATGCCGTCGGGTCAGATGGGTGAGGTCAGCGCTGCCGACTTTCACGGCTGGCTGAAACGGTGGATTCAATATATGAAGCGTCACGGGCTGGTTCACTACTACTGGATTCTAGAGTTCCAAGCTTCCGGCAACCCCCATTTGCATCTTCTGGTGTGGCTCGACCATGATTGGGACGCGTTGGAGCAGTTCAAGGCTCTTCGTTCTTGGGTCGGGATTTTGAACAAATCCGGCGTGGGCGCTCGTCTGCAAGGCCAGATTTGGGAGCGCATCGATGTCGGCGGCGAGATTACCGTGGATGGCGAGACGGTGCCCGCTCACCCCGAACGGGTTTTGATGTACCTCGCGAAGCATGCCGCGAGGGGTGTTGCCCACTATCAACGGCAGATAGCCAACATGCCGGAAGATTGGCAGTATCGCAGTGGCCGCGTCTGGGGTCACGATAGAGGCCTTCCGCTCCGCGCTCAGCAGGATTTTGAGACGGATTATTCCACGTTTTGGACGTTCCGGCGTTTGGTGCGTCGGTGGCGTCTCGCGGAGGCTCGGAGCATCAAGGACTATGACCGGCGTCGTGCGGCTATTAGTCAGGCTCGCCGCTGTTTGAAGTGTTCTAGGCCGGATGTTTCGCCGTATCGTGGAGTTTCGGCTTGGCTTTCGTCGGATGTGGCGTCTCAATTGTTGGACGTGGCGGTGAGCATGAACGGGGGTGATTATGAGGAAGACTGAGTTACCCCCTCTGATGACCATCGCGGATACGATGGCCTATCTGCAATGCAGTCGCCAGCATGTCTATGACCTTCTCTCGGCTGGACGGATAAAAACCTACAAGGTCGGACGTCGGCGTTACGTTGACGCGGATTCGTTGGCTCACCTGTTTTGGTGACGTAAGGCGGCTAGTTGGGCTTCGAGTTCTTCTAGCCGCTTTTTTGTTGCTCGGATAGCCTCTTCTAGTTCTTCCTCGGTGGCCTCGTGTCCCATCAAATTGGATTCGATGCCGTTAGCGATTTCCCTCATACGTTCGGTGCCGCTCGCCCGTTGATACCGTTCGATGGATGTTTGGGCGTCTGCGTGCCTTCCCCAGACCATCGTGTCCTTCAAGCTCGCTCCTGTGGCGACGGCGGCGGTGATGGACGTGGCTCGCAGGGTGTGGAAGTGCAAGTCAGGTCTTCCGGCTTTGACCTTGGCCGTATTGAAGTGGTCGCGGAGTCGATTAGGGGTGATGTGACTGCCGTTCGCGCATGTGACGATGAAATCCGTGGGTTGCTTGCCGTTGCACGCTTCGCTGATTAGTTTTCCGAGCTGTGGCGGAACCGGCTGGGTCGTATTGCTCGTCGCCGTTTTTGTGGCTTTGAGTCCGCCGTGTTCGTCGGCGGAATGGCAGACCCTCAGTGTCTGGGTTTTTGGATTCCAGTCTTGGACTTGCAGACTGACCACCTCGCCTATGCGTAAATCGAGGATTGCGCCCAACCACACGGCGATTCGTGTGGTGCTGGGCATGTTCGCATATATGGTTTGAAGTTCTTCCGCCGTTGCCGGTGGAATCTGTGCTTGGCGGCTCTTCGGGACTGCCGGAGCCTTCATGGTCACCGGGGATTTGGTTACGGCTCCTTCCGCCACAGCTTTGGCGTAGATGGCTTTGAGCAGTTGGAACGTCTTTTTGCGTGGGGTTGCGCCCCCGTTGAAGTTGTCGAGATTGGACAACCAACGATTGATGTCTTCCGTCGTGATTCCTGTCAGGGGGTATTTCCAGAAGTCTGCGTGGGAGAGGTGAGAAAGGTATTCTCGGTGCTTGCGTTTGCTTCCCGCCGCTAGTTCACTGCCGTCTGCGGCGTATTCCAGCCATGTGGGTGCGAATTCTTCCATGACATAATCGCAAAACAGCACCCTACGGCGTTCTATGGCGGTTTTCTGCCGTTTACGCTCGGTTGGGCTAGTCCACTTCGTTATGCCCGCTTTGTCGGCTTCCACACGGCTTCTTTCGTTATTCAGCCATGCCTGTGCCGATAACTGGTCTTTGAACGTTTTGGTTATGATTTCGCCGCGATACGTGTATTTCGCTCTGTAGGATTTGCGGTCGGCACGATACACGACGCTTCCGAACTTTGTGCGCATGCTTCCACTATGACGTGATGGGTGCCCAACTCGGGTACCTCCATGGGTACCAATTTCGTTGACAACGACGTACATTTCCGTACATTCTCTGTTTGCGCCGTATGCCTTGAAATCGTTGGAATTCCGCCGTTTTCGCATGAAAAAAGGGATTCCAGATTACTCTGAAATCCCTGTTCGTGGAGCTAAGGGGATTCGAACCCCTGACCCTCTCCATGCCATGGAGATGCGCTACCAGCTGCGCCATAGCCCCAAATTCAATTATCGGCTGCTTTTTGAGCCGATTGATAATTTACCTCAAGTCGGTATGAAAACCAAACTGGGCGTGTCGTACAGCCTCCGTCACCCGCGTCATCCGTCTCACCCGCCCAAAGTCCCATCTGAGGACGGCTAAATGGGACTTTCGTTGGATAAGGGGCGACATATGGGTGTGGGGAACGTGGCCGGTGGGCCGCTTATCCGGCGAAAGTCCCATATGCGGCTGTTCTGGTGGGACTTCCGCGGGATAAGCGGCCGGATACGAGTGGACTGCTTGATGTCACGCCTGGTTGCCGGACTTGCCGGTGCCGGTGGAGCCGCCACCGGAGGAAGAACCCGATCCGGATCCCGACGACGACCCGCTCGACGAGGAGCCGGAGTCGGAACCGGAACCATTGGAACCGGAGTTGGAGCTTGATCCGTCGGAGCCGGAGTGGCCCGATCCGTCGCCGGTTCCGTTGCTGCCTGAGCCCGATCCAGAGGAGTCGGAGCCTGAGGAGTTTCCGTTGCCGGTTCCGGTGGAGTCGGAGCCGTTGCTCCCGTTCGAGCCATTTGATCCGTTGGAGCTGGAAGACCCGTTCGACGAGGAGGAGTCAGAACCGTTGCCCTGAGTGGAATCGGTCGATCCATTGCCACTGTTGGTCGAGCTGTTGCTGTCGCCGGTCGAGTCCTTGCCGGTCGAATCGGTGCCGTCCTTCGTTGTCGAATCCTTGGTGTCGCTGTTGCCGTCGGTCGTGTCGTCCTGCGGTGCCTGCTGCTTGGGTTCGGTCGGGGTGTTCGACTGGCGCACCCAGTCGCGGACCACAGTATCGGTTCCCTGACCTTGGGTGATGGCGAGGATGACGCCGGCGGTCGCGCCTACCGCCACCAGGGCGCTGACGACGGCGACGATGATGGCGGTGCGCTTGTTGCGCTTCGCCCGATCGGCCTCTGACCTGAAGGTAGCGGACCTGGAGGCCGTGAATCTGGCTGCGGCAGGCCGGGCGGACGTGCGCATGCCGCTTGGCGTGGCGGCGCGGGCCGAGGACGGTGGCGCCGGCACGGGGGGCATCCCGCTCGCAATCGTCGCATCGGCGTCCACCGGGGCGTTGCCGATCAGTTGCGTCTCATCGCCGTGCGACAGCCGCCGTGCGGCGTCCGAGGCGACGGTCCGCGGACCGTGACCGAGCTCGTGTGATGCGGGGGCCGGCAGCGCCACCGGATTGGCGATGATCGCTGTATGGTCCTGCGCATTGGCGTCGGTGGAAGCGGTTGTATCCGTATCAGCCGCCGTCTCCGTAGCGCCGTCGTCCCCGTCGCCCGTCGTCCCCGCGACATCCTGCAGTTTCCGGCCGGATTCGTGCAGTACGTTCTGATAGATCTGTGACGAGACCGCCGACACAATCGAACCGATCGCCACGCCGATCACCGAACCGGCGATGCCGATTTTCGCCGATAACAGGAACGAGGTGACCGCCGCCAACGCGCCTGCCGCGATAGACGACAGCGAAATTCCCTTGAAAAAGTTCTTCATGTTGAACGACGCTAGCGGTTCCTTCTCGAACTTGACTTATCTTGCGGCGAAAAATGCTGAAAAATTACACGGTTATAGCTGAATCTGCACAATCGTGCGACTGATTCGGGAGAACGGCCATGCCGGCCCGGTCGAATCAGCGGACGACGATATCAGTATGGCCGGAGCCGACCTCGAAATGATACCGTGCGATGCCCAGGCAGATATCGGCCTGAACGCCCTCCAAAGGCTGCGCGAGAACCGTCTTGCCGTCCTCCAGCAGGGTGAAGCGCACCGGCTGCTTGCCCAATGCGCTCGGAGCCAGCGCCACCGCGCGAAGCCCCGACAGGAACCAATCCGGAGCGCCGGAGAGGTCGCCGTTTTCCACGGCCCCGAGCTCTTCCAAAGGCTTGCTGCGATGTGCCCGGCCCGGTCTGTTGCCATACCCCAAGGCCAGGGCGGCGGGCATGCGCTCGCCCTCGCCTAGCCGCCAGCGTCCGTCATGGTCGTGTGTCTCGTGCAACACCACCCAACTTGAGCCCATCCCCAGCTGCGTCGCCGTCAGGGCAAGGCGCTCGCCGTAATAGCCGACCTTGCGGTCCAGCTGTGCCGGGTCCTCGTCGTCGGAGCCGATCAGGGCGATGCAATAGCGGACGTTCTTGAAGCGACCATAATGGGTCGGGCATCCCCCGAACGCATCCGTGTCGTCCTGCACCAGCTGGACGTCGAGCCCGCCGTCGGCGTTCGCCGCGTCCACGGCCTCATTCAACGCGCGAAGCGTATCGTCATCGATGGGCCGGTCGCTGAAATCGCGGACCGCGTGGCGCCGCTCCATTGCCTCGACGATGTTCATACATATTCTCCTTATACAGGCTTGCGCTGCCGCTCGACGCCGTCCATAATGAAGACGATGACGGGCCGCGATGAGGACGGTGGCTTCAACCCAACATATTCCATCCAATATCCTAGCCACGGCGCGGGCCTGCGTGCATCGTGTCGTCCGTCGTTTGCCCGGATTCCCGGGCCGGGGGCCGCGCGCGGCCATCCGCCCGCGACGCCGGGCGCGGGATATGCGGGACGCGCGACTATGGAGGGCGGAACGATTATGATTCGGCGATATCGTGTTTCGAACGGGAATGCCGCGGGCGGAAGCGGCGGAAACGGCCGCGAGGAAGGCCGAGAGGACGGTCGCGATGATGGCCGCAAGGCCAGTCGCGTGGTTGGCCGCTCGGTGGCCGCCGCGATGGTGGCGCTCCTGATCGTGTCCGCCGTTTTGGCGGGTTCATGGCTATGGTCGCGCCGCGACGGCATCATCAGCGGGGTGAAGGCGTTCGGCGTGAAGGCCTCGTCCATGTACTCGCACGCGCGAGAGCCCGACACGACGGTGATGCCGCCCGACGTGTCGCGGCGCAGGTATCCCGTGTTGACCAGCCCGGTGGATTTCAACGGCAACGGTGTGGACGACTATACGGACATCATGCGCGGGGCTCGCAAGGATGCGCTGGCGCACCCGGCATACGACGACGGCTACTACCAGGGCGGATACCCGCCCGCCGACCGCGGCGCCTGCGTCGATGTGGTGTGGCGCGCCTTCCGGAACGCGGGATACGACCTCAAGGCCATGGTCGATGCGGACATCGCCGCGGACCACGCGTCCTATGCGTCGGTGGCCGCCAAACCCGACCCCAACATCGACTTTCGCCGTACCGGGGTGCTCGACGTGTTCTTCGGCAAATACGGGATCACCCTCACCAACGATGTCAACGATCATGCGCAATGGCAGCAGGGCGACATCGTCGTGTTCGACCGTGTCAAGCATATCGGCGTGATCTCCGACAAGCGGGACGCTGACGGGTTCTCCTACGTGCTGCACAATATGAATCAGCGGCGGCGTGAGAACGATTATCTTGCGTTCTCGCGCCGCATGGGCGTCACCGGCCACTACCGCTGGGACGCGTCTCGCGTGCCGAAATCCGTGTTGCGCGCGTGGAAGGGCTGAGACGCCGCGCGGCGCAGGTGAGATTATTCACAGTCGGCTGATTTCGCTATGAGGCCACAGGCGTTTGAAGTAGGCTGATATATGGAATAACTAGTGTGACCATCACCAAACGAAAGGATCGTGCACTATGGCAACGCTCACCGCCGACATGAAGACGTTCATCGAAAACAACCTCGCGTGGATCACCACCGTCGACAAGGACGGCAACCTCGATCTCGGCCCGAAGATGTCGATGTTCGTGCTCGACGACAACCACCTCGCCTACCACGAGCGCACCGCTGGCCAGCACTACCGCAACCTGCAGGACGGCAGCCCGCTGGTCGTCGCCGTCGCCAACCTGGCCGAGAAGAAGGGCTACCGCTTCCGCGGCACCGTGACCCTGCACACCGACGACGACATCTATGACGCCCAGGTCAAGGTCGCCGAGGAGAAGGGCACCAAGAAGCCCGCCGCCATCCCGGTGCTTGAGATCACCGAGATCCAGGACCTGTCCTCCGGCGCCACCGCAGGCAAGACCATCGACAAGGACTGACCGTCGACAGGTGCCGGTCGTCGGCGAGAACCGATGACCGGCATGTGACCAGAAAGGCGCGGTTCGGGCGATGCATGCCCGAGCCGCGCCTTTCTGGTCTTTCGATACCGGCTTTCGTGCAACGCTGTCGGCTGCGGCCGGCAGCGGAACGGCGACGGAGGGCCGGCGACGGCTTGATGTCAGCGGATGCGGTAACGATGCCCCCGCTGCGTGATGAAGAATCCCATGCGCCGCATCTTGCGCGTCAATGAGTAGAGCGTGCCGTCCATGATGTCACGCTGCTCGAAGATGCCCGTGCCGCAGACCTTCTCCAGCAGCTCGTCGAAGCTGAGGAATTCGCCGTTCGCCCGGATCAGCGTCTCCAGTGTCATGTATTCGCGCGCAGACAGCGCCAGCGGCTGCTTGCCGCTGCGATAGAACGCCTGCCGATTGCGCGTGTCGAGCATGAGGTCGCCGTGGATGAGCGTGGTCTCGTCCGCGGCTCCGCCGGATTCCAGCGCGTGCACGTAAGACAGCAGTTCGACGTCCGAGAACGGCTTGACGATCGTTTCATCCGCGTGAATGGGCGGGACGCTGGAAGCGCCGTCCAGAGACGATGGGGGCGCGGCCGGCCGGGCGGCCTGCCCGTCAGCCTTGGCCCGGCCTGTTTTGCGGATCGTCGGCAACGGGGTCTGCCGTCTGACCTGCGGCGTGTCGTCCGGGTTCGCCTTCGGCGTGCGCGGGGGAGTGGAAAGCAGCAGCGTGCGCGGCCGCACGGTCTTGCCGGTGCCGTCGCCGGCCTTGCCGTCCATGAGCCGGGACAGGCTCCGTCTGGTCTCATCCAACAGATCATGCGCAGACAGGTCGTCGATGATGACCAGATCCATTGGTGTGCCGTGCGGCCATGCGCCGGCGAGCGAATCGACATCCGACGCGGCAGACACCGTGTGCCGGGCGGATTCCAGCGTGCCTTTCACCGCGGAAGCCAACGCCGGATCGCTGGTCACGAAAAGAATGTCCATTGCGCCTCCTGCCTGTGTAGCTACTCCCCACTGTAGCCCGTCGCCGTGTGTTCGGGTGACCGGTCGTCACAATATGGGGCACCGGGGCCGAGGAGGACACCCGCCCGGGCCCCGGCCGGCCCTCGCCGCGTTTCCCGTGCTTCCCTTTTCTGCGGTTCTCTTCTCCTTCCTGAGGATGAATGCCGTCCGTCGTGGCCGAAGCGCTCGCCGTCCATATCGGTCTCATGGCGGATGGCCCGGCGGCCTGCGACTCGGCTACAGTGAAACCAACAGGGGAGGAGCAGACGATATATGGGATTCTTCGAGAGCTTTTCGGCGCCGTTCATGATGTCGGTGGCGTTATGGCCGCTGGTGTCGTTCATCGTGACCGTGCCCGTGCTGGCCATGCTGTACCACCGGGACAACCGGCTCGGCTTCGGTGCGGCGCTGTCGGCGTACGCGACGGTGCTGTATCTGATCGGCCTGCTGTGCTTCACGCTGTATCCGATGCCGGACGATCCCGCAGCGTACTGCGCCACCCACCATCTGCATCCGCAGCTCAATCCGTTGCAGTTCATCGGTGATATCCGCGCCGACGGGCTGACGGCGATCCTGCAGATCGTGATGAACGTGGTGTTCTTCGTCCCTCTCGGCTTCATCATGAAACGGGTGTTCCGCTGGAAATTCGCGGTCGCCCTGCCGGTCGGCTTTCTCGCGTCGCTGCTTGTCGAGACGATGCAGCTGACGGGGGTGATGGGTGTGTTTCCCTGCTCGTATCGTCTGTTTGACGTGGACGATCTGATATGGAACACGTCGGGCGCCGTGATCGGATACGGTTGCGCCATGCTGTTCGACCGGCTGTTCCCGCCGCGGCGCACGGATATGCAGACGGTCACCCGGCCGGGGTTCGTGCGTCGTTTCGTGGCATTCCTCATCGACATGGGACTGGTCGTGGTGTGCGCGACCCCTGTGGGCGTCGCCGCGATGGTGCTGGTCACGATGATTTCGGGCCGTCCTGGCGCCGACGTGCAGCGGATGCGGCTGCTCGGCCCGCTCGGGTTCGGGGACATCGCGATGCTGGTCATGCTGGTGCTGTTCGAATGGGTGATTCCGTGGTTCAGACAAGGCCGCACTCTCGGCGGCAGCTACACGCATATGACCTGCGAGACCACGCCGAGGAGCGGCGCTCGCCGCGTGGCGTTCTATGCGGCGCGGTTCGCCGCGATATGCTGCGTGGTGTTCTGCGGGCGCGTGCCGTGGGCGGGCACGGTGATATTGGTCATGGGCGTGTTCTGGCTGGTCCGCAGACAGATGCCGTACGACTTGATTTGACGTCGCTCGCCGCGTCGTCGGTCCAGCTTTCCGGGACAATGGAATCATGAGCAACAACATACTTGTCATCACCAGCAACCCCGAAAAGGACAGCATGACGGATGCCGTGGGTGCGGCATTCGCGGCGGGCGCCGTCGAGCGCGGCGCGTCGGCGGACGTGCTGGACCTGTACGATGAAGGATTCAATCCCGTGTATTCTGCGGCCGACCGGGCCCATTATCTCGGCCATGCCCCGATGCCCGAGGACGTCGTGCCTATCCAGCGCCGGCTCGCTCAGGCGGATGTAATCGCCCTGGTGTTCCCGATCTACTGGTATACGATGCCGGCGATGGTCAAGGGACTGTTCGACCGCGTGATCTGCCGCGGGTTCGCCTATCATCCGGACGGCACCCCCGGCGCGCTCGCGGACAAGACGGTGCGGGTCATCATGCTGACCGGCGGCTCGCGGCAATGGTATGAGTCCGATGGCATCGGCGAGTCATTGGACAATCAGATCTGCCGGCAGACCTTCGCCAAGTACTGCGGGGTGAAGGACGTCGAGCTGGTGTACGTCGACAACCTGTCCATGGGCGACGATTCGTCCGACAAGCGTAAGGCCGCCGCGGCCCAACTCGAAGGCATCCGTCAACTGGGCGCCAGCCTGGCGTGACGCCCATAAGCCATCACCACCGAACGAGCCTGCGGCCGATATATGGTGCCGCTCGACCCGCGGTGGCTCTCACACGCGCATGTTCGGGAAATGCAGGCGCATGAAGTCGTCATCGAAAGCCGCCTGATATGCTGCGCGAACCAGTTGTCGAACACCACGCCGTTGGCGCGCTGCCCGTACAGGAAGATCGCGGGCAGCGTGACCACGGCGTCGATGAGAATCCACGCCAGCAGTATGGTCGCGAGCCGCGTGTGCCACGTGTCGTCGATGAGATGCACGAGCCACAGGACGAGCGGCAGGATGAAACGGACGATCAGATAGCACAACAGCCCCCAGAACAGCATGAACGGGACGGTGGTGCGCCCGCCGATGTTCAGCGGCTCGTTCGCATAGTTCCATGACCGGCTGCCCAGCAGATACTGTTGGATCAGACTCATCGCGAGCTCCAGCATGCCGCCGGCGAGACCGCCGACCAGCACGACCTTCCACCCAGGTCGATACGGCGCCGCGCGATGACGATGGCCAACGCGGAGACCGTACACGTAGTTGAAGGGGGTGAGGATCGATCCGTTGCGGTACTCGAACATGCCTTTGGCCTGGTATGCCCAGATGGTCTTGTGCACGGTGCCGATCAGGCCTGCGAGCGCGTAGACGAACACACAATCCGCCCAGTCGCGAGGGCGGGGCTACCTGCCCAAGAGCTTCGCGTCCATCGACCGCAAGACCGGCAAGCCGAAGACGGCGAACATCGTGCTCGCCATCGCGGCCGAGCTCGTCATCATAGGATTGCAGGTGCTGCCGTTCTCCCCGGCCGCGCTCAAACCCGCATCATGGGTGATCGTGGTGGTGTGGATCGTGCTGGGACTGGCGTTGCGCCTGATGAGCCTGCGCTCCCGGCGCGAGTGGCGCATCGCCGTCGCCGCCCGCAAGCCGCAGGTAATCGCGGTCGTGGGATTTGCGTCGGGGTACGAACCGGCTGATGACGGAAAGGCCCTTGCCGCGATTCCTCACATAGATGAACCCGATGACGGAGAACACGACCGCGCCGATGAAATTGACGATGAGATCCTCCATCGTGTCGATCAGGCCGATGTCAAGATAGCCGCCAAGGCCGAGGTCACGCCCATTGACCGCCACCTGCGTGATGTCGTTGATATGAACGGCGTGATTGGCGTGGGCCGGATCGAGCATCACCGAGCTGATCGAATGCACGACGGCGTCCTTCTGCATGTCGAATCCGAACAGCATGTCCATCGAGAATTCGAAGAACTCCCAGACCACGCCGATCGTCATCGAGAAGCAGAACGACACAATCGCCAGGTACAGCGGCGACAGCTCGAACTTCACACGGTCCGAACGGTTGAGCAGGTCGACCAGCGAAAAGCCGATGGCGGCCGCGAGGAAGCCGTTCATCGTGTGCAGCACCGTGTCCCAGAACGGGAAGATCTCATAGAACGAGCTGATCTCGCCCAGGATCTCAGCCGCGAACACGAACACCAATACGATGACCTCAAGCGCGGACGGCAGTTCGATGCGGAATCGTACTTGGACGAACGCGGGCGCCAGCAGCAACAGCAACGTCAAGATGCACAGGAACACGGCCTCATAGTCGCCGTTGAAGAACTTCAGCACCGCGACAGCGATCACCAGCACGCGCAGCACGACATACACCGCGAACGAGCCTTTGTGCTCCCGGATCTCCATGCCTATGGCGGCTTCCATGGTCTTCCAGCGTGCGCGCAACGGCGGTTTGTTCTTCGATTTGCCCATCGCTCCAGTCTATCGGCGACGGGCTGCGCCCGGTGGCGGGCGGCGTGTCGGTGCTCATCGAGCAGCTGGACATACCGTGGCCTGCGGGCATGGGCGGCATGGAAGAATGCGCTGGTGAACAGTCGCAGGATGGTTCTGCTCGAACCGTAATTGAGCGGCGAACGGATCCAGCCGTGCAGGCCTACCGTGGACCACTGGTCGAGTAGCCAGAACTCGCCGAGATCACGGGCGATCATGTCGAACGGCGTGGCGCATCGGGCCTTGTCCTCCCAAGAGAGCACGACCTTGTACATCAGATGGGCGTTGACGCGCACGTCGATCGGCACGTCCCTGTCGACGCACGTGATGCGCAGCGGCCCGTAGCGGTAGACATGCCGTGATCCAGGATCGCGGTGTCGGAACAAGAACGACATGGACGGCTCTCCCTGTGATGCATTGTATCGGACGGCAGACCATCGAACAGACGCTGTCGCTGTTCGGCTCCAGCGTCGTGCAATACGCTATTTTCTGGTACCTGGTCTTGCGGTCGAACTCCGGCATGGTCATGACCGGAGCGATGGTCGCCGCCGCCCTGCCGCAGGCAATCGTCTCCGTGTTCGGGGGTGTCTGGGCTGACAGATGGAACCGCAAACTGTTGGTCATGCTTCCCGATGCCGTCATCGCGGCCGTGACCATATGCCTGTCGGCAAGTATGGCCGTCGGCTGGGGTGATACCGGGCTGATTCTTGTCGTTCTGGTCATACGTTCGGCAGGCGGCGGAATCCAGCCCCCGGCCGTGCAATCGTTCATCCCGCAGATCGCCCGGAGGCGTGGTTGCTGCGCGTCAACGCGATTAACGGTACGTTGCAGACGGCGATCAGCATCGCCTCTCCTGCAATCGCCGCAGCCCTCGTCAACCTGATGCCATTGTGGATGATCATGCTCGTCGACGTGTCCACGGCGATTGTCGGCATAGGCTTCGTCGCGCTGATTCGTTTGGATGATGCCCGTCTTCGTCGTCCGGGGGAGAGCTCGGATGACGCCCCTGCGCGCCACATCGATTTCGGTTTCGTCGTGCTCTCCAATTCCGCTGACAGACTTGCCGCGCCCACGTACGCGCTCATGCAAAAGGAGAGCGACGTGTCCCGCAGGGGCGAGTATTGGGTCTGCTGACCTCGGTCTCGGCATTCGGAGTGCCTGCGGGCATGCTCGTGTTCGGCCCGCTCGCCGATGTGGTCGATGTACGTCTGCTGTTCGTGGTCGGCGGTCTGATGACCGTTCCGATCGGTGCCTATGTGATGAGATCCGCGCGGCGAAATCGGGTCGCTGAGTGAGTGACTGACGGGGTTCATCGTGCGACACGCCCGAATTGTGTAGCAGGACTGTCTTACATGTTCTGCGGGAATGACGGAACAAGGCCGTTTTCCGGGATGCGTGCTTGCAGTTCTGCTACGCAATTCGGGCGTGTCGCGCAGCGTCTCGCTTTGCCGGGCTCGCCGGCGATGTGCGAATGCGCTGCACGCACGGGTTGACTGTGCGCGCTGTCCGTGAGATGGAACCAGGTGTCTTATACCAGCCGGGCGGCGGGTGTGGATGTCATGACAGCGGCCGGAATCAGGCCAGCGTCGCCGTGATGGTGAGATCTCCGGTCTCGGTGCCGGCCCACACGCCGTCCGTGCGGTTCCAGCGCACGCCGTTCGCGCGCAACGAATCGATGCCGTAGCGCCGTGCATGGACCACCAGCCAGGCCGTCGCTTGGCGGCATAGCCTTTTCCCGTTTTCGGTGTCGGTTCCGGCCGACATTGTGAACGTCAGTGTCTTGGACGTGGTCTTGCCCGAGCCGTCATTGGCCGCGGAATTGTCGGCGGCCTTGTCGCCGCCGTCGTCTTGCGTCTTCGAGGAAGGCTCCAGACTCGACGGCTGCGATACCATGACGGTCGGGAATTCGTTGCGGAAATCACTGGTCAGACCATCCATGTCCGCGTCCGAAGGCTGCGCCGGCTCCAGCGCGCACGCGACACCCGCGCCGGTCTCGCCGGTCAGACCCGCCGCCCATGTCCGCGCAAGATTGGTCCAGTCGGCGTACCTATCCGGATATTGCGAACGCTGCACTGACTGCGCCGCGTCCTCGACGGGGACGGACTGCCAGTTCGGCACCTTGACCAGCTCGTCGTAGAACCTGTTCGCCGCATACGTCTCGTCCATCAGCTGCTCTTTCGCGCCCCACCCCTGACTGGGACGCTGCTGGAACAATCCCACGGAATCCCGGTCGCCGTAGCTCAGGTTCATCAGCCGCGTCTCCTGCATCGCCGTGGCGATGGCGACGGTCGCGGCATGATCGGGCAGGCCCCGTTTGACTGCCGCTCTCGTGATGATTTCGGCGTTCAATGCCTGTTCAACGGACAGCATTTCCTTGTTGTCGCCGGAAGACAGCGTCGCGGAGCAGTAGGCGTCCGACGCCCGGCGTGGTTCAGGGCCGGAAGCGGGCCATACGAAGCGCATCAGTCGTGGAATCGAGGCGAACAAGGCGATGGCCGCGCACAGCATCACCGCGACGATGATCACGGTCCGTCGCATGCCGTGACGCGGCCGTTCCCGACGCGCGGCGGGTCGTGCGTGCCATGTCGGTGACAGCTCATGCCGGATCGGCGGTTGCCCATCACGAGGCGAGACTGATCGCGTTCGCCGAGCCGTTCGTCGTCCGGCCATCTGCTCACCTCCAGAGTCGTTTCCGCGCAGTGTATCTGTTTTGCGTGTCGTTACGTGTCTATCGTGCCATATGATGCTGCGATGCCATGGCATCCCGCAGGATGATTTGTGCGGGGCGTGGCGAGAAGCATGTTCCGTGGCTGCCTCGTGCCTGCCTGCCGTGGCCGTTTGCCGTGCCCGTTGCCATGGCCGTCGTGTCTTCCGCCGTTCCGGCCATCCCGCGAAGCGCCCCATCATCCCCAAAGTCCCATTTGCTCCGCCCAAGATGGGACTTTGGGCGGATGATATCGGATAACAAGCGGATAGAATACTGCTGTCATGTGACTTATGCTGCGCGTACAGTGGCAGGTATGTTGGATCACATCACATTGCATGTGCGGGACGTCGGACGCAGCATCGCTTTCTACGAGCATGCGCTCGCGCCACTCGGCTACATCGTCAAGGCCCACCACGAGCCCACGTTGGGTTTCGGCGTGGATGACGGGACGCCGCACTCCGACTTCTACGTGTCCCCGCTGGATGATGCCGCGCTCGCGCCGCCGCCCACGCATATCGCGTTCCTCGCCCCGAACCGTGAGGCCGTGCGGGGTTTCCATGCCGCGGCGCTCGCCGTCGGCGGCCGAGACAACGGCACTCCGGGACCGCGCCCGTATCATCCGGGGTACTATTCCGCATTCGTGCTGGATCCGGACGGCAATAACATCGAGGCCGTCGTCGACTGGGCGGGATGGTTCGAAAACCATCGCTGACAGGCGGTGCGAACGATTGTTGTACGACTGTACAACAGCGTCGGGCTGATGCCGGTACATTCGTACATCAGGTGTTTCGGATATCTTCGACGACCCCGAGCCTGATCGGCAGGTATCCATGCCGATCGGCGGCACACCGCATGATCGACCATACGCCTGCGCGACAGGATGACGGCCATCCACCCGTGGTACGCGCCCGTCGTGCGTTGGATGACAATCGGCTGCATGCCGGACGCGAACCGGGCCGTAAACGTCTGCGACATCAACGGGCAGCAGAACCACCAGACGAGAATCAGCATCGACCATTCCGCCAGATGGCGGTCGCGGCTCAGCCGCAACCACAGCCATGAGAAGTTCGTGAACCCATAACTTACGCTCATCCACAGCAGCACCCAGAACGTGCTGCCGCCGCTGATCGAACGTGAATGCGTCAGCAGATTGAACGCGCCATAGCCCACGGCGAAATACACGCCGCCCATCACCAGTCCGACCAGCAGCGTCATGTATTTGCGACGCCACACCAGCAACGCCGCGAAACCAATCAGAAACGCCACATCCAGCCAGATGTACGTCGGCATGAACTCCCGCCGCGCGATGACGTCCGACACGTCCATGAATCCCCCTCCGTTGGCTTTCACCGAATGTTCCTGTGTCAGGGTATATGCCCACCGTTGGTCGGGCCGGTGTAAGATGACGGATTGGTTGGGCCGGCTGGGCCGGTGAAAATGGCGGAGTCGGCTTGGGCTGTCGACGATGAGTCGCGGTTTCCGTGCGTTTGCGTTCCTAAGTGCGCGCCGAACCGGCAAGTGCGCGCACATAGCAACGCAAATGGCCCTGTTTGCGTTCCTAAGTGCGCGCGGTCGTCGTTTCGGCGCGCACTTAAGGACGCAAACGCCTGTTGCGTTCGTCTACACGCGGCTCCGTCGTCCGCCGCGGCTCAGCCTGTCGGCGGAGGCTGCCCGTGCCGGCCGTGCGCTCAACCGTATCGGGGAAGAAGCGCCGATCTGCGGCAGAACTAGAACAACCGCATGGGCTCCTCGCGGTTGATTGGACGGATCAGGCTCGGCCCGTCGCCCTCCGGCGGAGCGACCTCATGGAAATGCAGCCGCGCGGACAGCTCGGCACCGGCCTTGCGCATCGGCGCGAGCAGACGGGCGCCGTCGATTGAAGGATCCAGCCACTCGGACGTCATACCGGCCGGCACCAGCAGCGGCATACGGTCATGCACCGTCGCCGGCCCATCCACCGCAGGGCACGTGAGAATCGTCGCCGTCAGCTGCCATAGGGATGCCGCGGAAGGCCGCCGCCACGAATACAGCCCGGCCATCGCAAGCGCCGTCGATTCCATCTCCGGGCTGAAATAGAACGGGCGCCGCCCCCTCCACTCGTAATACCCCGACGCCGGAATGATCGTGCGCCGGGAGCGGGTCGATTCCGCGAAGGTGGATTTGACGTGAGCGGATTCCACCCGCGCGTTGTAGGTGGGGTAGGGCAAGGTCTTGCCAGGACTCCAGCTGGGAATCAGCGACCAGTATGCGCCGGTCAGGTGTCGATGCCCGTCTTTGCCCTGCGCGATGACGGCGATGTTCTGCGTTGGGGCGATGTTGTACGAGGGGCGGGGGAGAACGTCGCCGCGCACGTCTTCCTCGGCCACCGAGAATTGCGCCGCGATGGCGTCCCAATCCAGGTCGAGCGCGAATCTTTTACACATTCGTCCAGTCTATGATAAGAATCTGTGCGCCGAGAATGTCTAACTGCGACCGCCACACACGTCGCGGGGACGATGCAAACGGGGCTGAATGAGGAGGATTATGCCTATTGCCTGGCATGAGGGCGGTGTCCATGTTCCTTCTGCTGCGGGCAATGGCGCTGCGTCGGCCTGTTCGGTAGCTTGATTTCGGCTCGGAAGGTGCCGGGTGAGGGCCTGCTGACGGCGAGCGTGGCCTGCATGGCGTCGGTGCATGCCTTGGCGATGGACAGGCCGAGTCCGTGCCCGGGCCTGTTGGCCATGCGGGTGTCGTCGCCGCGGTGGAACGGCTGGATCAGGTCCTCTGCGTCCGCGGCGTTTTCTGGAGGTCTGGTGGTGCTATCGATGGTGATGATGGTGTGGTTTTCGCCGGCTTGGACGGTGCAGGTTATGGCATGGGGCTGCGGAGCACCTTCTCCGAGACGCGGGTTCGGAGCATGGCCTTGACCCTTCGGTACCCGTACCCGCCCTCGGAAGCGGTGAACGCCCCGGCCGCCCGGACGCGCAGGCCGGGCAAGCATGTCATCGAGCCGAGCGAACACGCCGGCCTCAACCGGTCGATCAACAGGGTCTTCTCCCTGTCCGACAGGCGCCGCAGGCCGGCACCCGCGCCGAACAGTTCGGCGGCCCGCTTCCGCCGCATGCCGCCCGGCAACGGACATATGATATCCTTTCGCCCAGTCTCCAAGAAAACGTCCGCACCCTGGTACCCGGGTGGGCTAGTATGGCGGAAACGAAAGGGCGAGAATGCGGTTGACGGAAGTGTGGCGGGCGGATCCGGAGCGGACGTTTGAGCTGTTCTCTGAGTTTCCGGCGGACGAGAACGGGTTCGAGAACCAGGCGGCCGGCATGGACCGCGAGCGGTTCGCCGTGTATGTGCATGAGCTTGAAGAACAATCGCGTGGCATCGGTCTGCAGCCTGGCTGGGTGCCGAGCAGCAAGTACGTTCTCATCAATGATGAGGGCGCGTATGTGGGAATCTTCAATTTGCGGCATCGCCTGAACGACAATCTGCGTGTCGGAGCCGGGCATATAGGCTATGGCATCGCCCCTCAATATCGCGGCCGTGGATATGCCACAGTCGGCTTGCGGCTCACGCTCGACAAGGCGCGTGAGCTCGGCATTGACGAGGCGTACCTGAGCGTTCATAAGGACAACCGGGCAAGTCTTGCGGTGCAGCAGCATTGCGGGGCTCGCATCGATCACGAGGATGGGCTGGAATACTATACACGCATCAGCACGGCACCCGAACCAGGGAACCTGCCCAAGGCGGAATTCATGTTCCCCGGACCTGAACGTGACCGTCTGGTAGGGCTCATTCTTGCCGGAACGAAGACCGCGACCGCCGCATTGATGATTGAATACGAAGAGGATGACGAACCGCTGCCGCAGGTCGGCGAACGCTCGGCACTGGTGGATTCCAGTGAACGGCCGGTGGCCATACTCGTCACCACCGCGGTTGATGTTATTCCGCTTGGGAAGATCACCGACCGGCACGCCATCGATGAGGGCGAGGGCGACACCACGGCTGCCGCGTGGAGGCATACCCACGAGTCCTTCTGGAACGCGCCGGAATACCGCAACGAGTTCGCTGACCCGGATTTTTCGCTGAACGATGACTCTCTTGTGGTGTTCGAGCATTTCAAGGTCGTGCGACTGTTGGACTCAATGGCAAACAAGACGGCAGACGGCTATGAACAGCAAGTATGAGGTGATCAGGCAATTTGTCGCCGCGCATGGCGGTCGCGCCGAGCTCATCGAGCATGAGACGGCGATCGAAGATTCATATCATACGCTCGCCATCGATCCGCGACTCGTCGTCGAATGCAACGCCATCGCCGGCTGTTTCAACGGCGAGGATTTCGTCAAGCCGCTGTGATTTAAGAACCGAAGCTGATGTCCAGCTGCTCAATCACCTTACAATCAGTCCGGGCCTGCTGTTTTCGACGATAATGGCAGGTGCCGGGCGCACGATTGACATGATGGGTGGCAAGGTGTGATCAGAACGTAGTTCTCGAATCTCATCCAAGCCGTCACGGCTATCGCACTTTTCGAAGGCTCAGCACGAAGCCGGCCGCGCACAGGGCCATGACGATGGATATGGCAAATGCCGCCGTAAAGGTGCCGGTCACGGTCTTGACCGCCGAGGTGATGGAGGGCCCCACCGCCTGGCCGAGCGTGGTGGCTAGGTTGAGGATGCCGAGATCCTTGCCGGCATCCTCCTTATGCAGAACCAGGCGACCATCGCCATGTGCAACCGGGTCGGCGAGGAGGGCGACGTGACGTTCGCCGGCCGATCAGTAGTAGTGGATTCGTACGGCAACGTCATCAGCGAGGCCGACGGCCAAGAGCGACTGATCATTGCCGACATCGATCTCTCAGACCGCGGTGGCCCGCAAGCGGCGTCCGTTCCTGGGGCTGAGACGGCCCGAGTGGTATGCTCTGATGTAGACTGAGCCGGGAATCGGCATGCTGACGGTCGATTACGTCGTAATGGCTGAGCTTAGGCGGATATGAGACCTTGCGATGGGAGGACGGACCATGATCGCCGCAGACCGCACGTTGCTGGAGCAGGCCAGAGAGCTGCAGGCACTGGCCCAGACCGGATTGGCGTACTGCAAGGATCCCTTCGATCGGGAGCGTTACGAGCGCATCCGCGCGATAGCGGTCGACATGCTCGCCATGCAGGCCGACGTGCCGGCCGAAGAGATGCGCCGGCCGCTCGGCGCCGGATACCCGACGCCGAAGCTCGATACTCGCGCGGCCATCGCGACCCCGACTGGGTGACGCTGTTCGAGTGAATCCCATCACTGTGCGCGGGTATTGTCGCGCTGAGACCTGAATGAGGAGCGCATGGCCACACCAGCGCGAAAATGACCAAGATCGGCATTGTGTGGCAACGGTTCTGCCACACAATGCGATGTTTTCCTTAACATTCGCTGGTGTGGCCAGCGTTGATTTATCGGAACCGCCATTTTGCAACGTTTTGTCATTCGCCGTCTTTCGCCGTTATTTCGCCGCGTGCCACACCACGTCATATTCGGGTGAAAATGGCCTGGTGTGGTACGGTCCGCATGATCTGATTGTCGGTCATGCCGGGAGGGGAATGATATTTGTTCGGTGTTCTCGTCTCGGATCGGGGGAGAACGGCGAAATCTTTCGACTCGTCGCGTGTCGTGTCTTGCGGTTGATGCCGCGTAAAGATCTATCCTGTTGGCAGCGTCGCAGCCGCCGAGCGATGGGCGCGGCTGGATGCGGAGGAGCGCAGTCGGCTCTCACGGATTCGCGAAAGCCGACTGAGGCAGTCGCAGGATTCCATGCTCGCCGATGCCGAGCAATGGAGGCGGTTGTTCGATACGGGAGTCACGTCGGATTCGCCGGAAGCGCAACGGCTGGCCGCGCAGATTATGGACAAGAACATCAAGGCCCAAGTGCCGCAGGATGCGGAAGAACAGGCCGCCATGCCGTTTTCAGACACGCTCGGCGTCGTCCGCTCCGCTCTGTGCGGCGACCCACGCTTTGCCGATCCGTGTGGAGCGGCGCTGTACGGCAGCAAGGCGTGCGCAGACTTCGCCAACGAGGCCACTCGCATTCACGTTCAGCGTCTTGCACAGCAGCTTGAACGACAGCTGGACCAGCGGCCGGCTAGTAGTTGATCATTTCGATTTCCGGCCCCATATCCTCGGTCTGGGTCAGTCCGGTCTCGTGGAATCCGATGTGTCGGTAGAATCCCTGAGCGTTGGTGTTGAAACCGACGACCCACAAGACGAGCCGGTCGTTGCCGACTGCCTGCCGTCCGGCTTCGACCAGAGCGCGGCCGACTCCGTGGCGATGCTCGGATTCCAACACGTACAATGACGCCAGCTCCGCGGCCTCGGGCCGATTGATCGGAGACCGCGGAGTGCGCAGCAGTTCGATGAATCCGACCACACGGTCGTCAGCCAACGCGATCAGCACAACCTGGTTGGGGTCGGCGGCGTGGCCACGGGTCAGCTTGAGTGCGAATGCCGGGGTGATCGCATCCACGATGTCCTGCGGGATATGCCCCTGATTGAGCTCGCGCCATGTACGCGATTGGACTTCGGCCTTCTGCATGAACCACTGCGGCTCGATGGGAACAATGCGGGTCGTCATGTCTTGCATTATATGCCGTTGCCGCAGAGACGCCCGTTCGTGAATCAGGCGATCATCCTCGCCATCTGCCGGTGTTCGGCATCGCGCCATTCGCCCGCGGTGATGATGCGGTAGACGCGGTCATAATGACGGTCGATGAGCGGGTAGTAATCCTGTTTCGACTCGGCGACGACGTGCAGGCCGCACTTGGCCTGAACTCGCTCGGATTGCGTGTTCTCGGCGAAGTGGCCGCCCCATACCGCGTCCTTGCGCAGCGTGTCGAAGGCGTAGCCGAGCACGGCGGTCAATGCTTCGGGCATGTATCCCTTACCCCAGAACGGCCGGCCGATCCAGTATCCGACTTCCAGCGCGTTGTCGCCAAGGTACTTGCCGTAGCGTTTGGTGAGTTCAGGATCGGAGGCAACGGCGTCGGCGGTGTAGTGGCTGACGGGCATGAGCGCGATGCTGCCCACAGGCGCGTTGCTGTTCGGCGCGCCGCCCTTGATGGTAATGGCCCAGTTGTTTTCGACCGCGAGGATATTGCGTATGTCATGCATGCTGCCTTCGACGCTGGTGTGTGGCGGCCAGCCGCATCTCAGCCCGATTTCCGGGTCGCTGGCATACCGGAACAGCGATGCCGCCTCAGCCGCGTCATCGACCTTCCAAGGGTGCAGCAGCAGTCGTTCGGTCTCGATGGTGTTCATGGCGATGCCTCTCGTTCGTTTGCCCGTCGGGTACGGGCAAGGATAACACCGTATCAGGGGGGGGCGTGCGGCGGGATGCCAAAACTCGCGGATAGGGGGCCTTTCCCACCGAAAACGGTCGTATCTCCAAGTTTTGGCATCCCGTTGCGTTATGTACGCTTGACATCCCGCGGGCGCAAGCCAATCATGGGACGCATGGGCATCGCAATCAAACGGATATATGAGTCGCCGGAGGCTCCGGACGGGTATCGCGTGCTGGTCGACCGTCTGTGGCCTCGCGGCATGACGAAGGAGCGCGCGGCATTGGACCTGTGGATGAAGGACGTCGCCCCCTCTCCCCAGCTGCGCAAGTGGTTCGGGCACGATCCCGCCAGATTCGCGGAATTTCGCGCCCAATACATCACGGAGCTCGATGCCAACGCTGCTGCCGAGGAACTGCTGCGCATCTGCGCGGAGTATCCCGACGTGACCTTGCTGTACGCCGCCAAGGACCCTCAGGTCAATCATGCCCTGGTGCTGCGCGATTATCTTGAGGATGCGACTGCGGCGAAATGAAAACGGCGCCGACCCGCCACGACAGCCGGGAACCATCGCCGGGAAACGATACGAATGAAGGGACAACACGGATGAAGGAACTGTATATCGGATCGCACCTGTCCACGGCAGGCGGGTGGAGCGCGCTGCTGAAACGCTCGCATGAGGAACACGGCACCACATTCGCGTTCTTCCCGCGCTCGCCGTACGGGCGGCCATCCAAGGCGCTCAACCCGTCCGGGGCCGTCGCATTCGCGCGGCAGTTGACGGCCGAGCATTATGGCCCGCTCGTCGTCCACGCTCCCTACGTCTACAACCTCGCCGGCAAGGATCCCGACAAGCGCGAGTTCGCCATACGGGCGCTCGCCGAGGACATCCGACTGCTGACGCCGATCCGTGAGACCGGGCAGGAGATATACATCAACATCCATCCCGGCGCGCACGTGGGGCAAGGGCCCGATCGCGGATGCTCTCTGATCAGCGACGGCCTCAACCGCGTGTTCGGGCTGGAGCCGGGCATCATGGTGCTGCTGGAGACGATGGCGGGCAAGGGCACCGAATGCGGGCGAAACTTCGAGGAGCTGGCGACCATCATCGACGGCGTCGATGACAAGGCGAACGTGGGCGTCACCGTCGACACGTGCCATGTGCTGGACGCCGGTTATGATCTGGTGAACGACTTCGACGGCGTGATGCGGCAGCTGGACGACGTCATCGGGCTCGAACGCGTCAAGGCGGTGCACGTCAACGACTCCCAGTTCGGCCTGTCATCGCACAAGGACCGCCACGCCAACATCGGCGACGGTCGCCTCGGCATCCCGTTCTTCACCAGAATGGTCAACGACCCGCGTCTGTCACGGCTGCCGATGATCCTCGAAACCAAGGAACTGACCGAGACCACGCATCGCGAGGAGATCGCCCTGCTGCGCGGTCTCGTGCAGTGAGCGTACCAGTGGCCGCGGCCGCGTTCTCCGTGGCGGTGACGCGACGGGAGACGCCGATAGCGCCGTCTTGTGCTAGCGTGGTTTGTCCGGCGAACGTGACGCGCGCCGAGCCAGGACGAGTGGAAAGCGAGGCCTTTCGTGGGTGATATCCGACGGGAGATGGAACGGCTGAGGCCGGTCTATGAAACCGGCGTGCTGAGACTGCTGCTCCGTCAGAATTCGATGATGTACGTGGCGCTGCTCCGCGCGGCCTTCGACCCGTTGACCGGCGAGCTGCCCCGTGAGACCCTGGAGGAAAGCTTCTCGCAAAGCCTGTCCCGGCTCGTCGACTCCGGCGAATACCAGCTCAGGGAGGATCAGACCATCGCGGACGCCTCCCGGCGCATCCTCGCCGACCTGACCCGTGAGGGCGATGACGATTACGCATGGCTCGCCAACTCGCATGACGCCGCATCGCACCGGTTCCTGTACCGTCTCACCGCCCGCGCCCATCGTGCGATCGAGGCGCTGTCGCGGCTTGAGGATGACTCCCGCACGCTGTCGGGCGCGCAGGCGAACTCGATCATCATGGAGATCGAGCATGCGCGCATGCAGCTTACCGCCGACCCCGGCGAGCGCGTGGCGTTGCTCAACCGGGAGATCAAGGCGCGCAAACACGAGATACGTCAGATACGCCACGGTCAGCGGCAGGCGGCGCTCACCGAATCGCAGGTCGAGGACGTGATTGCAGTGATTCACAACACGCTGCGCGGCGTGCCCATAGACCTGCGTGAACTCGTGCTGACCGAACGGGACAACGGTGACGCGCTCCGCCGCCGCATGCAGGCGGGCGACATGAGCGTCGACGACATCCTGACCTCGTACCACGACGAATACCGCAGGTCCTTCAGCGAGTCCGACAGCGGAAGACGCTTCGAGGACGCGTTCCAGGTGATCATCACCGACGAAGGACGGCAGCAGATCGACGCGGCCCTGCGCGACATCGCCCACACGCCGTATCTGGCCGGCGAGTCCGGCGTCCTGCTCGATCAGGTGCGTGCCGAGCTTTCGCGCATCTATGACGGCATCGAGGCGGTGCGTCGCCAGATGCGCGTATCCGACGAGGCGATCAGCCGTCTGGTGCGACAGCAGACCGATACCCGATACCGCACGATGCTCGGCAAGCTCAACCGTCTGTATGCCCACGTCAACGCCGACGCGAAGGCGCATCAGGGCGACGATGCGAGACCGTACCGGACCGATACCGCGGCCGGCAGGTTCCCTCCGCTGCCGTCGCGCCCCGCGCGCCCGATGGTACGAACGACCACCCCGGGATTGTCCGTACCGCAGACACCGGGCGATGCGACCGCGCCCGACCTGCGTTCGATGATCGACAACGGGGGACCGCGGCTGCGGCGCATGGCCGCGCTCATCCTCGAATCGTCCGTCTACGCGGACGACGGGAACGGCGCCATCGACATCGTCGCCAGCTTCAACGGGCTGCCGAAAGCCGAGCGGAAGGAAAGCGAGCTCGTCGGTTTCCTGGGAGAGCTCGGCTGCGGGGACGGAGCCGGCGTCGCATGGCATTGCATATCGGCAGACGGAAGCCCGAGGGACTGGATCACCGGCCCAGTGCTCGCACAAGAGGATGAATTGCACGACATCGTGAAGGAGGACTGACATGAGCGACCTGACGAACGACACCGCCCAGCCGGACGCGGACATGGACATGATTGGCGACGACATGACCGGTACCGACAGTGCCGATACCGACAGTGCCAGTACCGGCGCGGATGACATGGGTGCGGTGGACGTCGAATACGATGGCGCGGACGCGGAAGGCGCGGTCAACCCATACGCCCTGTTCGAGGGCGACACGGGCGACATGACCGCCGACGCGCGCATGGTGGCGATCATGCTCAAACGCGAGCGCTACATCAGCGGACGGTTCTATGACCTGGCGCTCGACAACCGCGCGGCGGTCGTCCGTTCGCTCAACAACGACCTGCTCGATCTGGTCGTCAACGAGCACTACCGCGTCATGTACGCCACCGCGGTGAGCGGGCCGGACATGACGCTGCGCGCGCTCAAGACCCGTGCGAGCCTCAAACGTGAGGAGGCGGCGCTGCTGGCGTTCCTGCGCATCCGCGTGCTCGAATACGAGAACGCCCACGTCGCGCCGGACGAATGGCTGGTCAGCTTCGAGGAGATCCGAGCGGCGCTCGCCACCGGCGCCGGGTACCTCGCCTCGCGCAACGACGAGGAGGGCGTGCTCAGGCAGGTGGGTGCGATCGTGTCCGTCATGTGCACGTACGGCTATCTCAGGCAGCTCGACGATGACGAGACGATGTACCGCATCACGCCGCTGGTGCCGGTGGTGCTGGACCGTCAGCTGGCGGACAGCTGGCTCGCAGTCGCGGACCGGGACGACGATGGCGAGCCGGCCGGTGACATGGCCCCGGCCGGCTCGCGGTCTGCAGCCGGCGATACGTCGAACGCCGATGCGAGCGGCGCCGATGACGATGGCGATTCGGACGATGCGGGACCCGACGCCGAACTGTTCGAGGCTCCGCTGTTCGATGATGACGCCGATGCGGACGCCGCCGAGAACATCAAGGGCGCCGATGATGCCAATGGCGCGAACGACAGCGGCATTGACGACGAGACCGCCTCGGACGGCGGCACTGCACGGGAAGGGGAGTGACGATGAGCGGCAAGGACATGCAGATGATCGCCGACCGATGGATGATGGAAAGCAGGAGGCTCGTCAACTGGGGATCCTATGAGGGCTACCATGAGTTCCGTCCCTCCACGGACTCGCAACTGCCGGTGACGTTACTCGCCGGCGCGAGCGAATCCGGCAAGTCGACGCTGGTCGACGCGCAGATATCGCTGCTCTACCCGACCGGCACGCCCTTCAACAAGGCGTCGAATTCGGGGCGTTCGGAACGAAGCGACTACACCTACCTGCGCGGCATGATCGGCGTGGGAGGCTCCGACGGCGTCGACGAACCGATGTACCTGCGCGGCCGGGACGAGTCCGGCGCGCCCCGGTCCATATGGGGCGCGATCGTCGACACCTACCGCAACTTCACCACCGGTCAGATACTGTCCTGCGGCAAGTTCCTCTATCTGATGCCCGGCGACGGGCGCGGCGACGTCCGACGGCTGTACCTGGCATGGGACAAGCCGATCGACCCGCGCCGCATGGACGTGTTCCGCGAGTCGTCGTTCACGCCCACGCAGCTGAAATCCACGTATCCGGGGTGCGTCACCTTCCCGAACGCCGAGGCGTTCCACACCCATATTTGGGATGTCATGGGCCTGAGCGCGGAGGCATGCCGTCTGCTGGCCCGCATCCAGTCGGCCGACGCCCCCTCCCGCCTTGACGACATCTTCAAACAGGGCGTGCTGGGCGTGCCCGAGGCGCTGGACCTGGCCCGTGCGACCGTGGAGGATTACGAGCGTTACGACGCGAACTTCCGAAGCATGGAGGAAAAGACCAGACGCATGGGCAAGTTGCGTGCCATCACCGCCAGCTATGGCGACTACGAGTCGGCCCGTGACGCGGTCCACTCGTTCGACGCGGTGAACCCGGCCACGAAGTCCGGCTCGGCGACGATCCGAGCATGGGCGATCCGCCGCATGATCGGCGAGGTCAACGAACGGCAGCCGCTCGACAGGCGTCTGCGTGACGAGCGACGCAGTGAGGCGCGGGCTGCCGGCAAGCGCATCGAAAGCCTGCGCACCCGCATTGACGCGGTGCGCGAGCGCATGCGAGGCCTCGACGGCGGCGACCTGACACGGCTCGACGCGGAAATGCGGCAGGCGGAACGCGCGCTGGCGGACATCACCGCCGGCAGACAGCGCATCGGGCGCATGTTCGAGGCGGCCGGCGAGGAGTTCCCCAAAGACGAGCACGCGTGGGACGAGCGGCGCATCGAGGCCGTGACGTTCATGCGCTCATATGAGCAGCGCAAGGGACTGCTGGACGACATGCGCAACCAGACGTACGCCGCGCACGCGTCCGTCAAGCAGACGCTGCAGCGGCTGAACGACGATTACGAACGCCAGAAATCGCAGCGCACCCGCATCTCCCGCCAGATGGACGAGACCCGCGCCATGCTGTGCCGGGCCACCGGGCTGGGCCCGAGCGAACTGCCGTACGTCGCGGAGCTCATGGACGTGCGCGAGGATCAGGAGCATTGGCGCCTCGCCATGAACGCCGCATACGGATCCATGGCCCAGACCATCCTCGTCGACAAGCGCCATGAGCGTGGATTCGCAGCCAAGGTCAGCGCCATCGACCCGCACGCCATGGCGCGGCGCACCTGGCAGTTCGTCGACACCGAACGCGGGGGAGCGGGGAACGGGCCCGGCGGCGCGAACACGGGTGCGACCGGCGGAACGGCCGGAGAGGTGTGGCTGTCCTCGAAGCTGCGCTACCGCGAGGATTCCCCGTTCGCCGGCTGGCTGCGCGAGCAGACCAGCTCCGAGCGTCTCGACGCCCTGTGCGTCGACGGCATCGACGACTCCGACCATGCCGTGCGGCAGGTGCAGGCCGACGGGCAGATCAAATCCGGCAAACGCGGCCAGCATGGCATCAAGGACCGTCAGCAGGTCATCGGATTCGTCAACGAAAGCTATTTGGCGCAACTGCGCACGCGCATCCAGGACGCGCAACGCCAATGCGACGAGACCGCGCAATCGTACGCGAGCGCGAAGGAACAGGCCGACCGCCTGCAGCGAGAGCGCGAACTCGCCGACCAGCTCGCATACACCGCATGGGAGAAGATCGACGAGAACAGCGCGAAGGCGGCGATCGCCGACATCGAACGCACCATCGCCTCGGTCAGGAACAATCCCAAGCTCGCCGAACTCGACACGTTGCAGGAGTCGCTGTCCAAGGAGCTCGACCGCTCGCAGCGCCAGCGCATCGACATCGAACGGCAGGCCGAGCTCGCCGATCAGGCGGTGAACGCAGCGCAGGCATGGCTCGACGAGCATGCCGCGCAGCCGCAGCCGCAACCGCAGACGCGGCCGCTCGACGGGGAAGCGGCGGACGTTTCGCCAAAAGCCGTCACGAACGGACGGACTCTCCTGACGGACGAGGTGGAGGAGGCGCTCGCCGAATCATATGAGCAGCGTCTCTCCGGTCTGGGGGATGCGACGACCCGCGCCCACATGATCATCGGCGCGGGGGCGCCGCAGCGTATGGCTCAGGGGGATACCTTCGCCGACCGTGTCATCGCCGGCATCGGCAAGGACCTGGAGGCGCGCGTCTCCATGCTCGAAGGTCGTGCGGCGTCGGCCCGCACCGCCGTCGAGGCGCGGATGGGCGCCTATATCGAGATGTATGCGGGCGGTGACGATACGATCGCCGCCAGCGTGGACGACTACCGGTATTACCAGGACGAGTTGGAAAGCCTTTCGAAGCTCGCCACCGTCGAAGCCACCGCCGTCGAATACCACAACTGCCTCGACAAGCTGCTGATGAGCTTCCTGACCATCAAACGCGCGATAGACACCGACGCCGGAGACATCCACGACCAGCTGGAACGCATCAACGCGATGCTGGACGGCCAGCAGTTCGGCCCGCGCCACGGCAGCCTGTCCCTGCACGCGGACGTGCGGCGCCCCGAGCGCGCGTTCTGGTCGGCCCTGACCCGCGTGATCGGCACCCTCAACGACCGCAAGGCGGCACAGACGGACGACGATCTTGACGGGGCCCGGTGCGCGTTCGCGTCCTGCGCCGCGATGATCGACATGCTGCGCCGCGAGATCGGGCAGATCAGGGACGTTAACGGCGTGAAAAGCTACGGCGCCCGCAACCTCGACCCGCGGTGCCGATCCTCGTTCTACGCGCTCGTGCGCCACTCGGACGGGCAGGTCGAACGCATCACCTCGACCGGCGGACGGTCCGGCGGCGCCCTGCAGGAGCTGACCTCGTTCGTGTACGGCGCGGCGCTGATCTACCTGCTCGGCGGCGGAATGGACAACAAGCTCAAGCCTTCCTACACGACGCTCTTCCTTGACGAGGCGCTCATCAAGGCCGACGGCCGGTATACGCGGCGCGCGCTGTCCGTACTGCCGAGACTGGGTTTCCAGGTCATCGTCTCCGCCCCTGAAAGCAAGACGGGTGAGATACTGGAGGTCTCCACCAAGGCATACGTGACCCGCAAGGACCCCGACACCGGCTACACCACGCTGCACGAAGCCAGACTGGACGGCATCGATGAGACGGAAGGCGCAGATGAGCCGGAAGGTACCGTCGAGTCGGATGACGCCGCCGAATAGGCGGCGCCGATGACGCGGCAAACCATGGCCAGGATCCAGGACGGCCTGCCCGGCCGGCGTATAGTTGCACTGACATCCAAGGAGCGACAGATATGAGCGACACGAACACCCAGAACACCCAGAACGCCGGCAACGCCGGACCCGTCGCGGCGGCACCCGCCCAGGGCAAGCAGCTGCTGGAGGCATGCGAGCACACCACCAGACACAGCATCACCGTCAATGGCGGCGAACTCGACTATGCGGCGACCGTCGGCACGATACTCATCGACACACCGAAGGTACCCAAGGCCGCGAGCATCTTCTTCACCGCGTTCGACCTCGTAAACGGCGAAGGCAAGACAGACCCGGCCCGACCGGTCACGTTCATCTTCAACGGAGGCCCGGGCTCATCCACCACGTTCCTGCTCATGGGTTCGATCGCCCCGAAGCGCATCAACGTCCCCGACGCCGCTCCGGTGCCGGCCGCCCCCTACGCGCTCGTGGACAACGCGCACACGCTGCTGCCCGTCTCCGACCTCGTGTTCATCGACGCGGCCGGCGCCGGATTCTCCGAGATCCTCGACGCGGCCAAGCCGGAACTGTGGTCGGTGGACGGCGATGTCGCCGGCTTCAGCGCGTTCATCAGGGCGTACCTGAGCAAACACCACCGCTGGAACTCGCCCAAATACGTGCTCGGCGAATCCTACGGCACCACGCGCGGCGCGGCGCTCGCATACCGGCTGCAGCAGGACGGTGTGGCGCTGAACGGACTGACGCTCATCTCCAACGTGCTCGACTACACGTTCACGTCCGACCTGATCGACGAATTCTACGTCGGATATTTCCCGTCCTATGCGTCCGTGGCGAAATATCACGGCCGAGCCGCGTCGGACGTCAAGCTCGACGAGCATCTGAAGGCCGCCCGTGCCTTCGCCGCGGGGCCGCTGCGTCTCGCCCTGGCCGCCGGGGACTCGCTTGACGACGAGACCCGGCATAAGGTCGCACGCCGATACGCCGAGCTGACCGGACTGGACGAGCGGTATGTCTACGACTCCAATCTGCGCGTGTCCGACCCGAGGTTCCGCAAGGCGCTGCTGCATGACGAAGACAAGATCGTCGGACGCTACGATGGCCGCGTCGCCGGCTACGACCTCGACCGCATGAACGACGAGGAGACGTTCGTCGTCGACGACGCCTGGCTCGACCCCGCGTATTCGAGCCTGTGCAACGCCTATCTGCGCGACGAGCTCGGCTGGGACCGCGTGCCGGAGCGCAAGGGCTTCGCCGACTTCGACTGGAACGCCACCGAGCCGGGCAAGGGCTGGATGTGGTGGCACCGGATGCCCGGCGAATCGGGCTGGGTCATGACCCAACCGAACGTGCTGCCCGATCTGGCCGCGGCCATCGCGCACCAGCCGACCATGAAGGTGCTGCTCGGCAACGGCGTCTACGACCTGTGCACGCCGTTCTTCCAGACCGAATACGACATCGATCACCTGATGCTGCCGAAGCCGCTGCGCCGCAACGTGGCCTTCGCCTACTACCCGGCCGGGCACATGCTCTACAGCAGCGAGGCGAGCCTCGCCAAGTTCACCGCCGACCTCACGCGGTTCTACGCGTCCGATGTGAGCGGACTGTCCGCGATCGACGAGCGCCCGGCGGCCGTGGTCCCGTCGATATCCCTGTAGTCGCGGGTGCATCGTGACACCGGACGCATTCCGTCATCGGCGTTACAGCCGATCGGATATAGGTCGATGACTGTAGGATGTGTGATGGCACAGATTCATGCGGCGACGGTAAGGACGAACATGATTGACGAAGTGGTGTTTCTGCGGCACGGACGGACCGCCTTCAATGTGGCGAGGCGGTTGCAGGGGCAGATCGACGTGCCCCTCGACATCATCGGCCAGTGGCAGGCCGACCAGAGCGCGTCGGAGCTTGCGCGACGCTACTACTGGGCGAAGGTGGCCAACATCGCCCGGCATCCGGGTACGCTGGCCCAGCCGGGGCCGGGGGCGGCGAAATCCAGCGACATCGAGGAATACCGGCAGGTCCCCGCATCCTCGCGACGCATGGTCGTCGTCTCGTCCGACCTGTTCCGCGCGTTGCAGACCGCGCACGCGTTCGCCGATATGCTGGGGCTGGACGTGACCGCGGACGCGCGCCTGCGCGAACGCAGCTTCGGGCAGTGGGAGGGCATGACCCGCGACGAGATTCGAGCGGAGCATGCCGACGCCTATGATTCGTGGCGGGGCCACACCGGCGGCGAGCTCGCGTTCGGCGTGGAGAGCCGCACCGCCACAGGACTGCGCGGCGCCGATGCGGTGCTCGACCTGGTGCGCGGCATCAACGCGGAGCATGCCGATGAGCCGACCACCCTGATGCTCGTCGGGCACGGCTCATGGCATGTGGCCACGATCGAGACCCTGCTCGGCATGGACCCCGACAACCTGAGCAACCTGGATGGCATGCGCAACGCGTTCTGGTCGACGCTCAGACCGGTATACCGGCCTTCGGGCGGCGTCGAATGGATGATGACGGCGTTCAACCAGGGGCCGGCGGTCGCTGCTCTGTGCGATTGGGAGAACGGCCCGCAGTCCCTGCACGGCCCGCACATGCCGATGTGGAAGCCGATCGAGGGGTGAGGCCGGCGGCGGGGCCGGCCGCGGCGGATTTGCAAGTCGTGGCATAGGGGCTATCCTTGTTGAGGCTTCCAGACGACGTGACATGCCGCCCGCGGTCCGGTCATGTTCGGTAGTGTTCGGTTATGAGAGGTGGGTGAGACTACATGTTGAGGATGTTCAGCACGATTAACGGCCAAGTGGAGCAGATCGAAAAACCTGAGAACGGCTCCTGGCTGTGTCTGTCCGAACCCACCGACGTGGAACTCGCCACGGTCTCCCAGCAGACCGGCGTCGACCTCGCCGACCTGCGCGCCCCGTTGGATGACGAGGAACGTTCGCGCATCGACGTCGAGGACGATTACACGATGATCATCGTGGACATCCCGACCGTCGAGGAGCGCGGAGGCCGTGACTGGTACGAGACCATCCCTCTGTCGATCATCGTCACCGAAGACCTCATCATCACCGTATGCATGCAGGACACGCCGGTGCTGCACCCGTTCATGGAGGGAACGATCCGAGGGTTCAACACGTTCATGCGTTCGCGCTTCATCCTCCAGATCCTCTACCGCAACGCCAGCACATACCTGAGGTACCTGCGCATCATCGACCGTGAAAGCGACAAGCTCGAATTCAAGCTGCGTCACGCCATGCAGAACCGCGAGATCATGATGCTGCTTGAGCTGAGCAAGACCTTGGTCTATTTCACCACGTCGCTCAAATCGAACGAGATCGTCATGGAGAAGCTGACCACGCTCGCGCGCATCCAGCAGTACCCGGACGACGAGGACCTGCTCGACGACGTCATCATCGAGAACAAGCAGGCCATCGAGATGGCGAACATCTACAGCGGCGTTCTCGCGAACATGACCGACGCCTTCGCCTCGATCGTCTCCAACAACCTGAACAACGTGATGCGCATCTTCACGATCATCTCCATCACGCTGTCGATCCCGACGCTGATCTTCTCCATGTACGGCATGAACTTCGTGCCGGGGCAGCTGGGCATGCCGTTCACCGGCAAGACATGGGGCTTCACGCTGATCATCGTGATATCCGTCGTGCTCTCCGCCGTCGTCGCGTGGTTCCTGACCCGTTCGCGCATGTTCAAATGACGGGAACGGCATGACAGGGCTGCAACACACGAAGGTGGGACGCCGGCGCATCATGCGTCGCTTTTCGGCGGCGCTGGCTGCGGTGCTGTGGACCGCGGGATCCCTGACCGCCTGCGGCTCCTCGAGTTCCCGGGATGATGCGAACGGCGTGTCGATACGGCAGCCGGAGGGGCCCACGGTGTCGATCGGCGTCGCCTCCGACCAGCCCGGTCTGGGCGTATGGCACAACGGCGGGTATTCGGGCTTCGACGTGGATGTGGCCCGTTACGTCGCCAAGGCGCTGGGATACGCGGACAAGCAGATCGTCTTCAAGCCGGTGACGCCCCGTTCCCGCGTCTCCATGCTGGAAAGCGCGCAGGTCGACATGGTGGTGTCCAGCTTCGGCATCACCGAACGGCATGAGTCGGCGGTGACGATGACCGGCCCGTATCTAATCGTCCGGCAGGATCTGCTGGTGAGGGCCGCCGACGCGGGCGACATCACCGGCATCAAGGACATGAACGGGCGCAAGGCGTGCGTGGTTGCCGGCAGCGACGTGACCGACGCCGTGCGCAGCCAGGCGCCCAAGGCATCCATAGAGGAGCGTGACGATTACGGGCAGTGCCTGACGTCACTGCTCATCGGTGACGTCGACGCCGTAGCCGCGGGCGACGCCATCCTCACCGGCCTCGCGACCGTGAAAGGCAACGGGTACGTGCAGGTGGTCGGGGCTCCGTTCGGCGAGGAGCGATACGGCATCGCGGTCAAGCACGGGAACACGCAGCTCGCCGACAGCATCGGTGACATACTGAGCGACATGATCGACGACGGCACGTGGCGGCAGGCCGTGCGGGGCATGCGCCGGCAGATCGGCTACACTGTCGACTCCAAGCTCAATCCGCCGGATCCCGCGGCATCGTCGGACACGGCGTCGTCGGACTCGGAGCAGGGCGACGAATGATGAAGGCCGGCGGGCTGCGCGCGGCTCGCCCCGTCGGCGTCGCACGTCGATTATCGACCGGATGCGCGGCATGCCATGACCTGCGTGAGGATGGTGTCCAGTTGCGTGGCGATAATCCTTGTCTATGAGTGACAACGAGAAGACCACGCAACCCGCGTCCACCGATTCCACCGAACCCGCATACCGTTACAACGCGGCACTCGCGCAGGACATCGAAGGCAAATGGCAGAAGATCTGGGATGACAAGGGCACGTTCTGGGCCGCCAACGTCAACGGCGACCTCAAGGACGGCAAGGGCCGCAACGCAGACGGCCGCCCGGCATACTTCGCGATGGACATGTTCCCATACCCGTCAGGCAAGGGCCTGCACGTGGGCCACCCGCTGGGCTACCTCGCCTCCGACGTGGTCTCCCGCTACCACCGCATGAAGGGCGAGAACGTGCTGCACGCCATGGGTTATGACGCCTTCGGCCTGCCCGCGGAACAGTACGCCGTGCAGACCGGGCAGCACCCGCGCGTCACCACGCTTGCCAACATCGCCAACATGTCCCGCCAGCTGCACCGCATGGGACTGAGTTTCGACGACCGTCGCTCCTTCGCGACGATTGACCCCGGCTATGTGCGCTGGACCCAGTGGATCTTCTCGCGCATCTACGATTCCTGGTACGACGAGGACGCCGTGAACCCCTCCGGCTCCAAGGGCTCCGCCCGCCCGGTCAGCGAGCTCGTCGCCAAGTTCGAATCCGGCGAGAAGGCCATCCCTGGCCATGAGTCCGACGGTAAGGCGTGGGCCGATCTCGACCAGGCCGAACAGCAGGACATCCTCAACGACTTCCGCCTCGCCTACATCTCCAAGTCCCCGGTCAACTGGTGCCCGGGGCTGGGCACCGTGCTCGCCAACGAGGAGGTCACCGCCGAAGGCAAGTCCGAACGCGGCAACTTCCCGGTCTTCCAGCGCGAGCTGCGCCAGTGGTCGATGCGCATCACCAAGTACGGCCACCGCCTCATCGAGGACCTCGACGGCATCGACTGGCCCGAGAAGGTCAAGCTCATGCAGCGCAACTGGATCGGCGAATCCCACGGCGCCTCCGTGCACTTCACCGTGGCCACCGCCGACGGCAGCAAGGACATGGAGATCTATACCACCCGTCCCGACACCCTGTTCGGCACCACGTTCGCCGTCGTCTCCCCGGAGCATCACCTGCTGGAGAACGTGCCCGCCGAATGGCCGGCCGACGTTCCCGAGGATTGGAAGGGCGGCTACGCCACCCCGGTCGAGGCAGTGAAGGCCTACAGGCTCGCTGCCGAGGCCAAGACCGCCAAGGATCGTGTGGATGAGGGCGGCGAGAAGACCGGCCTGTTCACCGGCCTGTACGCCACCAACCCGATTACCGGAGCCAAGCTGCCGCTGTTCACCGCCGACTACGTGCTCATGGATTACGGCACCGGCGCCATCATGGCCGTGCCGGGCGGCGACCAGCGCGATTACGATTTCGCCGTCAAGTTCGGTCTGCCGGTCATCTACACCGTCAAGCCCCTGCCCGAATCCGGCGACGACCTGGCCAATTACGAAGGCAAGGCCCCGTTCGTCTCCCACGACGGCATCGTGATCAACTCATCCGTCGAGGCCACCGCCGCCAAGGGCGACGCGCTGAACCTTAACGGCCTGCGCGTCGATGACGCCATCGCCAAGGTCAACGCCTGGCTCGAATCCGCCGGCGTGGGCAAGGGCA
>OLPQ01000337.1_pt1 | contig 44188 bp, 30 predicted proteins | sample 1672451 | NCBI WGS metagenome assembly OLPQ01 (sample SAMEA3136687, study PRJEB25190) | human gut metagenome | biome: human gut; feature: human-associated habitat; material: faeces | place: Austria | collected 2013
ATTTTATGGGGATAGATATAGCCAAGAAAAGAAAAAAGAAGAAACTATTGAAGAATGGAAAAATAGATTGGCAGAACAAGAAACAGAAGAACAAAGTTATATAAATCTTCCAATGAATAAAGAAGAATATGAAAAATTTGTAAGTGAATTAGTAAAAGCAGAAGTAGTAAATTTACATGAATTTGAAAAGAAAGAAATATTTGAAGGATGTATGCCTGTTGAAATAATGGCAAAAAGAGGAATAGATACTTTAAGATTTGGACCACTAAAGCCAGTAGGATTTGATGACCCAAGATATGCTAAAAGACCATATGCAATAGTTCAATTAAGACAAGACAATACAGATGCAACAATATACAACATTGTTGGCTTTCAAACAAATCTGAAATTTGGAGAACAAAAAAGAGTATTTAGTATGATACCAGGATTACAAAATGCTGAATTTGCAAAACATGGAGTAATGCATAGAAATACATATATAAATTCAACAAAATTGTTAGATAATACATATAATTTAAAATTAAATAATAATATATATTTTGCAGGACAAATAACAGGGGTTGAAGGGTATGTAGAATCAATTTCTTCAGGAATGTTAGCTTCTTTAAATGCAATAGAAAGATTTTACAACAGTGGTAAAAAAGTAGAATTTTCAGAATATACTGTTATTGGTAGTTTGGCTAAATATATATCTACTCCAAATGATAAGTTTCAACCAATGAATGCTAATTTTGGTATTTTACCGGAATTGGAAGGGAAGAGGATTAGAGATAAGAAAGAAAGATATATGAAGTTAGCTGAAAGAAGTTTGGAAAATTTAATATAATTATTGTATTAAAAATGAGAGATTTATTAAGAAAAATATAAAAAAATAGTTAAAAATGTTGAAAAATAAATAAAAGTTTGGTAAAATTAAAGTAGTGATTTATTTTATTTAGATAGGAGAATAAATATGGGAGTAAAAATAGATATGTCTGATTTAGAAATTGGTGGAGATGCAAAAATTTTAAATGATGCAAAAGTTTCAAGTAAAAGCAAAGTAGACATAAACGTAGAAAATGTAAATGTAAAGGGCAAAGCAGAGGTTTTAAATGAATTAAATGCTGGAAAAGAAAGCGAAGTAAAAGTTAAAATAAAAGATACAACAATAGATGAAAATGCAAGAGCTTTAAATAATGTCGATGTTGCTGAAGGGAAGCTACAAGTTGAAGTAGAAAATTTTAAAACTGGAAATGATGTTGATTTTATGAATGATAAAAAGATATTAAAAGATACAGTTGTTAAGGTAGAAAACACAGAAAATAAGAAAGAAAGTGAAGTTAAAGTTATGAGTGATGAACAAGAAACTCCGGTTATAACAGAAGTTAATGTAATAAGTTTGTTGAAAGATAACGTAAAAAATTTAGAAGAAAATAGAAATGAAAGAGTTAAAGAAATAATTAAAGAACAAAAATTGGATGTAGGAAGAGATATTTTAAATAAAAGAAGAGAAGAAGCTTTAGCTGAGATAGAAAAGCATGATGTTACAGAAAGAGAAGCAAGATTGGACCTTGAAAAAATTGAAAAAGAATTAGAAAAAGTAGAAATTGCTGAAGAAAATGCTAATAAACAGGTTACAAATGAAATAAGATTAGCTAAGAAAACATTAACAGAAGTAAATAGACTTGTGGAAGAAAAAACAAAAGAACAAAAAATAATTGAAAAATTGTGCATGTTTGTTAACACTTTCAGAGACCAAGGTGATACTATAATAACCGTAAAAACCCCCCAATACATTATATATTTTTTACTATCCCCATAGTAAAATACCTTCTCCTAAAAGACAGCAGAACGATGGCTGTCTTTTTTTTATTATATTTTAAGAAAAAGACAGCCAAATATTTATTATCTATTATTCTTTTGCAAAGTCGAAATTCTACAGTTGAAATGCCAAAATTACATTATAAAAAAACATCATTAGATTTACACCGTTAGATTTATATTGCTTCCTGTCCGCAGTGATGTGTAGTAATCATCATATGACGAGCTGCTCATCTGGCGTGAGACACGATACAGACTGCTTGTGAAGTCATTGTCATTTCCGAACAGAGAATTAAGAGTGTCTGCGTCGGCTTTTTTGACGAGCTCCTCATTAGCTTTCAGGGTCCCATCGTTGTTTATTGTGATGCCAATGTCCTCAAGCTCGTCGCTGTATTTACTTGCCAGCTTTTTGAGCTGCTTGGCATAACGCTTCATGGAGGTTGAACTGCTGTTTGAGGCGGAATCAATGGAATTGTTGTATGTGTCAACAAGAGCCATGACTGTTCCGCGGATGTTATCGGTATTTTCGTCGTCCGAATACTTGTAGTTCTTTAATTTTTTAGCTGCGCGGTGCAGGGCGGTTGAATCATCGTAAGCGAGCTCTGTAATACTATATTCTTTGCGTTTGGATGATTTCATGGCATCGCGGTTGTTTGAATAAAAATTTCTCATAAAATATGTTGCTGAAAGATTTGTTGCTGAACTTACTCGTGTACTCATGTTAATCCTCTTTATGTTTTTAAATTTTAAAGTTTAAAATAATTGCGTTATAACTACGATTTTAGGTTTTATTTTGAACGTATAATTGCACTTAAATATTTGTTATAAATATTTTATCGGATATTTGCACGAAAAAGTTTACTTATGCGATCAAAAGAAGTAAAATACAAAGGAATGCGTAGAATAAGAAAAATGCGATTATGCAATCGAAATGCTACCAAGCAAAGAATAACAGAACATAATGTAAAAAGCATAATGTACTAAAACAAAATGTAACAAACATAAAGTTACAAAAAATGCAACAAACGTAATGTAACCAAAGGAGGATATGGGGCATGAGTAAAAAAACTTTCGGTACAACATCAAAAGGAGTGGAGGCATCGCTTTACGAAATCAGCAATGGCAGTGGAGTGAGAGTACTTTTGACAGACTATGGCGCTGCAGTTGTATCTATTTTTGTAAAGGACAGGGATGGCAATGAGAGAGATGTCATTTTAGGATATGACAATGTGAAGTCATACGAGAAGGAGTACTGCTATTTTGGTGCTACTGTCGGCAGATATGCAAACAGGATATCCGATGCAAAGATTAATATTGATGGAGTGGAATATAAGCTTGAGGCTAATGACAATGAGAACAGTCTTCACAGTGGCTCAAATGGTTTTTCTAAGCGCTTTTGGACTGTTAAGGAGCAGAAGGCAGATGAGATTACCTTTGAGATAGAGGATGCAGATTTGGAGCAGGGCTTCCCGGGAAATGCAGTCGTTGATGTGACATTTAAGGTAACAGAAGAAAATGCACTTGCTATTATATATAATGCAAAGGCAGATAAGACAACTACCTTCAATATGACAAACCACAGCTATTTCAATCTGAACGGTCATGCATCAGGAAGCGTATACACTCACACATTGCAGATAAATGCTGAGCATTACACACCTGTAAAGGATTCCAAGGCTATTCCTACAGGTGAGATTGCACCGGTTGAGGGTACACCATTTGATTTTACAGAGGCTAAGCCAATCGGAAGAGATATCGAGGCAAATGATACACAGCTTCACTATGGAAGCGGATATGATCACAATTTTGCAATAGACAAGACAGCTCCGGGAGTAGAAAAGGTCGCAACAGCATACTCTCCTGAGAGTGGCATACAGATGGAGGTATACACAGACTGTGTCGGAATCCAGCTTTATACTGCCAACTTTATCGTGGGACAGGAAGGCAAGGGCGGAGTCAAATACAATAACCGCGATGCATTCTGCCTCGAGACACAGTTCTATCCAAACTCAATAAATGAGACCAACTTCAGTACACCTGTTACAAAGGCAGGCGATACATACCACACAGAGACCGATTACAAATTCTCTGTGAAATAAAATGCCAACATAAGAGAGATACAGAATAGTTAAAGCCCACCATATTGATGAAATTTATCATTAATATGGTGGGCTTTCTTAAGCTTTGTTTAATCAAACACTGATACAGTGGTTTTATTTCCCGAAATGTGGTATATATTTATATGTACATTTATATTTATGAAATGAACATATGAATTACACTGGAAGTATACTTACAAATTACATTAATAATATTACACAAGTTTAATTTGTTAGTATTTAAAGCTAGCTGTAATTCTATTAATCATAAACATTGGCAAATAAAGATTAAAATTGTCAAATAACAATAAATAGTGATAAATATAGATAATTATTGAGATGACTTCGCACACGCAAACCTGCATTACCGCTGGCATATGGTGTGTTCCGAAGAAATATATGAACTGCCACAAAGTTCCATTAACCTTCGGTGACGATAAAAAGCAGACTGATAAAACAGACTATCCGGATGCATTTTTTGTGGCTGACTTCATATATTTCTGAGGAATATACCATATGCCGGCGCACCATCACAGCCTGCCGGTGCGAAGTCCCTACCCACAAAAATAAAATCGAATAAATATATAGCATAGAGGAAACAAACCATGAAAATAGTATTTTTAGATTCCAAAACAATTGGTGACGACATTGACCTTTCCGAATATGACAAGCTCGGAGAGGTTGTCAAATATGATTTTTCGACAACAGAGGAAGCAGCGGAGCGCACAAGGGATGCTGATGTGATTGTTTTAAATAAGGTCGAGGTAAATGAAAAATCTATAGGACAGGCAAAAAATTTAAAGCTCGTATGTGTAACTGCAACAGGCACAAACAATCTGGATAAAGAATATCTGGCAAAAAGAGGCATTGAATGGAGAAATGTCGCAGGGTATTCTACAGAGACCGTGGCGCAGCATACGTTTGCACTGCTATTTTATCTGCTTGAGAAGCTGAGATATTATGATGATTATGTGAAGAGCGAGAAATATGTGGGTGATACGTCGTTTACGCATTTTTCCAATGTGTTTCACCAGATTAGCGGTATGACCTGGGGCATCGTGGGGCTTGGAAATATCGGAAGACGCGTGGCTGATATCGCAAAGGCTTTTGGCTGCCATGTGGTTTATTATTCTACCTCAGGAAGAAACTCGCAGCCGGGCTATGAGAGGGTGGATTTTGATACTCTGCTTGCCACGTCTGATATCGTGTCGGTGCATGCACCGCTCACAGATGATACACTTGGTCTGATGGACAAGGCTGCGTTTGAAAAGATGAAAAAATCTGCGATATTTTTAAATCTTGGCAGAGGTCCTATAGTGAATGAAGCGGATCTGGCACAGGCGCTTATGGATGGAGAGTTGGCGGCGGCAGGTCTTGATGTGCTGGCGCAGGAGCCTATGAGTGAGGACAATCCGCTCCGTGCGATAAAGGATTCAAACAAGCTGATTATCACACCGCATATTGCGTGGGCAAGCGTTGAGGCAAGAACAAATCTGATGCACATTATATACAGTCAAATTGAGGACTTCTTTGCTAATTAGGAAATATCATTTAAAATCAAATTGCAACATTAAGAGAAAGAACTAAGAGGAAGCATTAACAGGCAGCATTAAGAGGAAGCATTAACAGGCAGCATTAAGAGGAAGCATTAAGAAGCAATATTAAGAGGCAATATTAAGAGGCAGAAATGAGCATCAAATTTGAGATAACAAAACAAAACAACATACATTTTGGAATTGCAGCAGCAGCGGCCGCGCTGGTAGGTTACTTTACATCGGCAAGCTGGTGGGTGATTCTTTTGTTTGCGGCAGTATATTTTGGACTTGTAAATGTGAAGCTTGAGCTTCCGGTGAAGCTGTCGTGGCTTTGGGCTGCGATATTGCTTGTCATCGGAGCGATACTATCTGTTTTTTCGGTGCAGTATGTGCTGCTGACGGATGAGGACTTTGTGAAAACCACCGATATGGTATGCGTGGTGAATATGGTTTTGGCGCTCGCCATATATCTGGTGATACTTTTTATCACAAACAACACGAGGCTGACATGTACCATAGCATCAATTGCCATACTCGCGTTTGGATTTATAGATTATTTTGTCTATGAATTTCGTGGTAATGAATTTACGTATGCGGATTTGAAGTCAGCGGGAACAGGACTTTCTGTCGTGACAAAATACAAATTCGTCATAGACTACAAGTTTTTGTATGTGATTCTGGCGGCTGTTTTGTATATCATGCTGGTAAGGCGCATAGAAGTGCAGTTTGAGTCGGCTATCCATATGAGGATTATTTCGATTCTTCTCACAATAATATGCGTGCTGTATGTCATCATGAATTCCATGTCACTGAACACCGAGACCTGGGAGAAAAAGGGCACGTACAGAAACGGCTATCTGCTGAACTTTGTGCTCGGCATAAGGGACAGCTTTGTGAAGGCACCTGATGGCTACAGCAAGGCAGCAGTTGACAAGATAGCGGGCAATTTCAAGGAAACGGATGGCTCATATTCGCAGTCTGATGCGAAAAATCCGACAATCATTGTTATCATGAATGAGTCGTTTGCTGATTTGTCGGTGGTGGGAGATTTTGAGACCAACACGCAGGTCACGCCGTTTATGGATTCTCTGAGTGAAAATACGCTTAAAGGCTATGCTCTTTCGTCCGTGTACGGTGCGAAGACGCCAAACTCCGAGTGGGAATTTGAGACAGGAAACTCGATGGCATTTCTGCCGGACGGCTCGGTGGTTTATCAGCAGTATATAAATGATGATCCGACCTCCATAGTCTCAAACCTGAAGAATATCGGCTATACGACGGTTGCGATGCATCCGTACTATGCGACAGGCTGGAGCAGAAACAAGGTTTATCCGCATCTGGGCTATGATGAGACTTACTTTATAGATGATTTTGACCAGACAGAGATACTCAGGGAATATATCACTGACCAGGAGCTCTATGATAAGATTATTGACCGCTACGAGAAAAAGAGCGATGACGAGAAGCTTTACATCATGGGAGTCACGATGCAAAACCACGGTGGCTACGGTGAGAGATATGACAACTTCAACCAGGAGGTTTACAAGGTTGGGGCGTCATACACCGATGCGAACCAGTATCTGTCACTTTTGAATGAAAGTGACAAGGCACTCGAAAATCTCATCACATACTTTAAGGGTGTGGATGATCCGGTAGAGATTGTGTTTTTTGGAGACCACCAGCCGGGATTATGCAATGATTTTATCAAGCTTTTAAATGGCAAAGGCAATTCCGGACTTACGGAGCAGGAGCTTGAGAATCTGTACAAGGTGCCGTTTTTCATATGGACCAATTACGAGACGGATGCACAGACAGTTGATGTGACGAGCCTCAACTACCTGTCCACACTGACGCTTGAGAGAGCAAACATAGATCTGCCGGCATACAACCGGTTCCTCGCAGAGCTGATGGAGAAGATTCCGGCCATAAATTCAAGGGGCTATTATTCGAAAAAGAATGAGTGCTTTATGCATGTGGATGACGCAACAGGAGACGAGGCAAAATGGATAAAGGCATACAATATCCTGCAGTACAATTCGATGTTTGACGAGAAGGACAGAAGCTCGCTGCTGTTTCCGTACCTGAAATAATGTGATGATTTGAAGCAGCCATAAATACACATATGAGAAAATGAATTAATATAACTATTCAGGGAGCTAATAATGAAGCTAAGTGATTTATTACAATTTGATAACATAATTGTGCAATGTCATGATAATCCGGACGCAGATGCACTGGCAAGCGGCTTTGGAGTCTATGAATACCTGAGGATGAATGGAAAAAGTCCCAGACTTGTATACGGAGGCAGGAATATCATACACAAGAGCAATCTGGTGCTTATGGTAGACAGTCTTGGCATACCGATAGAGCATGTGGATTTTTTAGACAATCCGCAGCTGCTTGTGACTGTCGATTGTCAGTACGGTGGTGGGAATGTCACATTTTTCAAGGCAGAAAATGTAGCTGTCATAGATCACCACAGAGTATCGGGAGAGCTTCCTGCTATGAACCGTGTCATGAGCTATATGGGCTCATGTGCGACAATTGTGTGGGATATGCTGCGTGAGGCGGGCGTAGAGATAAATCGAAACCTGGCAACAGCACTGTATTATGGACTTTACACCGACACCGGAGAATTTACCGAGATAACACATTCGCTTGATAGGGACCTGCGCGATGAGGCGGATTTTGACAACACTATAGTGGCCAAATTCCGAAATGCCAACATGTCACTTGAGGAGCTGGACATAGCCGCAACAGCATTGCTGGGGCGCGATTATATAGAGGAATATCGTCTGGCGATCGTAAAGGCAGGGGCATGTGACCCGAATGTACTCGGCATCATAAGCGATTTTGTGCTGGAGGTGGATGCTATTGACATATGTATGGTATTTTCAGTGATTAAGAATGGAGTGAAGCTTTCGTTTAGAAGCTGTATAAAAGAGGTGAGCGCAAGCGAAATGGCGCAGGAAGTGTGCAGGGACATAGGCTCAGGCGGAGGGCATTATTACAAGGCCGGTGGATTTATTCCGATGGATCTGCTGATAGACAGCTATAATGTCTACTGCAAAGAAAAAGACGTGACACCAAGATTTCAGTACAGCAGCGATGGTACACACAAACGTCCTTCGGATTCTGCAATCAAATCATTATTGGAAGAGAGGATTTTTGATTATTTAAACGATACAAAGATAATTTACGGAGAAGATTTTGATACGAGTGGCTTCAAAAAAGTGGATTATAAAAAACGCCCGATACCGATGGGATGTATCATTGCAAAGGATATACTGCCTGTGGGCTGCTGCATGGGAGTGCGGACAGCTAAGGGGGATATCTCCACACCGGTTAGTGAAGATACGGTAGTCATAATAGGAGAAGACGGCAGTGTACGGATTTTAAATCTGGACAGGCTGAACAAAAGCTTCAGGATATACAAGGACTGGCGGTTTACTGTGAAACAGACAGATTATGTCCCGAAGTTCAAGAATAAGGATACGGAGACTATAGTGGATGGAATGGCACATGCCAGAGTGTGCATACCTGTTGAGGAGGATTTTTCAAGAGCATTTGTGCTAAAGCACAAGGTAAAGCTATTTAAGAATAAGGATGACAGCAGTTATATATCAGGCAGACCTGGAGATATTATGGTTCTGCCAAATGATGACAGGAATGAGGCATATATGATAAGCAAGACAGAATTTGAAAAGACACATATAGCAAAGGGTGAGGAGGAAAACCGTAAAAAAGCGGTCGTTTTCGACCTTGATGGAACACTTCTCTATACACTTGAGGATTTAAAAAATGCAACAAACTATGCATTAAAACAAAATGGCATGCCGGAGCGTACACTCGACGAGGTGCGCAGATTTGTGGGAAACGGTGTAAAGCTTCTGATGGAGCGCGCAGTGCCACAGGGGGCAGACAATCCAAAGTTTGAAAAGACATTTTCGGATTTCAAGGAATATTATGAGGCTAATTGCAATGACAATACAGCACCTTATGATGGAATCATGGAGCTTTTAAAGGAGCTTAAATTAAACGGCATAAAGCTTGCTATTGTTTCAAACAAGCTTGACCCGGCGGTAAAGGAGCTCAATCAGCTTTATTTCAAGGAGTATATGACATCGGCAGTCGGCGAGATGGAGGAAGAGGGTATACGCAAAAAGCCGGCACCTGATATGGTGCAGAAGGCACTTAAAGAGCTTCAGGTGAGTGCAGATGAAGCAATCTATGTGGGGGACTCCGATGTGGATATCGCCACAGCGAAAAACTCAGGTCTGGAGTGCGTATCTGTCACATGGGGCTTCAGGGACGTAGAGTTTTTGAAGGAGCATGGTGCAACAAATCTGATAGATGAACCGGTCGAATTGTTAAATTACGTATAATCAGGAGAACTTTGATTTATGCTTTCAGAAAAGGGATTATTGATAATTGAAAAGCTGGCAGAGCACAACAATGAGCTTGTCACATCAAAGGCTCTTGCTGCGTCCACAGGTATGTCGGAGCGAAGTGTGAAGACATATCTGAAGGAGGTGGCTGATTTTTGTGAGCAAAACTCTATGACGCTCGACAGAAAGCCGGGCAAAGGCATGAAGCCGTGCTTTAGCGATGCGCAGATAGGAAAGATTCTGGATGTGGCAGGGCGGAAATCGGCAGCAGTATCGCAGAAGAAGAGACAGAACTACATATCGTATATTCTGCTAAGTGGCTGGGATACATACACGTATGCGCTTTTTTCGGAGGAGTTAAACGTCAGCAAAAATGTCATCATGGATGATATAAATGAGCTTGACGCAGAGCTTCTGCTCTTTGGCATTAAGGTGCACAGAACGGCGGGTTACGGAATATATGCGACAGGCAGTGAGCTTGATATCAGAAAAGCCATGAGGCATTTCTGCAGGTATCCAATCAGTGATAAGCAGGTTATCAAGACCGATGACCACAGGCTTTCAAGACGCGCGGCCGAGGTGATAGCCAATAATTTCAGAAGCGTAAATCTGTCGATGGCAGTTGACATGATACATCATGTGGAGAGACGCTTTGATATCATCTTTACGGATTACACATTTCAGATGCTGGCAGAGTACATAGCCATTGCACTTTTCAGGGTGGATGTGGAGAAAGAGCTGAAGTCAGGCGAACAAGAGCAGCAGGTACAGAAAAATGGATTCATAATGACAGAGCATGAGAACATGGCAAAGGAGGCAGCAGGCTTTCTGGAAAGATATCACGGCATCAGCCTCTCACAGCCTGAAATCATGTATCTGGCAATGCTTTTTTCCTGTGCCGAGGGACAAAACCGCGTTGTCATGTCCTGTGAGGAGGCGCTTAGCATAGAGGATGAGATGATAGTGTATCTGTCAAATCTTCTCGCTGCCAATCTGATTGAAAATGAGCTTCTGCGCGAGAGCATGCGAAGCTTTTTACCGGGCTCCATTGCGAGGACTCATTTTGGCATAGAGATAGACAATCCGTTTCTTTCTGATATCACACAATCTTATGCCAGTCTTTTTACGGTATGCTTTACTGTATCGAGATACTACGAAAAGTACACAGGCGCCATGCCGAGCGAGAATGAGATAGCATTTATTGCCTTGCAGGTGGGAGGAGCCCTGCACAGAAATCCTATGACAGTGCGCGCAGTGTTAATTGGTGCAGCAGGCTATGCGACCGGCAGCATAATAGCGGGCAAAATAGAAAACAGGGTGCCGGATGTAAGGATAGTAAGCATTTTGTCGTCAGACCGCATAGAGCATATGGACGAGTATGACTGCGACCTCATACTCTCGACCATAGACACACAGGCAGATATCCACAATGATATGAGATTTCTGTATGTTTCTCCACTAATCAGTGCGCAGGATGAGAAAAATATCAGAAACAAGTGCTTTGAGCTCATGACCGGACAGAGCGCGGAGGTCAGCGAGTTTTCACAGATGTTGTCGGAGGAATTTATCATATTTGAGAAAAAGGCGAAAAACCGCAAGGATGTTTTAAAGCGCGCGTGCCAGCTTCTCATAAACAAAGGAATAGTGCAGAGCGAGTTTGCGAGGGATGTACTGGAGCGTGAGAAGGTGGAGGCAACCGCTGTGGGCTGCAATATAGCCATACCGCACGGAAAGCCTGAGCATGTAAACCGCTGCCAGATACTTGTGATACGCCTCGACAAGCCGATAGAGTGGGGCGAGAGAATGGCAGACATGATATTTCTGCTCGCGATAAACTTTGACAGTGTCAACACGACAAAGGCATTTTTCCATGACTTCACAAAGCTTCTGAATGAAAATGGAGCGACGGACAGGCTCAGGGAGGCTGCTTCACCTCATGAGCTTTGTGTAGCTATCCAGAAGGAGCTGGGGTGGAACTGAATATCACATTAATACAAAATTGCACCAGAGATGGTGCAATTTTGCATTTTGGGGAATATTGAAAAAACTCATACCGCACAGTACAATAAAACCATAGAAAGCAACGGACATATGACAGGCTGATGAATAGCAGAGAGCGATACAGTTAATCATATGTGTGAGCGAAATAAACAAACCAATAATTTTAAATTCAGGAGGACAAAACTATGGTAAGCAAGACAATGGTAGTAAAAGCAGCAGAGGGACTTCACATGAGACCTGCAGGAGTTATCGCAAGAGAGGCAGGCAAGTTTGATTCAGATGTAACAATCGTATTCGGCGACAAGAGAATCAACGCAAAGAGCCTTGTAAACATCATCGCAGCATGCATCAAGAAGGATGCAGAGATTACATTCGAGTGTGAGGGAGCTGACGAGGAAGCAGCACTTGCAAAGATGGAAGAGCTCGAGGCAGACAACTTCGGAGATTAATCAACCAGCAAAGTCAATCGGAGGTGTGATATGTACAAAGGAATCGCCGGCTCAGAAGGAATCGGAATCGGAAATGTGGTCATTATCGAAGAGCATGAGATAGTGATTGAGAATAAGAAAATTACAGATACAGACGCTGAAATCGCACGTCTCCAGGGAGCCATTGAGAAATTTGTAAATGATACAAACGCCATGGCAGACAGAATGGAAAAGACAGTCGGAGCAAAGGATGCGGATATCCTTCGCGGACATATCCAGATGCTTCAGGATCCGACCATAGAGGAGCAGATTACAGCGCTCATAGTAAGTGAGAAAATCACGGCAGAGAAGGCGCTCGACCAGGTGCTTGAGCAGACAGCAGAGATATTTGCACAGATACCTGATGAGCTTTTGCAGCAGAGAGCAACAGATTTCAGGGATATCAAAGCCAGAATCCTTAAGATTCTGCTTGGAATCGAGGACTATGATATCTCAGCAGCTCCGGCAGGCACAGTGCTCGTGGCACATGACCTGACACCATCCATGACAGCAGGTATCGTGGCAGAGAATATCGCAGGAATACTCACAGAGGTGGGCGGCAGAACCTCCCACTCAGCAATACTTGCAAGAGCAATGGAAATCCCGGCAGTTCTCAGTATTGATGGAATCTGCACAGCTGTCAAAAATGGTGACAGAGTGGTACTCAACGGAACAAGCGGAGAGGCAATCGTAAACCCTGACGCTGAGACAGAGCAGAAATTCGCTGGGCTGCTTGAGGAATACAAAAAAGAGAAAGAGCTCTTAAAGAAATTTGCGGGTGTGCCGACAGTATCAGCAGACGGCACAAAGGTAGAGCTTGTATGCAATATCGGAAAGCCTGAGGACGCAAAGAAAGCTGTAGAGTGTGACGGAGAGGGAATAGGACTTTTCCGTACAGAGTTCCTTTTCATGGACAGAGACACAATTCCTACAGAGGAAGAGCAGTTTGAGGCATACAAATCAGTAGCAGAGACAATGAAGGGCAAGCCTGTCATTATCCGTACACTCGATATCGGAGGTGACAAGGAAATCCCATATCTGGGTCTTGAGAAAGAGGACAACCCATTCCTAGGCTACAGAGCTATCAGATTCTGTCTCCAGAGAACAGACATCTACAATACACAGCTTCGTGCACTTGTTAGAGCCAGTGCATTCGGCAGGATAAAGATAATGGTTCCGCTTGTGACATGCGTAGATGAGCTTCGCAGTGTAAAAGCAATGGTAGCTGACATCATGAAAGAGCTTGATGCAGAGGGCATTGCATACAACAAGAACCTCGAAATTGGTATCATGATGGAGACACCGGCAGCCTGCATGATGGCAGATGTGCTTGCAAAAGAGGCAGCCTTCTTCAGTATCGGAACAAACGACCTGACAGGCTACACAATGGCAGTAGACCGTGGAAACTCAAAGGTAGCATACCTTTATTCAGCCTTCAATCCGGCAGTGCTTCGCGCAATCAAGCGTATCATCGAGTGCGGTAAGAAAGAGGGAATCATGGTAGGCATGTGTGGAGAGGCAGCAGCAGATCCAAAGCTCATTCCGCTGTTACTCGCATTCGGACTTGATGAGTTCTCAGTGAGTGCCACAAGTGTGCTCAAGACCAGAAAGACCATCGCAGACAGCAGCATGGCAGAATGCAAGGCATTGGCAGACAAGGTAATGGCATGCGCTACAGAGGCAGAGGTACAGGCAGTGCTTGCACAGCAGTAGATGCTAAATCCAAACAAGTATAAAAGTTAGTAAAAAAGTATAAATAAGAGTAAAATATAAAAGTATAACATTGAAATTTATTATAAAGACGGCTGAACCGGTGGGGACCGGGACGGCCGTCTTTTTTGTGTATACGAAATGAAAGATAAATATTTAGTTATTTACGATTTAGTTATTTATGATTAACTAAATTACGATTGACTAAACCATATATAAGTAATAAAATATTGTGTATAGAAATGGAGGGAGAAGAGCTATGTTTATAGGAAGAGAAAAAGAGCTTGCAACTTTAAACGGATTATATAATTCGGATAAATTTGAATTCGCAGTAATCTACGGCAGACGAAGAGTGGGGAAGACAGCTCTCATAAGCCATTTTATACAGGATAAAAAAGCAATATATTTTATGGGAGTAGAGAGCAACGAAAAGCAGAATCTGGAGAACTTTAGTCAGGCAATCATGGAATATGCTTCAGGAATAATGCCGGGGACTTCATTTGTGTCATTTCAGGCTGCAATAGAATATGTATTTAAATTATGTGAAAATGAAAGACTGGTGCTTGTCATAGATGAGTATCCATATGTGGCAAAAGCTTCGAAAAGCATGGCTTCAACCTTGCAGATGCTTATTGATAAAAATAAAGATAATTCTAAAATGATGCTTATATTATGTGGCTCATCTATGTCTTACATGGAAGATAATGTGCTGGCGTATAAGGCGCCTTTGTATGGCAGAAGAACCGCCCAGATGAAGATACTTCCGTTTGATTTTGAGGATAGCTGCAAATATTTCAACGGATTTTCAGCAGAGGATATGGCTCTGATATATGGTATTGTTGGTGGTACTCCACAATATCTTTTACAGATGAATGACAGCATGAGTGTAGAGGATAATATAAAAAATGTGTTCCTCAACCCAGCATCGGCAATATTTGAGGAACCTGAAAATCTGTTAAAGCAGGAAGTCCGTGAACCTGCTGTATATAATGCAATAATAACAGCAGTAGCAACAGGCAGCTCCCGTATGTCGGAAATCGCAACCAAGATAGGCGAAACGACAAGTGTATGCTCACAGTATATGAAAAATCTGATTAATCTTGGCTTAATACGGAAAGAAACTCCATATGGCGAAAAGGAGTCCAGAAAATCAATATATGCAATAGCTGATAATATGTTTAGATTCTGGTATCGGTTTATACCTGATAATAATTCTATCATTAGCAGAGGTGCAACAGAACTTGCGTATAAAAGAATTGCTCCCAATCTGTCAGATTATATGGGCAGGATATTTGAAGAAATATGTATGCAGTATCTGTGGAAATTGCTGCTTGATGGGAAAGCACCTGTGGAATTTAGCAATCTTGGACGATGGTGGGGAACAGATCCACAAGAGAGAATACAGACAGAAATTGATATAATGGGTGATCAGGATAAAAGCACTGCATTGTTTGGAGAATGTAAGTGGATAAATGAAAATGTGGATGTAAAAGTACTCGAAAAGCTGAAAAAGAGAAGCAGATTATTTAGATATGAGAATGTCCATTTATTTTTATTCGCAAAAAAAGGATTTACCCAAGGGTGTATTGAGGAAGCCGGAAAAATGGGAAATGTATCGCTGGTGACATATGATCAGATATATGAATATTTAAATGATAGAGGGATAACTGCTTTTTAAGTATATATGGATTTTTTACTGAATTTAATCAAAGTTGAGGATATAAGATGTACAAGATATTAATAGTCGAGGATGATGAAACAATTCGTAATGGAATAAAGACATTATTAGAATTACAGGGATATTATGTCGATATTGCTGTAAATGGTGTGGACGGTTTAAAGAAATTCGATGAAACATATAGCCTGGTTATTATGGATATAATAATGCCGTTGTTATCAGGTATAGATGCCTGCAAAAAATTGAGGGAAGAATCAAGTGTCCCAATTTTATTTCTTACTGCAAAATCATCAGAAATAGATATAATGCAAGGCTTTGAAGTGGGCGGTGATGATTATCTTGTGAAGCCGTTTTCCAATATGGAGCTTATATCGCGTGTCAAGGCATTATTAAGGCGTAGAAATGTATATGATAGAGAAATAATTGATGACAATGCAGGAAATGAATATATAGACAGAAAAGATATAAGGATATACGAAAATAAGAATAGAGTAGAAGTGAATGGCATAGGTGTTAAATTTACACGAAAAGAGTATGAAATAATCAAATTGCTTGCAAAACATCCTGATAGAATATACACACTTGAGGTGATTTATTCAAATATTTGGGAAGAGCTGTATACATATAATTCGGGAAATACAGTTATGGTACACATAAAAAATATAAGGAATAAATTCTATGAAATATGCAACCGGGCTGTCATAGAAACTATATGGGGAAAGGGATACAAATTTGAAAAGTGATTTTAAAGCAGTAAAGGCAGTTCAAATTATATTTGGTGCAATAATATTATCGTGCTGTATATTTGGGGGGATATATGGCATAGGGGTAAATGGTCTTACTATTTTTTTTAATAATTCAAGATATATTTATGACCATGAATCTCCATATGTTCAGGAATTTCAACAGTATGTGTCTCAGAATAATATAGCCGCATCAGATATATCGGAATGTGATGAATGGATGGATTATCATTGTGTTTTGTTTTGCATTATAGAAAAAGATGGAGAAGCTGTATATAGTAAATTGAATGTAGATAAATTTATTGTATCAGCGAAAAACATGTATGATAGTAGAAAAATTGCTAAATATCAACTACCGGTAAATTTTGCTGATGGAGAGGCTAATGTATATATATATGCCGGATATACTGAAAAGTATTATTTAGGAGTCATAATTTTAGGCATTGTAATATCAATCTTAAGCGGAGCTTATGTAATCTATAGATGTGTTAATAATATCATAAAAGATTATAAAGTAAATATTGGTAAGGCACATGAGCAGGAACGGAAAGCACGGGATGAAAAAGATCAATTGATGAGAAATATGGCTCACGATTTAAGAACACCATTAACGGGATTGATGACATACATTGATATCTTAAAATTGCAAAACAAATCAAATGAGAGCATTAACAAAAATTTGGATATTCTGACATCTAAAGTTAATGAATTAAGAGATCTTTCAAATCTGTTACTGGATTTTTCTATTGCAAGTTCAGACGAGAATATACATTTGGACGAGCCTTCTTTCGTAGAATATGCAATAGGAGATTATCTTTCTGAAATGCATACCATTATAAGCCAGAATGGTTTTTGTGTTAATATTGATGGCATTTATTGGGAAAAGGTTAAAGTTGCTGTAAATGGAAGTTTACTATCAAGAATATTTAGTAACCTTACTAATAATATTTGCAAGTATGCTGATATTGATGAGCAAGTGGTCATGGAAACAGTATATTCAAAAAATATATTTGAAATATGCATAAGCAACACGGTGTGTAAGGAAAAAAGCTTATTGGAGAGTACAGGATTAGGACTAAAAAATGTTGAGCTGTTGATGAGACGTATGCATGGCAGAGCAATTTACGAAACAAAAGAATACTGCTTTTATGTAAAATTGCGATTTCCGATTACGAACTGAACTACAAACTTCAGAAATCTTTAGAAATTTTTAGAAAATTTCAGAAGTTCCTTTCTTTTTCTTTAAAATATTGTGATACGATTTTTTTGTAGATATCTATAGGAACGATTAATAAATAAATGAAAACGGAAGAGGAAAATATGCTATATATAAAAAAGTATTCGGGGTTTATTATTTCCATTGTTATAGGACTGCTCCTTTATGAAGAAGCAAATTACGCATATACATATAGAGCTGCAACTGCTTATTCTGATCATATGATATACAGACTGATACTTAGTATGGGATCCGGAAGCAGTGGCTGGAATGGAATCCTCTTTCCGATACTGGCAGCACTTCCTATGGGAATATCATATGTCAGAGAATATAGAAGCGGATATTTGAAGCTGCGCCTGCAAAAAATGTCAAGAAACAGGTATGTTGTTGTAACATTAATACAAAACGCAATACTTGGCGGCTTGGGGTTGCTTATTCCGTATGCTGTATATTGTCTGCATTTATATTTTCAGTATGGAACTAAGGCTTACTTGAATATAAAAGAGGGAGAGACAGTTATTATGTTCCATCCTGAACTGGCAGCCTCGAATACTATAGCATATGTTTGTTTACTTGGTACGTTTGTTTTATTGGCAGGAGTTACATTTGCTACATTTGCAATCGGCATATCGGCATGGATTAAAAACACTTTTCTGACACTGATACTGCCATTTGTCCTTTGCATAGCCATGGCAATATTGATACCGGATAACAGATTTGATCTGCTTTTAATATTTACGCCTAATGGATATGCATGGGCATCTGTTCCGATAATATTAATTATGTCAGGTATATTGATTTTAACAGGTATCATTTTGTTTGCGGTAGGAGTAAAAAATAATGAAAAGTAGATGGTTGCATTTATTAATAACTATATTCATTATTTTTAGCTATATGCAATTTGAATATGTTCGTTATTGTATGGAATGTGATGCCGGATATCAGGAGTATTCATATGCCAATGCAGTTATAAATATCGTTGGAGACAGATATTTAATATTGCTTGTCAGCGGGATTTTAATTGTATGGAGCATTGCCGGATTATTGGCGGTTACACGGAATAATTTTTATCTTAAATTGCGGATTGGAAGTGAACATAGGGCAAATGTCATTGAAGTAGTGTATGCATTCAAATACGCGGTTATCATTGCAGTTATCCAGTGGGTGGTAATTAATATGATTGCTGTTGTAAATAGTTTTTATAATGTTCAGTCGCAGATGCTTCATGTGACAAAAGTGTATCAGCTATTTGGCAACTTATTGTTATTTTACTGGCTGCTGGGTTGTGTTACCATTTTATTTAACAAATTGATAAATACAGGATGGGCAGCTAATATCTGCAGTATTGTGTGCCTGCTTATAAATGTTGTTATCAGCAATAGGATAAGCTTTAAAGATTCTTTCGTTGGAAGAAAATCATGGATTGCCCATTTGATGGTTACAGATGTAAAAACATATAGCTTTTATATTGTTTATTGGTCTGTGAGTATTGCGTTTGTTATAATGGTTATATTTTATAGAGCCGTTATACTCAACTTTTTTAAAAGACTGATTGCAATATGTGTTAAGTCATATTATGGTCTTACGTTTATGGCAGCAGTTGTTATATGGAGCATATACGGATTTGTTTCAAAACAATATATGTCAGGCATTACAGACTATTTTGCCGGATTTAAAAAGCTTGATATTTTTTTACTGCTATATTTGTTTTATCAAATGCCAATCTGGATTTTATTGTATTATTTTTTGACAAAGAACTTTTCGTTTTATTATATTCAGTTTGCCTTGAGAAAAGGAAATACAATTAGCTGGATGAAGCATCTGGCGATAATATTTCTGGTATGTACTTATCTGTATTACGGAGTGGGAATGATGGTAATAGCATTTATTTTGGGAACGGCAATAAATGTAAATTTGATAATTGAAATGGGTAATATGATTTTACAGACAATAGCATTGTTACTGCTGGTATTTTTGTGCTGGTTACATGAAGCCGAAGATAAACATATTGGATTTATAATAATTATTATATACCATATTGTGGCAGGAACATTATTTTCGTGGTTGCCGCTTACACAGGGGCTGTATATTTCGCATATGACATCTCAGCCTGAGTGTATGGTATTTCAAATGGCAGAGTGTCTTGTTATAGGAACGGGTGTTGCTGTAATATTAAAAAATAAACAAGAGTATATAATTTTACGTAAGTGGAAGGCAGAAAATATATGAATATAGAGCTGGATAATGTATCAAAGAATTTTAAAAATCAGACCGTGTTGGAAAATGTAAATTTAAAATTGGAATCCGGGAAAATATATGGTCTCGTTGGAAGAAATGGCAGTGGAAAAAGTGTTTTATTGAAGATAATGACCGGGTTAATGGAGCCGTCGGATGGAATAATAAAATACGGAGGCATCCCTCTGAAAAAAGGACAGTATGCAAAGGATGTTGGAATAGTGCTGGACTGCATAGGATTCATGCCGGAGTATACTGCAAAGGAAAATCTACTTTTACTGGCAAAAATTAATAAGAAAACAGGAGAAGAAAGAATCAATGAAATTCTCAAACAGGTGGGCCTTGAGCCGGATTCCAAAAAGGTTTATCGTAAGTTCTCTTTAGGTATGAAGCAGAAGCTGGCAATAGCTCAGGCTTTTATGGAAGAGCCTAAGGTATTGCTCTTGGATGAGCCGATGAACGCACTGGATGAACAGTCTGTTCAGGATATGAGAATAATGTTTAGGGAATATGTGAATAAAAAACCTGCTATTATGGTTATAACAAGTCACCATAAGGAAGACATAGAAATTCTGTGTGATCAGGTTTATAGTATAAAAAATGGATATGTGAATCTTTAGATTTCTTTAGAATTATTTATAATTCTTAAATGATTTTTCAGGTTATTCTTTATATGTATATAGTATTGTAAAGCCATAGATGTCTATGGCTTTTTTAATGTCAGGTAGTATTGAGGAGATGGGATATGATAGAAACAGCTATTATATATATAAAAAGAAATAAAATAAAATCTTTGATTATCATACTGATTATCGCGACAATAATCCTGGGTGAAATTATTGGTCTGCTATTAAGCAATGCCTCAGAAAAATCTGAGAGAGATGCATATTTATATAATGGAGCCGCATTAGTAATTGAGGATGATAACGGAGGCTTTACAAAGAGTGATTATGACGAAATCAGAAAAGTAAAATATGTAACAGGACTGGGGGCGTGGAGAGAGCTGATTGCAGATCCGGTGGATACAGAGAATGTAAAGGAACATAAAGGAATAGATCCGGAGAATAAAGATGTGCGCAATCGGGCTGACAAAATGGTGATTGTTGCAAATATGGATGTGCAGCAATATAGCCTGTTTTCATGGGAAAAAAATGTATCTCTTATTGAAGGGAAATTTCCAACATATGAAAATAAAGGAATTATTGTAGAACAGCGATATGCGAAAAAAAATAACCTTAAGGTAGGGGATGAAGTTAAATATACTATAGGAGACCAACCGGAGGTAACGTCTTTACAAATATGCGGAATTTATAAAGTGGACAGTGACTTCGAAATATATGACTCAAATGAAGAGGGAACCTCGGTATACATACATAGTCCATATAATTCTATATATGTAGATTATGATTATATTGTAGAGTTACTAGGGTTAGAGTACACCGCGTCAACGGGAAGTGAAGTGTATATTGATAAGATAGAGCATATAGATGCGGTAAAAACCCAGTTAAAGAAAATGTATGGAGATAATGTGGAAATATATGATAATACTTCTAATTATCTCGATTCAGAATGTAAAGTCGTAGGATTGATGGGAAAAACATCAAAAATAATTTGTTGGATGATAATTATAATGGGTGAAATTATTTTGTTAATCGTTTTCTCGTTTTATACTATCCAATACCAAAAAGATACAGGACTTTTTATGGTACTCGGAAGGTCAAGAAAATGGTGTATAGGTAGATTTGCATTTATAGGAATGATATATGCAATTAGTGGTTTGCTTTTGGGTGTGCTATTATACTGTGTGCTTGGCAATTTCATATGTAGCATTATAAGTGGTATAGGTAAGAATGTCATAATTAATAGTACAGACAGAGCCATAGGTGGATATGATACACCCGGAATATTTCAAGGCTTTGAGGTACGTATAGAAATGAGTGCTTTTTTTACTTTAAAAAACATTATAATTCTATTAATAATTTCGTTGGTTAATTGGATTGCATTTATGGTACTGCCTGTTGTAACAACTGTTGAAGAAAATGCAAAGAAACTGTTAAATTCGAAGGGATAGTGGTAAATATGTTGGAAATGATTAATGTATCGTATGCATATAAATCTAAGAAGGAAATTGTGCATGTGCTGGATAAAGTTACATACAGATTTGAAATAGGAGAAATGTATGGAATATTTGGTCCGTCAGGTTCAGGAAAGACAACGTGCTTATCGTTACTTGCCGGTTTAGAAAAACCGGATGAGGGGGAAATTTTGCTGGATGGAGAAAATATACAAAATATTGGTGGAAGAAAACTGCGCCAAAATAGTATATCATTGGTTTTTCAGGATTATCAGTTATTTGATTATATGACTTCCCTTGAAAATGTAATGGTTGCAGCCCAGATAAGCTTACCTGATGTACCAAAAAAAGAATTGATAAAAATGTGTAGAGACAGCCTTGTAATGGTTGGACTTGATGATAGTCAGATAACCCGAAAGGTTACGGAATTGTCAGGTGGACAGCAGCAAAGAGTTGCAATAGCGAGGGCGTTGATAACAGATGCAAAATATATTCTGGCAGATGAGCCTACAGGAAATCTGGATAAAGAGAATCGAAGAAAAATTGTCGAATTGTTGCAGCAGATAGCTCATGAACAGGACAGATGTGTTATAGTAGTAACCCACTCGGATTATGTAAAGAAAAAATGTGATATTTGCTATGAAATGGGAGATGACGATGAGGAATAAATGGTGGCAGGCATGCAAAGAATTATTAGGGAGACCGGGGCGGAATATACTAATTGCTATTTGCATATTTGTCCTGACACTGTTTTGCGGAATTGCAACATTTCTAGATTCGGCAATAGAGAGTTTTTACAAATCTTTTGCAGATATGGCAGGATGTTGTGTTCTTGTTGAATTAGACGATTTTTCTACTTTAGATGATTGGAAAGATATTTTAGAATATGCAGATAATAATAAAAATATTGTAGGATATAATAATGCATTTACAAGTGACATTATATGTGAAGCAGTAGATTTTGAAAATGTACCGTATACAGAAAAACAAAGTGATTTTGAGGAAAATAAAATATATGTCAGTGGAAACATAAATACTTCTTACAATGAATATTTCAGTAGTGGTATTTTTAAAATTTCAAAAGGAAAATATCCGATGTCAGGTGATAAAGGGGCAATGATATCAGATAAGCTCGCTTCTGAAAATAACCTGTCAATTGGCAGTAATGTATCTATACAGTATGAAAATAATACAATCAGTATTAAGGTAATTGGGATTTATACTGTAATAAATACTCCAAAGACACAGGTGAGCGATGGCTACTATAAAGAAGTAGCTAACAGTATAGTATTCACTGATTATAATTCGTATGTTGAATTAAACAATGAAGCAAGCTGTTATGGGATGAATTTTTTCAGCAAAGACTATAAAAGTACATCACTTTTATATGATGATATGAGTAAAATGTTTCAAAATGTTCCGAATTCGGCAGTTGTCAATCAGGTTTTGAATGAGGAACTGCAAATGACAGATGTAATATCAATGTTAAAAAGTATGACAAGTGTGACGTTGAGCGTTATGTATATTGTATGTGTTGTGGTTATGTCGTTACTGACTGTTTTATGGCTTAAAGGACACTCAAAAATGATTGCAATATACAATACACTTGGACAGAGGAAATTTAAGACAATTCAAATTCTGTTATATGAGATTTTGATGATAACTGTTCCGGCACTTGTGGGTGCAGGAATATTGACATTGGGGCTGCTTAATAGATTTTCTGTCAATATTTTCAAATACTTTGTTGAATTTTGTGAGATTTCGAATTTTCAAAAAAGCTTTTCACTTGATATATGGAACTTTGAAATGAATATCTGGCAATTTGTGTATAGAATCGGGCTTTTGGAAATTAGCGTTATTTTAATAACTATGATTGGAAGCTGTATTTATGCTAATAAGGGTTTGCGCACATTAAGGAATAATTAGGAGCGGTTATGTGGTATAATCTTTTTGATGTAATAAACATGTATAATATGATAGGAGCATATAATGGACAAAATTCTTGTTGTTGAGGATGATAAAACAGTATACAGTGGCATAAAAAAGCTTCTCGAATTGCAGCATTATAGTGTGGTAATTGCACAAAACGGTATGGAGGCTTTGGAAAAAATAGATGAATCGTTCAGCCTTGTAATAATGGATATAATGATGCCGCAGTTGGACGGCATTGAAACCTGCAGGAGAATGCGTGAAAGACACAGTGTTCCGATATTGTTTTTATCAGCAAAATCGGAAGAGCTGGATAAGCTGGAAGGGCTTGAAGTGGGCGGTGACGATTACATGACTAAGCCATTTTCAAACATGGAGCTTATTTCAAAGGTTAAAGCTCTTATCAGACGATATCGGGTATATGACAGTGGAAGTGCAAATCGCACAAACAAGGATGAATCTATAGAGACAGATGGACTTAAACTGTTTACGAATCGAAACAAGGTTGAGTTTAATGATAATGAGATAAAATTAACAGGAAAAGAATATGAGATATTAAAATTGCTGATGAAAAATCCTGACCGGATATATACGATTGAGATGATATACGAGATGGTATGGGATGAGGCTTTTACATATAATGCAAAGAATACTGTTATGGTACACATTAAAAATCTTAGGAATAAGCTTATAAAAGCATGTGGCGATGCATGTATACACACAGAATGGGGAAGAGGATACCGTTTTGAGAGATGATTTAAAGAGAGTAAAACAAAAGCTGTCTTTGACATTTGCAATTGCGATTATAGGCACATGCGTTGTTTTTGGACTATTATACTATCTGGGAATTGATTTGTTGAGCTATTATATTGAAGCTGGATCTTGTATGATATACTATAATGAAAAGCCATATATAGACGAGTTTCAACAATATGTATCTGATAATGATATAAGTACTACAGATGTCGAGCAATATGATGAATGGATGTCGGAGCATGATGTTGCGTTTTATAGTGTTCAGGAAATGGGGAAGGTAATATACAATAAATCAAATGTAGATAAGCTTATATCTCCGGCTAAAAATATGTATGATTACCGATTTACAGGAAGCTATGAGCTGCCTGTCCAGTTCTCCGATATTGAGGCGGAAGTATTTATATATACAGGATTTACGGAAAAATATTATATTGCTTTTATGATTTTTGATGTGGGATTTTCTCTTATGCTGGGAATTGTATTTGTGTATCTACGCATCAGAAAAATTATAGCGGGCTATCAAACAGAGCTTGAAGCATCACAGGAACAGGAGAAAAAAGCGCGACAGGAAAAGGATGAACTGATGCGTAATATGGCTCATGACCTGCGTACGCCGTTGACTGGTGTTATGACATATGTTGATGTAATGAAACTGGAGAACGAAGCATATGCCGAGAATATGAAAAATCTTAATTTTATAAGTGAAAAGGTATTGGATATCAGGACTCAGGTAGACAATCTGCTGGATTTTTCAATTGCCGGTTCACAAAGACCTGTTGAATTGGATGCATCAATGGATGTTGAGTATATATTTGGAGATTACCTCTCAGATGTGTGTGCTCAGCTTATGAAAAGCAATTATGAGGTTGATGCAGAAGGAATAAGCTTTAAGCAGGTAAAGGTTGCTGTTAATATGGCATTTTTGACAAGAATATTTTCCAATCTGACGGATAATATATATAAATATGCGGACAATAAGAAGCCTGTTGTTATGAAAACAGCTTTTACGAAAAAAACATTTAGCGTTGAAATTGGCAATGGCGTATGTGACAATAAAACGCTTCTTAAAAGTGCCGGGATAGGGCTTAAGAGCGTGGATGCGATGATGCAGCGCATGAATGGAAGCATGAGCTTTAAAAGGGAACATGGGAAGTTTTGGGTTAAACTGGAGTTTCCGATTGTGTAGTGAATATTTTTTCATGAAAACCTCCATACTAAATAGAAAAGAAGTATGGAGGTTTTTATGAGCAGAAATATTGAAAATCATGATTCGGTGCTCTTGCTTCAGGATTGCATAGCGGGCTGTAAGATGGCACTTGAGAGCATGGACGATATAAGAGAACACACAGATGACAAGCAGCTTCGTGAGCTGATAGACAAGTACTATGATGAGCACACCGGGCTGTCAGTGGATTGCAGGGATATGCTTGACAAAGCAGGTGCAGATATTAAGGAACCGGGTGTGTTTGCAAAGATGGCTGCGAAGCTGCAGACTGCAATGAAGATGGCAGTGAATGATGATCAGTCCCAGGCAGCAAAGTTACTGACGGAGGGCTGTAATATGGGCATAGAGACAATCAGCGGCAGTCTCAATGAATATCGCGATGCTGATTCAAAGAGTGTGGCAATTGCAGAGAGGCTCAGGACGCTTGAGGAAAAAATGGTGGGAGATCTGCAGCCACTATTATAAAAAATATAAAATAACGGCTGTTGTACTGATTTGGTACAACAGCCGTTTATGCGTAGCTGTCAAGCATCATGCCTGAATAAATTGACGAAATATATGGTGTGTTGAAATTGTGCCCGGGATTCTTATATGCCACAACAACCTTCTGTACATAGTTCATAGGGTTGACTGTCACAGAGTTTGCTTTGTCACCTATTGCATCCTTTAGTGCTGTAAGAGTGTTGAAGGTGTCATCAGCTCTGTCCGGACTAAGTGCACCGGCGAGGATATCGCGGTCAATAGTGAGCTTGCCGTCATCGTCTGTCATGAGACCGATGTAGGAAAGCTTTGACTGTGAGCCCTTTGTGATGGAGCTTATATCACGAAGCAGCCTTGTGGCATCTGCAGAGTCGTTCACTGAATAATCATCTGCCACGTCTATCATCTTATTGTATGCGTCAACCAGAGTCTGCACATTGTCGGCAACTGCATCGGAATTGGCCTTAAAACCGATGGCTGCGGCACCTGTATCTGTGGTCGGCTTTTTGAGCGTGAGCTCAAAGGTATTATTGATGGTAAAGGTGTTGGACAAGGATGAGTGCGCGGTGCCATTCAGCGAAAAGTCAGAGTTGTGGGCAGGGGATGATACCTTATCAATACCCAGCTGCTTCATCATGCTTATGGACTCTGCGTTAGCTGACGGAGCCACACGAAAGAGAGAATCCTCAGTCTCGCTGAGACCTGTCTGCATTGATGTAAGCTGAAGCGCTGCCTTGCCTGAGTCATCATGGACTATGTCTGCCTCGATGCCAAGACCGGATGCGTTTATGAGCCTCTTGAGCTTGTCCTGCACCTCGCCGTTTGTTTCACCGGTGCTCACTCCGAACTGGAACTCATAGGATGATGCATTGGTATTTATGTCAAAGGAATAGCTGCCCGGTATAAAGGACAGGGCCTTGCTGTCTAAGTAGCTGCCGGTATTGATCTGTGGTGCGGCGAGCTGTCTGACATCTATATCAAAGCCGTCTGCTCCTTTATTCTCTGAGCCGTCACCCACGTAGCGCACGCCTACAGCATCCTCATTAGATGACTCCGCAACCTTCTTCTGGAAGGAGTCAGAGGAGCCTGCGTATTTATCAGAAAGCGAATCCACGGCATTTAAGATGGCCTTAGAGCTTTCCTTTATATCGATAGCATATTTCTTGGCTTCGGACATATTGGAAATCTTGTACAGAGGGGACTCTTTATTTGTCTTTATTATTCTGTTGTATATCTTGCGCAGGTCGCTTTTCTTGTGCGAATCATAGCGCGATACCTCTTTATTGGCATAAGTGCTGGCATAGTAAGCGTAGGCACTGTCTATCTTTGCCATAAAGACCCCTCCTTTCATCCGTGAAAATCGTTTAATCCGTTAAATGGTAATCCTTTAAATATTATATTGTATAGCTGCGATTACTAATGCTTAACTGCAGCTATAATAAGCTATGTAAAATTTTTAATTATCAAATCCTACTTATACACATATATTATATCGTCATAATTGAGGATTTACAACAACAAAATACTTGAAAAATTCAGATAAATGTACTATATTTAGTTATGTATCTGTAAGATTTATAAAAATTAATTGCTGCCGGACATACAAAAAGGTACAGACAGCGGCACTGTTCAAAAGAATTTGCAATAAATTTTAAAATAGCTATTGACGGTTACGGCTCAACTGTGATATAGTATACAGGCTTGGAAATAGGTCTTTTTTTTATGCCTTTTTTTAAGGGTACAAACAACAAAGAATTTAAACGGAGGTGGAAGTCGTGCGTACAAAGATTACATTAGCGTGCACAGAATGTCAGCGTCGTAATTACAACATGACAAAGGACAAAAAAACTCATCCGGACAGAATGGAAACCAAGAAGTATTGTAGATTCTGCAGAACTCATACAATGCACAAGGAAACAAAATAGTCTAGGAACTGAGTGAAGGAGTACATTATGGGACAGAATGAAAAAGTCGAAAAGGCTCCAAAAACAAGCTGGTTTTCAGGTCTGAAAGCTGAATTTCAGAAGATTATCTGGCCTGAGAAGCAATCGGTCATCAGACAGACCATTGCAGTGCTGGCGGTTTCAGTAGTTACCGGTCTTATTATTGCGCTTCTTGACTGGGGTATCCAGCAGGGCGTAGATTTCCTTATTGGTTTACATTTTTAAAACGGAGGCAAAGTGATTATGACAGAAGCGAACTGGTATGTAGTTCATACCTATTCAGGTTATGAAAACAAAGTCAAAGCTAATATTGACAAAACAATCGAAAACAGACATCTTGAGGACCAGATCCTTGAAGTGCGTGTTCCGTTGGAGGACGTCACAGAGGTGAAGAACGGTGTTCGTAAACAGGTTTCCAAGAAGATGTTTCCGGGCTATGTTCTTATTCATATGATTATGAATGATGATACATGGTACGTTGTGCGAAATACCAGAGGCGTAACTGGATTTGTAGGTCCGGGAAGCAAACCGGTTCCTCTCACAGAAGCCGAGATGAGACCTTTGGGTATTAAGACGGAAAACGTGGTAGTTGATTTTGCTGAGGGTGACATGATAGTCGTTATCGGCGGTGTCTGGAAGGATACAGTCGGTGTTATCACAGCTATGAATTATCACAAGCAGACAGTTACAATTAATGTAGAGCTGTTCGGTCGCGAGACACCGGTAGAAGTAAGTTTCGCAGATGTTAAGAAAACAAATTAAGGAGGCAATTCCAAATGGCAAAGAAAGTAGAAGGATACATTAAATTGCAGATCCCTGCTGGAAAGGCAACTCCAGCTCCTCCAGTTGGACCTGCACTTGGACAGCACGGTGTAAACATCGTAGAGTTCACAAAGCAGTTTAATGCAAAGACAGCCGATCAGGGCGACTTAATTATCCCTGTAGTTATTACTGTATATGCAGACAGAAGTTTCAGTTTCATTACTAAGACTCCACCTGCTCCGGTATTAATCAAGAAAGCTTGCAAGATTCAGTCTGGTTCAGGCGAGCCAAACAAGAAGAAGGTTGCTAAGATCACAAAGGCACAGGTTCAGGAAATCGCTGAGCTTAAGATGCCTGACTTAAACGCAGCTTCACTTGAGTCTGCAATGAGCATGATCGCTGGTACAGCAAGATCAATGGGTGTTGAAGTGGTTGACTAACACTTAGCGAAACCAACATACCCCTAAAATAGTTGCAAATTTATGCAACCTAAAATAATAACAAAGAAACGTAAATGTGGGAGGGCCCTCTCCCGATATTACCACCAGGAGGTTATTTTTTCATGAAAAGAGGAAAGAAGTATCAAGACGCTGTTAAGGCATTTGATAAGAAAGAGCAGTACGATGTTGCTGACGCTATCTCTATCGTAAAGAAAAATGCTACAGCTAAATTTGACGAGACAATCGAGCTTCATCTTAGAACAGGCTGCGACGGACGTCACGCAGAGCAGCAGATCCGTGGTGCGGTTGTATTACCACACGGAACAGGAAAAACAGTTAAGGTTTTAGTTTTCGCTAAGGGAACTAAGGTTGACGAGGCACAGGCAGCAGGAGCTGACTTCGTTGGAGGCGAGGAGTTAATTCCAAAGATCCAGAACGAGGGATGGTTAGACTTCGACGTTGTAGTTGCTACACCTGATATGATGGGTGTTGTTGGTCGTTTAGGACGTGTCCTTGGACCAAAGGGCTTAATGCCAAACCCAAAGGCAGGAACAGTTACTATGGATGTAACAAAAGCTGTTAACGATATCAAAGCCGGTAAGATTGAGTACAGATTGGACAAGACAAACATTATCCATGTGCCAGTTGGAAAAGCATCTTTCACAGACGAGCAGTTAAACGACAACTTCCAGTCTCTTATGGGTGCAATTAATAAAGCAAAACCTGCTAGCTTAAAGGGTCAGTACATTAAGAGCGCAACTCTTACATCTACAATGGGACCTGGCGTTAAGTTAAACGTGGTTAAGATTACACAGTAAGATAGTTAAACAGTTACAGTAAAACAATTTACAAGACCTATCAAACGCCAAGCAAAAGTTTTGCGGAAAGTAATTGACATCCGTAATATAGTTTGATATAATTGCAATGCATATTGCCGAAGACAGTAGGTGCCGCAAGGCGTAAACGTAGAACCTACCGAGGGAATTTTCGAGATTTATCTTGAATTTTGACTTGTACCCTTCTGTCGACAGGCAGGAGGGTTTCTTTGATTAATAAATCAAATACCTCATGTCTTTTATGCGAAAATCTAAAAGGAGGTAAATGAATCGTGGCAAAGGTAGAACTTAAACAGCCAATCGTAGATGAGATTTCCGGTGTTATCAATGGTGCACAGTCAGTAGTAGTCGTTGATTACTTAGGACTCACAGTAGCAGAGGATACTCAGTTACGTAAACAGTTAAGAGAAGCCGGTGTAACTTACAAGGTATACAAGAATACTTTAGTAAACCGTGCAATCCAGGGAACAGAGTTCGAGGGATTAAAGGATGTCCTTGAAGGACCAAGCGCATTCGCTGTATCAGCAGAGGATGCAACAGCACCAGCCAGAATCTTAGCTAAGTTCGCTAAAACAGCTCCGGCTTTAGAGATTAAAGCAGGTGTAGTTGAGGGAACATTTTATGATGCTGAGGGTATGAAGGCAATCGCCGCTGTACCTAGCAGAGATGAGCTTCTTGGAAAATTACTTGGAAGCATTCAGTCACCTATCACAAATCTTGCTCGTGTACTCAATCAGATCGCAGAGCAGGGTGGCGCTGCAGATGCAGCCGTAGAGGCAGCACCAGCAGAGGATGCTGCAGAGGAAGCTCCAGCAGCAGAATAATTCAAATATTATATTTGAACCTTATTATCATAATTAAATTTTTAAATGGAGGAAATTATAATGGCAAAGTTAACAACAGCAGAGTTTATTGATGCTATCAAAGAGTTAAGCGTATTAGAGTTAAATGATTTAGTAAAAGCTTGTGAAGAAGAGTTCGGTGTTTCTGCAGCAGCAGGTGTTGTAGTTGCAGCAGCAGGAGCTGACGGAGCAGCAGCTGAGGAGAAGACTGAGTTCGACGTAGAGCTTACAGAGGTTGGACCAAACAAGGTTAAGGTTATCAAGGTTGTTCGTGAGATCACAGGTCTTGGACTTAAAGAGGCTAAGGACGCTGTTGATGGCGCACCAAAGGTTATCAAAGAGCAGCTTGACAAGGCTTCAGCAGAGGATGCTAAGGCTAAACTTGAGGCAGAGGGTGCTAAGGTTACTCTTAAATAGTCGGATAGGCTACGAGCGGAGTAAAAACATAAAAAAGAGCCAAGGGCAAATTCTATTTGCGCCTTGGCTCTTTTTTATGTTTTTATTGCGCGACAGTCGGAGCGCGTCCCGAAAATGCCTAAGCATTTTTGGGACCTCCGCTCGTAGCCTATCCGACGGCGATGAAAATTATTGCGCGACAGTGAAAAAAATAAAAAAGTACTTGCAATTGTCGGTGATTTGTTGTATAGTATACGTTGCACTATTGTGGTGCAGTGGCATTTTTATGCAATTTTTTAAATGATGCAAATTTGTCAATAGGTAAATTACACTAAAATGCATTCGCAAATATGTGCACAAGAGAAAAACCACAAGATATAGTAACTGGGGTGGTTTTTGAATCATTATCTAGATATTTGCTAGATTAAAATAAAAACGAGAGGTGAAACGTCAATGGAGAAAAACAGAATACGTCCGGTCACATCCGGAAAAAGCATGCGTATGAGTTACTCAAGACAAAAAGAGGTTCTGCAGATGCCAAATCTGATTGAGGTCCAGAAGGATTCTTATCAGTGGTTCTTAGACGAAGGTCTTAAGGAAGCTTTTGCGGATATCTCTCCAATCACAGATTACAGCGGAAAGCTTAGTCTTGATTTTGTAGATTTTACATTATGCGAAGATGATGTAAAGTATACAATTCCTGAGTGCAAGGAAAGAGATGCAACATACGCAGCTCCTTTAAAGGTTAAAGTCAGACTTCACAACAAAGAGACAGATGAGATTAATGAGCATGAAATTTTCATGGGTGATCTGCCTTTAATGACAGAGACCGGTACATTCGTAATCAACGGTGCAGAGCGAGTTATTGTCAGTCAGTTAGTTCGTTCTCCTGGTATTTATTACGGAATTGCTCATGATAAGCTCGGAAAGACCCTGTATTCTTGTACTGTTATTCCAAACCGTGGTGCATGGCTTGAGTATGAGACAGACTCTAACGACGTTTTTTATGTAAGAGTAGATAGAACACGTAAGGTACCTATAACAGTACTTTTACGTGCACTTGGAGTAGGTACAAACCAGGCTATTCTCGATATGTTCGGAGATGAGCCAAAGATCCAGGCATCATTCAGCAAGGACCCTGCAATCACAGAGCGTGAGCCACAGGGAAGCTATGAGGCTGGTTTATTAGAGTTATATAAGAAGATTCGTCCGGGCGAGCCGCTTTCAGTTGAGAGTGCAGAGAGCCTTATCACAGCAATGTTCTTCGATCCTAGAAGATATGACCTTGCCAAGGTAGGACGTTATAAGTTTAATAAGAAGCTTGCTTTAAAGAACCGTATTAGTGGACAGGTTTTAGCTGAGGACGTAGTGGATCCTTCTACAGGTGAGGTTATCGCTGAGGCAGGTACTGTTGTTGACCGTGCGCTTGCTACACAGATCCAGAACGCTGCCGTTCCTGCTTTATGGATTCAGACAGAGACAAGAAATGTCAAGATTCTTTCTTCTATGATGGTTGACATCAGAAGCTGGATTCCTGAGCTTGAGGATCCTAAGTCTATCGGTGTTACTGAGCTTGTTTACTATCCGGTACTCGCTCAGATTCTCGAGGAGTATGATTCTCTTGAGGACAGAATCGAGGCTATAAAGAGAGATATATCTGACCTTATTCCAAAGCATATTACTAAAGAGGATATCTTCGCAACTATCAACTACAATATGCACTTAGAGTGGGGCGCAGGAACAGATGACGATATCGATCATCTTGGAAACAGACGTATCCGTGCGGTTGGAGAGCTGTTACAGAACCAGTACCGTATCGGTCTCTCAAGACTGGAGCGTGTTGTTCGTGAAAGAATGACTACACAGGACTTGGAGGGAATTTCACCTCAGTCACTTATCAATATAAAGCCTGTAACTGCCGCTGTTAAAGAATTCTTCGGTTCTTCACAGCTTTCACAGTTCATGGATCAGAACAACCCTCTTGGAGAGCTTACTCACAAGAGACGTTTATCAGCACTTGGACCTGGTGGTCTTTCAAGAGACCGTGCCGGATTCGAGGTTCGAGATGTACATTACACGCACTACGGCCGTATGTGTCCTGTAGAGACTCCTGAGGGACCAAACATCGGTCTTATCAACTCACTTGCATGCTATGCGAGAATCAATGAGTATGGCTTCGTAGAGGCTCCATACCGTAAGATTGACAAGACTGATCCTAAGAACCCGGTAGTCACAGAAGAGGTTGTATACATGACAGCCGACGAGGAGGACAACTACCACGTAGCACAGGCTAATGAGAAGCTTGATGCCGAAGGACATTTCATACGTAACTCAGTTTCAGGTCGTTACAGAGAGGAAACTCAGGAGTACGATAAGTCAGCATTTGATTATATGGATGTATCTCCAAAGATGGTATTCTCAGTAGCTACAGCGCTGATTCCGTTCTTGCAGAACGATGACCCTACACGTGCCCTCATGGGATCAAACATGCAGCGTCAGGCCGTTCCGCTTCTGACAACAGAGGCTCCTGTAGTTGGTACAGGTATTGAGACAAAGGCCGCAGTTGACTCAGGTGTCTGCGTAGTTGCAAAGGCAGACGGAGAGGTATTATCTTCAGAGTCAAACCGCATTATCATAAAAGAGACTGACGGAAACAAGAGAGAGTATATCCTTACAAAGTTCTCTCGTTCTAACCAGTCAAACTGCTACAACCAGAGACCTATCGTATTTAAGGGTGACAAGGTTAAGGCAGGCGATGTTATCGCAGACGGTCCTTCAACAAGTCAGGGAGAGCTTGCTCTTGGAAAGAACCCGCTTATCGGATTCATGACATGGGAAGGATACAACTACGAGGATGCCGTTCTTCTTTCAGAGCGTCTCGTAGAGTATGATGTGTATACATCAGTTCATATCGAGGAATATGAGGTAGAGTCACGTGATACAAAGCTCGGACCTGAGGAGATTACACGTGATGTCCCTGGTGTCGGCGACGACGCACTCAAGGACCTTGATGAGAGAGGTATCATCCGTGTAGGTGCAGAGGTTCGTGCCGGTGATATCCTTGTAGGAAAGGTTACACCAAAGGGTGAGACAGAGCTTACAGCAGAGGAGAGACTTCTTCGTGCCATCTTCGGTGAGAAGGCAAGAGAGGTTCGTGATACATCACTTAAGGTACCTCATGGTGCTTACGGTATCATTGTTGATGCCAAGGTATTTACAAGAGAGAACGGCGATGAGCTTTCTCCGGGAGTAAATCAGTCAGTACGTATCTACATTGCACAGAAGAGAAAGATTTCTGTCGGTGATAAGATGGCCGGACGTCACGGTAACAAGGGTGTCGTTTCCCGTGTGCTTCCTGTTGAGGATATGCCATTCCTTCCAAACGGACGTCCACTGGATATCGTACTTAACCCACTCGGTGTTCCTTCACGAATGAACATCGGTCAGGTCCTTGAGATTCACCTGAGTCTCGCTGCAAAGGCACTTGGCTTCAATATCTCAACTCCTGTATTTGACGGAGCTAACGAGGTAGATATCGAGGATACACTTGAGCTTGCAAATGATTACGTAAATCTTCCGTTCGATAAGGAAGAGCTTGAAAAGGATTTACAGGCTGAGCATCCATACTGGAGCGCAGATGCTGAAATCTTCTATGATAAATATGTTGATATACTCCGTGAGGACGTTATGGAATACCTTTCAACAAACAGAGCTCACAGAAGCTTATGGAAGGGCGTTCCGATTTCAAAGGATGGAAAGGTACAGCTTCGTGATGGTAGAACAGGTGAGTGCTTCGATGGAAAGACAACTATCGGACACATGCATTACCTTAAGCTGCATCATCTTGTTGACGATAAGATCCATGCACGTTCAACAGGTCCTTACTCATTAGTAACACAGCAGCCACTCGGTGGTAAGGCACAGTTCGGTGGACAGCGTTTCGGAGAGATGGAGGTTTGGGCTCTTGAGGCATATGGTGCTGCATATACACTCCAGGAGATCCTTACAATGAAGTCCGATGATGTTGTTGGCCGTGTCAAGACCTACGAGGCTATCATCAAGGGTGAGAATATCCCTGAGCCTGGTATTCCAGAGTCATTCAAGGTACTTCTCAAAGAGCTTCAGGCACTTGGTCTGGATGTCAAGGTACTTGATGAGAACAGAGAAGAGGTTGAGCTTATCGAGACAAGTGAGTACGGTAATACAGATATCAACTCAATTATCGGAAACGATAAGGACTATGCATTCGAGGACAGTGAGTCATTCGCAGAGCATGGTTTCTCAAAGAAAGAATTTGATGACAACGAAGAGCTTGTTGACATAGAAGAGGAAGAGTCTCCTGAGACAGCGGATGACGATATTTTTGCTGATGAAGTTCTTGATGTCGAAGAATAATTAGAAGGGAGTGCCAAAATGCCAGAAACAAATAATATAGAAAATAATCAGGCAATGCAGTTTGATGCGATTCAGATTGGATTAGCATCTCCTGAAAAGATCAGAGAGTGGTCACATGGCGAGGTTAAAAAGCCTGAGACTATTAACTATAGAACATTAAAGCCTGAAAAAGACGGTCTTTTCTGCGAGAAGATTTTCGGACCAACGAAGGACTGGGAGTGTCATTGTGGTAAATACAAGAAGATACGTTATAAGGGTGTTGTCTGCGACCGATGTGGCGTAGAAATCACAAAGTCAAGCGTTCGTAGAGAGCGTATGGGACACATCGAGCTTGCTGCTCCTGTATCTCATATCTGGTATTTCAAGGGTATCCCATCACGTATGGGACTCATCCTTGACTTATCTCCACGTGTACTTGAGAGAGTACTGTACTTTGCTTCATATATTGTGCTTGACCCGGGCGAGACAAAGCTTGCATACAAGCAGATTCTCAACGAGTCAGAGTACCAGGAGGCATGCGATACTTATGGCCGCTCAGCATTCCGTGTAGGAATGGGTGCTGAGTCTATCCATGAGCTTTTAGCAGCAATCGATCTCGAGAAGGATTCGGCAGAGCTTAAGGCAGAGCTTGAGAATGCTACAGGCCAGAAGCGTGCACGTATCATCAAGAGGCTTGAGGTTGTAGAGGCTTTCCGTGAGTCAGGAAACAAGCCTGAGTGGATGATTATGACAGTTATTCCTGTTATTCCACCGGATCTTCGTCCAATGGTTCAGCTCGATGGAGGACGTTTCGCAACAAGTGATCTTAACGACCTTTACAGACGAATCATCAACCGTAACAACCGTCTTAGAAGACTTCTTGATCTTGGAGCACCGGATATCATCGTTCGTAACGAGAAACGTATGCTTCAGGAGGCTGTCGATGCACTTATCGACAACGGCCGTCGTGGACGTCCTGTTACCGGTCCGGGAAACAGAGCTCTTAAGTCTCTTTCAGACATGCTCAAGGGAAAGGGAGGACGTTTCCGTCAGAACCTTCTCGGAAAGCGAGTTGACTACTCAGGACGTTCAGTTATCTGCGTAGAGCCAAAGCTTAAGATTTATCAGTGTGGTCTTCCAAAGGAGATGGCTATCGAGCTTTTCAAGCCATTCGTTATGAAGGAGCTTGCCGCTAACGGAACCGCACACAACATAAAGAGTGCAAAGAAGATGGTTGAGAGACTTCAGCCGGAGGTATGGGATGTCCTTGAGGACGTCATCAAAGAGCATCCGGTTATGCTTAACCGAGCTCCTACACTCCACAGACTTGGAATCCAGGCCTTCGAGCCAATCCTTGTAGAGGGTAAGGCAATCAAGCTTCATCCACTCGTATGTACAGCGTTCAACGCCGACTTCGATGGAGACCAGATGGCTGTACATCTTCCACTGACTGCTGAGGCACAGGCTGAGTGCAGATTCATGCTTCTGTCACCTAACAACCTGCTTAAGCCTTCTGATGGTGGACTTGTAGCCGTTCCTTCGCAGGATATGATCCTTGGAGTTTATTACCTCACAATGAGAAAGCTCGCTGATTACAAGGATGATCCAAAGATGGTTGCACAGGTGTCATCAGACACTGTATACAATGATGTTGAGGAGCTTAGAAAGCTTACAACTCCTGATGAAAATACAGGAAAGGCTGAGCTTGGCTTATATGACCTCATCTGGTTTGAGGATGTTACAGACGGAAACCGTCGTGTGCTTTGCAGACCGATAGATCTTCTCGGCCGTTACTATGGAAGTGTTAATCTTGCAATGCTCGCTTACGAGAACAAGGAGATTACTCTTCACCAGAATATCTTTGTACACCGTACAGTAAAGCTTCCTGACGGCACAGAGGTTTCAGGTTTTACAGAGACAACAGTAGGACTTTTGATATTCAATGAGAACATTCCACAGGATCTTGGTTTTATAGACAGATCAAAGGCTGAGAATGCACTCAAGTTTGAGGTTGAGTTCCACGTTGGTAAGAAACAGATCAAGCAGATCCTTGAGAAGGTTATCAACACACACGGAGCTACAACAACAGCAGAGGTTCTTGACAATGTCAAGGCTATGGGATACAAGTATTCAACCCAGGCTGCCATGACAGTTTCAATTTCAGATATGACAGTGCCACCACAGAAGCCACAGATGATCGCTGATGCACAGGACACTGTAGATAAGATTACAAGACAGTACAAGCGTGGACTTATCACTGATGAGGAGCGTTACAAAGAGGTTATCGAGACATGGAAGGATACAGATGATGCCCTTACAAAGGCACTTCTTACAGGTCTTGATAAGTACAACAACATCTTCATGATGGCAGATTCCGGAGCCCGTGGATCTGATAAGCAGATCAAACAGCTTGCAGGTATGCGAGGACTCATGGCTGATACAACAGGTCGTACAATCGAGCTTCCTATCAAGTCATGCTTCCGTGAGGGTCTTGACGTACTCGAGTACTTCATGTCAGCACATGGAGCTCGTAAGGGACTTTCAGATACAGCGCTTCGTACAGCCGATTCAGGATACCTTACAAGACGTCTCGTAGATGTTTCACAGCATATGATCGTTCGTGAGACAGACTGCTGTGCAGGCACAGGACGTGAGATTCCGGGAATGGTTGTAAAGGCATTCATGGAGGGTCGAGAGGAAATCGAGAGCCTTCAGGAGAGAATTACAGGTCGTTTCTCTTGCAATACAATCTGCGATAAGGATGGCAATGTAATCGTTAAGGCCAACCATATGATTACACCAAAGCGTGCAGCAAAGGTTATGGCAGAGGGTGTTGACGAGAATGGTAATCCAATCACACAGGTTAAGATCCGTACAGTGCTTACCTGCCGTTCACACATGGGAGTATGTGCTAAGTGTTACGGTTCAAACCTTGCAACAGGTCAGGCAGTACAGGTTGGTGAAGCAATCGGTATCATCGCAGCACAGTCAATCGGTGAGCCTGGTACACAGCTTACCATGAGAACCTTCCATACAGGTGGTGTTGCCGGTGGAGATATCACACAGGGTCTTCCTCGAGTAGAGGAGATTTTCGAGGCACGTAAGCCTAAGGGACTCGCTATTATCACAGAGTTCGGCGGAATTGCCACAATCAAGGATACAAAGAAGAAGCGTGAGGTTATCGTTACAAACAACGAGACAGGCGAGACAAAGGCTTACCTCATTCCTTACGGCTCACGTATCAAGGTTGTAGACGGACAGGAGCTTGAGGCCGGCGACGAGCTTACAGAGGGTTCTGTAAATCCACACGATATTCTCAAGATTAAGGGCGTTCGTGCGGTTCAGGATTACATGCTCCGCGAGGTACAGCGTGTTTACCGTTTACAGGGTGTTGAGATTAACGATAAGCATGTCGAGGTTATAGTTCGTCAGTGCTTACAGAAGATCCGCGTAGAGGAGCCGGGAGATTCAGATTTACTTCCGGGCAGCATGGTTGATGCCCTTGACTTCTTAGAGCTCAACGAGAAGCTTGAGGAAGAGGGCAAGGAGCTTGCAGTTGGCTCACAGGTATTACTTGGAATCACAAAGGCATCTCTTGCAACCAACTCATTCCTGTCAGCAGCTTCATTCCAGGAGACCACAAAGGTTCTTACTGAGGCAGCAATCAAGGGAAAGGTTGATCCGCTTATCGGTATGAAGGAGAACGTAATCATCGGTAAGCTCATCCCGGCAGGAACAGGTATGAAGATTTATCGTAATATCAAGCTTGACAGCGATGTAAACGATGACGATACACTTGATTTTGATGATGATGATTTTGCGGATTTCGCAGAGGAAGAGGCAGTCGGAGTCATTGATACAGATGCTGAATCAGCTGATGAAGAATAATTACTGATGTTTGTACTTAAGCTACAGAAGCTGTTACAAACTAAAAACAAAGAAGTCCGGGAAACCGGACTTCTTTCTTGTATTATATTGAAAACAAAATTGGTCTTGACAAAACAGACAAGGATTTGTATAATATTTTAGCGTGCATAAGATTGCACTGCTTAAAATAAAACAGGAGGTGAAAATAATGCCAACATTTAACCAGTTAGTAAGAAAAGGACGTCAGACATCTGTAAAGAAGTCTACAGCACCAGCTCTTCAGAGAAGCTTTAACTCTCTCCAGAAGAAGCCAATCAACACTTCTTCTCCACAGAAGCGTGGTGTATGTACAGCTGTTAAGACAGCTACTCCTAAGAAGCCTAACTCAGCTCTTAGAAAGATCGCCAGAGTTCGTCTTTCAAACGGAATCGAAGTAACTTCATACATTCCTGGTGAGGGACACAACTTACAGGAGCATAGCGTTGTTCTGATTCGTGGTGGCCGTGTTAAGGATTTACCAGGTACACGTTACCATATCATCCGTGGTACATTAGATACTGCAGGTGTTGCAAACAGAAAACAGGCTCGCTCTAAGTACGGCGCAAAGAGACCAAAAGCTGCTAAATAATTTAGCAACATTGTGTATCACAAACAGAACTAAAGTAGGTTAGTGTTGGGATTAGACCTGCAGATGCAGGATTTCACTTTATGAATACAATTCCGCACGAACACATTAGAGAGACACATGTGAGTACCGATGAATTAATCCACAAATATCATGATTAAGGAGGGAAGTAACGTGCCACGTAAAGGACATACTCAGAAAAGAGACGTATTAGCAGATCCAATGTACAACAGCAAAGTAGTTACAAAGCTTGTTAACAGCATTATGTTAGACGGTAAGAAAGGCGTAGCTCAGAAGATTGTATACGGAGCATTTGCTACAGTAGAAGAGAAGACAGGAAGACCAGCTCTTGAAGTATTCGAAGAGGCTATGAACAATGTAATGCCAGCTCTCGAAGTAAAAGCAAGACGTATCGGTGGTGCCACATATCAGGTACCAATCGAGGTTCGCCCTGATCGTCGTCAGGCTTTAGGCCTTCGTTGGTTAACAGCATTCTCACGTGCCAGAGGAGAGAAAACTCAGGCTGAGAGATTAGCTAACGAGATCATGGATGCAGCTAACAACACAGGCGCATCTGTTAAGAGAAAAGAAGATATGCACAAGATGGCAGAGGCAAACAAGGCATTCGCACATTACAGATTCTAGTTTCTGTAAGAAGCTTACAGCTTTGCTTTTGATTCATGCAGCGGACCGGATTTGTAACAGAGTCCGGTTGTGCATAGGACACTAAATATAGGAGGAAAAAACCTTGGCTGGAAGAGAATATCCACTTGAGAGAACCAGAAATATTGGAATCATGGCTCATATCGATGCTGGTAAAACAACACTGACAGAGCGTATTCTTTATTATACTGGTATTAACTATAAAATCGGTGATACTCATGAAGGTACTGCTACCATGGACTGGATGGAGCAGGAGCAGGAAAGAGGTATTACAATTACTTCTGCCGCTACAACATGTCACTGGACACTTGAAGAGTTCACTAAACCAAAGCCAGGAGCACTTGAGCATCGTATCAACATCATCGATACACCGGGCCACGTTGACTTCACAGTAGAAGTTGAGCGTTCACTCCGTGTACTTGATGGCGCAGTTGGTGTGTTCTGTGCGAAGGGTGGTGTTGAGCCTCAGTCAGAGAACGTTTGGCGTCAGGCTGACACATACAATGTACCTCGTATGGCATTCATCAATAAGATGGATATCTTAGGTGCAAACTTCTACGGAGCTGTTGACCAGATCCGTACAAGATTAGGAAAAAATGCTATCGTACTTCAGTTACCAATCGGTAAAGAGGACGATTTCAAAGGAATTATCGACCTTTTCGAGATGAAGGCATATATCTACAATGATGAGAAGGGTGACGATATCACAGTTACTGATGATCTTGGAGATATGGCTGATCAGGCTGCAGAGTATCGTACAGAGCTCATTGAGAAAATCTGTGAGTTAGATGACGATCTCATGATGCAGTATCTTGAGGGTGAGGAGCCATCTGTAGAGGATATGAAGAAGGTTCTTCGTAAAGCAACATGTGAGTGTACAGCTGTACCTGTATGTTGTGGTTCTGCATACCGTAACAAGGGTGTACAGAAGTTACTTGACGCTATTGTTGAGTACATGCCAGCTCCTACAGATATCCCTTCAATCAAGGGAACAGATCTTGAGGGAAATGAGATTGAGAGACATTCATCAGATGATGAGCCATTCTCAGCACTTGCATTCAAGATCATGGCAGATCCATTCGTAGGAAAGCTTGCATTCTTCCGTGTTTACTCAGGAAAATGTAAGGCAGGTTCTTATGTATTAAATGCAACAAAGGATAAGAAAGAGCGTATCGGACGTATTCTTCAGATGCATGCAAATAAGAGACAGGAATTGGATGAGGTTTACTCAGGTGATATCGCTGCTGCTGTTGGATTTAAATTCACAACAACAGGTGATACAATCTGTGATGAGCAGCATCCGGTTATCCTTGAGTCTATGGAGTTCCCAGAGCCAGTTATCGAGCTCGCTATCGAGCCAAAGACAAAAGCTGGACAGGGTAAGTTAGGTGAGGCTCTTGCAAAGCTTGCAGAGGAGGATCCTACATTCCGTGCTCATACTGATCAGGAAACAGGTCAGACAATCATCGCTGGTATGGGTGAGCTTCACCTTGAGATCATCGTTGACCGTCTTCTCCGTGAGTTCAAGGTTGAGGCAAACGTTGGTGCACCTCAGGTTGCTTACAAGGAGACATTTACAAAGGCTGTTGATCAGGAATACAAATATGCTAAGCAGTCAGGTGGACGTGGACAGTACGGACACTGTAAGGTTCGTTTCGAGCCAATGGATGCCAATGGAGAAGAACTTTTCAAGTTCGATTCAGAGGTTGTCGGTGGTGCTATTCCAAAGGAGTACATCCCATCAATCGGCGAAGGTATCGAGGAGGCTACAAAGGCCGGCTCTCTTGGTGGATTCCCAGTAGTTGGTATCCATGCAACAGTATACGATGGATCTTACCATGAGGTCGATTCATCAGAGATGGCATTCCACATTGCCGGATCTATGTGTTTCAAAGAGGCTATGGCAAAGGCCGCACCTGTATTACTTGAGCCTATCATGAAGGTAGAGGTTACAATGCCTGAGGAGTACATGGGAGACGTTATCGGTGATGTTAACTCTCGTCGTGGACGTATCGAGGGTATGGACGATCTCGGCGGTGGAAAGATTGTACATGCATATGTACCACTTGCAGAGATGTTCGGTTACTCTACAGACCTTCGTTCTAAGACACAGGGACGTGGAAACTACTCAATGTTCTTCGACAGATATGAGCCGGTTCCAAAGAATGTACAGGACAAGGTTCTTGCTAACCACGCAAAATAATTGCAAATTAGCAAACAATTTATAGTACAAATGATGAAATATATACTATATATGGTATAAAAATCAAAAATAAAGGCATTTCCCCTTGAAAAAGGGGGATTTGCCGTAAAATTTACTTGAAAAAACTTTGATTATTTCGTATAATCAAAGCAGTCGGTAGATTATAAAAATAGCCCATGGGGCATAAAAGTTTAAGGAGGACGTTTCAAAATGGCAAAGGCTAAATTTGAAAGAACAAAACCACATTGTAATATTGGTACCATCGGTCACGTAGATCATGGTAAAACAACTTTAACAGCAGCTATTACAGCAGTATTAGCAGCTCGTGTCGCTGGTAACACAGCTACAGATTTCGCTAACATTGATAAGGCTCCAGAGGAGAGAGAGCGTGGAATCACAATTTCTACAGCTCACGTTGAGTATGAGACAGAAAAGAGACATTACGCACACGTTGACTGTCCTGGACATGCTGACTACGTAAAGAACATGATCACTGGTGCAGCTCAGATGGATGGTGCTATCCTCGTTGTTGCTGCTACTGATGGTGTTATGGCTCAGACAAAGGAGCACATCCTCCTTTCTCGTCAGGTAGGTGTTCCTTACATCATCGTATTCCTTAACAAGTGTGATATGGTTGACGACCCAGAGCTTATCGAGCTCGTAGAGATGGAAGTTACAGAGCAGCTTGAGGAGTACGGATTCAATGATTGCCCAATCATCCAGGGATCAGCTCTTAAGGCTCTTGAGGATCCAATGGGACCTTGGGGAGACAAGATCATGGAGCTTATGGATACTGTTGATTCTTATATCCCAGATCCACAGCGTGATACAGATAAGCCATTCCTTATGCCAGTAGAGGACGTATTCACAATCACAGGTCGTGGTACTGTTGCAACTGGTA
>OLPQ01000375.1_pt1 | contig 40750 bp, 29 predicted proteins | sample 1672451 | NCBI WGS metagenome assembly OLPQ01 (sample SAMEA3136687, study PRJEB25190) | human gut metagenome | biome: human gut; feature: human-associated habitat; material: faeces | place: Austria | collected 2013
CAATCGAAGGCAGCCAGCCCGAACACAAGCGTTGCGCTTACAAATTGAATCCGGCCTGGTTCCCTCTGTCTGGCAACACGTGTATTATGGTGCGAGTTGCAACTTTTACGATTAATCGAAATGGAGGCTTCAGATGGGTTCTGTCATCAAGAAGCGCCGCAAGCGGATGAGCAAGAAGAAGCACCGCAAACTGCTGCGTAAGACCCGCCACCAGCGTAAGTAGTCTTACCTGCAATCAAGGCATTAGAAACCCCGTGATCGTTATGGTCGCGGGGTTTCTCTTTTGCTTGGCTCTTTGCCTTGTTCGGGCAACAGTAAAGCCCGCACCTGCGATGTGCAGATGCGGGCTTGGAAAAGCTTAGTGATGTGAGACGATCACTTGTTGGCGTTGGTCATCACGCGCGGGCCGTTCGGGTCGCCGACGATGACCTTGTCGACCATGTTGAGGAACAGGCCGTGCTCCACCACGCCGACCGTGTTGATGAGGTCTTCGGCCAGCTCCTGCGGGTGATCGATGCGCTCCAGGTGCAGGTCCACCACGAAGTTGTTCTCGTCGGTGCGCACTTCCTTGCCGTCGGCGTCAAGACGAAGCACCGGCTTGTAGCCGCGGGCCTCGAACTTCTTGATGACTTGGCCGGCACCGAACGGAATGACCTCGACCGGCAGCGGGAACTTGCCGATGGTGTCCACAACCTTGGACTCGTCCACGATCCACACGATCTGGTTGGAGTTGGTGGCCACGATCTTCTCCCACAGCAGAGCAGCGCCGCCGCCCTTGATGCCGTTGAAGTTCTTGTCGACTTCGTCGGCGCCGTCAATGGTCACGTCGATGTGGTCCACGTCGTCGATGTCCACGATCTTGATGCCGTAGCTCTCGGCCTGGGCCTGCGTGCGGCGAGACGTGGTCACGCCAGTGAACTCAAGACCTTCCTCCTGATGACGGCGGCCGAGCTCGTCCACCAGGAACTTCACGGTCGAACCAGTGCCGAGGCCTGCGATCATGCCGTTTTCAACGAGCTTGGCGGCTTCGATGCCGGCCGCCTTCTTCAGCGCATCCTGCTGTGCCTTATCCATGGTTTCTCCTTTGCCATCCTTGCCTCCGCCGCACGGATCAACGGCGTGAAGCCTTATCTCCTATCCTAACGCGAATGAGCGATTTTGTGTCATCGTGTCCGATTGCGGTACATATTCGTGTGTTTGGGTGTCAGTGTCGTACGAATGGTGCGTTGGTGATGGTCAGGTTGCCGTCGCCGTCCACATAGCCTTCGATTTCGATGCTGCCTTTGATCGGCATCGGCTGCCCGTTGAAATACGGGCTCGTTTTCGGCGCGGGGGAGAAGGTCAGCGTACCGGATACCGTCAGCCCACTGGGCTTTGCGGGGGGTACGGGTTGTGTTGATTGTACAGGTTGCGTTGATTGTACAGGTTGCGTTGATTGTACAGGTTGCGTTGATTGTGCCGCTAAGGGTGACGAAGACTTGGTCTCCGGCCTTGCGGCATCCGTCTGATCCGTCGCCGCAGCCGGCTTGCGCAAACTTGCCGCATCCGCTTTGCCGTCCAATACCAATTGCACGTCTGGAGGCACATCGGTGCCATGTGCGTATTCGGAGCCCAGCAGCGACTGCCAGCCTTCAATCGGTAGATAGCCGTCGCGCGCACCCGAACGGCAATCGCCCGCATAGGTGCGTGCCAGTTCATCGACCAGCTCATTGCCTTCGTTGCCGGCGTGACCTTTGACCCATCGGAAATCCACCGGGCCAGGGCGTTGCGAGATTTCACGGTCGATCGCCTGAATAAGCTCTTTGTTCTTCACGGGTTTTTTCTGTGAATTTTTCCAGCCATTCTTCTTCCAGCCTTTGACCCACTTGGTCGAGCAATTGATGGCGTACTGCGAATCCGATTCGATGAGCAATGGCTCAGGGCCCGGATGCGCTCGCAAAGCTTCCAACACTGCGCACAGTTCGCCAATCTGGTTGGTGCCGTTGGTCGCGCCGCCGGCGTCGTAGCCGTGGTCGTCGTGCTTATGGCCAGGCTTGCCGCCGGCGTTCTGCTCATGATCGGCCCAGGCCCAGCCCATTGGCCCGTTTGGATTCCCTAATGCGGAACCGTCTGTGGATACTGTGATAGTCATGTTCTCCACCCTAACGCAAGCTGTGCAATCTCTTGCTGAAGTGGGGCTGCCCAGCGCGAGGCAAAACAACGTAGTGGAGGGTGTGGATAACATCACACCTATTGACTTTGCTTGAAAAACATGCCATCGCGCGTGAATAGGTGAGCGCTCACAAGAAAGACAAGACATTTCCTCTCTGCGGGTGAGGCCGGCAACAATGGCGCATCCGGTATCTGGAATGAGAATAAGGGACTGTACAAAACCAGTGACGGCAACATCGAAATCCTCAAACCAGAGGCGGACAGCGATGGTTCGACCTCCACGGCCGCATCCAAGGGCACCATGCTTATCGCAGGCAACTCCAAAACCGTGGCACTCGGTCCAGGCGGCATGGCCTTGGCTCCCGGCCTGCCGCTCGGTCTTGGCTGGTTCATCCGACGCCGCTTAGGATTGGATGCCTCCGACATTCTGGACCGTAAGCTCGGCTTGAAGTAACGGCTGGTTCGGACGTGATTGCTGTCACGTACGGATCATGACGACAGCGCGAAGGTCCTCATCGGTTTACGTCGATGAGGACCTTCGCGCGCATTAGGGGAGTCTGTTGCGGGCTGCGCTACGCGGGTCATGCTGCGCGGGCGTGCTATGCGAACAAACTACGCGAACAAGTCGTTCAGTGCCTCGGCAATCGTCGGATGCGTGAACACCATATCGCGCAACGTGCTGGCCGGCGCGTCAAGATCCATCGCCAACTTGACGATATTGATCACCTCGTGCGACTCGACGGAAAGCAGCATCGCACCCAGAATGCGGCCAGTATTGCGTTCCACAATCGCCTTCATCAGACCATCCGGTCGCCGCATTACCTGGGCCTTCGGCACAGCGGCCACCGGCAATCGCTTGACCACATAATCCAATCCAGCCGCCTTCGCCTCGCGCTCATTCAATCCCACGCGCGAGTAAGGCGTGGCGAGGAATGTGCTTGACGGCACATGCTTGCGGTCCTTCACCGTGTACGGACGGTCGGAACCATTGAGCTGCGACCACACCACGCGATAGTCATCCAGCGAAATGTACGTGTGCTGCGGGCCGCCGTTCACATCGCCCAGAGCCCAAATGTCGGCTGCTGTGGTGCGCAGAAGCTCGTCGACTTTCACGGCACCGCGTTCGGTGAGCTCCACGCCAGCTGCCTCAAGATGCAGTCCCTCGACGTTCGGCGTACGTCCGGTGGCCACCAGTACCGCGTCGGTGGTCAGGCAGAATCGGGCTTCAGCCGGCTCGGCGAACCGCGGCTCGCCATCATCTGATGGTTTCGTTTGAACGTGTGACATCGTGGCGTGATCGGTCGGGTTGCTAGTGGGGCTGGTGGTTGTTGTAGTGTCAGTGGCGCCGGTGGCGTCGGTGGCACCGGTGATATCGGTATGAGCGTTCCCGGTGCCGGCGGGGGTGGAATCGCAAGCTTGCGATGCGCCGCGAGTCATACCCTTCACCGCAACGGACAACCTGACGCCGCCGTCAGCAGCAGGCGCGATGGCCTTGGTATCCGCGTTGAACAGGAACTTGACGCCCTGCGCTTCCAACTGTGCGCGAATCGCGGCCGCCACATCCGCATCCTCGCGCGGCAGGAACTCGGCATTGTGCTGCAGCACGGTAACCGCCGTGCCGAAATCGGCAAACATCGAGGCAAACTCAAGTCCAATGAATCCTGAACCGATAATCACCAGTCGCTGCGGCATATCGTCGAGATCCATCAGTCCAGTGCTGGTGTAGACGCCGGGCGTAGTGTGGATACCGGGAATATCCGGAATGCGCGGCGTGGCACCGGTATTGATGAAGATCTTGCTGGCGGTCACGGCGATCGGGCCCTCAGCGGTGGCGATTTCCACGCTATGAGGGCCGGTGAAGTGAGCGCGGCCGGTGATTACGGTGATGTTGTCTTGGTCGGCGAGCTTGTGATAGTTCTTGTCGCGCAGCATCGAAGTGACGCGGCGCTTCTCCTTGATAGCAGCCTCGAACGCTGCTTCGCGGGTTTCGGGAGTACTGTTCGCGCCATCCCGCCGCGCCTGTTCGGCGGACAAAATCAGTGACTTGGACGGCAAGCATCCGATATTGATGCAGGTGCCGCCGTACATGTCGGCGCTTGCCTCGGCGACGACGACCTTGCGGCCGGCTGCACTGAGCTTGGCAGCCAAGGTTTTGCCGCCCTTGCCGAATCCAATGATCAGGGCGTCGGTGGTGATAGTGGGGGAGGTGCTGGGTGTGCTGATGGCATTGGGTGTGCTGATGGACATGGTTACTTCCTTACGTATTCGAGTGATAAGAGTGCGTTGTGCTGATGTGTTGTGTGCCGTGCGGCGTCTGTTTTCTTCTTTGACTGCCGAAGCGTTATCGACTGATGCTGGCTAGGGGAAACGCGCGGGATTATTAGCCTTTGCGCTCGCTGAATATCTGTTCGGTGATGTCGTGGATGGTGGTGTGTTCGAGTTGTTCGAGGCAAGTGCGGTTGAGCCCGGCATAGATGTCGTTCATCACTGCGCCCATTGAAGATGACACCAGACAGTCCTCGTGTACGTCGCCCGGTGTCCAGTTCACTTTCACAAAAGTGGTGCCGGTGGCTTCCGCTACCGCGCGCAAAGTGATTTCGGCGGCGGGCCGGGCCAGAGCGTACCCGCCTTCAGCACCCTCTTTAGTGGCGATGAGTCCGGCTGAGGCGAGCGGTCGCATTACTTTGCGCACGCGCGCCGCATTGGTACATATGTTCTCGGCCAGGATCTGACTGGGCAGGTGTGTGGCGCGATGGTCAAGGTAGACCAATGCGTGCACTGCCAGTGAATGGTCGCCGTTCATGAAACGACCTCCTTACCGAGTCGATACTGTAACTATGATGTGTACAGTTATGATACTGTAATCATATCAGATACAGTTAGTGTGTCAAATCGGGGTTGAAGAGGTGGATGACTATGTGTATAAGTGAGGTGTCCACATGGTTATCCACAATGAATGTGCGTAAGTGAAGCTAGGACCACATACCTCGGATCGGCTTCCGTTTCCGCACCCACTACCCATATGGTGGTGTCATGAACAGGATGACCGACGGCATCACCAACTATGGAGCTCTGCCAGGCTCTATATACGATCAGCCTCCGGAAGAATCGGAGGCGGTTTTTGTTCCGCCTGAATTTGCGGGGTCATTTTCTACTGACTCGAAATACCCGACTTCTCGCGACTCGTCATCGCCGAACAGTGGTGCACATGATTCTGCAGCGACACCGACCATGAGCGAAAGCCTCGCCCAGCGCAGACGCGACATGGTCGCACGCTGCACTGAGGAAGCGAAACGGGCGGGCAAGAAGCTGCTTTTCGGCATGACCACTTCCCTCGCTCTGCAATCCGTGCCGATTCCCGCCGATTGCGACCTCGACTCGGCCAAGCTGCACACTGTATCCAGCGTTAAGAGCAAGCGGTTTCGTACACGCCATGCACCACTGCAAACGCATATTTGGAAACATGCGGCTAAAGCCGCCAATGTGGAAATGAACCAACACGTGTTTGCGCTGGACCTGTTTCACGTATGGGCCCAACTTGCCCCGTATGTTTCTTTTGAGTCCCTGATTGTGCTCGGGGATGCCGTCATTACTGCTACGAGCAAACAGCCAGTATTGGCTAAGGATCGTGATGCTGCTGCAATCTATCAGGATCTGGTGAAGTTCGTGGAGCAATTTACCCGATTCAGAGGGCGCCCGTCCTGCGTTCGAGCATTGCCTCTGATATCACCTGGTGCTGATTCGCCCAAAGAATCAGAAGAACGACTCTCTCTGGTGGCGCATGGGATTCCACAGCCGGTTGCGAACTATGTGGTGCCGGACGCGGCTTTTGCATCTGGAGCTCCCATAACGTTGGACTTAGCGTGGCCAGAGTTCAAGGTCGCTGTTGAATATGATGGCGATCATCATCGTACGAGTAAGGCTCAATGGCGCCGTGACCAAGAGAAAAGGGGTGTGCTGGTCGGGCGGAGATGGCTGGTCTTCGTCGCCACGGCGGCAAGTATCGCTAACGAGGACGCTCGTGCTGAATTCGCTTTCAACGTGGCGAGGGCGCTTGCTTCGCGCGGTGCCGTATTCGAGTTTCATGTAGTTGCCATGTCTCTTGAAGAGTTGTCGCAGAGCCTGCTGTGACCATAATGTCCGAAATGGACTGATGTAAAGGCAATATTTGTACGACCTGTTGTTGTGGTGTGTGCTTGATATTGCATGCCGTTCGATTGCGATGCCTCGTAGTGATGGATTTCGTGAATGACTAGTGTTCGATTGTGGAGGGAAATGTGTCATAGTGGTCGATTGGGGGGGGGCGGTGCATTGGGCGTGGATTTGCGCCAATGGGTGTGGGACGCTACGCGTGTTTTGCCGATTTTTGCGTGGCGTCCCACGGCCCCTCGGGTAATGGCTGTGACGGGTGTGGCAGGAATGGCGTCTTTCCGGGGTTTCCAGTTTGAGTGTGTGGGATGGGGGAAAATGTAAAACGATTGACTTAGCTGTTGTCCCACGCTTTTGTGGGATGGCAACTCTGGAATGGGCAAATTCGTCGTGGCGTCCCACAACGATGTTAAAACTCGACCATGATGCAAGCCGACCGAACGCTTCGGCGGTCATCTGGCCGCTGTGACCCCACAATGATGATGGGAAACTCGGTCATAATGTAGGCAGGCGAACGTTTCGCGGTCATCTGGCCGTCCTGCCCTGCAGTGATGTTGAGAAAATGCAGTCACGGTGCATGAGGAGAACCGTTGACCTGCGTGTTTCAGTGGTCGCGAACTGCATATGCGCTAAAAAAGCTCTGCAGTGGATTGCATGAATCCAATGCAGAGCCTTATTAGTTGCGGTGAACGCGACTAACGCAGCGATTTCACTCGCTCAGGGCCTTGTCGACCACGACGGTGGCCTCGTCGAGTACCTTGTCCAGAGCCTCGGGGGAGACGAAGGACTCGGCGTACACCTTGTAGATGTTCTCGGTGCCGGAGGGGCGGGCGGCGAACCAGTTGTCCTTGGTGGTGACCTTCAGACCGCCGATCTTGGCGTGGTTGCCCGGTGCCTCGGTCAGCTTGGCGGTGATGTCTTCGCCAGCCAGCTGCGTGGCGGCCACATCATCACCGGTCAGCTTGGCGAACTTGGCCTTCTGCTCCAGTGTGGTCGGGGTGTCGACGCGCTTGTACCAAGACTCGCCGAAGCGCTCGACCTGCTCCTGGTGAAGCTGGGCCGGGTTCTTGCCGGTCTTGGCAGTGATCTCGGCGGCCAGCAGGTCGGGGATCAGACCATCCTTATCGGTGGTCCACACGCGGCCATCCTTGCGCAGGAAGCTCATGCCGGAGCTCTCCTCGCCGCCGAAGGCGACTTCGCCGCTGAACAGCGGGTCCACGAACCACTTGAAGCCCACCGGCACTTCGATGACCTTCGCGTTGATCGATGCGGCCACGCGGTCGATCAGGGAAGAGGAGACCAGCGTCTTGCCCACGGCTGCGCCCTCAGGCCAGCCCGGACGGTTGCCGCCGAACAGGTACTCCACGCACACGGCGATGTAGTGGTTCGGGTTCATCACGCCCCAGTTCGGGCAGACGATGCCGTGACGGTCGGCGTCCGGGTCGGTGCCGCCGACCAGATCGTACTTGTCCCAAGCGCCGGCGTTGAGCTCGTCGACCAGGCCCTTCATGGCGTACGGGGAAGACGGGTCCATGCGGATCTTGCCGTCGTGGTCGATGGTCATGAAGCGCCAGGTCGGGTCGACCTCAGGACGCACCACGCCGATGTTCAGGCCGTACTTCTCGTTGATGAGCGGCCAGTAGTTCACGGAAGCGCCGCCGAGCGGATCGATGCCCAGACGCACGCCGGAGTTGCGGATCACGTCGAAGTCGATGACGTTCTCCAGGTCGTCCACGTAGTGCTCGCGGAAGTCGAAGCCCTCGACGTACTCGGACTTGATGGCCTCCTCGTAGGGCACACGCTTGATGGACTTGAAGTCGCCGAGCAGCTCGTTGGCGCGAGCGGCGATGGCATTGGTGGTCTCGGCCGGAGCCGGGCCGCCGGTGACGGGGTCGTACTTGAAGCCACCGTCGGTGGGCGGGTTGTGGGACGGCGTGACGACGATGCCGTCGGCGAGGCCCTCGCCCTCGAAGCGCTGGGTGCCGTCGGCCGCACGGTTGTGGGTCAGGATGGCCTGGGAGACCACCGGGGTGGGCACGAAGTCGTCACGGGAATCGACGCGTACGTGCACGCCGTTGGCGACGAGCACCTCGATGGCGGTCTTCTTGGCCGGGCCGGACAGCGCGTGGGTGTCGGAGCCGAGGTACAGCGGGCCGGTGACGCCGGCCTTCTTGCGGTATTCGGCGATGGCCTGGGAGATGGCGATGATGTGGGCCTCGTTGAACGAGGTCTTCAGGGACGATCCGCGGTGGCCGGAGGTGCCGAAGATGACACGCTGCTCGGGGACTTCGGGATCGGGGACGAGGTCATAGTATTTGCCGATAACCTCATCGACATTAATCAGATCTGCTGGGGTGGCGGGCTGACCCGCATTGTTTGCTACCATGTTCCCTATTCTGCCACGTTTTTCGCCACTTTGGGTACTCTTATGTTAAGAGTTGTCAACTTTTGTGCGAATCGTGTGCCGGTTGTCTAGCGCTTGGTCATTTCCTTCTCGATTTCCTCCAGCGACTTGCCCTTGGTCTCGGGCACCAAGCGCAGCACGAACGGGATGGACAGGGCCGAGAACACGCCGAAAATCGCGAACGGGCCGCCCACATTGTTGCCGAACGCATCGAGCAGCACGAGGAAGAACTGGGAGACGATGAAGTTGCCCAGCCAGTTCGCCGCCGAGCCGAAGGATGAGCCGATGCCGCGCACGCTCAGCGGGAAGATCTCGCCGATAAGCACCCAGGCGATCGGGCCCCACGAGACCGCAAAGCCGAGGATATAGAAAGCGATGAGAATCATCGTCGGCACTGCCAGCACGGCCACGTCGCCCACGAAGTTCATCACGGCGAGCACCGCGAGCGAAACGGTCATCACGATGGAACCGAAGATCAGCATGCCCTTGCGCGGGAAACGATCCATGATAAGCGTGGCCACGATGGTGCTCACGAAGTTCACCACGCCGATGCCCACCGACACCCAGATCGCGTCGCCTTCAGGGAAGCCGAAGCCCTTGATGAACACCTGCGGCAGGAAGTAGATCACCGAGTTGATGCCCACGAGCTGCTGGAACAGCATGATACCGATGGCGGCCACCAGCGCCGGACGAGCGATACGGAACAGTTCGCGCACACCACCCTTGGTGTCCTGTGCGGCCACGGCCTTGATTTCGTCCAGCTCAATCTGCACCTGGGTCTGATCCACGTCCTTGCGAATCAGCGTAAGCACTTTGAAGGCGTTGCGGGTGTCGCCCTTGTTCACCAGATAACGCGGGGATTCGGGCAGCAACAGGCCGCCGAGCAGCAACAAGGCGGCCGGCACCAGCGCCGAACCGAGCATCCAGCGCCAGTCGCGGATGCCGAAGAGGTTGTGGTTCAGGAATCCGAGGTTGGAGGCGTAGGCCAGCAGAATGCCGAAGGTGACCATGAGCTGGAACAGCGTGGACAGTGAGCCGCGACGCTCCTTCGGCGCCAGTTCGGCCAAGTACGCCGGGGTCAGGGCGGAGGCCGCGCCGACGGCGAGACCCAGGATGATGCGGGCGCACACCATCATCGCGAATCCGGTGGAGGAGGCGCACAGGCCTGAGCCGAGCAGGAACAGCAGCGCGGAGACGATGAGCAGCTTCTTGCGGCCGAACCGGTCAGACAGCGCGCCGATCGACAGCGCGCCTGCGCACGAGCCGATCAGCACCGAGGAGGTGATGAAGCCGGTCTGGGAGACGCTCAGGCCGAAGTCTGATTCGATAAGCGGGGAGGCGCCGGAGATAATGCCGGTGTCGAAACCGAACAGCATGCCGCCGAGCGCGCCGAAGGTGAAGATGAATGCGCTGTTGAGCGGGAAGCGCGTGGAGAAGCCGCGTGATTCGGCGGCTTCGAGGTCCTCGATTGCGTTTGCTGCCGCGTTTGTGGCCGCGTCCGCCACCCCGGCCACGCCGGTTTCGATGGTTTCGATTGCGGTGGCCGCTGCACCGGTTGCGCCGGTCTCCTGTGCCGCGGATGCCGTCTGCTTCGATACGGGTGATGCCGTCGTCGTCATTGCCTTGTCCTTTCGCCGTTGACGGGCCGCGCCTGCCGCGTGGCCCCTCTGCCGCATGCAAGGTCAGGCTTCGATTGCCTGAAGTCGCCCGAAAACAAAAAAGACCTGGAACAACGTGGAATTCGCATATTACGATACGCAAATTCCACGTCACTCCAGGTCTTGCCTCATTTTGAGTAACAACCCTGCTACGCAACGTGTGTGAAAGATAGGATACGACTTTCTCGGTCGCGACACTCCGAATAGGCAGCAAAAAACGATGATTTTTGACAACGATTGCAGGATTCTGCATGGTGGAATGATGTCGGAATGGGCGCTGCGGCAAATACGGAGAACGGGTGCGGCGGAACACCATAGCGGAACGCTATCGCGGAGCACCGTAGCGCATAGTTGCCGTTTCGCGATGCTTTGCCGGCATTGCCGTGCTTTTGGGGCACCCAGCGCCGATAATGGAACACAGTGGCATACGGCAGCAAGGAGGAACCGTGGCGAACGCATCGAACGCAACGCCTGCAGTGATTGCGGCGTGCATCGTTGATGCCGTCGGCGGCTCCGCGAACATCACCAACCTGACCCATTGCGCCACGCGACTGCACTTCGAACTGGACGACGCCGGCCAGGTCAGCCAGCACGGTCTCGAATCCATCCCCGGAGTCCTCGGCGCATTCCCGCGAACCGGCAATCGTTATCAGGTCATCATCGGCGGAGCGGTCGCCTCGGTGTACGAGCAGATCGTTCGGATGCAGGCAGCGCGATTGACTCCGGCAACGCAATTACCATCGGCGGCGTCGCGGCCAACGCAGTCCGCGCAATCCACTCAGTCAACGCAATCCACTCAGTCAACGCAATCCACTCAGTCAACGCAATCCACTCAGCCTACGCAGCCTACGCAGTCCGCGCCGAACCTTTCCGACGACGTCGCACCATTGCGCGATACCGACACCGAGCAGAGTCACGGCCCAGCCAATACATCCCGTCACTTCATGCCTCGTACCATCCGCGAGTGGGGCAGTGCCGCCCGTGCCCGGGCTGCCGCGTTTTTCGACTACCTGTCCGACTCGTTCCGCCCGATTCTGGGCGTGCTACTCGGTGCCTCGCTGGTCATCGCCATCGTCAACGTGATCGTTGCACTCGGCATCGTGCCTGACGGCGAGACCTCCGCCGGCTGGATACTACTCAAGGCGATTTGGGAGGGTGTGTTCACCGTTCTGCCGATTATGATCGCCTACAATGCGGCCAAGAAACTGGACGTCGACCCCTGGCTCGGCGGCGCGATTATGGCCGCGCTGATGACCCCGCAGTTTACTGGCGTGATGTCCGGAATGTCCGGGACGTCCGTATCCAGCGCTCTCTCCGGGGAGATTCAATGCTCGGCCACCGCCACATTCGGCACCGAAACCTGCACCGTGTCGGCGTTCGGCATACCGATTCAACTCAACGACTACAGTGGCAACATCTTCGTACCATTGCTCATGGCCGCCGTGCTCGCCGTGGTCTACCGCGGGCTGAAGCGCGTCATTCCCGACAGCGTACAGCTGGTGTTCGTGCCATTCCTCTCACTGGTCGTCGTTTTTGCGCTCACCATACTGGTTATCGGGCCTCTGGGAATATGGCTCGGCAGCGGGCTGGGAGCGGCCACAGCATGGCTTAACGCGCACGTGCCATTCCTGTTCGCGCTCATCATCCCGATGCTCTACCCGCTTCTCGTGCCGCTCGGTCTGCACTGGCCGTTGAACGCCCTGATACTGATGAACATTCAGACGCTCGGCTACGACTTCGTCCAAGGTCCGATGGGTGTATGGAACTTCGCCTGCTTCGGTGCCACCGCCGGCGTACTCGTGCTGGCCGTACGCGGCAAGGATTCGGCCATGCGGCAGACCGCGGTGGGGGCGTTGCTCGCGGGATTGCTGGGTGGCGTTTCGGAACTGAGCCTGTACGGCATCCATCTGCATCACCGCCGCGTCTACCGCTGGCTGCTCGCCGGCTGCGCGGCCGGCGGAGTGACCAGCGCGGTGTTCGGCTGGCTGTTCCCGTCCGTGCTGCCATCCGGCCAGATGGTCCGGGGCGTTACGACTACGGCATTCGCCTTCTCCTCGTTGCTGACGATTCCGGTGTTCGATCGGATGTGGGTGTACGCGCTGTCCATCGCCGTTGCGTTTGTAATGGCGATGGTGCTGACGGTGCTGTTCGGGTACCGTACGCCGCCGCGCGCCACGGAGGCGCAGATGGTCTCGGCGGGCGAGAACGCACGCCCGCAGGATATGGCGAGGGGGATTGACACGACCGTGTCGGATGTGGAGTCTGCGGAAGATTCTCCATCGCGGGCTGCCCCTGATCGGGCTCTTGACTCCAACGCCATCTTGTCGCCGGTCGCCGGCCGGTTGATGAATCTGGAAGCGACTGGCGATCCGGTGTTCGCCTCCCGCGCGCTGGGGGAGGGTGTAGGCGTCGTGCCGGAGACGACCGGTGAGACAGCCGTGCTCGCACCGGTCAGTGGCATGCTGAAAACCGTGGCCCGAACCGGCCATGCCTTCGGCATTAAAACCGATGGCGGCATCGAGGTGCTGGTTCATATCGGCATTGACACCGTCGATATGGATGGCGAGGGATTCGCTGTGGTCGTGGCTAAAGGCGAGCGGATCGCGGCGGGAGAGCCACTGGCCACCGTGGATTTCGGCAAAGTCGCGGCGGCCGGGCACAGCGTTGTGGTGGTGGTGACGGTGGTCAACGCCGCTGAACTGACCGTGGTCACGCCGTTGATCGGCGACGGTAGCGGCGACAACAACGGCGGTGACTGCAAAACCGTATCAGCCGGCAGCCCGATCATCGATGTGGAACAATGACGTTGCGAAAGGATGCCATGGAAATACTGCGAGTGTTCAACAACAACGTCGTGCTCGCCAAAGGCGGCGACGGCGGTGAGGTGATTCTCACCGGCCGTGGACTGGGGTTCCAGGCCAAGCCGGGGCAGACGGTCGACGAGTCGAAAGTCGTGCGCACCTTCGTGCCGTCGGACGGGCGTGACCCGGACCATCTGGCGCAGATGCTGGCGGACATTCCGCCCGAAATCATCCGCGTGGTCGTCGAATCCATGCAGGAAGCCGGACTGGGGGAGCGCGAGACCGGCAGCACCACGCTGGTCATGGCCCTGTCGGACCACGTGGCGAATGCGGTGGAGCGGGTGCGGCGCGGCATCGACATCACCTACCCGCTGCTCGGCGAGGTGAGCAACCTGTACCCGCAGGAATACGCGCAGGGGCGTGCGATGCTCGCATCGCTCAATGCACGGCTCGACGTCACGCTGCCGGACGGCGAGGCCACCGCGCTTGCCATGCATCTGGTCAACGCCGGCTTCGCCACCGGCGACCTGTCCTATACGTACACGATGACGGGCGTGATCCAGCAACTGCTTGACATCATCGACCACAGCTACGGCATCACGTTGGACCGCAGTTCCGTGAACGTGGGCCGGTTCATCACCCACCTGCGCTACCTGTTCGTACGCATCCACCAGCACCAGCAACTGACGGACGAGCCGGCACCGGTGATGAAGGTGATTCGTGAGTCCTACCCCGCCGCGCTACGATGCGCGCGAACCATCGCCTCCCTGCTCGAACTGCGCCTCGACACGGATATCAGCGACGACGAAATCGCCTATCTGGCAATGCACGTCGCCCGAGTCACCGGCCACGCATCGTAGTAACGGATTAGCGGATTGGCGAATCAGCGAATCGGCTCGAGTGTACCGGTCATTTCGGCGAAATTCGAGGTGGCATTTGAAGCAGCGGCCTGCGCGGTCTTTTCCAGCGCGGAGGCGTCGGGCACGCGCACGATCAGCGCGCGGTGATCCACCGAGAAACGGATGTGGCGGGTTTCCGGCAGCATGTCACCGTCCACCTGCGCTTTGGCCGGCTTTTCCAATGTGATTTCGGCACTGACGCCCTGAACCTGTTCGATGGTCGAGTTCGTGGACAGCGGGTTCTGTTCGGGCTTGCCGATGATCGTCTGGTGCACCACGTCGCCGAACAGGTTGGCCCAGCCGAGGATGCCGCCGGTGGTGTCGATGATTTCGAAGTCCAGCAGACCATCGTCATAGGATGCCGCCGGCATCAGCGAGAACATGGGAATCTGGCCGCAGTTGCCGGCCATCACCGTGCGGAAATCGAGATTCTTGATGGTGTGGGTCGAGCCGTCGGCGCTGGTGACTGTCAGCGTGCCGCGGAACTTCGGCGCGAACAGGTTCTTCACGCCGCCCACGAAGTAGGCGAGCCAGCTGATGTTCGCCTTGAGCTCGGGGTTGGTGTCGTCGATCATGGCCGCATCGAAGCCGATGCCGGCGATGATGAGGAAGGCGTGGCCGTGGTCGTCCTCCGGGTGGTCGAGCAGGGTGAGACGGCCCATGTCCACCAGGCGGGAGCCGTGGGAGGTGGCCACGGTCAGCGCGGCGTCGATATCGTCCACGGGAACGCCCATATTGCGGGCAAACAGGTTGCCGGTGCCGATGGGGATGATGCCCAGCGCATGGCCGGTGCCGGAGACGGCGCTCGCCACCGTGCGCACCGTGCCGTCGCCGCCGACCGCGATCACCACGTCGGCGCCGTCCTCCAGCGCCTCAAGCGCGCAGACCCTGCCGTCCTTGTCAAGCTGGGTGTCGTAGAAGCGGATGCGATTGAGCCCCTTGGCCTCGCAGAACCTCTGGATATGCAGCCTGCGGGCTTCGGCCTGCGGTTTGGACGGATTCACGATGAAGGCGTACTGCACCTTGTCGTCCCGGCGCTTCTCCAGCGTCTGAGCCAGCTTGCGGCGGCGCTGCGCGCGCAGAGCGATGACGATGACGGCGATGAGCACCACCACAATGGCGATTGCGGCGATGATCAGAAACACGGTGAGGGCAGGCTGAGGCATGGCTCCTATTGTTATCGGTGGGGAGGTCGTTTGCGGCCATGGTGCGCCGTACGTGAACATTTCCTGCACGCAACAGCCCCGTGGGGCGTGATTATGGTTCAATCGCGTCTCATCTGACGAAATTGGCCGGGTGGACCCGTCCGCGGACTTTCCCGGGCTTCCCTGTGATTTCCGCGTGACTCCCGCGCATTCGGCCATTGTCGGTGTCTGCTTACGCGGCTAGTCTGGTGCCCATGCTTGATATTCAATTCATCCGTGAACACACCGATATCGTCAAGGAATCCCAGCGCAAGCGCGGCGAGTCCGTGGAACTCGTCGACGAAGTGCTCTCCTCCGACACCGCACGTCGTGAGGCGCTGAAGGCCTTCGAAGAGGCTCGCGCCCAGCAGAAGGAAATCGGCAAGAAAGTCGCCTCCGCCCCGGCGGACGAGAAGGCCAAGCTCATCGCCGAAACCAAGGAACTGTCCCAGAAGGTCTCCGAATACAAGTCCAAGGCCGATTCCGCCGCCGAGGAATACACCACCGCCATGTGGAAGCTCTCCAACATCGTGGAGCCCGAAGCTCCCGAAGGCGGCGAGGACGACTACGTGGTCGTCAAGAAGGTTGGCCAGATTCGCGACTTCGCGGCCGAAGGCTTCGAGCCCAAGGACCACCTGACCCTCGGCACCGGCGTGGCCGGCATCGACATGCGCCGCGGCGTCAAGGTCGGCGGCTCCCGCTTCTACTTCCTGCGTGGCCAGGTGGCCCGTATGCAGATCGCCATGCTCACCATGGCCGTGGACCAGGCCGAGGAGCACGGCTTCACGCTGGCCATCACCCCGACGCTGGTGCGCCCCGAGGTCATGCGCGGCACCGGCTTCCTGAACTCCCACGCCGACGAGATCTACCGTCTGCGCGAGCCCGATGACCAGTACCTGGTCGGCACTTCCGAAGTGGCGCTCGCCGGCATGCACGAGAACGAGATCCTCGACCTCGGCAACGGCCCGCTGCGCTACTGCGGTTGGTCCTCCTGCTACCGCCGCGAGGCCGGTGCCGCAGGCAAGGATACTTCCGGCATCATCCGCGTCCACCAGTTCGACAAGGTGGAGATGTTCGTTTACGCCAAGCAGGAGGACTCCTACAAGGAGCACGAGCACCTGCTGGCCATGGAACAGGAGATGCTCGCCAAGGTCGAGGTGCCCTACCGCATCATCGATACCGCCGCCGGCGACCTCGGTTCCTCCGCCGCCCGTAAGTTCGACTGCGAGGCTTGGGTGCCGACCCAGGGCCGTTACCGCGAGCTCACCTCCACCTCGAACTGCACCGAGTACCAGGCTCGCCGCCTGAACATCCGCGAGCGTATGGAAGACGGCGGCACCCGCCCGGTCTCCACCCTGAACGGCACGTTGGCCACCACCCGTTGGCTGGTCGCCATCATGGAGAACCACCAGCAGAAGGACGGCTCCATCGAGATCCCGAAGGCCATGCGCGCCTACATGGGCGGCAAGGAAGTTATCGAGCCCACGAAGTGGGAGGCCTGAGTCTCATCGTGCTTTAGCTCCCTCTGATGAGGGAGCTGTCAGCGTAGCTGACTGAGGGAGAGATTACTGAGGGAGAGATCGCTGATAGCCAGCAGGCGAATCCAAGACCGACCGCACTGCCGAATATCAACATCCCTCCCTTCTGTATAATGAATACTTGCGCGTGTGAACGCGCATCAGGACAGGTGTCTGAGCGGCCTAAAGAGACGGTCTTGAAAACCGTTGAGGGGCAACCCTCCGCGAGTTCGAATCTCGCCCTGTCCGCGAACCGAGGCCTGGGCAACATGCCCAGGCCTTTTTTTTCTTTTTCTGGAACCTGTCTTCTTGATTGCCGCCGGGGTGCTGATATATTGGTTTGTGATGCCGTAACATGCGGTGTCCCCGTTGATATGACGGGCCGATCGGCGTGAGCCGATAAGAAAAGGCCCGACGTTTGCAGCATCGGGCCTTTGCGTTGATTACCGGCTTGCGCCTTTAATCAACAAGGTTGCAAGATGAATCATATCACGATGCACGGTAGTCTGACCGTGAACGGGCGCACCGTGATCGTCCATATGGGCGATGGCGAGGCGAACGCCACGGTTGACGGCACGCACTTCAACGTGCGTAGCCTGTGGCAGCTCTACCAGTTGCTGAGACTGCTCGTGTAGCGTCTCATTAAGGTGCGGTGCCCCCTGGTCGGGTATCGCGCCGGCGACCTGAAAACCGATAATGTTGGCAAGTGCTTGCAATTTGCGGTGGACGATTGCAAGCTAACGTCTTGGATTGTTGCCGCTATCCAATATCTCATTAGGCCTACCGGTGGACCAAAAGTACGTTGCTTTGTAAGGGGAGTTAATGAAATGAACAAACTCGCACAATCGAGCATCGAACCGGTTTAATGCTACTCGCCTCAACGGGACGCGCGGTAATTGTTAGCTAAGTTGACAATAAAAGAATGAGGGCATACATTAGTAATCAGTCATCACACTGAGATGATGATTTCACTACGAAGGAGTAGAGATATGGTATCTCGCAATAAGCGCATCGTGGCTGCTTTTGCCGCGGTAGCAGCAATGGGAATGGGCTTGGCCGGTTGCGGCAGCGACACTGCCGGCGACACGAAGACCACCGATGATGGTGGCGTGGTCAACATCACCTACATGCACCGTCTGCCGGATTCCGAGGGCATGACTCTGGTCAACGACATCGTTGCCAAGTGGAATAAGCAGCATCCGGATATTCAGGTCAAGGCCACCAAGTTCGATGGTAAGGCCTCTGACATGATCAAGAAGCTTGAGACCGACGTCAAGTCCGGCGAGGCTCCGGATCTGGCTCAGGTCGGTTACGCCGAGCTGCCTGAGGTCTTCACCAAGGGTCTGCTGCAGGATGTGACCCAGTATGCCGAGCAGTACAAGAACGACTTCGCATCCGGCCCGTACAGCCTGGTTCAGGTTGGCGGCAAGGCTTACGGCCTGCCGCAGGACACCGGCCCGCTGGTTTACTTCTACAACAAGGCTGAGTTCGAGAAGCTCGGCATCACCGAGATTCCGCAGACCGCCGATGAGTTTATCGCCGCTGCCAAGACCGCTGCCGCCGCTGGCAAGTACATCATGTCCTACCAGCCTGATGAGGCCGGCAACATGATCTCCGGTCTGGCTGGCGCCTCCGGTGGTTGGTACAAGGTGAAGGGCGACTCTTGGGTCGTCAACACCGAGACCGATGGCTCCAAGGCAACCGCTGACTTCTACCAGCAGCTGCTCGACGCCAAGGCAGCCACCACCAACCCGCGTTGGGATCCGTCCTTCGATGCATCCATCAAGGATGGCTCGTTGATCGGTACTGTGGCCGCCGCTTGGGAAGCCCCGCTGTTCATGACCTCCTCCGGTGGCACCGGCTCCGGCGAATGGCAGGTCGCTCAGCTCGGTGACTGGTTCGGCAACGCTGGCAAGACCGGCCCTGACGGTGGTTCCGCCGTGGCCGTGCTGAAGAACTCCAAGCACCCGAAGGAAGCAATGGAGTTCCTGGATTGGTTCAACACCCAGGTTCCTGATCTGGTTTCCCAGGGCCTCGTGCCGGCTGCTACCACTGAAGACGCTGAGACTCCTTCCGAGTGGTCCACCTTCTTCGGTGGTCAGGACATCATGAAGGAATTCAAGACCGCTAACAACAACATGGGTGACTTCACCTACATGCCTGGCTTCTCCGCAGTCGCCGCCAAGATGAACGAAACCGCCGCCAAGGCCACCGATGGCTCCGGCAAGGTTGCAGACATCTTCTCCGACGCACAGACCACCTCTGTGGATACGCTGAAGAACTTCGGCTTGTCTGTTTCCGAGTGACATTAACGGTTAGGGTTCCTTCCAGCCGCTGATATCCTCAACCACACATCGAAAGGCCGGAGCTCAACACTCCGGCCTTTCCTTTTACTCGAGTTCGGTTCGTCATTAATTGTGTTTGATCTGACTGCATCGATTCGAACTGCATTACGTACTTTCTATTTCTCACTGTTCTTTTGAAAGACAGGTTTCCCTATGACTGCAACAACAAAAACGGCGAAGACGGGGGTCGCCAGGCGTGCCGATAAGCCAAAGGCTTCTGATGCTGTGAAGCGTGAGAATCGTACCGGCTGGGCCTTCATGGCACCGTTTGGCATCCTGTTCGCTCTGGTATTTATTCTTCCCATCATTTGGGCTATTTATTCCAGCTTCTTCCGCCAGGTCACCACGGGCGGTGGCGCATACGGCGGCGGGGAACTGGTCGATAAGTTCGTCGGACTTCAGAACTTCCAATACGTTATTACTTCCGGCAACTTCTGGGCTGGCGTGGGCAGGGTAGTGCTCTACACCGTGATTCAGGTGCCGGTCATGATCATCGCGGCACTTGCTCTGGCAATGCTCATCGATTCCTATATCGTCAAGCACATCACCGCATTCCGTCTGAGCTACTTCCTGCCGTACGCCATTCCGGGCGTGGTCGCATCCATCATCTGGGTGTACCTCTACAACGGCCAGATTTCCCCTATCGTTAAGGGACTTGCCGCCATCGGCATCAAGGTGAACTTCTTCGGCGACAATGTGGTCCTCGGCTCTATGGCCAACATCACGACCTGGACCTTCACCGGCTACAACATGCTGATCTTCCTCGCCGCACTGCAGGCCATTCCGCACGATCTGTACGAGGCCGCACGCATCGATGGCGCCAGTGGCTTCCAGATCGCCATGAAGATCAAGCTGCCGAACGTGCGTGCAGCCGCCCTGCTTGCCATGCTGCTCTCCATCGTCGGCACCATCCAGCTGTTCAACGAGCCGCAGGTGATGTCGATTTCCGATCCGAGCATTTCCAAGTCGTACACGCCAATGATGATGGCCCTCAATACCTCGCAGGGCACGCTGACCCCGGGTGGTGACGGACCTGCATCCGCTGTGGCCATCGTTATGGCACTGATCGCTGGCGTACTCGCCGTGGTCTACACGCTCGTTGAAAGGAAGGTGAACGCAGAATGAGCACCGTAGAAGCTACTGATAAGGAATCCCGCGCGGTCGCACGCGCTCGTAAGAAGGCTGACAGGATTCGCGACAAGCATGCCAACGACCTGCCTCGTTCCATGCAGCCTTCCGCGCTGGTCAAGACCATCACCATCGTTGTTCTGGTCTTCGCGCTGATCTACTTTCTGTTCCCGATTTACTGGGCCATCATCGCCTCGACCAAGACGCCGAGCCAGATGACCGGCAGCAACGGTCTGTGGTTCGCCGTGGGTCTGAGCGATTTGCCTGCCGCCATCGCCAAGAACTATGGCACGCTGATTGGTTGGACCCGTGGCCAGTTCTGGCGCTGGGTGCTGAACTCCCTGATCTACTCGGGTGTTTCCGCTCTGGTGGGTACGCTCGTGGCTGTGATGGCGGGATACGCTACCGCAAAGTTCAACTTCAAGGGTAAGAACCTTGCCATTGGCGTGATTATGGGCTGCATGCTGATGCCGGCCGCTCTGCTGACCATTCCGCAGTACTCCATCTTCCATGCCATGCACCTGACCAACACGATGCTCTCCATCATCATCCCGTGCTGCGTCTCTCCGTTCGGCTTCTTCCTGGGCCGCGTATACGCGCAGACCTCAGTGCCGAACGAGCTGCTTGAGGCGGCGCGTATCGATGGTGCAAGCGAAGCTCGCATCTTCTTCACCATTGTGTTGAGGATTCTGGCTCCGGCAATGGTCACGATCTTCCTGTTCCTGTTCGTGGCCACTTGGAACAACTTCCTGCTGCCGTTGATGATGGTCTCTTCCGACACCTTGAAGCCGGTGACCTTGGGTCTGTACGGCATGGTCTCTCTGGCTACCTTCACTGATCGTGGCGCTCTGATGATGGGTGCTCTGCTCGGTGTGCTGCCTGTGATCGTGCTCTTCCTCGGTCTCCAGCGCTACTGGCAGGCCGGCCTCGCCGCTGGTGCGGTCAAGGGCTGACGCGTTAAGCGGACAGCCCGGTGGGCTGTCTGTAGCGTCGGCCCGAGCGAGGCGGTAGCCGAGCGAAGGCAGCATTGAGTCTCGCCGTAGGCGAGTCCTTAATTGCAGGGGCCGAAGGCGACGCGTTAAGCGGACAGCCTAAGACCAATAATTCCCGCCGTCCGGTGCCTCGTGCTACTCCTTCCGGCGCCGGACGGCTTCTCAACAATAAGTAGCACGCAACCATACCGATCCAGAGCCTTCCTGATTCTTGTCATGAGATTGTCGGTGAAACTGACCGGGAAGCTCCGGTGATGTTCAATTCGCTCTTCCGGCGTTGCCGTGGGGCTACTCTCAAGGATTTATACAGTCAGGATCCTGGACGCCCGACGGTTGTGTCGGATTCTTGTTTTATATGCATATATTGTTTACAATTTAATTATCCAAAAAAATAATCAATGTCCTCAAAGGAGAGACTATGACTAGCACCGGCCGCTTCACCTTGCCTAGCGAGGAGAATTTTGCGGAGAAGACCAAGGAGCTTGCCGAACTGTGGGGAGCAGACGCCATTCGTAACTCCGATGGCACGCATCTGGATGAGGCTGTGCTTGCCTTGGGCAAGAAGATTTACAATGCGTATTTCCCGACTCGCGCGCATAACGAGTGGATTACGCTGCATATGGATGAGACGCCACAGGTGTATCTGCTGACCGATCGCATTCTCGCCGAATCGGATACGGTTGATATTCCGCTGATGGAAAGCTTCTTCGCTGAGCAGCTGAAGCCGAATCGTGATGCCGACCCTCACAAGTATTGGGAGGTTGTAGACCGCACCACCGGCGAGGTCGTTGATTCGGCGAACTGGACGCTTGACGCGGACGAGGACACCGTGCATGTGAGCGGCGTTGCCGCATGGCATGAGTACACGGTGAGTTTCCTGGCCTACATCATCTGGGACCCGGTCGAGATGTACAACCATCTGACCAACGACTGGGGCGACAAGGAACACGAGATCCCGTTCGACATCTACCATCCGGCCACCCGCAAGTTCGTGTTCGACACGTTCGAGCAGTGGCTTAAGGACAGCCCGCAGACCGATGTGGTGCGATTCACCACGTTCTTCTACCAGTTCACGCTCCTGTTCGATGAAAAGCGCCGCGAAAAGGTCGTCGACTGGTTTGGTTGCGCCTGCACCGTAAGCCCGCGTGCGCTGGATGATTTCGAAGCCAAGTATGGCTACCGCCTGCGCCCGGAGGACTTCGTGGATGGCGGTGCCTACAACTCCGCATGGCGCGTGCCCAGAAAAGCCCAGCGCGACTGGATCGACTTCCTCTCCGGCTTCGTGCGCGAAAACGTCAAGCAGCTCGCCGACATGTCCCACGCCGCCGGCAAAGAGGCGATGATGTTCCTCGGCGACCAGTGGATCGGCACCGAACCGTACAAGGACGGATTCGACGAACTCGGCCTGGACGCCGTGGTCGGTTCCATCGGCGACGGCACCACCACCCGCATGATCGCCGATATTCCGGGCGTCAAGTACACCGAAGGCCGCTTCCTGCCGTACTTCTTCCCCGACACGTTCTACGAGGGCAACGATCCGAGCATCGAAGGCCTCGACAACTGGCGCAAGGCCCGCCGCGCGATCCTGCGCTCGCCGATCAGCCGCATGGGCTACGGCGGCTACCTCTCCCTGGCCGCCAAGTTCCCGAAGTTCGTGGACACGGTGACCCATATCGCCAACGAATTCCGCGACATCCACGACCGCACCGGTGGGGTGGCCGCCGAAGGTGAGCTCAACGTGGCGATTCTGAATTCCTGGGGCAAGATGCGCTCCTGGATGGCGTTCACCGTGGCACACGCCCTGCCCAACAAGCAGACCTACTCCTACTACGGCATTCTGGAATCCCTGTCCGGCATGCGCGTGAACGTGCGGTTCATCAGCTTCGACGACGTACTCGCGCATGGCATCGATAGCGATATCGACGTAATCATCAACGGCGGCCCGGTCGACACCGCATTCACCGGCGGCGACGTGTGGACCAACCCGAAGCTCGTGGAAACCGTGCGCGCCTGGGTGCGTGGCGGCGGCGCGTTCGTGGGCGTGGGCGAGCCGAGCTCGGCACCGCGCTTCCAAACGGGCCGGTTCTTCCAGCTGGCCGACGTGATTGGCGTGGACGAGGAGCGCTATCAGACCCTTTCGGTGGACAAGTATTTCCCGCCGGTGGTGCCGGACCACTTCATCACCGCCGATGTGCCGGTCGACCCGGCGGCCCGCGAGGCTTGGGAGCAGGCCGGCTACCGCATCCCGCTGAGCGGCTGCGGCGGCGGCCAGTCCATCAAGCCGTTGGGCGGCATCGATTTCGGCGAACCCGTGCTCAACACGTATCCGGTCAATGAAAACGTGACCCTGCTGCGCGCGGACGGCGGCCAGGTACAGCTCGCGACCAACGATTATGGCAAGGGCCGCGGCGTGTACATCTCCGGCCTGCCCTATTCGGCGGCCAACGCCCGACTGCTGGAACGCGTGCTGTTCTACGCTTCCCACAACGAAGACAAGTATGCGGCCTGGAGCTCGTCCAATCCGGAATGCGAAGTGGCGCACTTCCCCGAGCAAGGGCTGTATTGCGTAATCAACAACACCGATCAGCCGCAGAAGACCACGGTGACTTTGGCCGACGGCACCACCGAGGACTTCGACCTGCCTGACAGCGGTATCGCCTGGCGTGAAGCCTGATCCCGCGTTTTGGAGAACGGACCCATCATGACTGAAAGCAATGAAGTTTTATTCGGCATCGCCTCGCATTTTGCGCTGGAAGGTGCCGTGACCGGTATCGAACCTTACGGAGACGGCCACATCAACACCACCTATCTGGTGACCACGGACGGCCCCCGCTACATCCTCCAGCAGATGAACACCAGCATCTTCCCCGATACGGTGAATCTGATGCGCAATGTCGAACTGGTCACCTCCACTCTCAAGGCTCAGGGCAAAGAGACGCTGGACATTGTGCCCACCACCTCAGGCGCCACCTGGGCCGAGATCGATGGCGGCGCATGGCGCGTCTACAAGTTCATCGAACACACCGTGTCCTACAACCTCGTGCCGAACCCGGACGTGTTCCGCGAAGCCGGCAGCGCATTCGGCGACTTCCAGAACTTCCTGTCCGAATTCGACGCCAGCCAGCTGACCGAAACCATCGCCCACTTCCACGACACCCCGCATCGTTTCGAGGACTTCAAGGCCGCCCTCGCCGCGGACAAGCTCGGCCGCGCCGCCGCATGCCAGCCGGAAATCGACTTCTATCTGAGTCACGCCGACCAGTATGCCGTCGTGATGGATGGGCTCAGGGACGGTTCGATTCCGCTGCGCGTGACCCACAATGACACCAAGCTCAACAACATCCTCATGGACGCCACCACCGGCAAGGCGCGTGCGATCATCGATCTCGACACCATCATGCCCGGCTCCATGCTGTTCGACTTCGGCGATTCCATACGCTTTGGTGCGTCCACTGCTCTGGAAGACGAAAAGGACCTCAGCAAGGTGCATTTCAGCACCGAGCTGTTCCGCGCCTACACGGAAGGCTTCGTGGGCGAACTACGCGGCAGCATCACCGCGCGCGAGGCCGAACTGCTGCCGTTCAGCGGCAACCTGCTCACCATGGAATGCGGCATGCGCTTTCTCGCCGACTACTTGGAAGGCGATATCTACTTTGCCACCAAGTACCCCGAGCATAATCTGGTGCGCACCCGCACCCAGATCAAACTCGTGCAGGAGATGGAGCAGAAGGCCAGCGAAACCCGCGCCATCGTAGCCGACATCATGGAGGCTGCCAGGTGAGCCGTCAGCCGAACCATACCCGAACCAGCATGATGGAGGCAGAGCAATGAACGATCAGCTGACCGAGGTATACGCCAGCATCGACGCCCTGATCGATTATGCCTTGGCCCATCTTGACCTTGACCCACGCAACGCAGACTGGACCCGCAACCAAATCTTCGCCCTCTTCCGCCTAGATTCCTACCCCGGACCCAAAACCACAACGTCGGCGGCGTCAGTGTCAGACGTAGTCCAAGACATTGTTGGCAGCCGAAGCCAGGCCCCCTATGGCGAAAAGACCCCCGACCCCCTGCTCGCCGCCTTCCGCGCCGCCGCCACAACCGCCGGCCTTTTCAAGCCGGAGGAAGGCCCGGCCTACGCCGACACCATCATGGGCATCCTCTCCGCCAACCCCGCTGATCTCGACGACCGATTCCTGCTCGTCGAGCACCGGGATGGCGGCATGGCCGCCATGCAATGGTTCTACGACTACTGTGTGGCCAACAATTATGTCAAGCGTGCCCAGCTCGACCGGAACCCGCGCTTCGACTCGCACGGGCTGACGGTGACCATCAACCTCGCCAAACCCGAATTCAAGAACATGAAGAAGGCGGCGGCCGGCAACGCCGTGGCCGGCGGCTACCCGAAGTGCACGATCTGCCATGAGAACGAGGGCTTCGCCGGACGTGACAAGCGCACGCTGCGCACCTTGCCGGTCACGCTCGGCGGCGAGTCATGGTTCTGGCAGTTCTCGCCCTACGGCTACTTCGACCAGCACGGCATCTGCGTGAACACCGACCACACGCCGATGCATGTGGACCGCGACACCTTCGGCCATCTGCTCGACTTCGTGGACCGTTTCCCCGGATACTTCCTCGGATGCAACGCCGCGCTGCCTCGCATCGGCGGCTCGGTGCTCGCCCATGACCATTACCAGGGCGGCGGCGAACTGCTGCCGATGCACAAGGCCGCCACTTGGGCCGCCTTCACACTTGCCGACTATCCGGACGCCGTGGTTGAAATCCTTGACTGGCCCGGCACCGCCGTGCGCGTGGTGTCGAAGAGTCGCCAGAGCATCATCGACGTATCCGACATCATCCGCGAGGCATGGGTCGGTTATGACGACGCGGCGAACGGCATCGCCAGCCATGACGCGGATGGCAACCGCCAATCCGCCCTCTCGCCCAGCGCGATCATCACCGAACGCGGCTATGAGATGAGTCTCATCTTCCGCAACAATGCGATCAGCGACGAGTACCCGGAAGGTATTTTCCATGCACACCCCGAATACTGGCCGGTCAAGCAGGAGCCGATCGGACTGATCGAGGCCCAAGGCTTGTTCATTCTGCCCGGACGGCTCGTCGACCAGCTCGGCATTGTCGAAGAGGCGCTCGCCGAAGGCCGCGATTTGCCCGATGAAGTCAGCGAATTCAGTCTCGAATGGGGCGAACTCGCTGAAACGTTGGCCGGAAACCACGACCGCGAGGCCATCCGCCAAGCCGTACACGACGAGCTCGGCAGCGTCTGCTACCGCATCCTCGGCAACACGGCCGTCTTCAAGCAGAAAGCCACCACGCAAACATTCCTCGAAAGCCTTGGTTTTGCCGCTAGGTGAAACAGGTCAAGTGAAGTAAGCTCAATACTGAAGGAAAAACCGAAGGCAAGTCCTTCCAAAGGAGGGAATATGACTACTGTTCTGGTTACGGGCGGTGCTGGATTCATCGCCACCCACACCGACATCGAACTGCTCAACAAGGGCTACGACGTTATTTCCGTAGATAACTACGGCAACTCGTCGCCCGTGGCGCTTGAGCGCGTCGAGCAAATCACCGGCAAGCCGGTCAAGCGTTATGACGGCGACGTGCGCGATGAGGCGCTCATGGAACGCGTCTTCGCTGAAAACAACATCGACTGGGTCATCCACTTCGCCGGTCTCAAGGCCGTGGGCGAGTCCGTGGCCAAGCCGATCGAATACTACGACAACAACCTGTACTCCACGCTTGTGCTGCTCAAGGTGATGAAGAAGCACAACGTCAAGAAGATCATCTTCTCATCCTCCGCCACCGTGTACGGCACGCCGAAGGAACTGCCGATCACCGAGGAGACGCCGACCGGCGGCACCACCAACCCGTACGGCACCTCCAAGCTGTTCCAGGAGCAGATTCTGCGCGACGTGCATGTGGCCGATCCGTCCTGGACCATCGTGCTGCTGCGCTACTTCAACCCGGTCGGCGCGCACGAGTCCGGCCTGCTGGGCGAAGACCCGAAGGGTATTCCGGCGAACCTCACCCCGTACGTGGCCAAGGTCGCGGTCGGCGAGCTCAAGGAAGTCCAGGTCTACGGCGACGACTACGACACGCCCGACGGCACTGGTGTGCGTGACTACATCCACGTGGTCGACCTGGCCAAGGGCCACGTGGCCGTCATTGACCACATCGACAAGGAAGGCGTGTTCGTCTACAACCTGGGTACTGGCCACGGCTACTCCGTGCTTGAGGTTATCAAGGCTTACGAGAAGGCTGCCGGTCATCCGATTCCGTACGCGATCAAGCCGCGTCGCCCCGGTGACATCGCCGCCTGCTACGCCGACGCTTCCAAGGCGGAGAAGGAGCTTGGCTGGAAGGCCGAGCTGACCATCGACGACATGGCCGCCTCCTCCCTCAACTGGCAGACCAAGAACCCCAACGGTTTCCGCGACGCGGAGTGATATGAGCAGATGAGCTCCCTCTGATGAGGGAGCTCATCTGTCGTTTATCACACAATGCGCCTATCGGCGGCCCAGCGGGTGAGCTCGGTGCGATTCGAAAGCTGAAGCTTTCGCAACACCGAGCTCACGTGCGTTTCGACCGTCTTGATCGAAATGAACAGTTCGGCCGCCACCTCTTTATACGTGTAACCACGCGCGATCAGCCGCATGACCTCCTGCTCGCGGGCGGACAGCCGGTCCAGCTCCTCATCATGAGCCCGTGCCGCACCATCAGCGCCGCCATCAGACCCCGCCGCCGGCACACCCTGGAAGGTCGAAAGTACAAAACCGGCCAGTTTTGGCGAGAACACGGCATAGCCCTCATGCACCTGCTTGATGGATGAAATCAAATCAGCGCCGGTAATCGTCTTGGTTACATAGCCCTGGGCGCCGGCGCGAATCACCGACCCCACATCCTGCGGCGCATCCGAAACCGACAATGCCAGAAACACGGTAGTGGGGGAGTAGGGCCGCGATTTGGCGAGGATCTCGGCACCGCCGCCACCCTCGCCGCCGGGCACATGCACATCCAGCAACACCACCTGCGGCTTGGTCTGTGCGATCATCGCCACCGAACCGGGCACGTCCGCCGCTTGGCCGACGATATCGAAGGAATCGCGCAACGTGGCGATTACGCCCGCACGGAACATCTCATGGTCATCGACCATGGCCACACGAATCTTGGCTGTCTCGTTCTCGCTCATCGATGTTCTCCCTGCGCCGCTTTCAGCGCGATCGGCATATGCATTCTGACCTCGGTGCCCCAGCCGGCCCTGGACACTATCTCCACTGTACCGCCGCGCCGTTTGATGCGGCCGATAATCGATTCGCGGATGCCCAGCCGGTCGGGCGGAATGGCGTCCATATCGAAGCCTTCGCCATGGTCGCGCACGAACACTTCAACCATCGTGTCGCTGGCCTCGCAATACAAAGACACCGGCTCGCCGCCATGCGTGACCGCATTGACCAACGCCTGACGGGTGGCGTCCAGCAGCGCATCGGTCTGGGCGCTCGGCCGCGCGTCGCCCACGGTGACCACCTCAATCGGCTTGCCGTGCTCGTCCTCCACCTCGGCGGCGATCTGCTTCAATCCGGCTCCCACCGAACGATCCGATGTGGAACGTTCCTGATACAGCCATTCGCGCAGCTCGCGCTCTTGGCTACGCGCCAGGGCGAATACGGTGGTCGGTTCCTCGGAGTTCAGCTGAATCAGCGCCAACGTTTGCAGCACGCCATCATGCAGATGGGCGGTCATGTCCGCGCGCTCCTCTTCGCGCTCCTTCAATGCCTGCTCGTGGGTGAGTCGTTGCAGCATCGCGTTCGCCCACGGCATCACCGCCACCACGATACCGACGATCATCACGAATCCGCTGGCAACAATGCGTCGAGGAGAGGTGCCCCACCCAGGAATGCTGACATTATGCACATACAATGCCCATCCCATGAAAATCAGTGCGATGCCGCCCAACATAGACAACAGCTGCGTGCCTCGCGGACTAAGATTCATCCATGCCAGTGCGATGCCGCCCAACCCTACCAGCAGCGGAAACACAATCTGGACATCCGCACCGGTGCTGGTGAGCAACAGTCCAGTGGCCATCAACGCGAAACCGGCCAATGCCACGACGGCCGGTTTCGGAGCACGTTGGATGGCCTCGGACAATGATTCCGGTGCGGCAGCCGATTCGTCGTCATGAGCGGCAAGTGGCTGATTGCCTCGCGCAAGCGGCGCCTGATTAACGGGCACTGTGCGAGCCGCAGCCGCCACCGGGTCTCCGGCAGGCATGAACACCCACAGGAATACATAAGCGATGATGCCTGCGCCGTAGAGGACGGTCAGTGCGATGAACGCAATCCGAACCCATGCCACGCCGATGCCCAAGTGCAGGGCGATGCCCTTGCACACGCCGGTGAGCCAACGGCCCTGCCGGGGGCGCATCAACGGCATGCGCGCGGGCAGCAATGGTTCGGGAGATGACGTCATACTCCTATTGTGCCGCGCTCAGGGCGTTGCGGCCGGGGTTTTACCCGGTGTTCAGGGAACAATCAGGGTGTTCCCCGAGCGTTGTGGCAGTGGTCGGGCGGTGTAATGGAATCATGAGCAATCCAAACGCGAATCCATATCAGCCACAGCCGCAGCCTGGTCCGCAAAAAAACAAGACATCGCGACGCTTCTTCACTTGGGTGCGATCCAGTGGACTGGTTCGCGTCGACGACCGGTGGATCGGCGGCGTATGCAGCGGCATCGCTTTACGGCTTGGCTGGAGCCCCACATTAGTACGTGCGTTGGTGATTGTATGTACATTGTTCTTCGGTTTTGGCGCAGCTCTGTACGCACTCGGCTGGTTTCTGATGCCGGATGTACGCGATGGGCACATCTTGGCCGAGGACCTCATTGCCGGCCAATGGGACTGGAATTGTCTGGGATGCTTCCTGTTCCTCGCCGTGGCAATCGTGATTCCAGGTGCGGGGTGGGGTTGTATTGCGCTCGCCGCCTTAGCGCTATGGCTGTTGGCCAAAAGCGGCATTCGCCAGCAGGAAGGGTACGGATTCGGGGCATCTGCGCCGCGACCGGTTTCACAGCCTGTGTCATATCCAGCCGCGCAACCAGTACCTCAATCTCCTTTGTATTCAGCTCCGCAACCTTTTCCACAACCTTTTCCACAACCTGTTTCACAACCTGTTTCACAACCTGTTTCACAACCTGTTTCACAACCTGTTTCACAAACCGCGCCTAGTGTTTCACAGCCTGTCTATCAGTCGATGCCCAGCGCGATGCCAGGCACAGTGCCCGGCGCGATGCCCGGCACAGTACCCAACGGGCCGTTTGCCCCCGACCGTATGAATGCGACGGCCTATGCCCCCACCGAGTCCAAGCGCCGCAAGCCGGCGGGCCCAATCGTGGTCTTGAGCATACTGGGCCTTACCTTCCTCTCCTTTGCCGGTCTGATGGGACTGATTTGGGTAAACGACATGGGCATTATCGGCATTATGCGTCTGGGCACCATCTGGATTGCCGCAGTATGCATAGTGATGGGGCTGGTGGTCATCATTCTCGGATTCAGAGGACGGCGTACCGGTGGTCTGATTCCTCTCGGACTGGTTGCCGGTGGATGCGCGCTCTGCATGACCATCGTTTCAGGCACGTATGGCGTGTACTACCGTGATCTTGGTGCCAGCGGCATCAATACTGTTGTTTCACTGAGCCAATCTGTCAGTGCGAGAAACAGCGACGGCATGAACGATGTGCAAAAGGATGGCATCTTCGTTGCCGATGCCAGCGATGCCACGTTTGAAACATTGCAGCAAGGTGTGGCGTTCAGCGGTGAAAACTACAACACCGATCAGGCAATCATTGATTGGTCCGATTGGGACAAGACACATGGACCGCACACGGTGAAGATGCTGGATGGCAAAACTTCCATCAGTAATTGCCCGGTCGGTACCATCACCATAGCCGCAACACAGGCGCAAGTGCATATCGTTCTGCCGGATTCCTGCACTTACGCCTTCGGCACCGCCGACTCCTACTACTCCACTTCGAGTGACGTTGGCGGCAAATACGAGATGGTATACAACAACTACATGGGTCCAAGCTTTGTTTTCTTCGAAGCTGAAAGTGCCACCAATGGGCCTGATCACGAATGGTTGGATAAGGAATCCGCCATGCCGGACAACGGCCCAGAATTAAAAATCAATATTCCCTATGTGGTGGAAGCACGTGTCAACGTGGTGTACGCCTCCGATTGGGAAGGCTCTACGTTCCAGCCGCTTGCCGATATATACGACGGCAACAGTACAAGCAAGAACACAACCGAACAATCGGAATGATCAAGCCGTTGCAACTAGGAGATGGAATCATGACTGATGAAACCAAGGAATTCGCCTCCATCGAGGATGCGACACCGACCACGGCCATACCTTCCGAAACCGACGCGACCACCGCGACCACAACCATGGTGACCGTCGATGACCGAACCGATACCACGGTGCTGCCATCCGCAGCGGATGATGACGAAACGGCTGTGCTGCCCGTCCCCGACAATCATGCGGATGCGTCGGTCTCGGATGTGGATACGCAGGCAACAGCTGCCTCTCCATCGCCCATCGAACCAACCACAGATCGGATTGCCCTGGAAACAGTTGCCGATGCCGTGGAGGGAGATGGTGGGCCGATTCCATCTGCCGATGATGTGCCGATGTACGCAGCATCTTCAGCACGACCTCCCTATGGGCAGTCTCAGACCGCCGGCAAACCATGCCAGCCTGGGGGGAGCGCCAAGAACGTCCAGAGCGCCAAGAACGTCCAGAATGCTAAGGATGTCAAGAGTGCCAAGAACATCCAGAAACAGAGCACCAGCGCGCCTACTGTGGTATTCGGACTATTAGGCGTGATTATCGGCGTGATCGCGCTGGTTTTCGGGTACATATCTCCGGATCGGATGATTTCGTTGTTCTCGCCGAATCCGCAATTGCTGACGGCTATTATTTGCGCCGTAGTGGGACTGATTCTGGTAATAGTGGCCGTTGTATGGGCCATAGTCGGTGCCGTCAAGAAGAGAAAATAGCGTTACAAACCATTGCATTACGGTCCCAGTAGAAGCACATTATGACGGGAGCCGACCGATAAGAGCCGACCGTTCTATGCTGATGGGGGGAGGCATAGTAACTATGAAGCGGATTTCGGTGCGGCGGGTAGCGAGCGTCATCGTCACCGCGATGGCGATGACGCTGGTATTCGCCACACTTGGCTGGGCGATGATGCCGCAATGGAACACACGGCCCTACACCAAGCACATCGTTATCGCTTCTGCCGACACCACCATCACCCCTGCCCATGCGAACATTCCCCACGAGGGGCGATATCGTACGCGTGAAACCCGACTATCCATCAAGACCGGCGACGGCGTCACGCTACCCGCCGTACTACGTGAACCGGTCGGCGCTCCCGGGCCACGCCCGGCTTGTCTGTTCATTCACGGGTCCGGTACCAGTGGTGCCGAGGATTTCGGCGATATCGCCAACGCCATGGCCTCTGCCGGTATCGTGACCTTGGTGCCGGCCAAGCGCAACGACAACTACACCGTGCTGCATCGCGACTACCCGCGTTTTGCTCGCGAATACGGGCGTTCGCTCGACGTGTTGCGTGGCAGAATCGGCGTGGACCCCGCCAAAACCGGCATCTACGCCGAATCCGAAGGCACCTGGATCGCCACGATTCTAACCTCGAAACGGCAAGACATTGCCTTTGCCATACTTACATCCGCACCGGTGTTCAATGGACGTGAGCAAATGGCCATGGCTGTCAGCGCCTATACGCATGAGGCCGGCGCGCCCAAGCCCGTGGTCAAAGACATGGCCAAATTGATGTCGCTGGACTACGCGCCATTCGATCTGGCCTATGCCGACTTTGATGCCGACCGGTATCTGAAATCCCTCACCATGCCGGTGCTGGTGAACTACGGCACCTACGATACGGCCATGCCCATCGAACAGGGGGCGCAGCGGATCATCGCCACGGCCAACAAGTCCGGCAACGAGAACGTCACCGTACGCTATTTCGCCGGCAACCATCAGATGCGGGCTGGTGAGGGCTTATTCACCCCGAACCTGCCATTGGCCGAAGGCTATACGCAAGCGCTGGAAAATTGGGTGAACGGTGTGACTGCCGGAACCAAAGCCGATGGATGGGCAACGCCCCAAGTCGCCGGTGCGACACCTCACCAGCGCTTCGCCGCGCCGCAACGTACCAGATCCGGTATCGTCGGCTCGCTCGGCGTGCTGGCCGGTCTGATGGTGGCAGGGCCCGTGCTGATCGTGATGGCGGCGATATTAGGTATTGGCTTGACTGTGTTTTCTTGGCTACAGACGTTGCTGGCCGGGCGACGTAGTGTGGCGACTGTGCGGGCCATGCATGCGACGCCGAGTGGGCTGGGAGCCGCCCAACAGCGTACGTTGCACGGCATTGCCGGCTTATCTGCCGGTATCGGCACAGCGGTGATGGTGATTACTGGGCTGTTGTACGGCTATATGAGCGCCGTAGGCGTATCGGCTGTATTGGTTATGCCTCAACCGCGGCTGTTTGCCGTCGGATGGGTGGTGCTGCGAATAGCGACCATGCTGTTGGTGGTGCTGTTTGCTTGGGAAATGGAACGTGTCTGGTATTGCCGCGCCGATATCGTCGGTGTGCGGCGCGTCATATGCGTGATGGTAGCGCTCGGCACTCTCGCCACACTGATGACACTGGCATTTTGGGGCCTATTCTCGCTGTAATTCTGCCGATGTGCGCTGGTAAATGGGGCCTGGCGGGCAGGCTGCGTTGGTGGTCTGGGTGTGGGGCAATCGGCAGATTGCGTTGGCCTGGGTATGGCCGGCCGACGTACATCAGTCGGGGTGTCCGATACACAGTGAATGGCTGAGTATTACGCTTGGGAGGCTTCGGCCTCCTCTAAGGTGTCGAAACCGCCGAGCTGGACTGTGTGCAACAAGGTTTCCTCAGTGATATTGCGTTGCGGGCTGGCTGCGGCGCGCTCGCCAATCATCGCTTCGTAACGTTCGAAGGTCTGGTCGGAATACGTACCAAGCTCGCCGCGCAGATAGGTTTCGAATGAGGTGGCAGATGGTGTGTCTTCGGTGGTGGTGAGTGCGCGCATCGCCTCGCCGAGCTTGGGGTAGCGCTCGCGGAAATCCTTGGCCCAGGCGACCTGCTGGGCGATGACCTGTTCCTGACGGGCCGCGCGCTCTTCAGAGAGACGCGGAATATACGGCTCTATGTTCTTCGTGAAATTTTCCGGTGCGGTGGAGGCCATCATGCGGCCGTATTTTTCGGTCACGAGGTTGCGGCCCACGTGGTCGGCCGCGTCAAGATCAGCGGCATAGCTGGTGAGTAATGGCCGCTCCCATGTGAGGAACTGGGCCAACCGCATCTGGTGGAACACCGGCCAGTTGCCTTGGCATGCCGCGCGTCCACCCTCATTGTTGGTGCGCTGGAACTGATCCCATTCATGACGCACAATAGCCTCGCGCAGTTCATCATCAGTCAGTTCGTTGGTCATCGACGTTCCTTTCACTGATACCTCCCTCTGATGAGGGAGGTGGCACGGCGAAGCCGTGGCAGAGGGAGCTTGAATCTACAAACTTTTAAGCACCGGATCATCAGAGGCGATGTGGTCCTCGACATACGGGCGCTGCCATTCGAGGAAGGTCTCGCCGGACGTGGTCAGGTGTTCGCGTTTGAGTTCCTTGACGATATCCACCGCAATCTGCTCCACAATATCGTTGATTTTCTCGATTGCTGGAGCCGCGCCCTTGCCGCCTTCGCCAAATCCGGCCCCGCCATAGCAGGCTGCCGAACTCAATCGCATCACGGTTTCCAACTGTTCGCCCACGTTCGGCAACAGCGCGAACATCGAGCCAGACAGCTTGCGCAATGCTGCGAACTGCCACTTGTAATACGGCATATAGCCCACCACCATCGGCACGTTAACCAGGAACACCAACGAGGCGGTGGCCTGCACGAACTCGTGGATGGACAGCCATGCGGCCGCGCCGTCGCCGCGCTTCAACGAACGCGGCAGATTATATTGACCGGCCTGGGCGATCATGCCGAGTCGCTTGGAGATCAGCGCGAGCCGCACATCGTCGGGCATGTTCTTGAACCCTTGGCGCGTCTTGGAAAACAGACCGGTGGGATCGGCGAACACCTCGCCATTGGTGGCGGCGGCCAAGGTCGATTCCTGAAGCATTAGCCACTCATGCGGCGCGGTCTGCGCCGGCGCAGTGTGATACCCGGTGATCGACTCAAAGAAGTCACCGATGCGGAACACGCCGTCACGGCGATTCGCGCCCTGTGCGCGCGGCGTGACGGGGGAGAGCGGTGCATCAATCGGAGTCGTCATCGCTTCCGCCACATCAGAGGACGCCGCGCCTGACTCGGCAGTGGCGGTATCGTGCGTAGCGGTGCCGGGGGTGGGTGCGTTTGCCGCATCGGGTATGACGGTGGAGCCTGCACCTGCGGAGGGGAATGCTCCGGAAGCATCGGACCTGGCATGCGCCTCGAACGTCACGCGGCCTTGCGCATCCACGCTGAACTTGCGCGGCAGTGCCTCGTAATCGACCTCAAGTTGCTCGCCGATCGCCGCGTAATCCTCATCCGTAAGCCACAGGCAGAAGCGCGGGCCGAAATCGTGGTCCTGCGAATACGCATCATCGAATCCGTAGCATTCCGAGCCATGACCCACCAGACCGGCGGCGATACGCCCGGCATACTGCGGATACTTCGCCGCAATCATCGGCTTGCCCATCTGCGTCCAGAACGCGCGGGCCAGCTTCAGTCCGGACACCGGGCATGCGGAAACGGCCTCGGCCGCGCCCGCAGAACCGGTCGACACCGAAACGGTGGATGGGGAAGATGCCGCGTTCGCACCGGTCTTGCCCTGTGCCGGGCTGTTCGGCAGCCGCGAGCCGGACTGGGGCAGCGCGCCTGCATCGCCGGCAACACCTGCATTGTCAACCGTCACCCCGGCCTGCGCCGCCGCTTCCTCGGCCTGCCGCAGATTGTCGGCGGTGATACGCCAGTAATCGGTGTCCTTGCCGTAACATTCCTCGATCACGGCCAGCGCATGCCGGTATCCAGTAACCGCATCCGCATACCGTCTCTCGGCAAAGCACACCTGCGCGAAGCCCGCCAGTGCGGAGGCATAATGCGCGGAATGTTCCAGATGGCCGGTGCGATAGATTTCCAGCGCCTTGGCTGCATGCCAATGCGCGTCCTCCAACTTGTGTTCGGTCAGCAGGGTCAACGCCAGATTCGTGTGCGAGCTGGACACGTCGATATCCGCGTCCGGGTTCACGCTCGAGGCTTCGATAATGCGCAGCGCTTCACGCAACTCCAGTTCCGCCTTGTCGGGCCGATTCGTCTCGCTGTAGAGCATCGACAGATTGTTGTGCAGTGCTGCGAGCCTACGGTCGGTGGGTGCCAGCGAATGCCGGCAGACACTCTGCGCCTGATGATACAAATCCTCGGCCTGATCGTATTGTTTGGCCGCGCGCATCGAGGTGGCGCAATTGATTAGCGTGGTGGCCCACGCCTCGGATGTGCCGGTGGTCAAGCCCATACGAGCGGCCAGTTCCAGCGCTCGCTGCACAATCCACTGATTCTCCTTGTGCCGACCTTGCGAGCGATAGAAGCCCATCGTTTCGTTGAGCACGGTGAGCAGTCCGGCCTCGTCGCCGGCGTTTTCCGCGTCCACCATCGCCTGTTCCAAGTACGGGCCGGCTTCGGTGGCGGCCGTGTGGCGATCGAAAATCGCGTCCAGTCCGTTCAGGAATTGTTGGGTATCAAAGGTTGCGGGCGATTGATCGGCATCGTCCGTGGCCTGGTTCGCCGTGGAATCGGCACCTTGTGCTGCGGCCGCCGCATCGGTGTCGTCGGCATCGTCTGGACCATGCGCGAATTGCGCGGCGAATTGTTTGAGCAGTGCTTCCTCATCCATACCGCCAGACCTCCCTGAATCGTGTCTGATTTCAGTCTATTAATACTGTGAACAAACACGTCAGGGAGTTTGCTGTGAGCTTGGTCTCAGTCCACCTTGGTTTCGCGCAAGCGGTGAATGGCGTCGGTATCGGTTTCGCAGCGCCACGAGTAGAAGGCCAGCAGCCCTACGGCAAGCAGAGCCAGCGGCATACCGCCCAGGCCGGTATAGCGATAGTTCATCGAGAAGGTGGTGAGCATCGCGCCGCCGACAATCGAGCCGATGGCATTGCCGAAGTTAAACGCCACCTGTACAGCCGCGCCGGCGATCAGCTCGCCGCCGCCCTGGCCGGCTTCGGTCATCAGCAATTGCTGTGGAGCGGAAGTAAAGAACAATCCGATGGCGATCCAGAACGTCAGTACAGCGGTCATCGGCTGATTACCCGGAGTGATAAGCACCAGCAACAAGCCGAGGCAGGAGATGGACTGACCTATTGCGGCCGCGCCGGCATGCCTCCAATGGTCGGTCAGACGACCTCCAAGCAGACCGCCGATGACCATACCAAAGCCGGCAAGCATCATCAGCATCGGCACCAGGGAAGACGACCATCCGCCGGTTTTCTGCAGCCAAGGGGAGACGTAGCTCCACCAGCAGAACACACCGGCATTGCCGGTGAACACGGCGGCCAAAATCACCCACGGGCCACGGCGGGTGAGGAACTTGAACTGACCGGCGATGCCTGCGTCCTTGATCGGTGCAACGTACGGAATCCACGCCGACGCCAGCACAATCGTCATTGCCGCCCAAGCGGCCAAAATGCCGAAGGCAAGACGCCAGGAAAGGAACTCGGCCATCAAGGTGCCCGCCGGTACGCCGAGCATATTGGCCACGGTCTGTCCGGTGACCATCACGGATACGGCCTGCGCCTCCTTGCCTTCCTCCGCCAGAGTCTTGGCGATGAGTGTGGCTGTGCCGAAGAATGCGCCGTGCGGCAGGCCGGCGACGAATCGTGCGACGACCAGCATGGCGGCATTGACGGAGAATGCGGAAGCCAGATTGCCCACCAAGGCAATCACCATAAACAATATGATGAGGTCCTTCGGCGGCACCTTGCGGCCGAATACCAGAATCAGTGTGCCGAAGCACACGCCGATCGCATACGCGGAAATGTAATGGCCTGCGGTGGGGATGTCCACGCCGGTGGCGGCCGCGGCCTGCGGCAGAATGCCCATCATCACGAACTCGGCGGCACCGAGAATGAACGCGCCCGAAGCCAGTGCAAGCAGACTCTTCTTCATGGTTCCTCTAATTACTTCAGTATTACTTACAAAAACAGTGCGGCAATCGATTGATTCGAGCGATATATTACGGTGGTCCGCCAACAAATACGGGGGCTTGCCGTGATGTGGTTTGTCGCTGTGTGCGGCGGGTTGTTTACCGCTGTTCGATCGCTTGGTTTGATTGTTGGGACAGGAAACGAAAAACCGGATTGCTGATTTCTCAACAATCCGGTCCAGTTGTCGGGCTGGCGGGATTTGAACCCGCGGCCTCTTCGTCCCGAACGAAGCGCGCTACCAAGCTGCGCTACAGCCCGTTTGGCAACAGATGTAGATATTACATTGTGGTGGTGGACAATGCAAATCGGCATGTCGCGAGTGTTGCGTGATGGTGGATTCGCCATGTGTACAGGTCTCTCAAGCCTTGTGCAGGGCCGGTTTTGCGTCATGTGAGCGGGTGTTCAGATGGCCGTGCGGTCTGCCGGGCTCATAATCGCCGGCCTTGCGTACACTGATGAATCATGGCTGAAGTTGTCGAAAATACCGAAAACACTGAGAATGAAACCCCGGCCGTCCCGCAGATGAGCACCGTCGAACGTGCGGAAATGCTGCTCAAGCAGGACGCCACCATCCGCGAGAAGATCAAGTCCGGTGCCACGCTGGACGAAGCCGTGGACCCCTCCAACAAGGAGTTCGGCCCGCTGGCCCACCCCGAGCAGGTGCAGATGCGCGTGGCCAAGCGCGCGATGATGCTTGAGGCCGGCATCGCCCCCTACCCGGTGCACTTGGACGTCACCGACACCATCGAGGCGGTCCGCGCCAAGTATGACGGCAAGCTCGAGGCTGGCGAAGAGACCGAAGACATGGTCGGCATTGCTGGCCGCGTGCTGTTCCTGCGCAACGCGGGCGGCCTGTGCTTCGTGCAGCTGTCCGCCGGTGACGGCACCAAGATTCAGGGCATGATCTCCAAGAAGGAGATTGGCGCCGATTCGCTCAAGCAGTTCAAGCAGCTCGTCGACCTTGGCGATCACTTGTACCTCAAGGGCCGCGTCATCGCCTCCAAGACCGGCGAGCTGTCCGTATTCGCCACTGAGTGGGCTATCGCCTCTAAGGCCCTGCAGCCGCTGCCGGCCCTGCACAAGGACCTGAACGAAGACACCCGCACCCGCAAGCCGTACATCGGCATGATCGCGGACGAGAACATCCGCAACATGGTGCGCAACCGCTCCAAGGCCGTGGCCTCCCTGCGCCGCACCTTTGACGACCACGACTTCCTCGAGGTCGAAACCCCGATGCTGCAGACCCTGCACGGTGGCGCGGCCGCCCGCCCGTTCACCACGCACATGAACGCCTTCGACCTTGACCTGTACCTTCGCATCGCCCCGGAACTGTTCCTCAAGCGCTGCCTGGTCGGCGGCATCGATCGCGTGTTCGAAATCAACCGTGACTTCCGCAATGAGGGCGTCGACGCCACGCACGCCCCCGAATTCACCATGGTCGAGGCCTACCAGGCCTATGGCACCTATGATTCCATCGGCCAGCTGGTCAAGGAGCTCGTGCAGAAGACCGCCATGGACGTCTACGGCTCGCACAAGGTCACCCTGCTCGACGGCACCGAATACGACTTCGGCGGCGAATGGAAGACCATCAGCATGTACGACTCCCTGTCCGAATCGTTGGGCGAGGAGATTGTGCCGAACGGCGGCCCGGACGCCCCTGGCACCTCCGTTGAGCACCTGGGCGCCATCGCCGACAAGCTCGGCGTAGAGCGCGACGACGTGGAGAACCACGGCAAGCTCGTCGAACACCTGTGGGAGCACTTCTACGAGGACAAGCTTTACGAGCCCACCTTCGTGCGTGACTTCCCGGTCGAAACCTCCCCGCTGGTCAAGGGCCACCGCACCAAGCCCGGCGTGGTGGAGAAGTGGGATCTCTACGTGCGCGGCTTCGAGCTGGCTACCGGCTACTCCGAGCTCAACGACCCGATCGTGCAGCGTGAACGTTTCGTGGCTCAGGCCAAGGACGCGCTCGCTGGCGACGAAGAGGCTTGCGACATCGATGAGGACTTCCTCGAGGCTCTCGGCGTGGGCATGCCTCCGGCCGGCGGTATGGGTATGGGTATTGATCGACTGCTTATCGCCTTGACCGGTGCCACGATTCGCGAGACCATCACCTTCCCGCTGGTCAAGCCGCTCGTTGGCTGATTAGGCATACTCGGCGGGTTCTAGTGATCGTTGCAACACCTGACCTACCGCAAGGAGGGTCA